>Ga0209636_10004603_pt1 | contig 14072 bp, 13 predicted proteins | sample DeeMarSWOR152_54_FD_187464 | JGI IMG/M metagenome (GOLD analysis project Ga0209636, IMG submission 187464) | Marine sediment microbial communities from White Oak River estuary, North Carolina - WOR-1-52-54 (SPAdes) (version 2) | ecosystem: Environmental > Aquatic > Marine > Intertidal zone >...
CTGACAAGGAGGCACCAGAAAGCACAATCTCGTGCACTATTCAGTCTTCAGGTTAAAAGGCTTCCCCTCTACTAGAATATTCTCAGGGATGTTCTCTCTCCACTTCCTCAGAAAAGCCATCTCGTCCTTTTTCTCTCGAAGCTCATCGGGCAGCATCTCGGGAATTTCGTCCTTGATCGGATACCACCGCAGACACTTGGGACAGATGATCACACCTTCCGCGATCTCTTCCTTCTCTTCGAAAACATGGAGCTCCAGAGGATAGTATTTGTCGATCGGACAGGCAAGAATATCCATCAACCTTCTCTTCATCTGCAGACTCCCTTCCTAACAAATCTAGGTTAAGGAACAGCCTGCTCTTATAAAGATTCTTTATGAACCAACAGGTCCAAAACGACTTGGGACCGTCTCGAACCAATAGTCCATATCGATCGTTTTTGCGATTGCACTCGATAATGAAAACAGCTTTGCTCTTGACCTTTGTACGATGACACGTCTCATTCCTAGACGAGTCGAAACTATAAGTAGAAGGCAATCATTAGAGTCAGATGACTGGTATGATCTGCTATGCAAGAGCTCAATTTCTCAGTAATAATACCCGCGAAGAACTCACAGAGAACAATTGGCAAGTGTTTGTCTAGCGTCTTCAATCAAGATTACGCATCATCAGAAGTGATCGTTGTCGACGGCGGGTCCAGGGACAAAACACGGGAAATTGCACAATCCTATGGCGCTAGGGTGTTTCTGGAGCCCGCCCACACAGGAGACGCGCCAGGAATTGGAAGGAACTATGGAGCCAAAAAAGCTAGCGGAGACGTCTTTGCTTTTCTAGATTCCGACTGCTACCCGGAGGAAACATGGCTAGGTAAAGTCGCGGCAGTCTTGAGTGATAGGAAAATTGGGATATATGGGATAATTGTTAGAGACCTTGACGGTACCATCGTCAGCCGGGCTTATCATTACCTTCATATGCAGATAAGTTATGACTTTGCTCCCTCTCGTTGCATGGCAGTCAAGACAGAACCTTTCCGTCAGGTCAATGGATTTGACGAGAGTCTCACCTCGGGCGAAGACAATGATCTGTCATACCGGGTCATGAAACTGGGGTATAGGGTCATCGTAGACAAGGAGACAAAGGTGTATCACGATGACGACCATCTAAGAAGCTTAAGGGCCGTATGGACGCAACAAAGGTGGTATCTTGAGGCGGAAACGAAGTTTAGGCGGGAATTGCCTCGAAGATTCCGACGATTCAGAACTTCCGCGCCTTTGCGGGAACATGTGATCCCGTTGGTCAAAGCAGTCTGGGTCGGAGGGACCCAATTCGCTATTGTTTGCTTGCTTATCAAGATTATGTCAATACGGAGGCATCTCTGAACGAGATGACCTTGTGTGCTGAGTCATTTGGAGGACCAGAAGTCCAGCACTTTTGAGTAGGCCTCCGCTTCTTCTCTGGCAACGTTCTCCCAGCTGAACCTCGCGGCGTACTTGACGGCTTCCTTGGACAGGTTTCTCCTTAGGTTTCCATCTGATAGTATTGCTGACACGTTCGCTGCCATGCATTCTATGTCGTCCATGGGGCATTTGATGACGTTCCCTGTGGCATAATTCAGTCGAACAGGTGGTATGTTGTAAGCGACGACTGGAACACCGGAAGCCAACGACTCCAAGATCACAAGTGGGAACGTATCAAACTTGCTGGGATAAACCATGACCTTCGAGGATTTGACCAGACTGATGAGCTTGTCATGCGGCAGCAAATCGTACAAAACCACGGCCTTCTCAAGACCAAACTTTTGCAGAAGCTCACGGAATTGACCTAGATACGGCTCATGAGTTTTCCCCACTATCAACAGCTTGGCGTCAGGAATCCTCTGCACGACGCTTTTCCATATGATTGGAAGGTCTAAGAAACCTTTCTGAGGTAACAGCTCAGACGTGAAATAGATCGCGTCAAATCTGGCCGGCGAAGGCTGTATAGATGATATGTAACCTAGATCCACTCCATTACCCGGCATCAACGTTCTTATTTTGAGCCATGGATAGAAAGCTCTCATGGTTAATGCAGCGCTCTTGCTGACAGAAAGCGATAGTGTTTCTCTTAGAGCGGTTACTAATAGCCGCAACCTTGAGTACCTGTATAATCCTCTGATCACTTTGAGTGATTTGTATGCCAAGGCGGGAGTCCCTATCATTGTTGACAGAGGTCCTTGAGGGCTTGGCTCCAATACGCATACGAATAGCGGAACAGCTTGAAAAAGCGTCGTCCAAGGTAAGGTCCCTTTTGAAGCGTTCTTCGCTGCCAGAATCCACCAATCCAACTCATGCGGAACGTATATTAAGTCAACTCTTTCTCTTCTAGCCATGTCTCCGAGTACTTTACTAAGCTTGGCAAGGTAAACGTAATGAGACGGTGTGAATCTCTGCAGAAGTTGCGGTAGCCTCAACAGCCGAACGTCGTATGATTCCGCAAGAGAAGATATAGCCTTGTCAGCGTCGGACACCAGATTGATGTTTGACGATTCAATTAACAGCACATACTCGATTTTCTTGTTAGCTTTTTTCATGGTTTGCAGGACATTATAGTTCCTCCTCCAAGCGCCATGATATAATATCTGAGAAAACAGTAAGACTTTCATGGTGATCCCGTCATTCTGGTGCCATCGGCTACATTTGCCAAGGCAGATAAATGTGTTGAGCCACTCTGCTAGTGGTTTTCCAATGCTTATATAAAACCTTTGACCTTGTCTGTGCTTAGAACTACGCTGTAGTTAGCTTGCCACCCTAGCTTTCATCGGCACAAGAGGCACAAAAGCATGAGAAGACCAGTAGAAGAATCGCCTCGATTAGTGTTACCGTGGGAAATGGAAACTTGAGGATATTGTTTGTTCATCCGAGATTGGGCGTGTTGGGCGGCGCAGAGCGTGTTCTAGTTCATATGTTGGGTGCACTGAGAGACAACGATCTCAGCCTCATAAGTGACGACTGGTGCCCCCAGCGAGTCAACACCATATTCGACATAGAGCCTCCTGAGATCGAATGGATACGATGCGCCAGCTTTCGTCCGCTCCTTCCGCACTTTCAAGCGTTTCATTGGTTATATTACGCCAGAAAAATCGATTCCTTGATTCAAAAGATGGACAGAGACTGCGATCTATTAATTGAAACACAGCAGGTCTACTCAGACCCCGGGCGTGTTGGACGCTTGGTCAGTTACATCCACTACCCGAGTCTAGCTGCTCCTCCTCCTGAAAAGGAAAAAAGCATAGCTTCGTCAATCTATTATGCTATTCTCAGATCCATTGTTCTGAGAAGAGTCGGAAAGATAAGCTTAGCTCTGACGAATTCCCCGTTCACAGCTAGGAAAGTCGTGGAGTATCTGAAGATCAGACCCTTGGTGGTTCCTCCTCCAGTTGACGTAAGGAGGTTCTATTCTGATCGGAGCTGGTCAGACCGTGAAGACAAAGTCGTGAGTATCGGAACGTTTCTCCCCTTCAAACGTCATCACTTGCTTCTACAAGTGGCCCGAAAACTCCCCGAGATTCGATTCGTTATTATGGGAACGCTCAGAGAAGACCACAGGAGTTACTATGAAAAACTCTGCAAACAAAAGTCAGAGAACGTAACGATAATGCAAGACGTCGCACTTGATGCCGCTGCAAAGGAACTTGCTTCAGCTAAAGTGTATGTTCATCTGTGTCCAGAGCATTTCGGTATCTCAGTGGTTGAAGCAGCTGCAGCTGGTTGTGTCCCAATAGTATATGAAGTGGGCGGACCTGCTGAGTGCCTAGGTGACGCCGCCATTATATGGAAAGACTTGGACCATTTGCGCTCCTGCATTATTGAGTCGGTCACAGATGGGTATTTCTGGTCTAAGATGAGTGACAAAGCACGAAATGCGGCCTTTGAGTTCGATGCTTCCATCTTTGAGCAGCGAATCAAAAATATAGTCGAAGGGCAACTATGGAAGAAATGAGTCGCGAGGACAGGCACAGAAAGACTAGGGCTGCATTACCGTGAGGAAACCAATCAAGGCCCTCGGCGTAGCACCAAAAGCATCATTGTTGTGGCTCAACCACAACAGTGCCCCCATCCTAGATATTGTTCTGAAATCATTAGAGTCGCTATTCATCATCGATTACCCCAACTACGAAGTGGTAATCATTGACAACGGGTCAGACGACGGAAGCATGCAGGTCATAGAGGACTTCATAGGAAAAGCGAAGTCGCAGATGTACTTACCCCCCATGAAGCTCGTCAAGAACAACTGGAATCTAGGATATACTGGTGGCAACTACATTGGCTACAGACACCGGGCAAAAGACTCCAAATATGTGATTGTCGTCAACAATGATCTGGTTGTTGAGCCCCACTCACTAAAGTCTCTAATCTGCTACCTTGAGAACCACGCGAGTGCAGCAGCAGTTCAAGGGAAGATAACCTCTTGGGATGGAAGTAAGATCGACAATTGCGGTTTCTATCTCGATTCGATGTACCGAGTTCACGCAAGATACAATGGTCTTCCCCCAACAGAGGGCACCAAGGAAGCTGTAGTCTCATACGTCAGCGGCTGTTACTCAGCGTATAGAGTGGACGCCATCGAGGAATTTGGCGGCCTCTTCAGCTATATCTTGCCCTACTTCGGCTATTTCGATGATGCTGACACAGGTTTGAGACTCTGGAAGAAAGGTTATAGTGTGAGATTCGTGCCTGTTCTAGCCGGTCAACACAAAGGGGGACCTTCATACTCTCACCCTCTCAAGAATTACCTAGACATGAGGAATAGACTCGCCTCTATCTTCAACATGGGCGGCACAAGACGCTTCATGGTGATACCGTGGATAGTATACATACTATCTAGGATTCCTCCTTATCTAGGGCTAAGCGTCCTCCGGGATGGCGAATACAAAACGAGAGCTAAGTATGCCGTGCTAGCGTTGGTAAACAGTCTCTCGTTGGCAAGAAGAACGCCGAAGATCGAAGGCGACACCCAAGAACCTTGCATCAAGTTACGTTTCCCGAGTCTTGTCAAGATGACGTTTTTGCCAAGTCGCGTAGCGGCAACGGTCTCTCTGCTGGTGAACGCTAAAGGGACATACAATATAAGAGTGTGAGTCGTCCCCATCGACTTCATAGAGCCACAAACTGCGATCGAGACACGACCTAGACTTGATAGCCTGCTCTTCCGATTCATCAAGCGAAGAACTGCGAAGGAGATTCCTTTGATGGAATCGGCTCGATACACATGTAGGAAAATCACGCTACAGGGTAGAACAAGACGATATAACATCGTTTGGAGTACGTATGGTGTTCAATTCTAACCGACCTCACTTGGGTGTAGTCGCAAATTCGTTGGCGACAGGACATGCCTAGAACCACCGGCATACCGTAATGAGAGACCAAGAAGCATGTCTAAGGTTCTGTCGAAGGAATCTGACAGGGATCAGCGAATTTCCGCGGGAAATGGTTGACGAGACAGAGTCAAATGGGGGCATATCAGAAACACAGAACTCGTCTCACTTTCCTAGATCGCGCTGTTTGCTAGAGGAAAACCTATAAGGCTTCCATCTCTATTCTCTTCTATGAGAGATAAGTCATTAATCGCAGATTCGATGCTAATCCCATTGAGGGCTTACGTAGACGATAGAGGCTATCTCATAGAGGTCATACGGAAAGCAAGACCAAAGACAGACCCTTGGAGCGTCTGCGAGAAATTCGGTCAAGTATATTTGGTTGGAAACTTCGGGAAAGGAACAATAAGGGCTTTCCACAAGCATGAGAAGCTATGGGACTTTTTCTTCATTTCACATGGCTCAGCCAAGTTTGTCCTAGTTGACGATAGGGAAAGCAGCCCAACTTACAGGGCTACGGGCACTTTTGTGATAAGCGAAAGAAATCCTTCGCTTCTGGTGGTTCCGCCAGGAGTGTATCATGGATGGATGTCTCTAGAAGATGGTACTCAAATGGTCAGCATAGCAAGTGAGATCTACGACAGAGAAAAATCAGATGAAATCAGGATCCCGCCCGATTCCTTTGGCGATGTCTGGACAGTGAAAGGGAGATAGGAATGGTCATCTTAGTCACCGGGGGGGCAGGTTTCATAGGCTCCGTCTTGATAAGGAACCTGTTGTCTCAAGGTTACAGAGTGAAGTGTCTAGACAGGTTTTTCTTCGGAAAAGAATCTCTGAAGGATATTGAGGGCGAGACAAATGTCAAACTAGTTGAGGCCGATACTAGATCCTTTAACCCGAGCCTACTCAATGACGTTTCAGTTGTGGTGGACTTGGCAGCCATCGGACAACCCGACCCTCAACAGCTAATAGATCGAGCTCTCTTCTACGATATTAACTATCTCGGACCAGCCAGAGTTGCAATACTAAGCAAAATGCGAGGAGTCGAAAGATATGTCTTCGCGTCCACATGCAGCACCTATGGGTTCCAGAAAGAGATTGTGGCCGAGAATTCAGAACCCAGCCCTGTGGACATCTACGCCAGTACCAAGGCACTTGTCGAAGGAAATCTGTTCCAGATCTGCGATGGTGACTTCAGTGTCACATCTCTGAGGTTCGGCACTCTTTATGGCCTATCCCCAAAAATGCGATTTGATTTGGTCGCAAACACTATGACACTCTCTCTGTTTAGGGATAACAAGATAATGATCGGCGGCGATGGTAAGCAGTGTCGTCCAGTAGTTCATGTAGAAGATGTGGCGAATGCAGTAATCAAGACAATTGAATCCGAAAAGGAGGCAGTTTCCGGCGAGGTTTTCAATGTGGGATCGAACGAGCAGAACTACACAATGCTAGAGCTTGCGAACCTAGTAGGTTCAGTAGTTCCTTGCTACGAAACAGAGTTTTTTGGAGAAGTCGATAAAAGGTCTTACAGAGTAAACTTCGACAAGATAGCGGAGACCTTAGGATTTCAAGTGGAATATACGCCGCAGATAGGAGCTGAAGAGGTCTACGAAGCGCTCGGAAGTGGCAAATTGGCTCCCGATGAGAGACACTACACTATCAAATGGTGGGCACATCTCAGCAAAAGGGAAAATCTATGGCGAACCCTATGAGGATTGCTGTAATAGGCGCAAGTGGACAAGTCGGAACCAATCTTGTAAGAGTACTCTCAAAGAACAACGAAGTAGTAGCCCTGACACACGAAGCCATAGACATAACTGATTCTGACAAAGCTCGTAAGATATTACTGAGATTGAGACCTGAAGTTGTCATGAATACAGCGGCATATCACAAAACAGATGAGTGTGAGGTGAATCCTGAAAAGAGTTTTTCCGTAAATTCAATAGCAGTAAGAAACCTAGCGTTGATATCCAAGGGGATTGGCTCGCTCTTAGTTCATTTCAGCACCGACTATGTCTTTGATGGAGAGAAACGAGAGCCCTATAGTGAAAATGATAGACCGAATCCCGTCAACGTGTATGGCGTTTCAAAGCTCGCTGGAGAGGTATTTGTGAGGAACATCCTTGGGAAACACTTCATAGTTCGTCCTTCAGGGGTATTCGGGAAGGCAGAGAAAGAAGGGAAGGAAAACTTTGTAGTCAAGATGCTAAGGCTGGCAAGAGAAAGGGGTAAGCTAAGGATAGTAGCCGATCAGACATTCTCTCCAACATATGCCAGAGACATGTCCGAAAAAATCGCGGAACTTCTCAGAACGAAGGAATATGGAACTTATCATATTACGAACTCTGGGGTTTGCTCTTGGTATGAATTAGCGATGGCTGCATTCGAACTGGCAGGCGTTGAAGTCGACGTGAGTCCTGTGAAAAGTGATGAGTTTCCTTCAGAAGCTCGGAGACCCCTGTTCTCTGTGCTAGAGAATAAGCGCCTAAGTGAAGCAGGGCTGGCAGGATTGAGACACTGGAAAGACGCCCTCGCGGATTATCTGCGAGAGATTGGTGAGGCTAGATGAAAGGTATCATACTTGCTGCTGGAAGAGGAACAAGGCTGAGACCACTGACCCATACGGGTCCTAAGCACTTGCTGCCTCTTGCAGGAAGGCCAATAATCAGCTATGGGGTAAGTAAGTTGAAGGAGATCGGATTGACGGAGATAGGAGTTGTCGTTGGTTATAGGGCAGACGACATAAGAGGATACTTGAAGGATGGAACCGATCATGGCGTAAAGGTACATTACATCCTCCAGCAACCGCAGAAAGGAATAGCGCATGCATTGAAGTTCGCTGAACAATATGTCGCGAATGACCGGTTCGTCGTCTATCTTGGCGACAATCTACTGAAACAAGGTCTGAGGCAATTTGCTGACAAGTTCGAGAGAGGTGACTTTGATGCATTCTTGCTACTATCAAAGGTTAGGAACCCTGAGAGATTTGGGGTTGCTGTGATGGACGGTGAGAAGGTTGTTGAACTAGTTGAGAAACCGAGGAAACACATAAGCGATCTTGCACTAGTTGGCATATACTTCCTGAAGCCCGTCATCTTCAAAGCTATACGTCAAACAAAGCCTTCCTGGAGAAACGAGCTAGAGATCACAGATGCAGTCCAATGGCTCATAGATCGAGGCTACAACGTTCAGGCAGATATAGTTGAAGGTTGGTGGGCAGACACTGGAACAGAGCTCGATCTACTGGAGGCAAACTATCTGCTCCTTGAGGATTTGGCACCGAACATCGAAGCGAGCCTTGAAAGAAATGTGAAGATAGTCGGAAAAGTCAGAATTGAGGAAGGCACCAGAATCAGGTCAGACACAACTGTGAGGGGACCAGCATACATAGGAAAGAATTGCCTTATAGAGAATGCCGCCGTTCGGCCATTTACATCGATCGGTGACAACTGCGAAGTGAAGGACACCGAGATAGAACATAGCATAGTTATGGACAACTGCAGAATCTGCTGTAAGAGGAGAATTGTCGATAGCATAATCGGGAAGAATAGCACGCTTCTTAGCGAAGACAGGAAACCGACGAGCGGGTGCAGACTTATCGTCGGGGAAAACTCAAAGATATACATCTAGTTCGCGATTGGGGCCTCAGCTCTCTATTTTCTAGGCTTATCGTCATATACTGGGGGCCCTCTAGAACAGCAATACCTCCGCCTATTTTCAGGATATCTTTTCAGTATTCTTCTGAGTCTCCTTCGCCTACAAGCGAGGATCATCTCTTCCATCAAGCCGCGTTTATATTTTGTCTTGACCTCGGCAAGTAGTTGAGGAGTTCTGGACTCTCTCGATTCCATCTGATACGATTTCATCGACTTTTGCTAGATAGCATTTCGGATAGGAACCTCACTTGCTTTTCTTTTTCCTTCTCAATTTCTTTAGTGTCAGGACATGTTAATTCGCCTCTTATGGTAGTTGCGCCTACCTTATCAAACAAGGATGCGCTCAGTTTCTCTGCGTAAAGCCTACAAGGACGCCCGAATGACAAACCGGCCACACATGCATGCACTCTATCAGAGTGAATCTCCTCAGCGTTGGCGTAGAGATTTAGATAGTCATCTGGAGAGTCGGATATCAACGTGTTAGGCCTACTGAGGTGAGCTTTGGGAAGCCACGGAGGCCAGCAAGAATGATGCGTTCTTAGGACTAGCATGTCAGTCCTAAATCTGGGTTCCTGCCGCCCATCAAAGTTCAGAATGACATACTTAGGTAGCTCCAATTTCGCAGGAGTGAAAGACTCGCTTATGAAAAAACCACAGTCAATACCATTATGCGAGTATCGGGCCAAATCTTCGTAGTTTCTGAAAGACGGCTCATCTCTTGAGATAAAAGCATAAGGGCCTATTGCCTTTAGAAACTTCCTAAACTCGCCGATCTCTCTGCTGGAATACGTTTCTCCTCCTGCCCCGTTAATAACAACTCTGACTTCCCTTTCTTTAAGTTTTGAGAATACTGGCCCAAAGAATCCAATGAACCGCTCACGCAGAGACATGCCGGAGAACACAACGTAGTCTGACTCAATTGCATTGATCAGGTCAAAGCAATATTCGACTTTTGAGCTCACCTTTTTTAGCACTTTGTCTTTGGTCTCTCTACTCGGTATTCGACGTATCCACTCGGGCAATCCGCCAGCAAGACGAATAAGCAGTCTGTCTTTGGCGCTTCTACCATGGATCCCAAACAGCCACCTAGGGAATCCACTAGCAAAATTGACTGTGCCGTTTGGTGCTGCCATTCTCAGCGACTGGATTGAACCCAGATCAACAAAGCTGTTTCCAATGTTAGTAGGCCAAGCTCCTCCAAAACAAGCGATTGTGATCTTTTCTTTTTCAACTCCTTCCATCGTACGTTCACGTTATTGACTAGGGGTGCTTAGATCTAATAAAATATGTTCGTTAGGTGGCTCCGCGAACTGTTCTGACACCTAACACACCCCGCATACCTGTCTGCAAAACAGGCAGCGAAGGGTCTAGGTAATCAGCAGGTGCGCTTACGTTTGTCTTCCTAGGACTGTAATCGGACTTGCCTTCGTCCCAATGATTATCAGATGATTCTCACCTAGGGAGCTCTCGACTCGTTTCCTCTATTCCACTGAATATGTAAGGCAAAGAAATGATCAGAAAGACAAACTCGTACCATGCGTATCGATCGATCAAAGCGATCGCTTTCTAGCCACTTCCTCTTCCCTCAGCCTTTTTCGGAGCTGCCCAAATCGACACCGTTGTAGATGGCGCTGGTCGTGTTTTCATTCTCGGACGCTCCTCCGGGAGTTCCGTCACAAGCTAAGTAAGTGTTCCAGATTTTTTTGAAGGCTAGCAAATACTCGGAGACAAATGGAAAAGCGTGGCCAAGCCTTGGAAGGAAGAGTTTTAGGTAGCGGATCTTGGATTTCAGCTCTCCGACTCCTCTGATTCTGTAGCCTCTTCTGGAGAAGTCCCAGACCGACCATCGACTCAGATGCGCCTGAAATCTGTTGCCATCGAAACGAGGTTGGGTGAAGAAAGTGTTTGGGGTAGAGACGACGACTATTTTGGCTATACGGTCAAGCTCGTCTAGCAGTCTTTCTCCATCGTCCTTAGGTAGATGCTCTATTGTTTCTAAGCATGTGGCGACATCAAACTCTTTGCCCTTGAAGGGAAGTGGAAGTCTCCTCAAATCCCAAAGCAAACATTCATCGTAGAACCCATGGTCACTGCAGAACTTCAGGTACTCAGGGAAAACGTCTACGCCTATTAGATTCCTAGGAGAACGATAGATCCGCATGAGAGCGCCGACGATGCCTCTTCCGCATCCAAGGTCTATTAGCGAATCTGTTTCCGTGGGAACCTTCGTTAGGAACTCAAAGAGGAACGGATGAGTATGAGTCACTTCCGGCTTTCTCACATCTTGCATCTAAGCTCCCCATTTCCGCTTCCAGTACCCGCTAGGCTTAACTACTGCCTTAGTCCCCTACTACGGAAGTAGCAGGTTCCAGCTTCATATAGTAGTTATGAACGTGGGATTCAGACGGTAAGTCTCATGTTTGACGAAGATCTGACGCCAAGACATGCAGCCGGCGTTATTCATTGCTAGACCAGAGGAATCGCTTCTAGGTTCGCGGTTTCTAGATACTCCTCAATAGATCCTTCAAGGAGCATTCAGAACTCGCCTTACAACCTTCGTTTAGAGACAAGCATCTCTTGCAGGTTCTGCTGAACGAGAAAGACTAGAGCCTTAAGGACTACGTTCCAGGATTTTGCGCAAGATGGTTTTTGCCATGAGTCTAGTCTCTTCGTCAATGAGCGCGAGCGCGGCAAGATACACCGTTGCCCCTAAGACGGTGCGCCCAACGGTCAGTGAAAGCCTTGCAGGAAGCGGGATGGCCAAGAGTACGGCCGCCATAGCTGCGGAGGCCATAAGGTATTTCGCGGTGTTCTTCCATGGGAAATGGAATGATATGCAGCTGTGCGCGATGAAGTACCTACATAGAAGCGTGGCTGCATTTGCGATTAGGCCGACGAGTGCAAAGAACATGGTTGCCTCTAGGGGATTCTTCGCATAGTAGAACAGGATGAAGAACGTGCAGGGCAGGACTACGGCTGACTGTAGATAGGGCAGGGTGAAGACTTTGAACAATCTGCTTTTCGCAAGCTGCCTAAATAGCACACCTGCCTTGGCGTCAACCTTTTCATAACCCATTACAACCATGTTAAAGACCTGTGAAAGGGCCGCGCAGAGTGCATCTAGCGCTAGTATGGATAGGACCAGACCAGCTTGGACATATGCCTGGTTCAAGATGACTAGATAGACCTCGGAAAGAGCAACGGCTCCAACAGTCATAGGAACCGCGAAGGAAAGGACCATCTTAAGCGAGATATGCACGTCCTCCACATTGGCTTCCGAGAGTAGCCTTGGGTACAATGCATACGCCAAGGTTGATGAATATCCAATAATCCCAGCGATCGTGACACCGGCCCCATAATAAGCTCGAGCTAGTTCTCCTCCATATACGAATAGGAAGATGAGAGGTAAGGCGGCAATCCGATTGCCAGCTATATTATAGAGATTAATGGGGGAAGCCTTTACCCATTCTTTCAGTAAAGCCCAATTGAGCCCTTCTCGGATCTCGCCAATAGTCAGCTTGATGTAGAACATGATCTGAATGAAGTACGAGGTAAGCATGCTATACATAGCGCCCAGTAAGCCAAGTTTGAGTTGCATGATGAAAATGAAGCCAAGAATCACTTTGCACGCCTCATACAGGAGTGTTCCGTACCCCTTGCTCTGAGGCCGCTTGGCATGTACTATTGCTTCAAGGGCCGTCAATGTGTGCCATTCGACCACCTCAACGGATAGAAGGCCGTAGAGGAGAGTGTAGAAACCGCTGACCTTCAGCGCTGGTAGCACGATCGGAACCGTTACGAGATTGATGGAAGCTAATGCAATAGATAGAAGTACGTTAGCAATGAACCCCGTTCCAGCAGATCCGGCCCGTCCCCTAGCTATAAACCGCGTTGCCCAAAACGGGAAGATACCCGCAAACATGATGAAGTATTGGTAGACATCGCCAACGTTCCCCCATATCCCATATTCATCAGCTGAAATGCTTCTAGTAACCATAAGCATGAAAGCAAGCCTTGTCGCGATGCTAAACACGTTGGTCGCGAACACAACGAGCCCCGAATATCTAAGTCTGATCTCGTTCTTTGTCATCGGTCGACCGTCCCTTTGTCTTTCCCTCTGCATATTTAAAGCCTATCCGGACACTACCCGAGTAGGCAAGTTCCCAATCCCTGTTCTCAGAACGCTTTGACTTGGGGACCCTCTTTCGAAGGTCTCCACGCACTAACGCTGCTTCTTTCACTTCATCTATCAAGGCAGGTTCTCGTCATACACCGGATCCGATCAGCTCTACTACCATGCCAGCGAGATTCTCGGCTCCTCTTGGAAGCTTGGGGACCTCTCTCTTTTTCGCCGATCCAACTGCGTCAAGAAGGCGCATAGGAGTGATCTCGGTTGCTAGGACAGCGTTCACTTCCCGGGCTAGACATTCTGCGTCATCTATGCCTGCTGTCCTTGTCCATTCGGGATTAGGAACCAGTACAACAGGCTTCCTATATACTATCGCGTCGAGCACGGTTGAACCGAAGTGTGTTACGACAACTTCTGCGCCTGCTAGGAGTTCGTGGAACTTGTCTGTCAGGGTTAGTATCTTCCATTCTGGATGAGCGTCTTTGTACGGTTGGGGGTCTATCCGTCCTGTCTGCAGGACAACATTGGTTATGTCGCTCTCTTTCATCGCGTCAAAGAGTAGTCTGTGGCCATAGGTTCCTCCAGTCACTAGTATGTATCCGCCGTCCCAGGGTTCGATCTCGGGTCTCGGCAATAGGGGACCTACGACGAGACCCTCGTTCAGCAGTTTCTTCTGCTCTTCCCATTGGAGGGCGGTTATGTCTGAGAAGGGCTGGAGAATCTTGGCGGTCTTGGAGGCCTTGGTGAAGCGAACTGAGCTTTCTATGTTGATTAGGGGTATGCCTTTGACCCATGCTGTCAACGCTGGGGGTACGCAGAAGTTGCTTCCGGTGCTCACAACAGCGCTGACTGTTCTTGGGACCTTCGTGGTCGACTTGGCGAGGGCTCTTGCCAGCCGAACGGCAAATCTATGCGTCGATGTTTTTGGTCCCC
>Ga0209636_10004604_pt1 | contig 14069 bp, 10 predicted proteins | sample DeeMarSWOR152_54_FD_187464 | JGI IMG/M metagenome (GOLD analysis project Ga0209636, IMG submission 187464) | Marine sediment microbial communities from White Oak River estuary, North Carolina - WOR-1-52-54 (SPAdes) (version 2) | ecosystem: Environmental > Aquatic > Marine > Intertidal zone >...
TCGTTGTTGAGGTGGCCGTGCAGATGAATATCCGTCAATGGCTGGATTTGGAATGTGCGGGAGTGTTTTTCATTGAAGTTGATTAATTTTTTTTCAAATTCTTCAATATCCGTGTTTGGGATAAATTGTATGTAAGTTGTGACAAAATTATATCTCCATCCAGATGTATCTGATCGTCTAATCGACAAGAGATTTTGAAAAGGAACCAAAAAATCAAATTTCACATGCGAATTGTCAGGCACATTTTCCAGCACGCCGGTTATTTGGAAAGAACGGATTTCTCCGTTAAAGAATGTGATGGCAATTGATTGCCCTATCGGGTCTTTAGACCCAAAATAATTTCCCGAGGCTTTTTCAGTGATGAGCATGGTAGCAGGATCTTTCAAAGCCGATTTTGGATCGCCCTTTTTCAACGGAAATGAAAACATTTCCAGAAATTCAGGCTCTGCATACAAAACATGATTGACTTTAAAAGTTTTCTCCTCGATGGTAATGATATCACCCGTTCCATATCGATACATTCGAACAGAGTTTATGATTTCAGGATAATCCTCCTTTAATGCTGGAGCCAAAGCCGGGGGACCGATGTTATATAAGTCAGTGCCCTGCCAGACATTCCCTTTTTGATGCATGAAAACCCGGTAAATATCTCCGGCATTTTTATGGAATCGGTCGAAACTCAATTCATAGCGTATATACAGGAATATCAGTATAAAAGCAGTTAATCCGATTGTTAGTCCGGCCATGTTAATGATTGAATATCCCTTGTGTCTTTTCAGGTTTCTCAAAGCGATCTTTAGATAATTTTTAAACATCATAATTCTCCCGGACAGATGATCGATAATCAGACGTGGTATTGTGCACAAAATGTCTTTAAGGTACCAAAATAGTGCCGAAATCCGGCCCTTGTCATTAAACTCACGCACATATCTCTCTTCAATTCCTTCTATAAAATAACGCCTCTCTTCAGACGGCAGAATTTTCTTCAACATCCATTGACCCAGTGGGGGAGGCTTGGCCTTATTTTTCCTTATCATGTTTTTATCCATTCATCAGCAAGGCTATCAAAATCTTTCCACATAAGTCTTTGAAGTCGCTGAATATTCTTTAAGGTTATTACCCCTTGTTTTGTTAATTTGTAATATTTTTTTGCCCTGCCGCCTCTTACTGAGGATGATTCCCCAATATTACTTTCAAGATACCCGTACCTAATCAGTCTATTCAAGGACACATAAAGTGCTCCAAAAGATAAATTTTTGCCCGTGAACTGCTCTAACTGATCTTTAATGGAAACGATATAGGCATTATCCTTGAGCTTCAAAATAGTGAGTAAAACGTTTTCTTCTAATTTCGTTAAGACTCTCATAGAATTTCTATTTTTTGGCCTATTTGTTTCTAATTTAGAAATATTATATCAAATTTAACATCTTTGTCAAGACTCTTCCAAATGACAAAATAAGCTATGTTCATTACAAGAGACTTAAAGCCCTCATAACTTATCCTCCGTACTGGCCTAGAGTCTAATCCCCGAAACTCATTTTACTGCGAAGGGCTTTTTAATTAACATTGAAATCTCTGTTGACATCACCGAATATTCAAGCTATTATTTTTTTATGATAAGGCGGGAAAAAGAGCTTCAGACCATACATGAATTGCTCCGGAAACACCCCATTGTGGGTATAGTAGGAGCCCGCCAGGTGGGGAAGACGACTCTGTCTCGTATGATTCTCAGTAAGAAAAAAGGATCATATACATATTATGACCTAGAAAATCCGGAGGATTTTTCCCGACTCTCCGATCCTATGCTTGTGATGAAAGATCTTAAGGGGCTCGTCGTCATAGATGAAATTCAACGTTATCCGGATCTTTTTCCTGTTCTCCGGGTTTTATCCGACCGTCCTCGACGACCCGCAAGATTCTTAATTCTTGGGAGTGCCTCACCAGAACTGCTTCGTCAAAGTGCTGAGTCTCTCGCAGGACGTATTTTTTATCATGAATTGAGCGGATTTTCACTGGATGAAGTCGGCATTTCCAATCACAAAAGACTCTGGCTCAGAGGAGGGTTTCCAAGGTCTTATTTAGCCCGCTCTCATGATGATAGTTTTGACTGGAGGAGAGGATTCATCCGTACCTTTCTGGAAAGGGATTTGCCTCAATTGGGAATCAATATTCGATTCAATACTCTGCATCGCTTCTGGACAATGCTGGCTCATTACCATGGTCAAACATGGAACGCTTCGGAGTTTGCGCGATCTTTTGGCGTTGCTGACACGACGGTCCGGAATTATCTCGACCTTTTATCTTCAGCACTTGTGGTCCGCCAGTTTCCACCTTGGCATGAAAACATTAAAAAAAGGCAAGTCAAGGCACCTAAAGTCTATTTGAAGGACAGCGGCATCCTTCATACTCTTCTCAATTTAAGGTCCCTAAAAGATTTGGAAGGACATCCAAAAATAGGGGCATCCTGGGAAGGTTTTGTTTTGGAACAAGTTATCAGACGATTGGAGGCCTCAACAGAAGAGTGTTTTTTTTGGGCCACCCATAGCGGAGCTGAACTGGATCTGCTCATTGTAAGAGGACGAAAGCGATTGGGCTTTGAGATCAAGCGAACAAGTTCGCCGAAGATCACTCCCTCCATGCGTATGGCTCTTCAAGATTTAAGTCTTCAGCGTTTGGATATTATTCATGCCGGAGAGGAAAGCTTCCGCATGCATAAAAAAGTCCGAGCCATATCCATATTGAATTTGCTCAAAGATCTTCATCCCTTATCCTGAAGCCATATTTCTGTTTCATTAAAATAAAAACAGGCTCAAGAAGGCTGAAAAGGCCTTCCAGTGTACACTTGGGGATGGAGATAGGACGATTTAAGCAAGATAAAATATAAACGATGTATTCAGTTAAAAGAGAAATTTAATGCGTTAATCGATAGTCTTGTAAATTACTGATAATAAATAATTTACAGGAGTGGCTGGGAAGCAGGGATTCGAACCCCGATTCCATGATCCAGAGTCATGTGTCCTGCCATTGGACGACTTCCCAGCAACTTCGACATGATAATAAAATTGGCCGCCTTTTTCAAGCCGCCAACAGTTCCGATTGTTTTTATAACTCTGAGTTATAAACCATCAGCTGAAAGGCTGTGTTCGGCGAACAAAACAAGGGTGCTGTTGTCTGTTTAAGAAATGGAGACAACACCCTGATCTGAAAGCTATTCCTGTACAGTAAGGTTTGACAGAGATTAGTGTTGGTGATAACATGGCGCAAAAATGAAAAAAACCTGGGTCCGCTTCGGAATTATATTCTTACTGACCTTTGTTTTTCTGTATTTTTTCTTCCGAAGCGTCGACTGGAAAGAGGTCTTACTGTACTTAAGCGAAGTTGATCTTCTTTTGTTCATTATCCTTGTTATCACGGTTCCAATCCATATGATCACTCGTGCCATCAGGTGGCAGTACCTTCTGATGCACGAGAAAAAAAGCGTGAAATTCTTCAACAGATTCGCTGCTAACGCTGTGGGTTTTACGGTTACTCTTGTCTTCCCCGGGAGGCTGGGTGAACTGGTAAAGCCGGTTTATTTGGCTCAGAAAGAAGGTATGAAAAAAGGATTTGTGATGGGGACCGTGGTGGTTGAAAGAATTTTCGATATTTTCACTATGTGCTTTCTCTTGGGAGCCTTTATTGTCTCCCGGCCTCTGTATGCTTCCATCCTGAATATCGATAAAGAGACCTTTTCCAATCTGTATTTCTGGGGTATTGCCGCACTCATATTTGCTTCGATCCTTCTTCTCTTCGCTCTTTCTCTTTACTTTTTTAAAGAACGGACTCTTAAGGTCATTTCTTTTTTCTTGAAACCCTTATCCCAAAAACTGCAGGAGCAGGTCATGGGCCTTTTGGATGAATTCATCACAGGCTTAAAAATTTTTCATTCTGTTGGAAACCTGCTTATTTTTATATTCTGGTCCTTTGTGATCTGGATAGGTATCATTCTTTATTATTGGTTATGTCTGTTTGCCTTCGATATCCATGTGCCTTTTTTCTTTATGTTCCCTTATGTGTTTCTTACCATGGTGGGAGCATCCATTCCAACCCCAGGAATGGTAGGTGGATTTCATTATTTTAGTAAATTTGGACTAACAGCCTTGTACGGCATCGATCCCAACCGAGCTGTTAGTATAACGATCGTGGTTCATGCTGTCCAGCTTGCGGTGACTTATTTCATCGGATATGCTATATTGTGGAAAGAGGGAATTTCTCTCTTCCAAGTTAGAAAACTAGGAGAAAAAACAGATATATGAAATGTCCTTTTTGCGACCATTCAGAGAGTAAAGTCATCGATTCTCGTGAAAGCAAAAATGGCTTCTGCATCCGGCGCCGAAGAGAATGTCTATCCTGTGAGAGAAGATTCACCACGTACGAAAAGATCGAAGAAATTCCCTATATGGTTGTCAAAAAGGACGGCAAGCGGCAGAGATTCGACAGTCAGAAGCTTTTGCAGGGACTGCTCAAAGCCTGTGAAAAAAGACCTGTTCCAGTTTCGAAGCTTGAAGAAATCGTCGAAGAAATCGAAACCAAGCTCCAAGATCGACCCGAAAAGGAAATTAACACCTCTGAGATCGGGCAATTTGTGATGGAAAGGCTCAAGGTCCTGGATAAAGTCGCCTATGTGCGTTTTGCTTCGGTTTACAGAGAATTTAAAGATGTTCTGGAATTTAAGAAGGAGCTTGAGGTTCTTCTTAAAGAGAAATAAAACGAACACTCTTTTAATTCAGCATTTGTTTTGTCTTTCATGGCTTCAGTTAAACACGTTTAGAAAATGAGGAGGACCATCGCAAAAGAATGGTTAAGAAAATCAAGCCTGTCTCAAGGATTGTTAAAATAGAGGCAGAGATCAATAAAATTTTTGGAGAATTTTTTTCTCAAAAGAGAGAGCTTATAGGACTGGATGAGAGCTGGGTTCCTTGCGTGGATATATCCGAGAAGGGTAATGAAGTGATTATAGCGGTCGAGCTGCCTGGTGTGTCTCAAGAGGATATCACCATCCTCCTTCACAGCAGTCGGTTAGAGATCAAGGGAATCAAGAGGGAAAAGCGCACTCGGAGCGAGATCAGATATCACCGTTTGGAAAGAGAATATGGGACATTCCGTCGATACGTGTTTTTGCCCAGCGCTGTGGTCCCTGAAAAGTCTCTAGCCTTACTTGAGAATGGTGTTTTGACCGTCATCTTGAAAAAGTATCGAAGACAAAAAGAAAAAGAAGTTGTCTTGAAAGTCCAGAAGCCTGACAAATCTTTCGGAGGACCAAATGGCTAAGAAAGATTCTAATTTCGAGGATCAATTTGAGGATATCATAGAGGATCAAGACCAAAAGCTGCATGTTCCTAAGGAGCTTCCTGTGTTGATGTTAAGGGATATCGTTGTGTTCCCGTATATGGTGGTTCCTCTCTTCGTTGGAAGAGAAAAGTCAAAAAACGCTGTGGATGAATCTCTTTCTTCCCATAGGATGATCCTTCTCCTAACCCAGAAGAGCTCTGAAATCGAGGATCCTAAGGCAGAAGATGTCTATGAGATAGGAACCGTTGCATTGATCATGCGTATGCTCAAGCTTCCTGACGGAAGAATAAGAATCCTTGCCCAGGGTCTGGTGAGGGCAAGAGTCGAAAGCCTTCGGGAAGAGAAGCCTTTCCATACAGCAAGGGTTCAAGTGCTGCATGATCCCGAGGAAACAGAAAAGCCTATCGAAATAGAAGCCTTGGTGCGCAATGTTCGGACGGGTTTAGATAAAGCCTCAGCTCTTGGAAAGAACATTCCTCCTGAGGTGATGATCATTGCAGCGAATGTCGAAGAGCCGGGAAGATTGGCGGATCTCACAGCAGCCAATCTGGAGTTGAAGGTCAAAGAAGCCCAGGAGATTCTTGAGATCACAATCCCTTTTGTGAGATTGAAAAAAATCTATGAGCTTTTGACTAAGGAACTTGAGCTTCTGGATGTCCAATCCAAGATCAGCAGTGAAGCAAAAGGAGAAATGGACAAGCTTCAGAGGCAGTATTTTCTCCGCCAGCAGTTGAAGGCTATTCAGAAAGAGCTGGGTGAAGGAAGCGAGATTCAGGAGGAGATCAAAGGTTATCAATTGAAGTTAAGAAAACTGAAAGTTGCCCAGGAAGTGAGAGAAGAGCTGGAAAAGCAGATCAGCCGACTTTCTCAGATGCATCCTGAATCGGCAGAAACAGCGGTTGTTCGCAATTATCTGGACTGGATGTTCGCTCTTCCCTGGAACAAGACCACAGTGGACAATCTGGATTTGATCAAGGCCAGAAAGATTCTGGACGAGGACCACTATGGCCTGGATAGGGTGAAAGAGCGCATCCTTGAGTATCTGGGTGTGCGAAAGCTGTCCAAGAGGATCAAAGGCCCAATCCTTTGTTTTGTCGGTCCCCCCGGAGTGGGGAAGACTTCTTTAGGAAGGTCTATAGCTAGGGCACTGGGCCGAAAATTTATGCGCATTTCTCTGGGCGGAGTCAGAGATGAGGCAGAGATCAGGGGACACAGAAGGACATATGTGGGAGCCATGCCCGGACGGATCGTCCAGGGAATCAGACGCTGCGGGTCGAATAACCCTGTGTTCATGATGGATGAAGTTGACAAAATCGGAGCTGATTTCAGAGGGGATCCGTCCTCGGCGCTCCTGGAAGTCCTGGACCCTGAACAGAACTATTCTTTCCGCGATCATTATCTTGGAGTTCCTTTTGACCTCTCAAGAGTCATGTTTATCACAACCGCCAATCTTCTGGATCCCATCCAACCTGCCTTTCGGGACAGGATGGAAATTCTGAAGCTCCCAGGATACACCGAAGAGGAGAAATTGCAGATTGCGCTTCGCCATCTTGTACCTAAGCAGATAAAGGAAAATGCACTCAGTAAAAAATATATCTCCTTTACAAAGGGAGCCATTCAGAAGATTATCTCGGTTTACACAAGGGAGGCGGGAGTTAGAAATCTGGAGAGAGAGATTGCTTCGGTCTGCCGGAAGGTGGCCCGAAAAGTCGCAGAAGGAAAAGTCAAATTAACCAGAATCACCTCCCAAAACATCGAGAGATATCTTGGCCCGCCGAAGATATTCAGAGATCAATTGCTTCAGGAAGACCGGGTCGGGGTGTCCACAGGAGTCGCCTGGACAGCCTCGGGGGGAGAGATCCTTTTTGTTGAATCCACCAAAATGAAGGGGAAGGGACAGCTGTCTCTTACAGGCTCTTTGGGAGATGTCATGAAAGAATCTGCTCAGGCCGCATTGAGCTATGCTAGAGCCCATGCAAAAGAGTTGGGTATTGATATCCGCATTTTTTCTCTGAATGATTTTCATATTCACATCCCTGAAGGTGCGATTCCCAAGGATGGGCCATCAGCGGGCGTGACCATTGCCACTTCTCTGATTTCTGTCTGCACCAACAGGAAGGTGAAGCACGATGTCGCCATGACAGGAGAGATCACCCTGAGAGGCAATGTGCTTCCTGTAGGAGGGATAAAGGAAAAGGTCTTGGCGGCCCAGCGGGCTGGAGTAAAGAAGATGATCATGCCCTCAGCCTCCAAGAAGGACTTGATCGACATCCCCAAAAAGGTCAAAAACGAAATGGAATTCATCTTTGTAGAGGAGATCGGGGAGGTCTTTGATCACGCTTTTGCCGGAGCTGCGAAAAAGAAAGCCCAGGTCAGTCAGCCATCCCAGAAAATAAGAAGAAATCGTCTCCAGGTTTGAATGAAGCTTCAGCGTATCGAAGAAAAAGAACTCATACAGGCCATTCGGAATGAGTTTCGAACTCGTCGGCACGCAGGATTAGCACTCGGCATAGGTGATGATGCGGCTGTGATCGAGGTCGATCGGAAAAATCTCGTTGTCACCAAGGATTTGCTGCTGGAGGGTGTTCATTTTCTCCTGCCCGTTCATCCACCGCGCCTTTTAGGCCGAAAAAGCCTGAATGTCAATCTCAGTGACTTAGCCGCTGTGGGGGCTCTGCCCAGGTATGCTCTTCTTGGATTGGGGATACCTCTGCGTACAGAAACAGGATGGATCGAGGATTTCTTCGCGGGATTCAAATCAGCAGCAACGCGGTATGACGTTAAACTCATAGGAGGGGATATCACCAGGGCACAGAAAGTCACTCTTTCAGTGACCCTTCTAGGAGAAGGAAAAAATATCATCAAAAGAAGCGGAGCAAGGCCAGGACATTTCCTTTTTGTCTCTGGAACACTCGGAGATGCTAGGCAAGGACTGCTCCTTCTCAAGAAAGGAGCCAAGCTGGGAGAGGATCAAAGGGTTGATAAAATGTTAAAGGCTTTCCTGGACCCCAAAGCTCAGGTGGGGCTGGGAGAGAGACTGTCTCGGCTGCGGGCAGCCTCTGCGATGATCGATATCAGCGATGGACTGTCTGTAGACCTGAGCCATATCTGTGAAGAAAGCGGCTGTGGTGCAGAAGTTGAGAGGGAAAAGGTTCCTGTTTCTTCTGAGCTTCGCTTGTTACAGAAGAGATCTTTTGATTTTGCTCTGAATGGGGGAGAAGACTACCAGCTTCTTTTTTCTGTGCCTCCCAACAGGCTTGATGCTGTCAGCCGATTGAAGAAGAAATACGCACTGACCTGTATTGGAAAGATATTAAAAGAAAAAGGGATTTTTTTAGTCGATAGTCGGGGAAAGCGAAAGCCAATCAAGCCTCATACCTGGCAGCACTTTGGGACAGTTAATTGGGATAGTTAATCCGGGGACAGTAACCTCAATTCATCTTATTCTCCTAACTAACCAGAGTCATAAGGAGGAATGAATAAAGGTGCGAGAATAAATCAATAAGTTTTTTGGGGGAGCTCCTGACATACTTACAATTGAAATTTCACATGGACTGTGGTAAAGGTTTAGAAATGCCTCTGAGTGAAGAATAATCCTGCATAATTTTTTTATAAACAATGAGTCCCTGAATAAATGCCAGGAAAAAAAGAATCAATGCCGAGAGGATTCAAAAAAAGAGATCGCACTTCTCATATTTTCTCGTTCTTGTTGTTTCTTCCCTCCTCTTTGGGTACTGCGAGCTTTATTTATTTATACACTCAAACGGCTTCCTTTTCCATCCTCGACCATTATTTCCATCCATCAGCTCAATATTTAGTCATTGCCACAAGCATTATCTTCGTTTCCCTCTATTTCTTATGGATTTTTCTGGCAAGACAGGAATGTCGCATTTTTGGTGGAGATTACAATCATCTCTTGCGCGAAGGTCTGATAACGTTTTTTCCCTTGAGCTTGACTCTTCTGTCGCCTTTCATGTTGAAATATTACCTAACCGCCACTGACTTAAAACTTCGTCTGAACATCATGGCCTCCATTATCATTCTGGCCATAATCTGTTTAAAACTGGCTCAGCTCAATCATCGTAACATCTTGAAACCAGTATTCGATAGAGCCGTAAAGAAATTTGAAACCCTCTCTGCAAAAAAGAAGCTCCTTCTTCTTTTTTTGGTGTCATATGTTCTGTACAATCTCTGCACATTCTGTATTATTTCCCAGGGTTTTGCTTATACAGGAGATGAACCCTATTACCTCCTCACGGCTCACAGCCTTTATCAAGATCAAGACATCAATGTCGCCAATAATTATGCTCAGAACGATTATTTCCATTTTTACCCAAGAGAGTATTTTCCAGACCTCAGATTGAGAGCTTATGCCCGGTTTGGTCGAAAGGGAACGGATTATGTCTATCCAATCAGTCAACCAGGTGTCTCTTTCTTGATTCTTCCGTTTTACTGGTTAAGCCGTTTTTTTGAAGGCAAAACTCTTATTTTTATCCTGAAAGGAAGTCTTTCCATCTGGGCTGCTTTACTGGGCCTTCAACTCTATCTTTTTTCCAAAGAACGCTGGAAAAAAGAGTCTGTTTCACTCACAGTTTGGTTTGCCTATTCGTTCACAGCCCCGGTTCTCTTTTATGCTGTCCACATTTATCCGGAAGTTCCCATCGCACTTTTTTCCCTATATATTTATAGAAAAGTCCGTTCGAAAATCCCTCTTTCGCTTTTCCATTATTGCTTCCTTGGATTTTTATTGTCACTTTTTTTCTGGTTCGGATTGAAATACAACATGATCTTTTGGCCTCTGCTGCTCGTCTCTTGCTATTTTTTATTTAAAAACCATAAGCCTGGTTGGAGAATCGCCGCATTCCTTTTTCCTCCGTTTCTCTCCTTGGGATTGAATTATTACTACATTTACGAGCTGTATGGAAGCTTCAATCCTATCGCCATCTACGAAGGCGTGATAACGGCGCACACTCTGCAGAATTACAAAAATATCCTTCTTAAAACTCCAATTTTGCTGAGGATCGATAGTTTCTTCGATTATTTTCTCGATCAGCGAGATGGATTGCTTCTGTATTCTCCTCTTTATTTTTTTGCTTTCCTTGGACTCGTCGAGATTTATCGCAGGTCCAAAAGGGATTTTTTCGTTCTCCTGGTCATCACCTTGCCTTTTATCTTAAATTATGCCTTTTTTGCACACAGGCAAGGAGGAAGTCCTCAGGGTCGGATTCTTACACCTCTCTCCTGGACAGGCGTTATTCTCATCGGTTACTTTTTTGTTCATAACCGAAAAAAAATTTACTCTGGTTTATTTTGGATTTCTTATATGATCAGTCTTATCATCCCCATATTACTCTTGCAAAATCCCTCTTTTTTGTATCAGCCGACAACCCATGAGTACACATTTAGAGGCTCAGAATTGTTTGTCTCATTAAGCAATCTTTATTTCTATCTTCCCGGAATCCTTCCTTCTTTTATAAAGGTCAACAATCTCAGCTACATTCCAAATTATGTCTGGCTGGGGCTTATTCTTTTATTTATAATGGGTTATGTATTCAGAAAAAAACTCAATTTAGCCAAACATTTGCCGAGCCCTACGATCCTGGTTATGGTAGGATCGATAGGTTTATTTCTCTGGTTCTCACTTTTTCCCCGCCATATTCTCATATCTCCAGTTAAAGCAACTTATTCTCCCAGCAAAATCATCGGTTTCTATTCGTTAGACAGATTTTCAAGGATGAGAAATCCAGGAGAGTTTTATTTGTCAAAGAGTTCTTATGAGTATACTTTCCGGTTCACTTCTTGGCGGGAAATCGAGAGGATGAAACTTAAATTCGGGGCACTCAACGCAGTATACAAAGTAAAAATAAGACTCTTCGACTTAACGGTCTTCGAAGGAAACACTTCAGATGAAATCAAAACTTTAGTCATCACAACACCACCTCGATACCGCTATAAAAGTACCAATCTTTATATCTTATCTGTTGGCCTGGAATATAGTTCCGGGACGCTTGCAACAGAAAACCCTTATTTTCTTTCCATCTACCCGGAGAAACTTTTGAATGAATCTGACTGAATTAAGTAATCGCGTATACTGTCCCCGATTTAGGGAGTTCTATCTCCGATTTTGAGAGTTCCAATTTGGGTTCCTAATTTAGGATTGACAAAGAAAGATAATTTTTATAAACAAATAGCAAAGGATGAAACCTTTCAAATCAGAGGAGGGGAACATGAAAAGAAAAACGATCATTTCCCTTTGTGCGATTGTCTTTTGTGCATGCAGCCTTTGGGGTGGCGGATGGAACAATACTCTGATGGGGGCCAGAGCCATAGCGATGGGAGCTGCCTTTGCGGGTTTAGCCGATGATGCAAGTGCCATATATTACAACCCGGCTGGTCTGGCCTTCCAGGAGAACAGATTCAACCTGACCATCGACGGATTCTATGTTTGGCCAACACATGAATATGTGATGCCTACAGGCACTAGAGTAGAAAGCCAGTACAATGCATCCATCCCCCAGCTTTTCCTCACCTATCAGACAAGTGAACGATTGACCATTGGATTTGGTGCTTATGTCCCGTTTGCTGGTGGGGGAGTTGACTGGAAGGAAGATCAACTGGGTATACCGCTAAAGTCTTATTTAGGTATCCTTTCTTTGACGCCATCCATTTCTTATCAGGTTAATGAGCAGTTCTCTATTGGATTCAACCTCAATTATTATCATTCTGTCTTGGAGGTCGATACAATTGCAGAGACATTTGGTCGCATGAAAGCTGAAGAAAGCGGGAGCGCTCTTACGGCTGGATTGGGTTTGATGGTTAGGCCTTCCGAGAGAGCATCTTTCGGTTTGAGCATCCGGGGGCCTGCAAAGGTGAAGCTTTCCGGGACGACTTCAATCTCCACATCTGTACCCGGCTTCGGTGCAGTGAAACTGAACCTTGATTCAGAGACCAGCTTCAACCTCCCGTGGGATTTTGAAATGGGTTTTTCCTACAAGCTTTCTGATTCTTTACTGTTCACTACCAGTGCTCAATACACCCTTTGGTCGGTGCTGGATAAGGTCGATAAGACCATAAAGAATATTCCCAATATGGACATCCCCTCCCAGATGAGCACTTATGACTTAAATGTCATTGAGGAGCTGAAGTTCGATAATATTCTTATCCTGCGAGCGGGAATGGAATACCTTCTTCCCAGCGGGCTTGCGCTTCGAGGAGGGATTGGAGTCGATCGAGCGGCTGCACCTGAAGAAACACTCAGCATTAACAACATCGATGTGGATAAATTCACCTTATTGGGAGGGATCGGCTATCGGACAGGAAGAATGAGCATCGATTTCGCCTTTGTCCGGGCATTTGGAAAGGAGAGAGAAAAGTCTATCTCTCGATTTGGAATACCCTTAATGGAGAGATACAATCTGAATGTTTCGATCGTCGGATTAGGAATATCCTACTCTTATTAAAAAGCGAGAAAATTCCCTTCGCACACGACCTCAGAAGGACCTGATTGGTAAACTTTTTCTTTTTTCCACTCCACTTCGAGAACACCCATACTGGTCCTCACTTTGACTCTTTTGTCGGTCATTCCTTTGAGGATAGATGCAACAGCAGCTGCACAACTCCCACTTCCTGAGGACAGTGTCTCACCTACTCCTCTTTCCCAGAAAAGGACTTCGATCTCTTTTTGGCTCAGGACTCTGACAAATTCGACGTTTGTTTTTTTGAGAAAGAAAGGATGGAGCTCGATTTCCCGTCCGATCTGATGCCATTCGATCCGGGATGGGAAACGCTCAAAAAACAGGGCGCAGTGAGGATTTCCAAGCGAGACAACCGTGATAGGATAGATCTTTCTGTTGATCGTAAGAGGGTAATCGATGATTTTCTCATGGACAGAGCCATCGTAGAAGGGAATATCATGTGAACTCATCAGAGGAATTCCCATCTCGACTTGGATGTGATACAAGTGACCGTTTTGCTTGATGAGTCGACATTCTCTTGTGCCGGCTGTTGTTTGAAAGATGATTCGGGAAGACTCGATTTTCTTGTGGTGATAAAGATAGGCGGCCGCACATCTCAGTCCATTCCCAGACATTTCAGCTTCTGTGCCGTCAGCATTGAACACCCGGAAATTGACCAGACCTTTGCTTTTGTCTTTGAATGAAATGAAGAGCATTCCGTCAGCACCCACACCAGTGTGACGCTCACAGATTTGCAGTGCTAAAGAAGACTTATCTTCGCTGCTTTGAGTCTTCCGCTCCTCCAAAATCAGGAAGTCGTTTCCAAGGGAATGGATTTTGGTGAATTTCATTTAGGTATACTCAAGGTTTGGATGAAATCCGTGGATTCACCGTTCTGCTCCCTTCTCAGCAGCAGCATAATTGCATCTCCAGGTTCTGTCTCTTTCAAAATTTTTAACCAGTCTCTAATACTTTGTATTTTTTCTTGGTTGACTTCTAGGATGATATCACCCTGACGAATGCCTTTTCTATAAGCTTCGCTCGACCTCTCAATATCGGTAATGATCAATCCTTCGTCAGTCCTGTATCCGTAGCGCCTGGCAAGCCGGGGAGTCATTTCCTCTACCTCAAAACCGAGGTCTTTGCTTGTTTGAGGAGTCGCCTTTGGTTCTTCTTCTGACTCCAGCTCAGCGATCTTGACTTTCAGGATTTTCTCTTCTCCTCCCTTCCGGAGCACTTTGATATTCACCGTTGTCCCTGGTGGAATATCCGCAATCTTGAAAC
>Ga0209636_10004605_pt1 | contig 14067 bp, 13 predicted proteins | sample DeeMarSWOR152_54_FD_187464 | JGI IMG/M metagenome (GOLD analysis project Ga0209636, IMG submission 187464) | Marine sediment microbial communities from White Oak River estuary, North Carolina - WOR-1-52-54 (SPAdes) (version 2) | ecosystem: Environmental > Aquatic > Marine > Intertidal zone >...
GCTCGGCAAAATCCCGAGCTGCCTTGACCATCATTTTACTCTCGCCTGATAGCGTGAAATCCATTTTCCTCTCCTTTCTTTGATTAAATGACCTCCCTTTTTCTAAGCCAGCAGATCTCTGGCCATAATGAGCTTTTCGATCTCCGTTGTCCCCTCATAGATCTCTGTAATCTTGGCATCCCTGTAGAGTCTCTGAACCTTATATTCAGCCAGATATCCGTACCCTCCATGCATCTGAAGGGCCATGTCGGCACACTTAACCGCCATCTGGCCACAGAATGCCTTGGCAGCGGCAATAAGCCTGTGATTAATGGTTCCTTGATCAACTCTCCAGGCCGCTTCATAGACCAGGTTTCTGCCAGCCTGTATCCAGGCAAACATATCGGCAATCTTGAACTGGATAGCCTGGAAAGAGGATAACGGCGCACCAAAGGCATGCCTCTTTTTCACATGCCTTATGCTTTCCTCGAGGCCAGAGCGGGCTATTCCAACCCCCTGGGCAGCCACAGCAATCCTGTTAAGGTTAAAGAGATACATGGCCTCAGCAAAACCGTTTCCCAACTCCCCTATGAGATTAGAGCACGGGACCCTGACGTTGTTAAAAGACAGCTCCGCGGTATCAGATGCCCGGATGCCAAGCTTCCCGGTTAAATGATTTGCCTCAAATCCTTGTCTATCCGTCTCCACCATGATCATGCTATGCCGCTTGTGTCTGCTTGGGTTATCCGGCTCTGTTACCACAAAACAAAGGAGATAATTCGCTCGGTCTCCATTGGTGATGAACATCTTTGAGCCGTTGATGATATACTCATCGCCTTCCCTCACGCCTGTTGTAGAGGTAGCACCCGCCAGATCCGATCCAGCATCCGGCTCGGTCAATGCAGTTCCCATAACTGCCTCACCCGTTACCAGGGGAGGCAGGTAACGTTTTTTCTGTTCCTCCGTGGCAAATGCTTCCACTACCTCTGCGCCAAAGGGGGTAGATAGAACTGCCGTGGCTATGCCCGGATCCACAACATAGAACTCCTCCGTTATCAGGCAGTGCTCTAGCATGCCCATACCTGGCCCCCCATTCTCCTCTTTGATAAATACCCCCACGAAACCAAGTTCAGCCGCCTTCTTAAAGATCGCCTCATCAAAGGATTCATCCCGGTCAAACTCTTCCGCCCTGTCCGGAAACTCACCTTCAGCGAACTCCCTGGCTGCCTTCACAATATCCTTCTGTTCCTTGCTCAATTCAAAATCCATTCTTTGCCTCCTTGTTAATTGCTATGTCAGGCAGGTTGCCCCTCTTGCTATCTCCGAGAAAAATATTCCGGTCCCATAGATGCAAGGAGCCTCAATTCCCCGTAAGCAGACCCCGGTCCTGCCATTGAACCCGCAGACATCCTGCTTTTTTGGTGCCCTGACAACGTGGCCATAAGTTGGCTGGATAAGGAAAAGGACAAAAGCACACACCGCAGGTATGAGATAGAGGGCTGGGCCAAATACTAAACTGTCTCCTCAAGGCCTCTTGAACACGTAGCTGAGCTGCCCATTTGGCAGGGTAGTGAACTCGGTTCTCAGCTCCATTCCCACATTCAGATCCTCATAGGGCATATCCTTCGATACTCTGCCAAAGACCTTGTACTCACCGTAGTCAAGGAGGGCAATGGTGTACGGAAGATCCTCTTCAAACCCCACCGGACCGTACTTCAGCTCGCTAAAGCTCAACAGTCTTCCCTTCCCGGAAACCTCAAACCATTCCATGCTGCTCTGTAAACACGTGGAGCAATCCGATCTGGGAGGAAAGTAAATGGCCCCACACTCCTTACATCTGGTGCCCATTACCTTGCCCTTCTCGAGGTAGCTTATGAAGTCATTGGTCTTGGTGATACCCGTAAAGCTTACGGTACCAAACCTCTTAAATCTATCATCCACTTCTTTCTTAACCATTCCTTCACCTCCCAAGTATGGTTACATTTCCATAGAGGCCCACCCCACCAATATTGTGCACAAGGCCAATCTCCGGATCTCTAACCTGCATCTCTCCAGCCTCACCTCTGAGTTGAAGCACTATGGTCCTGATCTGCGAACCCCCGGTCGCCCCAATGGGATGCCCTTTAGAGAGAAGACCACCATCCACATTGACGGGGATACTTCCCTCTTTATAGGTCTCCTTGGATCCAATCAGATCCCTTCCTTCTCCTGGCTCAGCAAACCCCAAGTTCTCGTATGCCATGAGCTCTGCAATGGTGAAACAGTCATGCACCTCTGCCACATCAATATCTTTCGGGGTGATCCCTGCCATGGTATATGCCTGTTTTCCTGCCTCAATAGCTACCGTTAACCCGGTCAAAAGGTCCCTGCCCGCCATATTGACGGTATCAGAGGCCGCACCCAGGCCCAGTATCCAAACAGGCTTGTCGCACAGGGCCTTGGCCTTGTCCTCACTTGCTACAATGATACAGGAACTACCGTCTGCATTGGCACAGCAATCTCCAACCCGGAGAGGTTTGGCGACGGTAGCAGACATAGTACTGTCTGGATCAGCGAACATCTCCAGGGTTACAGGCTTCCTATAGACGGCCTTCTCATTGATCTGACCGTACGTGGCCGCCTTGACCCTTATTTGAGCCAGGTCTTCCCCTGTTGTTCCATATTTCGCCATATGGGCCCTGGCATACATGGCGTAATAGGCTGGCATCATGGTGCCAAAGGGTGATTCCCACTGAATATCAGCCCCTCTTCCCATTCGCTCCTGGGATTCGCCGGAAGAGATTTCCGACATCTTCTGAAACCCCACAATGGCAACAACATCGTGTAGGCCTGCCTTGATCATTGAATAGGCTACCCTTAAGGCCATGCTGCTTGAAGAACAGATAGATTCTATATAAAAGGTAGGCTGAGGAACGAGGCCAAGATACTCGGCGATCACCCCGGCAGGAGATCTTTGCTTATCGTACTCAGGGGCAGAGGCGATGATAGAGGCGCCAATGTCCTTTGTCTGTATCTTGGCATCCTCCATGGCCTCTCTAAATCCCTCAAAGGCGAGTTCCCTGATCGAGCCTGCATATCCTCGAACAAATTTGCTCTGTCCAACACCAATAATTCCCACCCTTTCCATAATCATTCCTCCCCTCTAGGCCTGTCCGCTTTTCCACTTTTTCCCATGTTGAGACCTGGCAACTTTTGTATATATCTTTTCATACATGGGGTAAAGGGAAATCTTGGGTGCGCCTTATTCAATAAGAAAAGGCCCGTATTAGGGCCTTCTTTCAACTCCATTACCGGCCACAGCTTCACTACCATAGGGGCTCCCTCTTTAATCAATCCCCAACTCAGTGAGCAGCTCTGATGATGTACTTACCTTAAGGAGAGGGTAGAGCGCCGTCCTCCTGTATAGGTTAAGGGTATCATTGTGTAGCCTCTCAGATGGAGCTGCCGAACAGTCAGAGACGATAACGCTCCTGAAATTATAGCAGATGGCATCCAGGGCAGTTGTCAGTACGCAAACAGGTGTGGATATGCCTGTTACAGCGCATATGCTCACCCCTCTTTCCCTTAAGTATTCCGCCAACCCGGTTTGAAAAAAGGCGGAAAAACGGGGCTTGGCAAGCCAAAGGTCATCAGGCTTTCGTTCAAGCTCATCGATAAGGTGTGCGCCCTCGGTCCCTGATATGGACTCCGGTTCCATTCCGGCACTGAAGATGAAATCATCTTCCTCAAAGGAGTCCGTGGCAAAGATAACAGGCCATCTATTCCTTCTGAACCTCCTTGTGAGATCCTTTATAGGGTTTACGATTGCCCTGGCATAGGGGGTTATCTTGAGATTACGTCCAGGATCAAAATAATCCTTGACCATGTCTATGACCAAAATTGCTGGATTGTAGTCGGTCATCATCATGGGTGAGCCTTCCCTTACAAAGATTTTGAGGGGATCAATGTGCCCTTAGAAATCTGAAACCATGCCTTTAGCCCGCGCTCAAACCTATTTTTACCCTGTGAGAAGTTTACGTTCTGACAGGGGGTCCGCTCGAACCGCTATCATACGCGGCAGCCTCTTTTTTCCCACAGGGTAAACCCTTTTTTGCCGATTGACAAGGTTTCATTTTTGATGATATACGACAAAATTAACTATGACCAAGACACACACCAGCCCCGTAGTGAAAGGAGACAACCATGGCAGTGGACAGAGAACAGAGCCTGATCCTGTGGTTTGATGAGATCAGCATCAACGATGTGCCCCTGGTGGGAGGCAAGAACGCATCCCTGGGTGAGATGTACCAGAAGCTCACCTCCCAGGGGGTGAATATCCCCGGTGGCTTTGCCATCACCGCCTATGCCTACCGCTACCTGATCAGGGAGGCCCACATCGAGGAGGCCATAAAAGATGCCCTGGCAGGCCTCAACACCCACGACATGGGAAACCTCCAGGAGCGGGGTGAGAAGGTCAGATCCATCATCAGGACCACCGAGTTTCCCCCCACCCTCACCGAGGCCATCGTGGACGGCTACCAAACCATGGAGGAGCGCTACGGCACGGGGGTTGATGTGGCGGTCCGCTCCTCTGCAACGGCAGAGGACCTGCCCGATGCATCCTTTGCAGGACAGCAGGAGACCTTCCTCAATATCAGGGGCAACGATCCCCTCATCGATGCCTGCAAGCGCTGCTTTGCATCACTGTTTACCAACCGGGCCATCTCCTACCGCCACGACAAGGGCTTCGGCCAGTTCGACGTGTACCTCTCCATCGCCATCCAGAAGATGGTCAGGAGCGATATGGCCTCTGCCGGGGTGATCTTCTCCATCGACACCGAGACCGGGTTCCAGGATGCGGTGTTTATCACCGCCTCCTACGGGTTGGGGGAGAACGTGGTCAAGGGCGCGGTGAACCCCGATGAGTACTACGTGTTCAAGCCAACGCTGAAGCAGGGAAAGCGGCCCATCGTGGAGAAGCGGCTGGGCGGCAAGCACATGAAGATGATCTATACCGATGACCCCCAGCAGCCCACCAGGGATGTTGCAACCACCGAGGGTGAGCGAAACAGCTTCACCCTCACCGATGAGGAGATCCTCACCCTCGCCCGATGGACCTGTATCGTGGAGGATCACTACTCCCAGGAGGCCGGCTCCTTTAAGCCCATGGACCTGGAGTGGGCCAAGGATGGGCAGAGCGGGGAGCTCTTTATCGTGCAGGCACGGCCCGAGACGGTCCACTCCCAGCAAAAAGGGGGAACCATTGAGACCTACGTGCTCAAGGAGGCCGCCACCCCCCTGCTGACCGGCCAGGCCGTGGGCAGCAAGATCGGCCAGGGCACGGCCCACATCATCGAGGACAGCGCCCACATCGGTGCGTTCAAGCAGGGTGAGGTGCTCGTGACCACCATGACCGATCCGGACTGGGAGCCCATCATGAAGATAGCCGCCGCCATCATCACCAACAAGGGGGGCCGCACCTGCCACGCCGCCATCATCTCCCGGGAGCTGGGCATCCCCTGTATCATCGGAACCGAGCACGCAACCGAGACCCTGAGCTCCGGGATGCCGGTGACCGTGTCCTGTGCCCAGGGGGATATCGGCCACATCTACGAGGGGCTCCTGCGCTTTGAGATCGAGCGGCTCAACCTGGATCAGATCCCCCCAACCACCACCAAGATCATGATGAACGTGGGCATCCCGGAGAACGCCTTCAAGGATGCCAGAATCCCCAACGATGGGGTTGGCCTCGCCCGGGAGGAGTTCATCATCAACTCCCACATCGGCATCCACCCCCTCGCCCTCATCCACTACGAGGAGCTCAGGGAGAAAGATGACCCCGCAACCCAGGAGGTGGTGAAAAAGATCGATCAGATGACCGTGGCCCACGAGGGGAGCAAGGAGGAGTTCTTCATCAACCGGCTCGCCATGGGCATCGGCAGGATCGGGGCGGCCTTCTACCCCAACGATGTGATCGTGCGCCTGTCCGATTTCAAGACCAACGAGTACGCCAACCTCATCGGCGGGCACCTCTACGAGCCGGTGGAGAGCAACCCCATGATCGGGTGGCGGGGGGCATCGAGGTACTACGATGAGAAGTTCAGGGAGGCATTCGGCCTGGAGTGCAAGGCGTTGCTCAAGGCCAGGGATGAGATGGGGCTCACCAACATCAAGGTCATGGTCCCCTTCTGCCGGACCCCCGAGGAGGGCACCAAGGTCATCGAGGCCATGGCGGACTTCGGCCTCATCCAGGGAGAGAACGGCCTGGAGGTCTACGTCATGTGTGAGATCCCCAGCAACGTGATTAGCGCGGATCGGTTCGCCGATATCTTCGATGGGTTCTCCATCGGCTCAAACGACCTCACCCAGCTCACCCTGGGCCTCGACCGGGACAGCGACCTGGTGTCTCACATCTTTGATGAGAGAAACGAGGCGGTCAAGGACATGGTCAGGGAGGTGATCCAGGTTGCCCGCAGGCGGGGCAGGAAGATCGGGATCTGTGGCCAGGCGCCCAGTGACTTCCCCGAGTTTGCCACCTTCCTGGTAGAGTGCGGGATTGACTCCATCAGCCTCATACCCGACACCGTGGTCAAGACACGGCTCGCCGTTGCGGAAAAGGAGCGGGAGCTGGGGATAAGAGCTGATGAAGGGTAGGGCATAGAAGTGGCGAGGAGGGTTGTTATCACGGGTATGGGGGCTGTGACTCCCTTGGGTGTCGGTGTGGAGAAAAGCTGGAAGAAACTATGTGCTGGAGAGTCTGGAATCAAGAAGATTACCCAGTTTGACGCCTCTTCCCTGAAATGTCAGGTAGCGGGTGAGGTGACGGACTTTTCGACAGAAGACTTTCTGACACCGAAAAAGGCCAGGAGGGCAGATCGTTTCGTACACTTTATTCTGGCAGCCACCAAGATGGCTATGGAGGATAGCCACTTAAAGGTTAACGCCGGCGAGGAATATAGGGTGGGGGTAGTAGCTGCTACTGCAATCGGGTCCTGCAAAACCTTTGAGGCAAACCATGAGCTCATTGTAAAGGGACTCATGAAAAACGTAACCCCATACCTGGTAATCAATCTCTCCGCCAATACGGCGGCGGGTGAGATTGCAGCTATGTGCAGGGCTCAAGGGCCCCACCATTTCCTTCAAGAGGCGTGTTCAGCAGGAACAAATGCAATAGGGCTGGGATTCAGAACAATCAAACACGGAGAGGCTGAGGTAATGATCGTGGGAGGCGCTGATGCGGGTATTAGCCCGACCCTCATGGCAAGTCTCGATAACCTCGGCGCAATAGCGACCTCCTGGAATGAGGAACCTCATCGGTCAAGCAGGCCCTTTGACAAGAAAAGAAATGGTTTTGTCACCAGCGAAGGTTCAGGGATTCTCATTCTGGAGGAACTTGAACATGCGAGAGCCCGGGGTGCCAAGGTTTATGCAGAAGTGGTGGGCTATGGTTCTACCTGTGACGCCTACCATGCGGTTGCTCCTCTCCCAAGTGGGGAAGGTGCCCTCAAATGTATGGAACTCAGCATTGAAGAAGCCGGGATTAGGCCAGAGGAAATCGACTACATTAACGCCCACGGAACCTCCACCATTGCTAATGATGAAACAGAGACCCTTGCCGTCAAGAACCTGTTTGGACCGCGGGTAAAAGAGATTATGATCAGTGCCAATAAATCGATGATAGGCCACATGTGGGGTGCTGCCGGTGCTGTAGAGGCGATATTTACGGCAAAAACCTTGCAGGAGGGTATAATACCACCTACCATCAATCTGGATGAGTCCGATCCCAAATGTGATCTAGACTATGTTCCCCATAAAGCCCGCCGCTCAGAGGTAAGATTCGCCCTTTCAAATTCATTTGGCTTCGGAGGCATAAACGCAAGCCTCGTCTTGAAGAAGTATGAAGAGTGAGGAGTACTATACATCACGTGACGTAATAAATTATGGGTGTTTGAAAGAGGGGGAGGAACAGCATGGAAATCAAGGTAAATCGAGCTACTCAACTGAAGCAAAAGCCAACCGATGAGTCCAAACTTGGTTTTGGTCAAATATTTACCGATCATATGCTCCTCATCGACTACGATACCAGCAGGGGTTGGCACAATGGCAGGATAGAGCCCTATGGCCCTTTGAAGCTTGATCCGGCTGCCGCCTGCTTCCACTATGGTCAGGAGATCTTTGAAGGTCTCAAGGCCTATTACGGCAAGGATGGTGGAATATACCTGTTCAGGGCAGTCGATAATTTCAAAAGATTCAACCGTTCGGCCCACAGGGTCTGTATGCCCGAGCTTGATCTGGACATGGTCATGGAGGGCCTCAAGAAACTGATCCTCCTCGATCGGGAATGGATTCCCAAGACTCGCGGAACCTCCCTCTATATTAGGCCTACGATGATCGCAATCGAGCCACACTTAGGTGTCAAGGCAGCTGATGAATATATATTCTACATAATCATAGGGCCTGTCGGATCTTACTATCCTGAGGGACTCAATCCCGTCAAGATCTACGTAGAGGACAGATACGTCAGGGCTGTTGCTGGAGGCACGGGAGAGGCCAAAACGGGAGGCAACTATGCAGCCAGCTTGCTGGCTGCAGCGGAGGCAAAAAAGAAGGGTTTCACCCAGGTGCTCTGGCTGGATGGATGTGAAAAGAAATGGGTAGAAGAGGTGGGAGCCATGAATATGTTCTTTGTAATAGACGACGAGGTTATTACGGCACCTCTCACGGGGAGTATCTTGGGGGGCATCACCAGGGATTCCGTGATCAGGATAGTCAGCAACTGGGGCTTGAACATGAAAGAAAGGCTCGTGTCTATCGATGAGGTTATTGCCGCTGCTGCCAGCGGCCGGCTCAAGGAGGCCTTTGGGACCGGAACCGCGGCTGTAATATCACCGGTTGGGCAGATAACGTTTAAGGATAAGGACTATGTGATAGCTGGCGGTAAGATGGGGGAGTTATCCCAAAAACTCTACGATGAGATTGTAGCCATCCAGTACGCGGAAAAACCAGATCCCTTTGGTTGGGTTGAAAAGATAGGATAGGATCGCTGCATTTTTATCCCACACCTCGCTCACTGCTACCGACCTTAAATCTATCGAAATTCCCGGGGACTTGCCAAGCACACGATGGACTATGACTCCTAGAAAGAGATCCTCAACTAAATCGAGATTCTTTGCTATATCTTGTTTTGTATTCGTCGGCCTGCTTATCTCAATTACTGCTCTCTACTTTACTCAGGAGGATTTTGCCACGGAGCTGCGGCAGGTGAGGCAGCCTAAACCCAATCTCTTTTATATAGGGATTGATGTATCTCAGACTATCAGGCCAGAGATTCTAGAGGATTTCAAGGATGCCCTCATCGTACGGCTCAAGAACTTCATTGGGGAAAAGAAGGCCTCCTACCTTATTTCCATCTTCGGGCTCCCGGGTTGTGGAACGGAGGCCATTGCCGATATCGTTTCAACTCAATCGCCGGAAGATCCCCTCTCCTTCAGCCGGAGGGTTGAGAGGAGGATCCGGAGGATATCCACTGCCGGAAAACCCCTAGGAGAGGAAGACGGGCCTCCTTTGACTACCCCATTGTTCTGTTTTCTCGAGAGGATACTGCAACAAAAGACGGGGGGAAGGGTGATAATCTTCTCAGACCTCGTCAACGATGACCGTGGTTGTCAAAGGCAATATGCCTTTCCCTTAAAGGCAATAGCTAGATTCGGTACACACAAAGAGGGGCAGATTATCTTTCTCTACCCGACGCCTTATTCGACGGGCAGGTATGCTACCCCTGAGCTGCACGAAAGATTGATCAAGAAGCAGCTGGATTTTATGATAGAAATGCAGAAGCTCAGCAGTGACGGTAAGGTCAGGGTATTCTTTTCCCATATCCCTGATGATCCTAAGAAAAGGGTGAATCTCTTGAGATCACAATTACAGAACTGTATACCGGCAACTATCTTTGAGATTATCTGGGAAAGGGTTTCCAAGATGGTTGACACCATTATCGGTGCTGTCAGGGGGTAAGAACGATGCAGCTTGAATTTATCCAGGCACGGGACTTGCCTGATGCCTGGTTCCAGTGTGTTTACCAGATACTTGAGAAGGGCAGAACATACGTAATAGATAGGGGAAGCTTTAAGGGACAGAAGAGGCTAGAGTTTGACTATGTAACGGTACACATCAAGTTCCCGGGTACGAGACCACTCGTACCTGACATTCCTCCCGCTCTCGGGATACCTAATCCGGTTGCCGAGGACTACCTGGATCAATACCTCCCATACCTCATGACCTCGGCAAAAAAGGAAGGTGAGCAGTACACGTACGGACAATACCTTGAACCGCAGATAAAAGAGGTCATCAGGATGTACCGGGAAGATGGCTACGGCACAAACCAGGCCTATATGACGGTAGGCGATCCGGAGACACTATACCTCGGCGATCCGCCGTGTCTCAGGGGGATTGATACCAGGATCAAGGATAAGAGGCTTCACTTCGTTGTCTATTTTCGATCATGGGATCTCTGGAATGGACTCCCGGCTAATCTTGGTGCCATTCAGTTATTGAAGGAGTATATGGCCGAGAGCATCGGTGTTGAAGATGGGGAGATCATAGCTGCAAGCAAGGGCCTCCATCTCTACGACTACATCTGGGAACTGGCAAAACTGCGCACCATGAAACGGTGAAGACCGCGGACGCATCTCGGCATATCGATCATGGCAAAGGTGGATTTCAAGGATCTGGACCTGGAAGAGACCAGGGCATGGGTGGGAAAAATCGGGCTTGAGACCTACCGTGCGGAGCAGATCAGGCGGTGGATATTCGTCCATCAGGCCGAATCATTCGAGGATATGACCAGTCTTGCCAAGGAGCTGAGGAATTATCTCAGGTCTTCTTCCACAATAAGCCGACTGGAAATTATCAAAACCGAGATCTCCCGTGATGGCACCAGAAAATTCTTATTCGGCCTCGAGGATGGTCACAGGATTGAGTCTGTCCTTATCCCCGAGAGGGGTCACTATACGGCGTGCATATCGTCTCAGGTTGGGTGTGCCATGGGATGTAAGTTCTGCCTTACAGCCAGACAGGGTCTTGCCCGGAACCTGAAGAGCTCAGAGATAGTAAACCAGGTCATCCGGATCAGGCAGTCAATGGATCAACCGGATAAGCTGACCAACATTGTCTTGATGGGTATGGGTGAGCCATTGGCCAATTACGAGGCCGTGGCTAAGGCAGTCAAAAACATCATTTATCCAGATGCCCTCAATTTTTCCCGCCGCCGGGTAACCCTTTCCACCTGTGGCCTTGTGCCTGAGATAGAAAGGCTCGGCAGGGAACTCCCCATCAATCTAGCTGTTTCCCTGAATGCCGCAGATGATAGAACCAGGTCCCTCCTCATGCCCATTAACAGGAAATATCCCCTGAAGAGGCTGTTAGATGCCCTGATGCATTTCCCCTTGACAAAGGGCAGGAGGATTACCTTCGAATACCTCCTGATCAAGGATATCAACGATAGACTTGGTGATGCCACTAACTTGGCAGGACTCCTTAAGAAAATCAGGGCGAAGATAAACCTGATACCCTTTAACAGCTATAATGGAAGTCCCTTTGAGGCACCGGATGAGAAGAGGATTCGAGCCTTTCAGGATGAGCTGATCGGGAAGAACTATACTGTCATGATCAGGAAAAGTAAGGGGGCTGACATCTCCGCTGCCTGCGGGCAATTGAGAACAGGTCCGTAAGGCCCTCGTGAGTATCCACGGCTCCTGCCTTCCACATTACGGCCCTTTATTTTCACCACGCCAAACTCCACTGGGGCAGCTGAAGCACGTAACAGGCCACGTTACCTCTGTGTTCCTTCTAACAAAAGGGGTTCTGATCAATTCAATCAAAGGGGATCGTCTCGGGTTAGGATATCAGCCACCCTGAGTGCCGCCCTTGCATAGACCTGGCTGCATTTCTCATGCATGCCCGGGAACTCTCTGAAGGCCTGGCGTTCTTCTTCATCCATTAGATTAAAGGATTGGCCCAGTTGCCGATGCTGAACCTCCCGACAAACGACGCTGCCAAATTCGGCAATAAACCAATCGCGGAATTCATCAAAGTGGCGGCGGATATCATTATATTCCAGGATTTCCCTTTCGGAAAGCTCTTCGGAGGTTGGACTGAATTTGGCGCTCAGGGCCATGAGACCGCCCGAAAAGGCGCCACAGGAACCTACGGTGGCCCGGTCACCCCCGCCGCTCAGCGCCACGGCAGCCCTAACCATATCGTCGGTTATAAAATCGAAGTATTTCTGCAGCCCGTGCAGAATGCTGCGGCTTCAACTGAAATAATCCCTGCCATCGTTTGAAGCTCTATCAACAATGTCCTCAAGCATCTCGCGGTTCAGTGCGGTCATGATTCTCAGTCCTCCATAGGAAGTGATTTGCCCTTTCCAGCCGAAAAATCCATCCATCGTCCCCGGTTCTCATAACAGCTGGAAGAAGCAATCCACAGGTTTTGGGCGGAAAATTTTCCCCTCTCAACTTTTCTCCACAAATTCTACGATCAGGGGCCTCCTTTCGATGAGGGCACTATAGGGGCAAGCGGGCTGGATGTCAACATGAAAGCCATTAGAGTTTCACCCGTTTCCTTCTCCCGCCGGGGTAAGGTCCTTCACCCTCTGGCCCTTTGAAAGTGAAGGGTTATCTCTTGTCCTTTAATTAGGTGACTGCAATTGAAAATTATGCCATTCTGGGCCAAGCTAGTCCCAAGGAAGGAGTTGACTCATAATGGGAAAGCGAGGGAAAGCACCGTCATTTGGCCATGTCTTGTGTCCTAAGCCTGATTGTATATATATCCAATCGTCTCAAGGAAAGGAGGTATGAAATGTATCAATCCGGCCCATTAGAAGGTATCCGGGTTCTCGATTTTACTCATGTTTTAGCGGGTCCTTTTGCAACAATGCTCCTTGGAGATCTGGGAGCGGAAGTAATAAAGGTTGAGATCCCAGGGAGGGGGGATTCCACAAGATTGAGCGGCCCTCCATTTCAGAAGGGTGAGAGCGCCTATTTTATCAGTCACAACAGGAACAAAAGGAGTATATGTGTTGATCTGAAAAAAAGAGAGGGAGTGCAGTTAATCAAGCATCTGGTAAGAGATTGTGATGTTGTGGCCGAAAGTTTCAGGACAGGAGTTATGGACAGGCTGGGGCTGGGCTATGAAGAAATGAAAAAGATAAAGCCTGATCTCATATACGCATCCCTTAGTGCGTTTGGAAATGAAGGCCCCTACAGGGATAGGCCGGGATTTGAGCTCATTGTCCAGGGGCTTACGGGCCTTGTGAGTGTGACCACAGAACCCGGTAGAAGGCCCTTCAAGATACAGATCCAAGTTGTGGATCTTAGCGCAGGGATGTTTCTTGCCTTAGCAATTACGGCCGCTCTCTATCATAGGCAGCTGACAGGCCTGGGCCAGAAGGTGCAAACTTCACTTTTGGAATCTACCATTGCCATGATGGCAAACCTCGTGGGCGTCTACTTTCTGGCTGGCAGAGTCCCCCTAGGTATGGGTACCAGAAACCCCCAGGTAATGCCTTCCCAGGCCTTCAAAACCAAAGACTCCTATATAGTGGTAGTAACACAGCCACAGCACTGGGAGAGATTCTGCAAGGCCCTAGGGAAGCCAGAATGGATAACAGATGAGAATTTAGGCAAAGGCAAATACAGGGTAGAGCATTACGATGAAACGGAAAGAATCATCGAGGAAGTAACAACCACCAGGACAACACAAGCATGGCTTGAGATATTCGAAGAACACCAGATAGCTGCTGGTCCCATAAATACTGTGGAAGAGCTGTTCCATGATCCCCAATTCGAGGCCCTTGATATGGTAGCCACCTTGAAGCATCCCAAGGCCGGCAGAATAAAGCTTCTAACCCAACCATGGAAACTCTCAGAAACCCCGGGAGGGATCAAGCTCCCTCCCCCTATGTTAGGGGAGCATACCACCCAGGTTCTCACGGAAAGAGGTTTGTCCGTGGAACAGATCGAGGCCCTGAAGGAAAAAGGGGTTATCCATGAATCAAAAGGGAAGTAGATGGCGGTAGATGAACAAATCGGCAAAAAAATCTACCCTTTA
>Ga0209636_10004606_pt1 | contig 14067 bp, 14 predicted proteins | sample DeeMarSWOR152_54_FD_187464 | JGI IMG/M metagenome (GOLD analysis project Ga0209636, IMG submission 187464) | Marine sediment microbial communities from White Oak River estuary, North Carolina - WOR-1-52-54 (SPAdes) (version 2) | ecosystem: Environmental > Aquatic > Marine > Intertidal zone >...
AGGGATCTCATCGAAATATTGTTTCACATACTCTCTTGTATTGAAGTCCTTCCGAAAAGGAGGTATTGCGTAATCTCTTTCCAAAAAGAGCGGGATCTGTCTGGGGTGTCCCTCAAAATGTATGCCGAAAAGCTCATGTATCTCCCGTTCATAAGGTTCGGCATTTTCAAAAATATCGATTACGGTTTTAAAATCTGGTTTTTTGCGCAGGACATTGGTTTTTAAAATTATGTGTTCGTTTTCAAAATAAGAACTGAGAACATATACCAACTCCAGTTTTTGCTTATCGATCCAATCCACGCATGAGATCATCGCTAAATGGGTGTATCCCTCGTCCTTTAATGATTTCAAGACATCGAGTGCATTATCTGGGCGGGTTGTAATAGTGAGTCGATTGTCTTTTGTGGTAGATATCTCAACCCCGCGGAAGCGTGCCTTTATTTTCTGTTTTATCGAATCACACATCATCATTACCTGTATGAAATTGTGGTGGCCAGGTCAGTTTGCCTAAGACCTTCTCCTGGTTCTTCCGATAGTACTGGTATTTTTCTCGATACCTTTTGTAGCCAGTAGCCATCCCTTTATCAATCAGAGTCCAGAGGTGAGTAACCGCTATGAAAATCGCCTCTGGTCTTGGCATGCATCCAGCAATCCAGCCATCTATTGGAATATACTTGTCCAGATGTTTTATGGTGTTGTATGAATCCCAGTACATGCCGCCATTTATGGGACAGGATCCAAAACCGACGGTATATTTAGGCTCAGGCATCTGTTCATAGGTTCTTATGATCGCCTTTAAGGTCTTTACAGAAACATATCCGGTAATCAAAAATAGGTTTGCCTGTCTCGGAGTAGCTACCGGAATGACGCCAAATCGTTCTGCATCCCATCTTGAGGTAATCACCGGTGGTACTTCAATAATTCCACAACCAGTACAAAAATATATCGCCCATAAGGAATATTTGTCACCCATCTTTTGGGGCTGTTTCAACCACTTTGTGAGCATGTTTCTATCCATATCCACCCCATATACATGCGATAACTAATCCGGCCAAGGCGAGCATAGTTGGCCAGGTCCAATTAAAACGAATTGCCTGTTCCATTCTAAATCTCGGAAACACCGCATTAATGCATACACATATGACAAACACTACCAGCATCTTGACCAAGAATGTAAAAGGCTCACCCGCCCCACCCAGCAATAGATTGACAAATAGGGCAATAACTATGAAACGACGAAGGGCATGTTCAATATAATAAACTACTAAAAACTTGCCGCTGTATTCGACCTTCAGGCCAGAGGCTATTTCCTGGGGTGCCTCTACCATATCAAATGGCCTGATTCCAAGCATTGCTGGTAAGATGAGAAAATAGGCGATGCCTGTTAAGGGCAGGGAGATGATACCCCAACCTGATGCCCTTTGTAATTCGACCAGGCTGACGAGAGAGATGGTCTTGTAATGGATCATGACTGTCAGGACCACGAGAAGGAAGGGAACCTCGTAACTCAAGGCGAGCAGCATTTTACGTGAGATACCGATGCTTATGTTGGGATTGGAACCACCGCCGCCAGATAGGGCAATACCAATTGGAGCAAGGAGCATGAGGTAGAGAACGACGAGTAATCCACCGGCAACATTGAGCGGGCATATAGTACCAATCGGAATGAAAAGCAGTGTCACGACACTACCGGCTAATGACAGGATCAATCCCAGTTCAAAAATCACCCCATGGGAAAAACTTTTTTGGTGGAACAGCTTTATTATGTCAATAACTGGTTGAGTAAGTGGAGGACCATAGCGCCAATGTATCCGAGCCATTATTACCCTGAATAAACCCATAAAAAATATCCCGACCACCAGTCCGATAACTGGTGAAAGTATATATCCTGCAATACTCATGATATTACCAAGGTTTCCATATAAGCTGGGTAAAAATGAGCACTGCTAAAAACAGGATGATGTAGATAACATAGTAGCCTAAATCTCCGGTATAAATACGTCTGACTAATTCGGCCAGCTTTTCGCTGGTGCTGCTTATCCAATAGTAGAACTGGTCTATTCTGTCTTTTAGCCACGGTCTGACCATTCTCAAGAACGGATTATAGAAGTCCACGGTGTAATGATATTTCCCCTCAGGGATGTATGAACCCGCTGCATAGGAGTCATCTTGGGGTACCAGAACGGATTTTGCGCCAGTGCGGAAGATTATATAGACAATAAACATAAATACTACAATGGCACCAAATATATTGATAGTATTCAGGGTACCGGTTTCTGAAGCAATGCCCCAGAGATTTACATCCAGAGATTCGAATCCTAAAGAAATGCCAATCGAGTTGATGATATTCAGAGCAAGGCCGGGAAAGATACCAAATACGATAGTCGCGATACTCAGTATCGCCATCGCTATTTGCATGGTAAACGGAGCACTCTTTATATTCTTATGTGTTTCAGAAGGCTGTCCCAGAAACACGTTGTGTAATAATTTATAGATCGCCAGAAAACTTCCCCAGGTTCCTAGCAAAGCAGCAAACGCTAAGAAAGGTGAGCCTTTGAGAATTAATGTTTTGTAAATTAACCATTTGGAAACAAACCCGTTAGTGAGAGGAATGCCAATTAAACCACATGCACCCACAAGGGTGGCCATAAAGGTAACCGGCATTTTATTCACCAGACCGCCTAATGAATTTAAATCTCGAACCCCGTTAGTTCTAAATTCCACTGCTCCTATAGCGAGAAAGAGGAGTGCCTTGAATATTGCATGGTTAAAAAAGTGAAATATTCCCCCGGCTAATCCCAGGCTCGTGCCAAAGGCGATTCCTAAAAGAATATAACCGCATTGACCAATGCTGGACCATGCTAACAGTTTTTTGGCATCATCTTGAAGCACCGCAATAAAATTTGGAATGACTATAGTAATTGCGGCTATGATACAGAGAATATAATGAAAACTTAATACTCCTTGCCCAAGATAAAGGAATACTCGCCAGCCGAGTAATATATAAAATATCATAAGGAAACCAAAGGTTCCCATCTTCGCGAGTATGCCAGAAAGCACGGCAGTGAAAGGGCTGGGTGATTCAGAATAAGCAGAGGGGACCCAGGTGTGGAGTGGCATGATGCCGTTCTTTATTCCAAATGCAATGCAGAACATCAGAAGAATAAATACTATATACCCATGAGGAGCGCTGGCAATCAAAACGGCAAGCTGTGAAATATCAAATGTTCCACAATGTGTATATAATGAAAGAATTCCCACCAACATACATAATGAGCCGACAAGAGATATAACAATATACTTTAACCCTGCAGCCAGCGCTGGACCTTTATTGTAACTTACCAGCAAGAAAATACTCCAGGACATAATCTCCCAGAAAACGTAGAATGAGATCAAATCACCAGCGAGTACAATACCTAACATACTGGCATTGACCAATAGCATCATCAGATAATAAAAATCAAGTTGTGGTGTATCCCTCATATAACTTAAGGAGAAAATTATTGACAAAGTACTGAGTACCGTTATAGTGATAGCAAAAAACCAGGAAAGGGCATTGATCCTTAAAAGGAGGGGATAATCAAAGAATCTAAAATACACTATCTCTTTTCCAAGACCATAAAGTCCTGCTACCATGAGCACCAGTACCAAAGATATTATAATGGCAAAGCCGTTACGTAAGCTCTGGGAAATTTTACCCAAGACGTAGGTCAGAAACGCACTACCAAAGGCGACTATAAGCAGATTACCAAATAGAGCGTTAGGGTAAAACATTTCTAATATATGCTTCTCTATCCAGGAGCATCCCAGCAGCGGCATTGAGGATTTTGCTGAGCACTTCTGGATATATACCGATACCGACGATTAATACCATTAAGATACATATCGGGATCAACGCTGCCAGAGACGTACCCTGCCACGGTTGAACAGTTTGCTGGGCAGTGTCTTTAAAATAAATAGTCTGGATCACCTTGAGAAAATAAGCACCTTCAATTATTGTCGCCAATAAGACGAAACCGAGAAGAATGGTTAACACAGAATCATGCTGAGCCAGGGTCGCTTTGACAATGAGAAATTTGGACGAGAATCCAACGAAAGGAGGGAATCCTATTAACGAAAATACACCAATGGCAAAAGCAAGAGAGACCAACGGCATCTTTTTCCCCATTCCTGCCAGGGAGTTGATTTTTATTGACCCAGAACGATAAATCATATAGCCGACAGCCAGAAAGAGCAGTGCCTTAGCTAATGCGTGGGAAGTCATCTGGAATAATGCCCCTTTAATTCCTAAGGTACTGGCTAGTCCAAACGCAAAGATAATGAGACCAATCTGCCCGGTTGATGAATAAGCGAGCATTCGTTTTATATTATTCTGTCGGAAGGCAGCTAATTCTCCTACCAGCAGGGTAAACAGTCCCAGGAACAGGATAAAATGAAACAGGCTGCTGGCTCCAAATAAGGTGAAGATAATTCTAATAATCGCGTACACTCCCATCTTTATGGCAATACCGGAAAGAATTGCCGAGATTGATGAGGGTGCGGACGAGTGAGCATCAGGCAACCATGCGTTCAGAGGAAACAGTGCAGCCTCAACCCCGAATCCAGTAATCAAGAGAGCCAGTGGCAAGAATGTGGAAAGCGGTGTTGTGGAGTGGATATTTTGGGCAAGGTGAGCCATATTAAGGGTACCGAATTTTCCATAGAGCAGGGCAATGCCCATAAGGATTAATCCAGAGCCAACAGTTCCCTGAATGAGATATTTCATTCCCGATTCAATACCTGGTTTGTCTCCATCATAAGCAACCAAGGCATAGGACGAGATACAGAGGATTTCAAAGAACACAAAAAGATTAAAGATATCACCAGTGAGGACAATACCGGTTGCGCCCACCAGGAGCAGTAAATATAACATGTGATAATTCTGGGTGGCACCCTTTTTGATATAATCGGTGGCGTATATGGAAATCATAAGCCCAATTAGGGCAATAAGAGCAGCTAAGAACACGCCCAGTGGATCGGCCATTAGATTTATGCAGAAAGGCGGCGGAAATCCACCCAGACTGACAATAATTGGTTCTCTGATTACTCTGGGAATAAGTGTGATAGCGACAACCAAATTGAAAATCATTCCCAGGATGGGGATATATTCCCCGATACGTTTTGATATGAAACCACATAAAGGTATAGCAAAAGTCAGACCCAAGGGTATGGCTATTAAGAGTGCTGGATTTACCCCGTTAGAAATATCCATTAATATTCTCTATAACAAAATTTTTGATAGAGACATCGCTCTGAGGAATGCCAGAGTTATTAGATATAGCAATATTTCTAACGGAGCTTACCATTTTAATTCTCTGATTTTACGCAGGTCTAGGGTGCCATAATGATGATATAATCTGATCGCCAGGGAAAGAGCAAGCGCCAGGGTTGCTACACCAATCACAATCGCGGTGAGAACCAAAGCCTGAGGGACCGGATCAACCATAAGAGCAGATGTTAGTTTGGCGTTTGAGAAAATAGGAGCAGTTCCACCTTTTACATAACCTGTGCAAATGAGCAGTAAAAATATTCCGGTTTCAAATAAATCAAGCCCGATAATAACTTTAATTAAATTTCTCTTGGTTAGAACAATATACAGCCCAATAATTATTAAGCCAAACGAGCCCACATAATAAATCATGATTCCTCTATTAAATTATCCAACACTCCGCTCAGCTCTGAACCGACTTTAAAACCAATGGCAACATAGATTATCGGGATAATACCGGCACTGAATAACTCGTTAGGTACGCCTTTGGGTAAATAGTTAAAGAGGAAGTATCCACCGTACAGTAGTCCCAGAAGGCCTACGACTACAAAAATAAGTCCGGCAATGGATTCAGTTATTTTGAAACCGATTTTATTTACGCCTCCCCATTTCCAACATCCGAGCATGGTCAACAGAAAGCCGGAGGCTATTATCGCTCCTCCCTGGAATCCTCCGCCAGGAGTTAGGTGACCATGGATAAAAATATAGGTACCAAAAAGCAGGATTAGCGGAAACAAAAATCTACAACCCGTGTAGAGGATCAGACTGCTTCTCCTTCCCTCTTTTTTCTGTCTTTTTCCCTCCCGATAGAGTACCGCGGATAGACCAATGGCAGCGAGAAAGAGAACAGTTACTTCACCGAGGGTATCAAACCCACGGTAATTTACCACTACCGAGGTGACAATATTGGTGGCTCCTGTATGCTTGATTCCATTGTTGATATAGTATCTTCTCACTTGGCTCTGTGTCTCCCCAAATGGTATCTCTTTTAAACAATAAACAACCCCGATGGTAAGTATTGCTAACAGGATAATGCTAATTATTTTCCTCATCATCCTCATACCTTTTTGTCTTTTTGAGTGCTATGATAAAAATAGCCACCGTGAGTGCGGCTCCAATAGAAGCCTCAGCCATAGCAACGTCAGGGGCATGGAGTAGAAAAAATAATATTGCCGCAATGAAACTAACGAAACCAGCGGCAATAACTGCATTTAGTAAATTTTTAAAGATTCCTGCGCTAATAGCGGCAACTAACATCACCATAACGAGTAGTATCTCAAGAATCATCTTGCTCCTCCTTACAAAAATCTTCAGATTGATTTACTTTTGTCGCTTCGCAAAGAGAGACACCGGAGAGACAGGAAGCTCGACCGAGCGCATGGCTGGATATTGGATTAGTTAATAAAATAAATACCGCGATGACTAAGGTTGTCCAGAACCAGGAAGGTTCTAGTATTCCTACGCCGATAGTAGTACAACACGCTCCCAATGTGGTACACTTTGTACCTGCCTGTAACCTGTTGTATACATCCGGCATGCGGTATACCCCAAGCGAACCTAAGAATAGAAATACCACACCAAAACCGGTTACCCACCATCCGATACTCATGAGATTCCCCCTTCAAGGTATCTGGCAATAACCACTGATCCGACAAAAGTTAAGACAGCATATACCAAGGATACATCCAGATATACCTGCCGGTTGAGGATGAATCCGGTTAGAACCAAGAGGGCGGTGGTGACCGTCACTGCAGTATCCAGGGCAACCGCCCGGTCAGGAGCGGTTGGTCCCTGTACCATCCTCAAAAGACAGAGCACCACACCAAATCCCACAATCACCAGATAGATAGTTCCTATCATTGAAATATAATCCTTAAATATTTTTCAAATTTACCACCAATAAGTTTCGTTGTTTTTTCAATATCGGTCGCTTTAACATCAATCCAATGAATGAGCAGTTCGTCACCCTGAATATCAAGGGTAAATGTTCCCGGGGTGAGGGTGATGGAGTTGGCAAGAATTGTCTTGGCAATATCTGATGTGAGTTTGGTTTTTATGATAACTACCCCAGGGTTTATTGGGAGTGAGGGACGTATCACCCGAGAAGCTACATCGAAATTTGCTTTTATTATTTCTATAAAGAGAATTATTATATACCACAACAAAAATATAAACCGTTTTGGACTTACTGGGGGAAAGCCAAGTCGCATGTAGAATTCATTGGTGAAGAGTGCAACTATAAACGCTACTGTAATTCCTAGCCAGAATTCCTGGTAGTGAAAGGTAGTAGTAAGTAATAGCCACAAGATTATTAGGAGGAAAAACAACCAGAAAAAACTTTTTAGTCTGTTTTGTAGCATATTTTTGCTGACCATCCGTTTCCTTCCCAGCTGACGCATTCTAGATAAAATATTTTTTGTATCAAGCTGTTTCTAAGTTTGGCAATATCCGTTGCGATTTTGACTATTATATCGATAATGACATCTCTGTCAAGTGCATTATATTACGGAATTTTACTATATTTATATAAAGTTATTCTTAAAGTATCAAAGAGTTTGATATATGCCTACTCACTATATTTGTAACGTAATTTAGTTTTTCTCTTCTCTTATCTTCAAGAGAGAGGACATCAAAACGCTTAGCGGGGAAGGTGAAAATAGTGGGCATCATTACGAGTCCGCCACAGAGTAGTAGCGGAAATAATTCTTTGATAATATTAATAAATTCTTATACAATTACTCAGGAATGAAACGAGAAGGTATGTTTTGCTGAGGTTGTTTAGAGCGTTAGGTCCGAATTTTCTCACAAAGACCTTGACAAATCGAGAATTTATGGTATAATCCTCTAGACTTAAGACTGAATATCTCTGATGCTTGGAAAAGGAGAGCGAAATGGGAAGACGCGACGGCTCATTGATGCTAAAACACAGTGGAGGAGAGGGGAGCAATGATTAACATATACCATTGTAAGAAATGTCATTATGAATGGGAAAGCATCAAGTATGAGTTTAGATGTCCTCGATGCGGCGCAGATGTTGACGCGATGGTTGAGATGCCTCTTCGATTCTATAATCAACTCTTAGAAAATCCGGATAGTTTAGAGCAGGTCCCAAGAGAAAAGTGCGGCGAGGACGGTTATGACTGCAAACCAGGATGTGCGATGAGCACTACTGATAGAAGAAGAGAGATTGAAAAATTATACAGGACAAAGAACAAATATATTCGCCAGGTAATTGAGAAGTATATTAAATGTGTAGTAGTAGAGCGTAAAGATAGAAATTTCCTGACCGCTCGCATCAATAACGGTAAGATAGAGATAGTGGATGAACCGAGCGGAACAGTTATTCCATGGGACGGGTTAGACGACGATGAACAATGGATTCTCTGGAATAGCTTTAATGAAATTCTAGAAAAAATATACAAGATACAACGCAAGAAGTAAATTCCGAAAAAAAACTTTAGGGTAACAGTATATTTTTGTAATCGTTAAGGGTTGGACGGTTGACATCATAGAAAAATAGGATAGAATAGACGATGCCGTTGTTAATAGAACATGCTTCAGAAATCCTGACGATGAAAAATGGCATCGGTGTAGTCAAGGATGCCTCTATTCTTGTTCAGGACGGTGTGATTAAAAACATTGGTCGGATAAAGATGAGCAGCAGAAGAATAAAGACAATTGATGCGCATGGCTGTGTCGTGTGTCCTGGATTTGTTGACTCCCACACGCATCTGGTCTATGGTGGTTCTCGCGAAGATGAATTCGCACTCCGTGTTACTGGTGTGAAATATGAAAAGATTGCCAAAAAAGGCGGCGGTATCGCAAGTACTATAAAGAAGACGCGCGAGACGACAGAGCAGAAATTATATGAACTCGGAATGGAGAGAATAATGAATGTCATCAAACATGGTACTACTACAATAGAGTGCAAAACCGGCTACGGCCTCTCAACCACTGAAGAATTAAAGATACTCAGGGCAATCAATAGGCTCAAGAAGGACGCTCCAGTTGATGTTATTGCAACCTATCTCGTGCATGCTATTCCTCAACACATGAAGAGAAGAGATTATATCGACCTCGTCGTCGAGGAAACAGTTCCTGAAGTTGCTCGACAGAGATTGGCAACATTTTGTGATATTTTCTGTGATAAACTCGCCTTTACGAAGAAGGAGAGTGAAAAGGTGTTATTAAAGGCGCGGGCATGTAATTTGCGACTCAAGATTCACGCTGATCAATTTGCCAATACAGGAGGTGCACGCCTTGCTGCAAAATTAGGGTGCTTATCTGCTGACCATTTAGAGTATACCACGAAAAGTGCAATCAACGCGATGAAAAGAGCCGGTGTTATTCCAACGCTCCTCCCGGGTGTAACCTTCTTTTTGCAGATGAAAAAGAAGCCGAACATAAAAGCCTATAGAGACACCAGGTCTCCTGTAGCAATTGCTTCAGACTATAATCCTGGCTCATGTATGATTTACTCAATGCCAAAAATTGTGTCGTTTGCATGCATCCTCTATGGTATGCATTGTGAGGAAGCACTCATTGGAGCAACAAAAAATGGGGCAAAAGCGCTTGGCCTCTTTGAGAGCATTGGTAGCATAGAGATTGGTAAACAAGCAGACCTTGTTGTATTGAGTATCGATAACTATAAGAAGATTCCATACTATTTTGGTGAGGATATAGTGAAGTATACAATTAGAAAAGGAAGGGTAATCTATGGAGAAAATTGTTGAGTGTATTCCCAATTTTAGTGAGGGAAGAGATCAAGCAAAGCTTGATCAGATCTTAGCTGAAATTAAGAGTGCAGGCGTAGAGTTACTCGATCAGGAAAAAGATTCTGATCATAATCGAGCTGTGATTACCTTTGTCGGTGAACCTGAGGCTGCACTCGAGGCCGCATTCAGGGCTGTGAAAAAGGCTGCAGAACTGATTGATCTAACTAAGCATAAGGGTGAGCACCCACGAATGGGAGCAACCGACGTTGTACCATTTGTACCAATCAGTAATATGACGACGCGTGAGTGTGTTGAATTGGCAAGACGCCTGGGAAAGAGAATTGCCGATGAACTAAAGATTCCCGTCTACCTCTATGAAGCAGCTGCGACGAGGCCAGATAGAGAGAATCTCGCCAATATCAGGAAGGGTGAGTTTGAAGGTTTGAGAGAAGAGATCGAGACAAATCCTGATCGTCGTCCGGATTTTGGTGAACCGAAAATTCATCCTACTGCTGGCGCTACAGTAGTCGGCGCACGTTTTCCTCTTATCGCATTCAATGTAAATCTTAACACCGAAGATGTCTCGATTGCCCAAAAGATTGCCCAGGCAATTCGATTTGGGAGTGGCGGATTTCGATATACAAAATCACTTGGTTTCGAACTAAAAGAGGAGAAGCTTGCCCAGGTCTCCTGTAATATGACCAATTACACGAAGACACCGCTGTATCGAGTGTTTGAGACTGTCAAACGTGAGGCACAGAGATATGGTATCACCATAAAAGAGTCTGAAATTGTTGGCCTCGTGCCCGAAAAGGCATTAATCGATACGGCAATCTACTATCTCCAGCTTGACCGCTTTAGTGAAGAACAGATCCTTGAGTATAAACTGCACGGAAAAGCGGGCAAACAGTCGATCATGGATTTTCTTCATGTCTTGGCACTCGCGAGACCGACACCTGGTGGAGGTAGTGTTGCAGCACTTCAGGGTGCGCTGGGAACCGCCCTTTTGTCCATGGTCACGGGCATTACCGTGAATAAGACAAAAGATAAGGAATTAAAAGATTTCCATGGCTTTTTGAAATTGACGACGTACGAGTTCTATAAATACATCGCGAAAGATAAAGAAGCATTTGACAAAGTGATTGAGGCCTTTAGAATGCCTGAGGGCGGTGATGATGAAAAGAAGCACAAGAAAGAAGCCATCCAGAATGCTTTCAAGCATGCTGCTCAGGTACCGTTTGAGGTATGCAAGAAGATACTCTTAACCTATCCCTATGCAAAAATACTTGCCCAGAAAGGATTGAAGAATGCGATTTCTGACGTAGGTGTAGCGCTCTACTCCTTGCGGAGCGGCTTTATGGGTGCCCGAGTGAATGTGCTCATAAATCTTAATTCGATCGCTGATAAAAAATTCAACAAGTCTCTAAAAATACAACTCGATTCTCTCAGAAAACAAGAGGAAGCTTATTACCAAGAAATTGAAAATCTCTTCTTGACAAAGTTATGAAACGGATTATAATTTCGCAGGAACGGTTATGGTAGATGACAATCTGCTCGATAAGAGTAGTATATACATACAAAATGGGCAATTTGAAAAGGCACAAATTATCCTGCGCCATGCGCTCAATGATAATCCGAAGCATCCGAATGCCTTAGAACTCTCGGGGGACCTCGCGCTAAAATTGGGCAGGATTAACGAAGCCATACAACACTACGATCATGCGAGCGACAATTATTCCAAGAATAATCAATACGCCGAGGCGATCATCTGTCTGGAAAAAATCGTACAGACCAACAAGGCAGACGGTGAGATTTTTTCTAGACTTGCCGACTTATATAGATCATATGGTTTGCCCAATAGAGGAATTGATACCATGATTGAACTCTGCACGCGAGCGATAGACGACAGAGATGATGATAGCTTCGTCTCTGGGCTCAGGAAAATCCTTGAATCACAGTCTAGAAATCTTGCTTTGCATCTCTCCTTTGTCAAGATTCTCACCCTACTCGATCGCAAACAAGAGGCAGATGACGAATTGAACAAATTGACATCCATTGCCGAGGAATTGAACGATGAGACCATGCTTGAGGAGATCAAGAAAATGAAGCCGCAAAAGGATGGCGGTGAAGAACTAGACCCCAAGAGTCGCATCGAACTTGGCAATCTCCTCTATGAAATTGGTTCAAAAGATGAAGCAATTGCTGAATTTGAGAAGGCAGTGAGTGATTTGATTGATAACAATGAGATTGAAGAAGCACTTCATGTCTTGAATCGTATTGTTGAGATCGATCCGGACAATACCAAGGCTCGTGATAAAATCAAAGAATTACAGGGTGAAAAACCAGCAGAGGCTGCAGAGGGAACGCTCTCTGAAGAGGCGGCTGGAGAGATTACTACAGAAGTACCTGAACAGGCAGGAGAAGAAGCAGCACCAGAAACAGTGACAGAGGAGGTTGGGAAAGAAGAGGTCGGTCCAGAGGCAGTCGAAGAAAAAGCCGAGATGACTGCACCAGGCACAGAAGAGGGTCTGGAGACATTTCAGGACTTGAGAGAAGAGATCGAGGGATTTGTTCCGGCAACCGAATCCGGAGACAAGGCAGAGCCTGGCGAAGTCGAGACAGGGGAAGAACCGAGCGAGAAACAGGCCGAGCAGGCTGCTCAACTTGAAGGACAGATAGCTGATATCGAATTTCTGCTCAAGGAGACCGAAGAAGCAGCACCACCTAATTTTGAAATTGCTCAGAAATTTGATGAATTCAGAAGTGCAATCCTCTGGCAAGAGGAAGATGTCCAGAGGATACTGGCTCTTGCGAAGATGGCATCTGAAGCAGGGTTGTTCAAAACAGCACTCAGCTATGTTCAAGACATCAAGGTTAATAAAAAGACGTGGCCACTCTCACTAGAGATCAACGGTGGATCGCTGGTGAAGTTAGGTCGCTACAGCGAGGCGATGAAAGCGATCGCACCCTCACTCCTCTTAGAGGAGATTCCAGAGGATCAAAAGACAGAGCTACGATATCTGCTCGCTGCTGCCTATGAAGGTATGGGAGATTTTGACAATGCCTTGAGAGAGATTGAGCGTATTGTGAGTACGAGGCCGGATTATAAAGATGTGAACGAGATATACGCACTCCTGACTGGACGAGAGGTCGTGCACGAAGAACGTTCTGAGGTTGCTGCAGAACAAAAGGTCAGTAAAGAGACAGAGGCTCCGCCACCACCAGAACCTGTGCCACCTGTTGAAACAGAAGAACGTCGAGAGGCGCCTGCTCCAGAAGAGGCGTATCCAACTATTGTCGAGGAGCAACCCAGTGTTCCGGAGGAGAAGGCTTCTGAAAAACCAACAGAGGAAGAACCCGAACTTGAAGAAAAGAAGGGAGAAAATATTACGTTTCTCTAAAAGAGGAGGTTAAGTGGGGTATCAAGAATTTTACAACTTTAAATTGGAACCATTTGCAAATCATCCTGATCCAAAATTCTATTTTAACTCGCCTCAACATGCCCTGGCCAGAGAGTACCTCATGCATTCGGCTCAGGGAACAAGAGGTTTGGCAGTCCTTCTTGGAGAAATCGGGACAGGTAAGACCACACTGGTGCGCAAGATTTTGAGTGAACTCTACTCAATGGGCAATTATCAGATCGGATTAATTGTCCTCACACACTCTGAGTTTGCTCCTGGTTGGCTCTTTACCAGAATTGCCCATCTCATCGGTCTCAGAGACATTGGTTCTTTATCGACCGAGGTAATAAGTCGAATATCGCAACGCCTGAATGAGATATATCAACGAAACGAAAAGACCATTATCATCATCGATGAGGCAAACATGATCAAAACTCCTGATATACTAGAAGATATCAGGGGGTTGTTGAATCTCGAGATTGCCGATACCCGATTAATTTCCTTTATGCTCAGTGGCCTCCCAGAACTTGAGGCATATCTCGCTTCGAACCGTGCGTTGGCTCAACGTATCGCCGTTAAAGTGAAACTAAAACCCATGGGGAGTGATACCGTAAGGGCATATGTCAATCATCGACTGAGTATT
>Ga0209636_10004607_pt1 | contig 14066 bp, 12 predicted proteins | sample DeeMarSWOR152_54_FD_187464 | JGI IMG/M metagenome (GOLD analysis project Ga0209636, IMG submission 187464) | Marine sediment microbial communities from White Oak River estuary, North Carolina - WOR-1-52-54 (SPAdes) (version 2) | ecosystem: Environmental > Aquatic > Marine > Intertidal zone >...
ATGGCATTGCTCCTTTCCCTTTTCTATTGCCGAGCTTACCAAATACCTCGGTCTCATATTCTTTTCCTAGGAGGCGCTCAATCGCATTCTTCCACTTGAGCAATGTTGTCTCGTTCAGCCGGTAGTGAACATAATACCCCCGTTTTTCGGGGACCACGAGGTCCGCGTCGCGCAGAATGCGCAGGTGTTGTGAAACCGCACCTTGGGTAACATCCAACCGGGCCGAAAGTGAACCTACGCACAGTGCACGACTCTTCAAGATTTGAACCATGCGGACCCGCGTGTCCGCCGACAAGGCTTTAAAGATCCGTGCCAACTTTTGCGCCTCGGTCATGGAGCATCCTTTTTATTTTAGTAAATACAAATATACTAATATAAATTTTTTGAGAAGTCAAGGAATCCACGAGCTTCTGGATACGGATTAGGTATCTTAACGGGGTCAACACGTCACGGGTTGTTGCCCAAACCCCCTTTCGCTCTCAGTTCGTTTTTCCAGTTCTCCAGGGATTCCCAACTTTGAACTTTACCATTGACTCTCGTGTCCGTTACTTTCGTGTTCGTGAAACGTTTCCGTGATGATTAGGACCGAAGACGGCGGGCGGCAGACCGCGTTAGAAAATCGTGCTCGTGATATGTGTCCGTGCTCGGGGTTCGGACCTCATCATTTGTTATTCGAACTTAATTTGAAATTTGGATTTTGACATTTGACCGGCAAGTGCCCCGCTAGCCCCGCCTTGTAGGCGGGGTCTAGGGGCACAATGAAAAATGAAATTTCATTGGCTCGCATTTTGCTCGCCACTTCGTGCCCGGGAAGCCCCGCCCTGTGGGCGGGGAGCTTCACATTTTGCCTTCCGCCTCTAAAATACAACCTTTCCTCCCTTTCCGACTGCAGCACTGAATAACTGTTCGCTCCAGGGGATTCTGGCAAAGGCTCTTTTACTTTATCCTTTTAAGAGGAGTAGGGCAGGTTTTGCTTGTTGCCATTACCTTAAAATGATTTACATTCAGCGAATGAAAAATGGGGAACGAAGATAGGAGGACGATGGTGAAATATTGACTTTTATCCGAAGCAAGGCAACATGTTCTCGTTTACGTAAAGATACGACGAGGGATTAGCGCTTGACAATGGACATTTTGATATAACCAAAGCATATCAGAGATTCTCAGTAGATGGAAGAAGGGAGATGACGTTAAGAAAGAAGGTTAAAGCCATAGTATCCAACCATCTGTTCCCCTTTGTCAGGCAGATGTGAATACATAGCGGCGAGCCACTCAAGGCATCGATACATGTTGTGATCAGGCTGCCGTGCTTATCTCCGTGTTTTCTCCTGCGTTATGATTACTGTCTATTTCTTGCCTTATTGTTTTTCCAATCTTTGCCTCAGTTCTCCCAGTGTTCTTTTAAAGTATTGCCTATGGGCATCTCCGCCTGGGGGTGGTTCGATATCACCCCACGGCATCTCCTGCAAATTTTCGGTCATGGTAGGGAGAAGGTTCCAGGGCACAGATATGAGTATCAGACCAGGAGGAAATACGTCCAATTTTTGCATGCCCAGCGCCAGACCGGTGATGGTGAAGTTCATTTCGCCGGATACGACGGGATAAATGAAAATCCAGGAGCACGAGATCACCGGCGTTCCCCTGCTGGACCACAAATCACCGGTCGAATAGCCTATTGACCTCAGCAGGGTTTGTGCCTGGCTCACGTTGGCTGTGATAACCAGTACATCCGGGTCAAATGGGAGCTGGTCTATCGGTGAGAGCGCGACGTATCTTACGGAGTCTTTTAACATTTTCGGGAGGTGCCGGTACATTTTCCAGGCGGCACGTGCTTCCTTGAATATGTCCTCCTCGGCGGCAAATTGTCCGCTCACGAGAGCTGGCTCGAAGTCCTCCATGCCCAGTATTATCGGCTCTACACACACGAAATCTTCTCTGCCCGCATAAAAAGGGCTGCTTTCCTGTGCTTCTCTGAGCATCTCGCAGAGGTTTAACTCTTTGTCCAGTCTCCTGAACTCCGGTTTAACGATTAAAAATTTAACACCTACCGGCTTCCTTTCAAAGTTGAATTTGTTGAATACTGAATAGTCTCGTGAGGTTGAGCCCATCGTTACCCTCCTTACCGTTTCATTTTCCCTGGATTATGTGGATTTATTCCAGGGATTTCGAGTTCACTGGTCCTCTTTAGCATATACCATTATATCAGTTATTGATCGGGGTAAATTTCCCGATTCATTCTTTCATCCAATTCCTTAACACCTTTGATAAATCCCTCTCTCCCTAAATTGAACCAATGAGGATACCACTCCATATCCTGCAGGTTTTTAATCAAATTGGGGAGCAGTTCGCCGGGGATTGATATAAGCATCAAACCATCTGGTAATACTTCTCTTGCTTTCATGCTGTAACCGAGCCCGCTGACGGTGAAATTTAATTCACCGCTTAGGTATGGATAAGCAAATAGCCAGGCACATGCCAGACATGTTGAACCTTTGCTGGACCACATTTTTCCGTTCGAGTAGCTACTGGCTCTGAGTAAAATTTCCGCTTGTACCGTATTTGCCGTAATAATGAATAAATCAGGTTCAGCCGCCAGCTGGTCTACAGGAAAGCAGGTGATATATTTTACCGAATCCTTCGCCAATATTGGAACGTAATCATAGACCTTTCTGTTGGCAGCTGGGTTTTTGAACATGGCAAACTCTGGTCCTAATTGCCCGCTGTACATAATTGGCGGAAAACTAACAAAGCCCAATACATGTTCTCCACACTGTATGTTTTCTTCCGTGGCGTAAAAAGGGCGGCTGGTTTGCGCTTCTGTGAACAACTCGCAGAGCGCTAGACTCTTATCCAGTTGCTCGATTCCATCCGGTTTTTTCAGTGAGTAATTGATGCCTACCGGCTTCCTTTCGAAATTGAATTTGTCAAATATGGAGAAATCTCTCTTTTTTAAACTCATACTACCCTCCTTGCTGAATATAAATGGGATAATTGTATAGTAAAAATTACAGCCGTCTTTGTGAAGCTCCCCCCCACAGGGCGGGGCTTCCCGGAAAAGAAATCTTATTTTTCATTGCGCCCCTCGACCCCGCCTACAAGGCGGGGCTTGCAGGGCACTTGCCGGTCAAATACAAACGGAATCCAGGCTCGGGTCAATTTTTTAACCAGACAAGGGTTACCATACGAATAGCTTAACATGGCATAATACCAATGAACAAATCATAAGAACCCGCTTTTTCAGAGATTGAGTATAAGGGATTTTATGTTGTGGGTCAACGTAAAAAGTAAAAGTAAAAAGTAAAAGGAAATGTTAGTTCCAAAACGACTTGACAATGAGAGAACAACCCACATATCATTTCAGGGGCTGAGGAGCGGGCGAAAGAGACTCTCAGATTATCTTCCAAAGTTATGGATTTACCCTTTTCAGCCATACCAATATGTTTAGGGGAACAGATTACTAAAAAGAGCTGTGCCCAGGATTGAGAAAAAGAAGGGGAAGGGATAAGCCCTTGACAGTAGACAAATGATTTCCTTGTTTTCCTTAAAAAAGGAACGGGAGGGGTTTCAATGGTAACAGCTAGCGATATTGAGCATCTTAAGCGTTCTCAAACAAGAAGTGCTAGCATTGGCAGTTGGCTTCTACCGCTGGTAGGCTGCGTTCTCATAGTCGGGGGTGTTCTGAACATTCACTTGGGGTCAAAACTTGCAGCAATGGAAGGTGTGGGCTTTGGAGAACTTTTTAGTCAATGGTTTCAAGGTGTTGATATCGACGCTCAGTATTCAGGTGTTTTTCTCATGGCAGTGACTAGATTCCAGATGGGTATCACAGGGTTCGTATATGGAGTATTAATAGCAATGGTTTCCTATGCCTACATCAGGTCTATAGGGAGAAACAGAAGAATCCTCACATTTATCGAAAACCACTCCTAACAACCTTCCTGAGGTTTAAGAAAAGAAGAGAGGAGTCAGCCCATTGAAAATGGACAAATTGCTTAAGTACGTCCTTTATGATTGGGAACGAAGGTAGGTTTTGAAGGTTAATAACCCTCATCCCTCTCTTTAAAAAAGGGGGGCAGGGGTTTTTTATAACCTCTAAAAAATAACCATGAAAATTGCCATATAATACTCTACAGAATAGCATTTACTGGGTAATATTTATTGTATCCATCTAAACCAATGTCTATTAGACGGCATACATTCCATAAGTGTTGCTTGCTGTTTCTTGCTATTTCCAGAGAGGCACATGTTACCTACTGATTGCTGATCAGTGACCGAATATTTTCCAACCAGCGGGGAATGTTTCAGCCCAAAAGTGCCCGGTCACCAAACGACCCCAATATGCTCCCGGGAAATCTCATATTAATTCAAGTTGAATTGCATGCCAGAAGAATACCTGTATCTCTTCTGAATTGGAGTAGTCAATGATTCTCAAGATCATACTCATTGTGATTGCAACAGCAGTTGGTTATCTGATTTTCATGACTGTGATTGGAGCGCGTATCCTCAGGAAATTCGTCCATTTTCCAGCACCTTTCTTTGTAGGGTATTTTCTCGACAGCAATTTTAGGAGAAGATTACAACCACCGGATAAGGTAATCAAGCGAAGCGGCATAGGCAAGAATATGACTATCTTGGAAATTGGATGCGGAAGTGGAGCATATACAACCTACGTTGCCAGAGAAGTAGGAGAACGAGGGAAGGTATATGCCCTGGATATACAGCCTAACATGTTGAAGCAGTTCAAGAACAAGCTCGATAAAGAAGAGCATAGGGACATTTACAATATTGAGCTCATCCTCGGGAATGCCTATGAATTACCATTTAATAATAATTCGTTTGATCTTGTATGCATGATAACTGTCTTGCAGGAGATACCCGATAAGCTGAAAGCACTAAATGAAGTTATGCGTGTATTAAAGCCTAAAGCGATATTAGCTGTAACGGAGTTTCTCCCCGATCCCGATTATCCATTTAAAAGGACAACGAATCGGATTGTTACCGGTGCTGGATTCTTAATAGATCAGGAAAGTGGTAATTTATGGAATTATACAGTGAGGTTCAAGGCTCCTTGATGAATTGAGAAGGGAGTGTTACATCTTCATGTGCCAATTATTGAATGATATAACCTACCTTCCGTTGGTGGCACCGATGAAAGAAAAGAAAAAGAGAAAAGGGGTCATCTCTGATACGGGGGAGGCAGAAAAGGAGGGAGGATTTTTATCCAATACTGGCATCACGGAAAAAATTCGAATCGCTTCTTGACAAGGGAGAAAAAAAAGGATATTTTTATTCTGTAAGTTGCAAAGAGTTTTGGTTTGGAATGAAACAAGCCGCATGGCTCTTCAAGCTTATGCGGTTTTCTTATTGAACCCGACCGAGGCTGTTGCATCTTATCATTGCTAAAAAGAAAGGAGGTGAAAACTAATGCCAAAAGGTCGAGTCAAATGGTTCAATGAGAAAAAGGGGTTTGGATTTATTTCCCAGGATGGTGGCGATGATGTATTCGTGCACTTCTCATCCATTAAGCAAGACGGATTCAAGGTTCTTTATGAAGGCGACGAGGTTGAGTTCGAAATCGCCCAGGGAAAGAAGGGCCTACAAGCAGTTGACGTGGTGAGGGTTTAAGAGTGCGGGAAGCGGATTTTCAGGCCTCGGGTAGATACAAGAATCCCGGGGCCTCTCCTTGCGCCAGAGCTGACGTGATGCGGTGTATGACCATCCGGATGAGGGGATATATATGGCCAGAAGAAGGAGAAACTTTCCCCGGAAGAATCACAAAAAGCGGGGGTTCAAGAGATCCTATAAGGTTATCTGCGCCCGTTGTGGAAAGGAGGTTATGATAGAGGTTCTTCCCCCTGCGGACAAAGCTCTTCTTTGCCTCGAATGTTACGATAAGGAAAGAATGGGGTAGTTCCCAACAGTTACCTGCCAAATGAGCTCCCAATTTTAACCCCATCCAATTTCCCTTCACCTCCCCAGACCAATACTCAAAATCCCCCTTACGGTAACATCGTGAAAATTTTTCACCCTGCTTTCATCATTTATCAGGATTTTACTGGAATTAACCGCAAGCCACTTGGATTTTAGGGGAGGGAAGGGGGGCAAGTCTCATCATTTGACAACCCTTGTCGAATAGGAAGATTTTGGATAAAAAGGCCTTACAGCTTGTAAAGGCAGTTTAGGTCTTTCCTTTTCTCCCACCTCCCGTATACTATAGCATTAGGTTGAACATCCAATTGAGCCCCATGGCGGAATGAAACGGTGACTGAAACATGAGATATGGAGAAAGGAACAATGAAGAGAACACTCACATTACTCATTATGGTGGGTAGCAAAAGAACGGGAGAAATACTCGTAATCTGGGTATGCCTCGGGATACTCATTTTCTCGTCAGCCCAGGCGCAGGGGCCGGTAATAATCGGAATGGGCGATAGTATCGGTGAAGGGGTTCAATCGGCCGATGCCAGTCTAAGAACCCAGCGGTTTAGCTATCTTACATTTCTAGCTCAGCAGATGGGCATTCGTTTCCCCTTACCCTTCATTAGAAGCACTCCTATCGGGATTGTGGGAGACACAATTTTACGGTGTCGGCTGTGGCCTGATGTTCCCGCTTTAAACCTCAGTGTGGCTGGTGCGGACGCAGATTCACTGCTTAATGATCGGGCTGACGCTCTGGACGAAGACGAAATAGATTCAGAAACAGATCTGGTGCTTTTTCCCAGGGTTGGGAGTCAAATGGAGATCGCCGAATCCATTGGGGCGTCCTTCGTTGTTTGCTGGATAGGTAATAACGATGTCCTTTCCGCAGCCATTTCTTTCGATCAGCTTGATGCCTCGCAGATGACACCGGTTGAGGAATTTAGGGCTGCCTTTATGGAAATAGCTGAGAGACTCGACGATTTGGGAGGAATGGTGGTTTTTGCCAACATCCCGGATGTAACCAAGATTGGCTTTCTCGTGGATCGTGAGAACTTGATAAGGTTTTTGGGTTCCGATTATGGCCTAGTAGAAGGGGATTATACCTCAATCGTTGTCATGCTTCTCATTAGACTCGGCTTGGATGATGGCAGTTTGCTCAAGGATCCTGATTTTGTCCTTGATGCAGACGAGGTGAAACTCATACAGGAGAGAATCGAGATCTTCAATAGGATAATTCAAGCTGCGGCCGACAGCATCTTCATGCCTGTTGTAGACATACACGCACTGTTTGACGATGCAGATGAGAACCCACCAACTTTCTTTGGCATCCCCGTTACGGCCCGGTTTCTGGGGGGGATTTTTAGTTTGGATGGAGTACACCCGTCAAATATTGGGCATGGGCTGGTGGCCAATGCGTTTATTCAAACGATCAATTCCCGTTTCCAGACGAACATCCCGTTGATCAGCGACAAAGAGCTCCACCGAGTCTTTCTGAGAGATCCATTTCAAGACAAGGACGGGGACGGCAGAGTCAGGGGGCGATTTGGCGCAGGATTATTGGAGACGTTAGGACCTCTGCTAGGGATATCCGATGATAAGAATGATTTTTTTCCAAATGCATTTTCGACTGGGATCAGTGCCAGTTCGGGAAAACGTTTCATTCAACGATACCTGACTCTTCGGGGGAAAGACCCACGAATGGACTCCGAATGGACTAAGTGGGATGCTCTTGAAGCTTTCAGGGATATTTATCGACTGAACGTTTTTGACAGGTCAGAACAATAGAGGAACCGGTCTTAAAGATAGTGATCACTTAGCTCAACGTTAACTGCGGTATGAATAAAGGTATTTTATGAATTGTCCTTCATGTAAGGCAACAATTGGTTTGATCAATAGTGCAAGGTTAGCGATATTTTTGGCCTCGCGGAAAGCCATAGCATGTCCTCATTGTAATACTTCTCTCTATCCACAAACGAATTATACATTGGAATATTTCAAATTAGTTATTTTCGTCCTATTCTGGATTGGACTATTCCTTTTTCTTGTAGCTATACTTTTTGGACAGGTATTGGGCTATAAGTCTGCATTGATCATGTGTTTTTGTCTTTGGATACTTGCGATAGCGATTTTCATATCAATCATTCTTTGTAATTTGGTAGTAATAATTCTTTCTAAAATGTTCTGTAAATTCATAGGAAAAACAAAAAGTTCGAGAAGTCTTTAAAACGCGCAGGGTGATCAGTTAACATTATAGCGATAGGGAAAAATAAGCAAGTAGGGGACGTTGTGAAAGCGCCGGTGAAAACCGGCATGGAGTAGGAGGTGAAGTAACGACAAAGACATGTCGAAGAGCTCCCTTCGGGTCCTATGCGGAGTAATGAGTAGCGACCCGCTCTGGTCCCGAGCTATGTGTTGATGACCAGTAATGGCGAAATCGAATTGGGGTAATATGTTACAATTAAGGTTTGGACATCCCCAAAAGCGCTCAATGATGCGCTTTACCTCGGAATTGAGCGCCATCCAATTTTCCTCCCACTGACCAGCCCAATCCTCAAAATCCCTCCTTTTCTTTAAACAGATAGCGGCCAGCGTATTCCTTCGCAACGGTAGCAGCATCACGCCCATCTGTCAAAAACGCCTTGAGCATATCAGTTATAGAAGGAACCTCCATAACCGTGCTCAGCGGTTCGACTTCTTTATCTACCAGCTTAAAATCAAATGCAAAACCATACTGAGCATCCGGATAGACTTCCGCAACAGAATGAGTCGTAGAAATTACTAACTTGTCCATAATGCAAATTTGGCAATATGTCTTTTTATCAGGGAGGTACATTCTAATCACAAACTGACACGACCCCTGTTTACATGCCTCGGAGGAAACCGTTATCGTAGCTATGACCCTGTTCTTTTCGTTGATAGCTCCCAGCGTAAGACAGCCATTGTCCATAGATTGGGCCTTCTTGCGAATCTCCTCGAAGATGGGATAATCATTTACTGTCCCGCCAAAGGCACCATTCATCCACCCGAATAGTATTACAAAACAAACGGCCAAGATATTTCCAACAAAAAAATAGCACTCCTTTCCCGTAATAAGCTTCATAATACGTCCTCCTTCAGTTACGGGCTGTTGAGAAACTCATTGAGAGGGAATGGGGTCATACTTCACCAATGAATTATCAACCACCTTCAAAGCATTGAACTAAGGGGTTTACCACCCGATTTAACCCCATCCAATTTCCCTCAACTCGCCTGTTCCAATCCTGAATTCCCCCAAAATACCTATTATAAATAGTTTTCACCCGGGACGCAAAATGTATCCAGATTTTATTGGAGTTTATTGAAAGCTTCTTTGATTTTATTCGTTGGAGTGTGTCTTTATTCTTGAGGTGGAGAGATAGTTAAATGGTTAGGGATAGGCCCAACATTTGACATTGTATGGCATGTATGATATGCCCAATTTGAGAATTTTTACCATCTCTTGGATATCTTATGAGGAAGAAGCGTTTCTATAAATAGTATGGCTTTAACTGTTAAGGCCGAAGAAACTAACCAGGGAGGATATCATGGAGCTTCCAGAATATGTAACAGTTGAGGAGGTTAGAAGAGTTTGCAAAGAACTTACTATTAGCGATTGGACCACATTGAGGAAGCCTAAGGTACTACCAGATGAAGCTAGAGTAATTCTCGGCGATGTCAATATTGAAAGGATGAATATTGCACTTGAGGACTTTTGCAAGGGACTCGAGGTAGAACTTGAGCATGGCCTGAGATTTAGAGATGCAAATGTGACGAACAATCACCCTATTTTGACCGGCAAAATTGTGTTAGCGCATCTTAAGGAATCTCTTGATTATTACAAACGCCTTGAAGTTGCCGAGCTAGAGGGTGATTTACTGAAGGCGCTTATTGCTCAAGATTTCCCAAAGGTTAAAAAACTCTATACAGAGCTTACCGAGGCCAGACGCATCCTTAGTCAAGCCGAATTAGACCAGTTGGCATCGGAATAGCAAAACTATCCCCATTCGAGATCTTCTCTCTCACAAACAAGAAAGAGGAATCATCCATTTGATTAAGGAACGGTGGTAGGTTTTGAAGGTTCATAACCCTCACCCCTCTCTTCAACGAGAAGGAGAGTAGGTCTTGCTTTTTATCCTTACCATAAAACGAGTCACCTCCAGCGGATGATGGCACGGTTATCAAAGAAATAGAATCAAACGGAGAATTACTCCCTTTACTCCCTTGGCCCTACGAAGGTATATCTCCTGGTCTCTCTCGAGTTCTCTCTTTAGGTGAAAGTCCAGCCTTTTCTAGAATGGAAGGGACTACTTCTTCTCTACCAATAGCCATAATGTGGACTCCGTCACAGAGAGCTTCTTTTTTAAGAGTAGCAATCATTCTACCAGCAATTTCTATTCCTTTATTAAGTGCCTCGCCTTTAGGCGCACTTGCAAGTTCATCGATTAGGTATTGCGGCACAAAAATACCGGGCACGTTCTCCGCCATGTATTTTGCCATCCTGGCCGATGAAAGGAGGACAATTCCGGCCAGTATCTTGACGGGAAATTGACGGGCATTCTCCATGAACTTGGCAAAGTTATCCAGGTCATAAATTGCCTGAGTTTGGAAGAATTTAGCCCCGGCTTCTACCTTGTTTTCAAACTTGATGAGCTGAGGTTCAATTGGTCTCGCTTCAGGTGTGACAATAGCCCCAATACAAAACTCCACAGTCCCATCGAGGTCATTTCCTCCCAAGTCCTTGCCCAATTCCATTTGCCGGATTGTCCTCAAGAGCTGCACTGAATCGAGGTCAAAAACTCCTTTGGCCTCTTTGTGATCGCCAACGACAACTGCGTCACCGGTCAAGCAGAGGACATTTCTTATGCCCTTGGTATATGCCAAGAGAAGGTCAGCCTGGAGGGCAATTCGATTGCGATCGCGACACGTCATCTGTAATATAGGTTCACCACCCCGCTCTTTTATAAGCTGGCACCCACCAAGAGAAGGAAAGTGCATCACAGAACTTTGATGGTCTGTAACATTCAACGCGTCCACCTTGTCTTTGAGAAGATCAATATGATGGAGCAGCTTCTCGATATTTGTTCCTTTTGGTGGACTCACCTCGCTGGTTATTACGAACTTGCTGGAGCTCAGCAATTGCTCGAAATTTGATGCCATGGTTCCACCTTCCTGATCATGATAATTTCGTTATCTTTGGCCTTGGCACTACCTGATAATTCTTTGGGGGATGATACTTCCGCATCAAATCGAGCATGCCCTGATCTTTTAATCGTTGATATATCAGTGTCCAGGCACAATCCTTCTCCTTGTCCACCTCACATTTGCCATTGTTCGTACCTCCACAGGGACCGTTTAATAAGCCTTTATGGCATGCCGTAAGGGGACAAATGCTCGCTGTTTCCCCAAGGATACACTCACCGCACTGGGCACAGACTTCGTGAAAATAACCTGGGGTATCCTCTATGCCTATGAATAACGTATCCAACGCCGGAATAACTGGCTTATCAATATATAAACTCACTCTATGCACCCCCAGGGCGCATGCCATGACCAGGATACCGTTCACATTCTGCATAGCTCCATAGACTTCTCTGAGAGCTACCTCGGTCATCTCATCGCAGGCTGTAGGGATAACTACCCAGCCGGTCACCAATTTATCCAGTTCTTCCAAGCGCTTTTTCATGTCCAAAACCTCTTCTTTACCGCCGGTTTTGGTCATTGTGGCGCATGTGCCGCAACCTATGACATACACCCTGTCGAAATTCTCTAATTGTTGCTCTATTTCATCAAAGGGCTTCTGTTTGGTAATGGATTTCATGCTTAACCCCCTATCTTTCCAAGTCACACCTTAAGCAACGTTTAGCTTCTTGTTTTGCTATCTCCTCTGAGAACCCCAATTCTGTCTCCTTGAAGCTGCGCTTTCTTTCCTCGAAGGGAAGTCGGGACATCTCTGGTCTCAATTGAGGCTCCCAAGTCTCCTCCTCTTCTTCTTTACTTATTGCTTCTTCAATAACACTGAGCTTCAGGTCATACATTTCAACTCGCGAAGTATCGCCCCTGAGAAATTTGTCTATGGCAATAGCGGCTCTCCTACCGGCAGCGATTGCATCGATAACCATACCTGGTCCGCTGACAAAATCCCCCCCGGCAAAGACTCCAGGAAGATTGGTAGTCAATCTATTTTCATCAACGACCAGTCTTTCCCATCTGGTGCGTTCCAGGGCGCTGTCCGGGGGTAAGAACGATAGATCTGGGGCTTGGCCTACGGCAGCAATGACGGTGTCTGCCTCAGCGAAGAACTCGGAACCAGGAATAGGAATGGGGCGGCGGCGCCCGCTGGCATCAGGCTCGGCCAGCCTCATGCGAATACATTGCAGGCCAGTTACATTCCATTTATCGCTTACTATTCGTGTAGGACTGACGAGGAAGTCTATCCCAACGCCTTCAGCCACCGTCTCATTATATTCAACCTCGGTAACAGGCATCTCCTCCCGTGACCGACGGTAAAAGATATCGACTTCATCAGCGCCAAGGCGAAGGGAAGTGCGAGCGGCATCCAGGGCAACATTGCCCCCTCCAATAACAGCTACGCGTCGCCCAATTATGACCGGCTTGCCCACTTTCACATCCCTCAGAAATCTTAAACCATGGTAGAAGCCTTCGAGATCCTCTATTTCTCCAGGTATGCCAATACGTTGGCTTCTTTGAGCCCCAGCAGCAATGAAGATGGCCTCAAAGCCGCTTTTTTTTAGGTCTTCTATCGTGAAATTTACGTTGAGGGGCGTATTGAATTTTATCTCTACGCCGCGCTTGATGATATACTCGATCTCTTTTTCTATGACCTCCCTTGACAAGCGAAAATCCGGTATGGCTACTGAAAGCATGCCCCCACCTACGGGGAGAACTTCAAAGACCGTAGGTGGATAGCCCATCTGAGCTAAGAAGTAGGCGCAAGACAGTCCGCAGGGTCCTGCCCCTACGATAGCTATCTTTTGACTCTTCGTTTTTGGGAAGGGCTCTGGCTCGGGCAATTCACCGGTGTGATCAAAATACCAGTCGGCAACAAAGCGCTTCAGAGCCCTGATATCTACTGGCTCGTCGAGTTCTCCGCGGCGGCACCTGCCTTCGCAGGGATGATGGCAGATGCGACCGCAAATAGCGGGGAAGGGATTCCGCTCCCTAATTGTCTCAATAGCCTCCAAATATTCACCAGCGGCAATATGAGCCGCATATTTAGGAATATTAATGCCTACTGGGCAGGTATGCTGACAGGGTGAAATCATGAGGGCATCGCAGACCGCAGCAGGGCATTTCTTTTCCTTTATGTGAGCTTCATATTCGTCTCTGAAGTAATTGAGAGTAGTAAGCACCGGGTTCGGGCACGTCTGCCCTAAACCACAGAGTGAGCATTCCTTGACTGTCTTAGCTATATTGAGTAAGGTATCAATGTCACGTTCACGTCCTTTGCCCTGAGTGATTCTCGTGAGGATTTCCAACATTTGCTTAGTCCCCAGACGGCAAGGGACACATTTTCCACAGGACTCGGCTTGAGTGAAGCTCAGGAAATACCTGGCCACCTCTACCATACAGGTAGTGTCATCCATTACTACCATGCCTCCAGAGCCCATAATAGAGCCTAACTGGGATAGAGTTTCATATTCTACTGGGGTATTTAAGAATCGGGCGGGGATGCAACCGCCTGAAGGCCCTCCTGTTTGAACTGCCTTAAACCGTTTGCCACGGGGGATACCACCGCCTATATCAAAGATGATGGTGGAAAGAGGGGTGCCCATCGGTACCTCTACCAATCCACTGTTCGAAATCTTCCCGGTAAGGGCAAAGACGGCCGCTCCTTTGCTCTTTTCGGTGCCAATATTGGCAAACCAGTCGCTCCCCTGATCAATGATAATAGGAACCGAGGCTAACGTCTTTACATTATTAATGATAGTGGGCCTTCCCTCCAGACCTGATTCAGGGGGAAATGGAGGACGGGGGCGAGGCATGCCCCGTCGGCTCTCGATGGAAGCCATTAAAGCTGTTTCTTCACCACAAACGAAAGCGCCAGCGCCCTCTTTGACATGGATCGTAAAATCAAAGCCTGAGCCAAGGATATTCCTTCCCAAGAAGCC
>Ga0209636_10004608_pt1 | contig 14065 bp, 13 predicted proteins | sample DeeMarSWOR152_54_FD_187464 | JGI IMG/M metagenome (GOLD analysis project Ga0209636, IMG submission 187464) | Marine sediment microbial communities from White Oak River estuary, North Carolina - WOR-1-52-54 (SPAdes) (version 2) | ecosystem: Environmental > Aquatic > Marine > Intertidal zone >...
TGGCTTAAAAGAAATGTCTCCCTGGTTAGGATTCGCTGCTGCAGCTATTTTCGGGATGGGAATGGCATCAATTCACGCTGTCCTTTCCATTGAATTTGAGGCTAATCAAGTTGTATCAGGAGTAGCAATCAACCTTCTTGGTCTTGGATTTACTACTTTAATGACTGTTATTATTTGGGGAAGCTCTGGAGCAAGTGATATTGTTCGTCCAATGAGAAATTTATCTTTTCCTGTTGAACTTCGAATAATTCTCCTTATTCTCTTTTTATTCTTCTATATTGTCATGTTCTCAAAATTTTTGTCAAAGAAGATACCTAAACCTAGAGTATTGACTACTAGCTATTCAATTGGTAGATTTTCACAAAGAAAGATATCTATCTTTGAAACTATTATCCTAGTAATTGTATTTATAAGTGCCTTAATCCTTTATCCCATTTTATATCCTTATTTTTATGATATTTTTGATTCAATTTCTATATTTGCAATTCTAGCTGCAATTTTGGTGATAATCTCTCATTATGTGTTATTTCACACCCCATTCGGATTGCGGGTTCGTTCAGTCGGAGAACATCCCCGAGCTGCCGCAACGCTTGGAATAAATGTTAAAAAAACGCGTTACATATGTGTAATTGCAAGTGGATTCTTTGCAGGAATTGGAGGGGCATTTCTTTCAATTGGCTATACAAGCTTATTCACACAAAATATGACCACTGGGAGAGGATTCATTGCTTTAGCAGCGGTAATCTTTGGTAAATGGACACCAATAGGAGCATTATCAGCTTCATTATTATTTGGATTAGCACAAGCCTTACAACTCCGTTTACAGGGAACGACAGCGATTGAATTATTTGGCTTTACCTATGAAATTCCAGAAATGTCATTTTCCTTCTGGGAAATCAATTTTTCAATTCCTCCTATTCCAAATCAGTTCTTTCTAGCTTTTCCATTCATCGTTGTTATTATCATTGTAGCAATAGCCGTAAAGCGGTCCACTCCTCCAAAAGCAATAGGACAACCTTATAAGAGAGAAGGATAAAAAAATTTTCAGAAGAGGGGACTGAAAGGTTATTGAATTACGCAGGTTGGCACATTCGAGATAATATATTAAATTATTTTAGAAATACATATGCCATTGTAATTCATTTGGGACTAATACTTTCAATTGCATCAATTGCAATCAAAATTGCTTTCTGAACGCCATCTTTGAACTTATTTTCACTTTCACCTAAACTCTGATCGCTTTTTTGCGTACCTTCTGCCAAATTTCCATCAATAACAAGAATTGATCCAGTCTTAGCTCTTTTGACAGTTCCAAAAGTAAAAATTAATGCTGATTCCATTTCAACTGAATTTGCGCCACATCTGGCCCATTTTTTGTACTCCTCCTGATTTGATGAGTAATAAACGTCAGTTGTCCACACAATCCCTGAATGATATTCAATGATCATTTTATTTGCGGACTCACATAAGCTCTGATAGATTTCAGGTGAAGCCGCTGCAGGAAACTCCACAGGGGCAAAATTAAAGGAAGTACGTTCATCTCGTATAGCTGCATAAGGAATTACAATACTACCGATCCTCATTCCATTTTGCAGGGCGCCGCAAGAACCTATTCGAATGAAAAATCTCCCTCCAGCCCGAAATGCTTCCTCTAGAATAATTGCAGTGCTTGGACAGCCCATTCCTGTTGTTAATACTGAAACAGGAATATTTTTGTTTGGTGTTCTTCCGTCAAAGGCTACCAATCCACGATATTCTGCAACTTTTTTATTAAACTTTAATGATTTAGCAATTTTTGGAACCCGATCTGGATTACCACTCAAAAGGCAAAATTTTTGTACATTCGACAATTGGAGGTGGGGTTGCATTTTGATTTCCTTCTTTGATTCATCTATGTTTTTTTCAGAGGGGTTTTTGTAGAATTAAAAATTGTTATATCTGAGAAAAGAGGAAATTTATTTTTTAGTTTACAGCTAAAATTTACAAACGCATTTGTTTTTCTTGTGAAAACAATCCAATTTCTAATCTTGACCAACAGTTTGACATCAGTATGAAAAAAATTGCCGTTTTCAGCCTAAGTAACTTGGATATCAGTATTTTGAATAGAACCCAGCATCTAGGCGGTATAAATGAGTGATATAATTATTAAGAACGCAGAAGCTATTATACCAATGAGAGGAGATATAACCAAAGCTAAAATCCTCAAAGATCAATCAATTCTTATTTCAGGTTCACAAATAATGGAAATCGGGGAGAGGATTTCAGTCCCACAAGGTACTGAAAAGATTGACGCGAGTGGGAAAGTGGTCTTACCAGGTTTAATTAATTGCCATACTCATTTAGCTATGAATCTACTTAAAGGTTATGCTGATGATATGAATTTACAGGAGTGGTTAGAAGAAAAAATCTGGCCGTTTGAATCAAAAATGACCCTAGAAGATATTGAATTCGGTGCACGATTGGGGGCTCTTGAAGCCTTAGCATCAGGAACCACATCTCTTAATAGTATGTACCATCATAGCGAACTTGAGGTTAAAGTTCTAACTGAAATAGGATTGCGAGCTGTTGTGGGTCATGTTTGTTTTTCTTGGAGAAAGAAGGATGACTATCGTGAGACTCAAAATGTCATCAGGAAATTCCACACATCAAGTAATGACCGTATTCGTTGTTCTATAGATCCTCATTCCGCCTATACTGTCGATTATGACTTTTTACAACAATTACTTGAGCTAAAAAATGAGTATCAAGAAAAATATGAACATCCACCATTTTTACACACGCATGCTGCTGAAACTAAATTTGAAACCCAGCAAACTCGTGATTATTTAAAAGAATCGGGCTTTGAATTAATTGCTGAAAAGGTAGAATCCCCTATTCAATATTTTCATGACTGTGGGATTTTGAAAGATGCCTGTATAGCCCATGGGGTCTGGGCATCAGAAAAAGACATAAATGTATTGAAGAAAGATGATGCTCGTGTTGCTAGTTGTCCAGTTAGCAATTTAAAGCTATCATCTGGAATTGCTCCCATATATACTTTGATTCAATCTGATGTTACAGTAGGGTTTGGTACTGACAGCAGTAGTTCGAATAATACTCTGGATATGTTTGAAACTGTGAAAATTGGGTCGTTATTACAAAAAGTCCATGCTGGATATAATCCACAAGCCTTACCAGCTTATCAATCCTTGTGGCTCGGTACTAGGGGTTCTGCTAGAGCAATTCATTGGGATGATTCAATTGGGTCTTTGGAAGTAGGTAAGAAAGCGGATATTATTTTGGTAGACTTTCGCTCGCCTCATTTAATTCCCACTTGGAATGAGGTTTCACAATTGGTGTACTCGACAAAAGGAACAGATGTTTCCGACGTTATTATTGATGGGGAATTAGTGTTTTGTGATAAAAAATTTAAGAGAATAGATTTCAGCCAATTTCACCAGGAAGCTAGTAATTATATTCAGAAGCTTAAAAATCGCATTGATCAGTAGTTACAAAAGAAATGGAGAAGAGTAAGCATTCAGTTTTCAATCTCCAATGGAAAAATCTGAACTCACATAGTTAAGGTTTATCTGTTAATAATCCCTGTTCTCTCATCCACATTACCGTTTTTTCAACACCAGATTCATAATCTACAGTTGGATTGAAACCTAGTATTTTTTTTGCTTTGGTATTTGCATAGTTTCTGCTAGTCTGGATTTTTTTTATTGCATTGGAAATATATGGATATCCTAGACCTTTTCGTTTGTAGAAGTTCATTATTAGAGGCCAAAAAATTCTAGCTATAATCATTGGAAAATGAGGGATAAATCGTGGTGATTTATTACCAAGTTCAACAGCGATAACCTCAAATAATTCTCTCCAAACCTGAGGTTCATCAGATGCTAAGATAAAAATTTCTCCAATGGCCTTATTTGGATTTTCTACGATTTTGATAAATCCCTGAACAACATCATCAATGTATGTAAAGTGAATAGTACCTTTAGGTGAACCAGGAAATATTCTCCTTATTATGCTTCTTTCCATTGACTCAATTATCTCTGTAAATACGTAATAATCACCAGGACCATAGACTCCACTTGGTCTAACTATAGTGAGTGGAAGACCGTGTTCATTTTGTAAGCTAAGCAATGCTTTTTCGGCTTCCATCTTACTACGTCCATAAACCTCATCAGGATTATAGTTGGATTCTTCTGTGCCATTTACGACGATACCTAGTGCTTCCGTAGAAGAACAATATATAAAATGCTTTACTTTTGCTTCTAAGCAGGCTTCTGCAAGCTTTTTTGTGGCCTCAACATTCTGTTTAAAAAGAGATTCTTCTGAAGCCTCAAAATTATAATTCGCTGCGAAATGAAGCACGATGTCTTTTCCCTTAACAGCAAGACTGAAAGTTCTGTAATCTATCAAATCAAAATTGACAAATTTTACATCTAGTTTCTCTAAATCCTCTTTTTTAGAAGTTTTTCGAATAGCACAATAGATATCATATTCACCCTTTTTGGCAATTAACGCCTGTATAAACGCATTACCAATAAATCCAGTGGCTCCTGTAACAAGGATTTTCATTTGAATCGAAACCAAGTCTTATATATACTAGTAATTAAATTTTAGGCTTGATTGGTACTTATTAGTATGAATTGTCACGCTAAATCAGAACAGAGTACTACATGTTAATTCATATGATTTTAATATCGATTCCAATTTTATTGACTCTATGAAAGCATTAATTTATAATAGTAAATCCTTGATAGAAAAATGGATTAGATTTCAATGTTTTTGAGTACTGTTTCGATGTCAACTGGAAGGGAAAAAGTTTGAAGGGAATCCAGTTCTTCTTGAGCAGTGACTTCAATGGATTCAAGCATTTGGTTGAAAATGTCTTCAATCTCTTCTAACCGTCCTTTCGTTTCAGGATATTTAGGATTAATACTACAACAACCTCCTGGAAGGATCGAAAGGCTGTAAAGGCCCCATTTTTTAGAGAGGAGGATAACTTCTTCTTTATTATATCCTATTAAGGGTCTAAACGTAGGTATCTTAATTTTAGAAACAACAATAGGTAAATTATCTAATGTTTGACTCGCTTGTTCACCTAGAATTTCGCCTGTGACAATGATATCAGCCTTTATCTGTTGAGCGTACATTTCAGCTTTTACAAACATCTGTATTCGACAAAGTAGGCATGTTTGGCGAAGTTCTCTTCCCTCAAGATTATTCAAAATTATTTCCTGTGTTTTTCCATGAGAGATTATAGCTAAAGAAACAAGAACCTTTGAATTACGTTCTGCTATCTTATTACCAATGGTTACGACTTTTTCTAAAGTTCCAAGAGAGTGAAACGGAAAATTATGGTAATGCAGCAGGAACGGCTGAAATCCATTTAAGATAGAAATTTGGGCTGCGACTGGACTATCTATCCCGCCAGAAATAAGACAAACCGCTTTCATGTTGGAACCATATCCAAGTAGGATCTTGTTCATCAATTATTAATACTAAGCAACAACTAGTGAGTCATACATAAGGCACTTATGTTTTGAAAACTGAAAAATAGGTTGATAAACGTTGTTGATAAATTCATGAAAATAAATGAATAGTGAAACATTAAAAAGGTAGATTGTTAAAGAGTGACACCTAACTTCCTAAGAGCATTGTAAAAACTTCGGGGGATTTACCAGTCGAGGAAAAATAATGGCCATACCTAATTTTTCAGTTAATCGCTGTTCCAATAATTCGCAGCGTTGGAATGTTTATTTTAATACCTCAAAACCTTTCCACATGCATTCAATTCAAGAAATATTGGAAAAAAAGCATTATCAAATACTAGCTACTACTCCTAACATAACTGTCTTTCGATCTAAAGATGTTCGTCTCACATGTTATACCGAAGGGCTTATTCAAGTTGACTTATATGACTCCTCAAAAAAAGGATTAAAGGATATCGAACATCTTATTAAAGATATTTTTGATTTAAATTCAATCAATTTCTCTGGTGAGTTATTTGGGTGAAAATCAGTTAGAAATTATAACAACGAAGTATGACAAAGAAACACAGCAGGAAATAACAGGGACGTACTTTTTTCCACTAGATCGCTATTATTACGCTGGTGATCCAGGCCATATTTGGTTCAAACCCATTAACTCTATCTTTGAAGTAGGATTCGATTCTTTTGGCCAACAACAAGCAGGACCACTTCTTCATATACGAACCCGTCCCCTTGGACGAGAATTCCCTCAGGGGGCTGCTTTTGGAACTGTTGAAAGTGATAAGTGGATTGGTCCACTCCGTCTACCTTTATCTGCTGTCCTTGTTGAAGCAAACACAGCAGTTCTAGACAACCCTACGTTAATAAATGAGAATTGTTACAGAGCTTGGGTGATCCAAATCAAGCCAACAAAATTCGATGAAGAAATATCCTCTACCGATGTTATCACTAAGGGGGATCTCCTACAGTTGAAAGAATACTCTATCTCTGACCTAGAAAAGTACGAAGAGCAAATCATTAAATGTAGAATTACAGATCTAGAGACTGGAGAAGAAATTGATAAATGTTGAACTATGATTAACTTATAATTGATACGTTTTTTAAACACACTCAATATACACCTATATCAGGTCACCAAAAAGTCATAGATATTGTATATAATTTCATTAGGGAATGGAAATTTAAAATTATCGTCAATAGAAATAATAATATTTGAGAAGAATTCAATAATGTTTTAATGCTTCTCGTATCTTCTGATCTCCTCGCCCAACAGTAATTTGAAGATAAAGATAAGCATTATTGAAGATTCATGAGATTATAACCAATACGGGACACACCTTAAAAATAATTGTATTGAAAATTAATCTAGTAAATCTTATATATGTAGAAAACTAATTTCTCAACAGAAAGAATTTAGTCGCTCTGATCTCTTTTTCAGGGGAACATACCATATGGATCTTATAACAATTATACTAACTCTTTTAAGTTTAGGGCTTTTAATTGCATTGGGAGGTTTCCTACTCATCGGAATTCTCATTATATTATATTTAGTTGTTACAGGAAGACGATGGGATTAATAGTTACCTCGTGATACTATCTATACGGGAGCAGAATATTTAGCTTGATTACCAAAATTTTCTGTAATAATGATATCTAGAATAGAGATTAAATCAGGACTGTTTTTCTGTAACCAAGAGCTGATTTTTTTATGTAAATAGAAAGCTAAGCTTTCTGCTGTAGTCTGCTCTATTCCATCCAATATTAAAACATCTTGTTTGGGAAAAGAATACATTTTATTATTTACAGTAACTTGCCAGTTCTTCTCTTTCAATTCTGATTGAATGCTTACATTTGATGATTTTGCAGGAAGAAGGATTTTTTGATTTAAGAGTTGGAGTTCATGCTTTATAACATCATTTACAGCTTTAAAATCTAAGAATTTCTCTTGTTTATATTGGATTTTAACAGTTACGGAATAATTGTGACCATGCAAACGTTCACACTTACCAAATCCAACTAAGAAATGACTAGCAGAAAAAGAGTTCTTGGCTTGTGAAAATATCTGTTCATGAGAAGGCAAAATTTGTGACCAACTATTTCGTGGTTGCTTATAACTGATGATAACGTACTCAAATCATTTCCATATTATATTCAACCTTTTTATTAAGAACATGGCATATTATCGCAATATCATGTCTTCTTTAATTCTTTACCTACAATTATTGACCAAACTATACAATATTGTAGGAGAAAGCTCATTGGCAGTTCAAGATTTCACTGCGAAATTAGTACTCTTAGGAGACGGAAGGGTCGGGAAAACTTCATTATGTTCTCATTTGTGTACCCAAAGGATCCCAGGAACTTATGATCTTACTGTTGGTCTTAATATTGAGGTTCACGAAACTGACTTAAAAGGAACATCCGTAAAGCTTGTTTTATGGGATTTAGCTGGACAACAACGTTTTGGATGCGTGCGGCCTGGTTTTTATTATGGAGCGCGAGTCGCTTTAATCGTATTTGACCTTCAAAACCGTGGATCCTTCTTTGATGTTAAACATTGGATCCGAGAGTTAAAGGATCATAGCCCGAACACTCCATTTATACTTGTAGGTAACAAAACTGACCTTCAAAAGCGAGAGGTCTCAAAGGAAGAAGCAATAAGTCTTGCTCAGGAATTCTCAGTTCATTATTTTGAAACGAGTGCCTTAAAAGGGAAGAATGTTGAAGAATTGTTCCAATTGGCTACTCGCATTGCTCTTCAAGGAACAGCTGTTGCATACTAATTTCGCATTTTTTAACTAAGATTGTAAGATAGCGTTTTTTTCCATGGTGAGGGAGACACACTATCCTCATACTCTAGAGAGATTCTATAAAATCAGAGAATCCGAAAGAGATTGATCTCGAAACTTACTAAAATTGAATAATAAGTAGGATGAATAGTTGTAAAACCATATTTATTACGATTTTATCTAATCTTAGCAACTCTATTGTAAGGAAAATCCTCCTGGTTTGGTGAAGTATGAATGATTCGGAGTATTAGAATGCAACGACATGGAGTAGCTGTTTCAATTCTAATAATATGTATATTGTGCAGCTCTACTATTCAATCTAGCAGTCATTCTTCAGGAGGAGCAATTGATGTTCTTCAGATCCATCAAGTAATAAATACTCTTACAGCATACCAAGCTGAGCAATTCACTGTGAGTCTCACAATTTACAATGTATATGGTTTCAAAGATGTTCTTGATGTCTCAATAAAAGTAAAAATTCCTGAAGAGGTTGAGTTCTTATCTAGTTCAGAACCAGATCTTGATCTTGAAATCAAAGATAATTCAGAAGAATTTGACTATAATTTTGGTAAACTTAGAATTGATGAAAGTATACGCTTTTCAGTTATATACAACGTTACTTCTGCTGAAACAAAATCTGTTACATTAGAGGCTGTAAATGCTTCCTTTCGATTAGAAAATGGAATCACAGGATGGGTTTTATCAAATACAGAAAGCATTGGTTTAAGGGGGAAACAATTAATTACAACAACAGAATCACTGCTTCCTATTCCTAAGGGAGAAATAAATGAGATAGATTTTGGCTCATTTAAAATCCCAATCATACCGATTCTTTCAATTATTGGTTACTTACTTCCCTTAGTATTTTTTGGTGTGAGTATCATCGTTTTAAGACGCATTCGGTATTTATAGGAATGAATCTAAAAAGGATTGAATTCATAACCCTAAAAATTTCATTATAGAAGTAAATAAGAATACAAGAAATAATTCTTCTGGCATTGCTTTTTCTTTTTTGGATGATGTAATAAAATTAAAGCTCTTAATTCTTTAAACCTCTCCTTAATTTGGAATTGATGGCTAAATTCGATCCATTTGCCGAATAGTTTAAAACAGAGAAGGTACTAGTTTGCAGTTGTATGAATTCAGTGTCATTAGAAGATGAAAATTACTATGACATCCTCCCAACGTTTTATTCATCCTTATTTGCCTCAGACTGAAACTCAAATTGAAACAATGCTCGAATCAATTGGTGTTTCGACGATTAGCGAACTCTTTTCCAGCATTCCAGAAAAATTACGCCTCACAAGAAAACTGAATCTTCCCCCTACTCATTCTGAGCAAGAAACGCTATCTATTGTTAAAAAAGCACTTAGAAAAAACAAGACTGTAGATGAAATCTCTTCATTTTTAGGAGCAGGAATTTATCAACATTTCATTCCCACCGTTATTCAAACACTTTTAAGTCGCTCAGAATTCTATACGGCCTACACACCGTATGCTCCTGAAATTTCTCAAGGGATGCTTCAGGCATTATGGGAATATCAATCATTGATAGCTGAAATCACAAAATTGGATCTTGTAAACTCGTCTATGTATGACATGGCTACAGCTTTAGGAGAAGCAGCCTTAATGTGTACCCGAGTGACAAGAAAAGAGATCTTTCTTGTTCCTTCTTACCTTCAACCTGAAAAATTTCAGACTCTTCTAACTTATACTCAAGGAGCAGGGATCTCCATTAAAACATACCCTTTCGACAAAGAAACAGGGAAAGCTGATCTATATGCAATATCAGAACTGACTAAATCTCATAAAAATCAAATCTCTGGTATTTATATCGAGAATCCTAATTTCTGGGGAATTATAGAAGAGGGTGTTCAAGAAATTGGGAAAATTACTCATGACTTGAAAGGAATTTTTGTAATAGGTTTTGATCCAATTTCCTTAGGAATTCTGAAGTCACCTGGTGATTATGGAGCTGATATTGCTATTGGAGAAGGACAATCGATTGGATTACCTATGAATTTTGGAGGTCCATTACTAGGTATTTTTGCTGTAAAAAATGACCGAAAACTTTCACGAGCCGTACCTGGAAGGATTATTGGTATTACAACAGAAGTGAAATCCGCAAATAGAGCTTTTACAATGACACTTCAAACGCGAGAACAACATATTCGCCGTGAAAAAGCGACTTCTAACATTTGCACAAACAATGCTTTATGTGCATTGGCTTCGACTATATATTTAAGTTTACTTGGGCCAATAGGATTAGAACGATTGGCAGAACTCTGCATGTCTCGCACGACATACTTATTGGAGGAATTACACTCTATTGATGGCATTAAATCCCCTTATTTTTCAGGAGTACCTTTCAAGGAATTTATTTTTCAGTTAGATTCAAAATTTTCCTCAAATGATCTCGAGATCTTCCTTCAAAATAACAATATTCAAGGAGGTTTATCATTACAACCATATTTTCCAGAATTAAAACAATGTTTTCTTACAGCAGTCACAGAGACGACAAAAATTTCTGATATTGACCAGTTCACTCAAAAAATTCGAGAATTCATCTTAGAACATGGAGGGTAACAAAATGTTCAAACAAACAACATGGGAAAAGTCTTTGATATTTGAACTATCGACTCCAGGAAGAATAGGGTATGAAGTGGCTGAATTATCTGATAAAGAAAAAATTCTACTTAGTCAGTCAAAACAAAGAATTCACCCGGATCTTATGCGTAAAAAACGGTTAGATCTTCCAGAAGTAAGTGAACTCTCGGTAGTTCGACATTTTACAAGGCTTTCTCAAATGAATTATGGAGTTGATACAGGATTCTATCCCTTAGGCAGTTGTACAATGAAATATAATCCTAAGATTTGTGATTTTGTCACCACCTTCCCAGAAGCACAAAATATTCACCCATATCAGGATCCTAGCACTGTACAAGGATCACTCCAAATCATGTTTAAATTAGCAAAATGGCTAGCTGAACTCTCAGGAATGAGTAAAGTAACACTTCAACCAGCCGCAGGAGCTCATGGAGAATATACTGGTATAATGATTGTCCGTAAATACCACGAGTCACAGGGAAATTTAGAAAAGAAAACAGAAATAATTATTCCAGATAGTGCACATGGGACGAATCCCGCTACGGCCACGATGTGTGGGTTTAAAACAGTAATCATACCATCTAATGAAGATGGTTGTGTTGACCTAGAAGCATTACGGTCAGCTGTTACTGATAGAACTGCAGGTATGATGCTTACGAATCCCAACACCCTAGGTATCTTTGAACAGAATATTGAAGACATAATAAAGATTATCCATGATGTTGATGGTCTTGCATACTATGATGGGGCAAACTTCAACGCCATAATGGGCAAAGTACGACCGGGAGATATGGGATTTGATATTGTCCATTTTAATCTTCATAAAACTTTTGCCACTCCGCACGGTGGTGGTGGACCAGGTGCAGGGCCTGTTGGAGTCATAACACGATTAGAACCATTTTTACCCGTACCAACAGTAGATTTTGATCCTGATACCCAAACATACTTTTTCCAATACGATCATCCATTCTCAATTGGTAAAGTCAGGAGTTATTTTGGTAATTTCTCAATCATACTTCGAGCATTTACTTATATTCTCAGATTAGGCTATGAAGGATTAAAAGCGGTCTCAGAAATGGCAGTCTTAAACGCAAATTATATGAAAAGTCTATGTCAAACGATAAAAGGATTTTCAGTTCCCTATGGCAAAGATTCTTTCTGTATGCATGAATTTGTATTGTCATCGAAACAGATTCTTAGAGACACAAACATTTCAGCCCTTGATATTTCAAAATTCATCATTGATAGAGGTTTTCATCCTCCTACTGTATATTTTCCTCTAATCGTACCTGAAGCATTAATGATTGAACCAACTGAGACAGAACCTAAAAAGATGTTAGATGACTTTATACAAATTTTAAAGGATATTTCCCGATTGGTGTATTCAGATCAAGAAGAAGAACGAAACCAGATCTTGGAAGCTCCTTGCAACACTTCAGTAAGGCGTATCGATGATGTGAAAGCAGCTAGGAATCCAATATTGAGCTATCGAATGTTAAAACAGCAGGAAGAATAATTATATGCCTTATTATGCTCTTTCTTGTCTAAAATATAATCAAATAATAATATCTACTGGTTTTTAAGCATCTTATCGAATGTTGTTACAAGATCTAATCTGTCAAGAGAGAGAATGACATCCCCTCGGGTTTTTTCTGTTATGTTTCGTGCAAAATCGGTCTTTTTTCTTAGATTGAATGTTAATCCATCAGGGTAATCTAATGTAATTAAATGCGAATAGAGCTCATCCATCATATCAAGTGCTTCAATTGCAGTCTCTTTCTCCTTTTTTCTAAGAGAATCAAGAGCTACTCTGCGCAGTTCACCAATAAAATCAGGAATGCCATGAAGATAAGCCAAATAAGGTATTTTCAAGTCGAGATAACTGGGGAAAGGTTTTTTCTGAAGAAAAGAGCAAAGAAAAACTGATTCTGCATACTCTTGATTACAGGATAAAAGCATACCAAAAGGGGATGGATTCATTCGTTGAGCAAGATCATTAATCCTAGCAATCAAAGTACTATTTTTCTCAATCATTTTAATCGCTGTACTCATTTCTTTCCGATGTAAATGTCGAATAGCAATTGATGAATTACGAATTGCCAATCGTCCTAATTTTATTAGTTCCTCTCGCGCCTCGTTATCAAGTTCCATCTTTTCCCGTATTTCTGAAAACATTTCTTCAATTTCAACCATTTTTATTACCTAATTTTTTGTAAGATCCTCTCCCATGGATCATTATAATTGTAATTGAGATAAAATCATATATAATATTAATTTATTTTCCCAAGGTTGCTTTTGTTTATTTCATACATGCGGGGGGTGAGATTTGAACTCACGAACGCCTATGCGACTGGATCCTAAGTCCAGCTCCTTTGACCTGGCTGGGAAACCCCCGCTATGCTTTCTATAATTCCAGGTTTATGCCTACTGCTTGCCGAATTAGTTCTGCAAGGGGATCTTTGGCATCTTTTTGTTTTATTGGTAATTCCATTATGATAGGGAAAGGATTTTTTGCTATAAATTCAGTAATTTCTTGGTGATAACGTTCAGCAATGTCAGGAGTAATCAAGATAATACTAATGTCCTTCCGTAACCATAAACTAGATAAAATTTTGTAAGGGTTTTCATGATCTTCCTCTAAAGGATAGACTTCTCCTATCCCGGCTAATTTAAGCCAATTACATGTTTCAGGATCGCCAATAGCAGTTATATAGATACCCTTTCACCTCATTACTCTTCAAGAATGGCGCGAATTACAATATCAATCGCTTTTTCTTTATTTTTGGAAGCTTGTTCTTCTAACTCCTTTTTACGGTTTTTTGTTTGAGCTTCAAGCTCCTTAATTTTAGCTTGATAATTCTCATGAATCTTTTTTAGTTGATCAGTCTCTACGTCTGATTTTGTTGTACCTGCTTGTTTGAGTATCTCTTTGGCTTCTGAACGGGCCTTATCAATAATCTTTTGAGCTTCAAGAGTAGCTTCATTGATTATATTTTCAGCCTTTTTTTCTGCATCCCGAATAAGATGTAATAGGTCACCAGTCATTGTTAAGAACTCAGATATTAGTTAAGGTTAGTGGGTCGGAGCAGATTTGAACTGCTGACTTCTTGGGTGTAAGCCAAGTGTCATAACCAGGCTAGACCACCGACCCTTTCTACGGTTATTAGAGGCGTTCTACCACTGATT
>Ga0209636_10004610_pt1 | contig 14063 bp, 6 predicted proteins | sample DeeMarSWOR152_54_FD_187464 | JGI IMG/M metagenome (GOLD analysis project Ga0209636, IMG submission 187464) | Marine sediment microbial communities from White Oak River estuary, North Carolina - WOR-1-52-54 (SPAdes) (version 2) | ecosystem: Environmental > Aquatic > Marine > Intertidal zone >...
TGGTGGAGCTGGCGCGTTTTTTAGCCGGGGGAGGTGGAGGAGGTGGGGGAGGTGGAGGAGGAGCAAGGAATGCGCTGTAGATCTCGACCTGAGGGAGATTCCCTGGATTCATTAGAGGAAAGATAACAAGAAGCAAAGCGAGTATAAGATGGGCGGTCACAGAAAGCGGGAAAACCATCGCCTTCACGCCGATATTTTTTTCACCTTTGATGAAAGAATCTTGAAACATTTTAGCCTCCTTATGTTGGCCTTCACTAGCGATCTGATTTATTCTGGCTTTAATCCGAGATGGGAATGATGCCCAGTAGTTTTCTTCTTGAGGGATGAAGGGAGTTTCTCTCGGCAGTTCATCCAGCTTCTGCAAAAAAGAGAGCTCCTGGCGGCATATCTTGCATCCCTTTAGATGATGTTCGACTTTTTTCTGTTCCTCCTGGTCGAGTTCTCCATCAAGATAAGCGCCTAAAAGTTTCTTGATCGTTTCGTGTCTCATGGGCTTCTCCCTTATATATAATCAGCCAATAGAGCTTTGAGTTTTTTCCGTGCTCTGTTGAGGCGTGACATCACCGTCCCCTTGGGAAGTCCGAGGAGCTGAGATATCCCTTCATAGCTCTGGTTCTCGTAGAACCTCAGGATAAAAATCAGGCGTTGTTTTGCGGGAAGAGCCTTGAGAGCCTCCTTGAATTTTAGCTCTAGCCGATTTCTCTGGAGCCTGTCAGGAGGCAGCTCTTGGTTGGTTGATGAGGCACTACCGGGGATCGTGTCCTCGTTTTCTCCCAAAAGCTCTTCCCGTTTATTCGTCTTGATGTAGTTCAGGCTGTTGTTGACGGCGATTTTCCGCAGCCAGGTGAAGAAATTCATCCCATCCCTGAATGAAGAGAGAGATACGTAGGCTTTGATGAAAGCTTCTTGGGAAAGGTCGTCGGCGGACTGATGAGCTCCGGTCATCCGATGGCAGAGGTAATAGATACTCTTCTGATATCTTCTGACCAGTGATTCGAAAGCTTTCATGTCTCCCTCTTTGGCTAACGCAATAAGCCTCTTTTCTGGAATGTCTTCTTGCCTCATCGAACCTTCCTTTTTATATACAGTTGGAATACAGAATTATTCCCTTTTTAAAGTTTTATACGAGGCATTTTTTATCCCCTCCACAGTCATATCCTGCAACTTTTGTGCCAAAGCTTGGTCGTTTAATTTGATTATTTTCAGTAATATAGAATTATAAATAACGGTCTGGAGCATTAAATTTCTTTACAATTGTAAATTTTCTTATTTATGGGGTCAGGGCTCGACAATAGACATCTATCATCAAGAAAAAGGCTAAGAGATAAAGGAGGGCATTCATAAGACCCCTATTAATTAGCAAAATGAAATGAAGCTTGGTCCTCGTACCTTACCAATAACAGTATCGTGGATTGACAAAAATCTATCCTTATTAGATCTAACTCAGGACAACAGTGTCTAATGTCGAGCCCTGACCCCTATTTTATTTGATCCCAGTTCAGGATTGTGTATCTTATTATTTTGACTTCGCCGGTCTCATCTGAAGTGGAGAGGTCGTAGCAATGACCTTTTTTTATGACTTCCGGGGAGAAGGGGAGGTTTGTGCTGTAGAGATAGTAACCTTCCCTGTTGAAGATATCAAATTCCACATTTTCAGTTTCATCAAGTACTGGCTTGGCCTTCTTGATGAAAATCCTTCCTTTTTCGTCGAGCAAGATTCTGTCAAAAAAAGGACGATGAACCGGAAATTGAACAGCATCTTCAACCACTCCTGCTGGCCATTGTTTTATCAGCGCAGAGAATCCTTCATATATCTTATCTTTCTCTTTTTGAGAGATGGCGTGGAAAGGCTCTTCTTTTTTTACGATCAGCTCTACCTCTCCGTCCAGGTTGATCCGAGAAAAGCTGTACTCTGAAGAATCACCATAAAATATTTGACTGTCATTGGAGAAAACAAGGTATAAGCTGGGATTGTAAGTGTGAGTTATGGAGAATGTCTGAACGACATTCCCGCTTTTTCTCATGACCTGGGAGACTTCAGCGAATTGAGCGATATTATCCAGTATCTTTCCTTCAGAGTTCATTTTCACCACAAGCTTAGTTCTCTCTCGTTCAACTCTTGTGGTTATCAAGCCGAAGATATTTCCCTCAGGTGAGACCCAGAAATCGTTGACTTGGTCGGAGAGAGGAATGGTCTTTACGAATTCACCTGTATGATTGAAAAAATGGATTTTCCTTCTATCCGAGACATAGATATTGTTATTCTGGTCCAAAAATAACGAATATGGCCTCTCGAATTCGCCGGGTCCTTGTCCCTTTTTCCCGATAGTCTGGAGATATTTTCCGTTTTTATCAAATTTCTGGATTCGGCAGTTGCCTCTTTCCAGGATGAAGATGTTTCCCTGTTCGTCTACGGCGATGTTTCGCGGGTCATAGAATAGATAGTTATCGTCGTCCTCGCGTCCGATGCTCAAATCTTTTTCCAGCTCAAAAAGGATTTCCCCATAAACAGGGTCGGAAGGATTCTTGACGATTTTCGTCTCATTTTTTATTTCGACCTCTCCTTTCCATTCTGCTGTTTTTGCGGTTTTCGCTTTTGAGCAGCTCATAATCAAGAGCAAGATGAGAAATATGGCAAGAAGAGGTTTGAGGCAGGTTTTCATCGTCTTCCTCCTTTGGAGTCTTTACTCAATAGAACGTCGCACCAGCGGGTTTCGTTTACCATTATTTCTTTTTGGGGTCAGGCTTCCAAAACTTCAGTAACGCAAGAATTGGGATGTCAACTCAGATTAAGACATTTTAAAATTATTGTCAGACTTTGATGGATGTTTAATTTAGAACCCTATTCTTACCTTACTCAAACAAACATAAATAAAGCCTGACCCCAATAATTTTCGTTCCTTGATCTTGAGGATCAATTCTTCTGCCTTTTGTTTCAAGGCATCGTGGGATGAAGCCTGTTCAGCCAGTTTCAGGGCCTGGTCATCCATCTCGGCATTGAAGTAGCCGGCTGCGGCGTTATAGAAAAATGTGGCTTTGGTGATGATGGTCTTTTTCAACTGGACTTTCTTTTTCGCGATCATTTTCTGTTTTCTTTCTTCGGAGAACTCTGCGCCTTCGATCTCAGCGATCTTTCTTTCGAGTGTCAGCTCTTTTCCGTAATGGCAGATAGCCGCTCTTTCGTAGTATTCTCCTGATTTTGCCCATTCCTGACGTTCTCCGTAGATTTTCCCCAGATAAAAAGCGGCTTCACAGTTGTTCGGGTCTAAACTCAGAGCCTCTTGAAAATTTTTCTCCGCGATATCTTTCTCGCCTTTTTTATAGGCAATCACTCCAGCCAGGGAGAAGACCTGGCTGTAGCCGATCAAATAAGATTTTGATTTCTCAATACTTTCCCAGGCGTCATCCAGCCTCTCCAGCTCGTTCTGGTTCCAGGAAAGCCAGTAGCAGGTATCACCCAGATAAAATCCTCCCCTTCTGAGAATCTCGTTACAGACTTCTATCGCCTCCTCGTGTCTCTCCAGGTAACTCAGGCAGATGGCTTTTGCCAGCAGAGCTTCCCTGAATTCTGGAGCCATAGAGAGAGCTTTATCATAGAAATTCAGGCTCTTTTCAAGCTCCTCAAAAGCAAAATAAACGCTGGCTAGAGATATGACATTGGGAAGAGACTCCGGGATGTGTTCGAAGCATTTAAGAAAGTTTTTCTCTGCAGTGACCAGCATTCCTCTTTTTAAGGATTGTTCTCCCAGGAAGTAGTGGAGTTCGTAAAATCGGGGTTCGGTTTGCAGGAGCTTCCTCATGCTTTCGACGTCTTCCTGAGGACAGAATGACAGCTTATACTGAATAAGCAGCGAATGAGGGAAAATATCTCGAAGATAATTCAGGTCCGCTGTCTCTCTGATAACTTTGTCTTCTTTTATATAGTAGGAAAAATGGAAGTTTCTGGCGAGGTAAAGATAGGCATAGAATTCATCGGTTTTCGATTTTTCCTCGAGCTCTTGTCTCCATTTCTCGATGTTTTCCTTAAGCCTTTCCCTTCTCGAGTCGGCGCGGCGGCTGTCATCCATGATATCGCTTCTCATCCCTTTGGTCATGACGGGGATTGAATCAGCAAGCTCAAAGTATGTCGAGAATCCGGACAGGAACGGATTATTCTGGATGAGAGCGGAAGCTTCATCGATAGAGTTGCTGTCGTGTATGCCCAGTTCTCTTTGTCTGATGATTAAAAGTATGAGTGCCTTGATCAGCTTTTCTTTTATGCTTTTTTGATTGTGGGGGGTGGACAGGAGGTCTTTGTAGATTTGACAGGATTCCTTCAGGCAGGTGTAACTTCCGGCTTTGTAGAGTCTGTCCGCCGTTTCAGTTTTGTTCTCGAGCTCTTCCCGTTGAAGTGGGGTGAGGACGGCCTTTTTCTTGGGTGAACAGAATAATGATACGATCAAAAGGAAAATGATACAGACACTTTTTATAGCTCTGTTTCTTTTTTTCATTCTTCTTTCTTCAGGCTGTTTTGTATGCGGTATCTCCCTTTGGCAGTGGTCTCATCTCAATCCGAATAAAGAAGGAGCCTTTTTATCCTTTTCAGCTATCAAACGTATAATTTTATTATAGCGTATTGTACCGCGCTTGACACCCGGAATTCGCTGACACTCTATGGCCGTTGAATTCGGATTGCCTTGACTCCAGGGCAACGGTTCTTCATGATTCTGGGTTATGGGTAATGATGATCCGAACGGAGTTTCTGGGAGTGCCTGTTCTTTTTTGAATTAGAGTTTAATTTGACAACAACTCAACAAGGTTTTATCTTGGAAAGAGGGAAATTCGATGGGTGTTTGTATGTTTTTTTACACATGTTTTAAGCACTTGTATAAGCAGCGGGGAGAAAAGATTTTAAAAATCCCATGCGAAACATCTCATTCACAGGAGGAGAAAAATGAAAAGGTTATTTTGTGCTGTCGGACTCATTATTTTGGGTATTGGTTTTCTTTTTGCCCAGGAACAGAAAACCGATGAGATCCGTCTGACTCTGCATGAATGCTTGGAGATGGCCCTGGAGAAAAACCTTGATATTTCTGTAAAAGCTTTTGAACCAGAGATTCAAGAATTTTCCCTTCGCCAAGCTAAAGGACTCTTCATGCCTCAGTTGAATCTCGATTATGGCAATTACCGATATAATCAGCTTTCGAACTGGTTCATCGAGGGAACTCAGTTCACACAGAATACAAATGACTATACAGTCGGTGTTGAACAAAAAATAATCACTGGAGGAACATTTAATCTCTCGCTTAGAAATTCGACTGAGGACACAACTCGAAGAGGAGTAGCGATAAATCCGAGTTACAGCGGACGGCTGACTTTTAGTATCGATCAGCCGATTCTGAAGAATTTCGGTCCGAAGATAAATAGAAAAGATATAAGAAAAGCTCGAAATCAAATAGATATCTCCACCTATGGATTAAAAAGTACTGTTCAACAGAAAATCTACGAAGTGGAAGATGCCTATTGGAGATTAGTCTCAGCCATCGAGTCACTTGGTGTTAATGAGTCTCGTCTGGAGAACAGCCGGGAGCAACTGAAAAAGACCAAAGAAGCGGCAAGGATAGGCTCGAAAACGGCGACAGATGTCTTGGATGCGGAAACCAATGTAGCGAATTGGGAGGATAATATTATAAGATCCCGGGCTCAGGTACAGAGTGCTGAGGATAATCTGAGAAAGATACTGAACCTTCCTGTTGATGAGGCCGGGACTCTCCCTCGAATTGTACCCACAGACAGGCCAACGGTTGAAAAAAAGGAGATAACTTTTGAAGAAGCTCTCAATACCGCTCTTGAGCAAAGGCCTGAGATGGCCTCCAAAGATAAAGAGATTGAAAACAGCAGCATCGATGTGAGCTACTCCAAGAACCAGCTTCTTCCCGAGCTCAACATGAGATTTTATTTGTATTATCCAGGACAGTCAGGGGATAGGATCTTTTATGTCAATAACGATCCAATCAATGGTGACGTAGATTATGTGATACCTGGGAGCAGAAGTGATTATCTGAAGGATATTTTTGGATTCAAGTATGAGAATTGGTATCTTACCGTAAACTTGACGATACCTCTTGAGAATGTTTTTTCACGAGCCAGTCTAGCTCAGGCCAGATTGCAGAAAGAACAAAAGCTACTGGAAAAAGAGAAGTTATACAAGGACATTTATAATGAGATCATGGAGGTGTTCAAAGAGCTGAAAAACAACGAAAAAAGACTGGAAACCTCGGCCAGGTACAGGGAATTGATGGAAAGAAAGCTCGAAGCGGCTGAGGAAAAGCATAAACTCGGAGCACTGTCCAGCGATTGGCTTTATACTTACCAGCGAGACATGGCCAATGCCAGGGTGAGCGAGATCGGAGCGATCATCGATTATAAGCTTTCCGTGGCCAAGCTGGAGAAATTAATGGGAGTCAACCTGAGGACCAAAAACCTCACCTTCAGAGATTTTGATTTTTAGGTACTATTCCAAAGTGACGGAACTGAAGTGCCTAGAGCAAAAAGAATGTTTCAATTGTCATTGCGAGCGAAGCGTGGCAATCTCTAATGAAGGAAAGCTTACATCCTTATTTCCTGAGAGATTACTTCGCCGGGTTCGCGGTGATAATTATATTTCATGGGATTGCCACGCTCCTTTCAGTCGCTCGCAATGACATGGTAAGATCTTCTTTTTGCAATGAACTTCTATCACATTTTTTTTACAATGTGTTTCCATTGAATTGAGACAATGCCGATTATTTATTTATTCTGCAACGGTTCTCAGCTCGAGATTGTTTTTATAGTCAATAGCCCTTATAATGAAAAAATAGGGAACGAATCAGATGAGAGGGATTCATATAGAGCCTCCATTCCAGATACACAAAAGCTCTCTCCATTCCTATCAAATTTTAATGGTGTTAGGTTAGAAAGATGAAGATAACACAAGCCTCTATCAAAAGACCGGTCACCTCTTTCATGTTTTTTCTGGCGATAATCCTTCTTGGCTTTGTTTCGCTGAGGGAATTGAGTGTGGACCTTTTGCCCGATATCAGTTACCCCCGTCTCTCAGTTATCACCCGCTACCCGGGTGTTGCGCCGGAAGAGATCGAGACTTTCGTCACCCAGCCCCTGGAATCCGCAGTGAGCCGTATACCCGGGCTGCGCCGGGTGGAATCTGTTTCCGAGGAAGAACAGTCCTACATGACACTTGAGTTCAGCTGGGGAACGGATATGGATTTCGCCATGCTGCACACCAGAGAAAAGCTTGATGGCGCTTTTATCCCTGAGGAAGCCGAAGACCCGACGATCATCCCTCTGGACCCTCAGAGCAAGCCCATCATGATCCTGGCTATCTCAGGGGAGAGGTCCCTGCTGGAGCTCAAAGAGTTTTCAGAAGAGCTGATCAAGCCCCGTCTGGAGCAGATCGAGGGAATCGGATCGGCTGAGATTGCCGGTGGAGTCGAGAGAGAGATTCAGGTCGATGCTGATCCCAAGCTGCTCGCGCTTTACGGCTTGACGATCGAAGATATCGCCGGAAGGATAAGCGACTTCAACCAAAATCTTCAGGGGGGAACGATCAGGAAAGGCCGGTTCAAGTACCCGCTTCGCGTCGTGGGCGAGTATGAGGTGTTGAGCGAGATCGAGAATATAAGCCTGAAGACAACTGAAGAGAGAGGGATCATCCGGCTCAAGGACGTTGCCCAGGTCAAGGATTCCATCAAAGAGCGGCAGGGGATAACCAAGCTCAACGGAGAGGAGGGCATTGGCATCCTCGTCAGGAAGGAGTCGGGAGCGAACACGGTCGAGGTCACCAGGCTGGCCGACGATGTTTTAGAGGAGATAAGAAAAGAGAACCCGGGAGTCAACATCCTTGTAGTCTCCGAGCAGGCGCGATACATAGAGGACGCCATATCTTCGGTCCTTAAATCGATAATCTTTGGCGGGATTCTGGCCTTTTTCGTTTTGTTTATCTTCCTTCAGGATTTGAAAACCCCTATCATCATTTCCGTGGTCATCCCGATCGCCATCATTGCCACCTTCAACCTCCTCTTTTTCCGGGACATAACTCTGAACATCATGTCACTGGGAGGGCTGGCGCTCGGAGTCGGGATGCTGGTCGACAACTCCATTGTTGTCTCAGAAAGCATCTTCAGACATACGAGCCTGGGAAAGAAACTCATAGACGCAGCCTATATCGGGACCAAAGAGGTGGGCATGGCTGTCACGGCCTCCACCCTGACCACGGTTTCTGTTTTCCTGCCGGTCATCTATGTTCATGGTGTGGCCGGGCAGCTATTCAGAGACCAGGCTTTGACGGTGACCTTTGCTCTTCTTTCTTCGCTTGTGGTTTCTCTGACTCTGCTGCCCATGCTCGCTTCCCGGAAATTCGAGTTTGAAAAGAAAAAGGAGGATATGGATATCAGGGCTACGGGAAGAGAACAGAAGCCCGGGGAAAAAAAGTCAAAATTCAGGTTTCTACTTTATCCCTATATCGGGCTGAGGTGGTTGCTGCGCTATGTGTTCAAAGGCCTTTATCTGGCCTGGAACTTCATTTCCAGCTTTATCCTTCAGCTCCTTCTTCTGGTTTTCCATTATCTGAGTCTGCCTTTTAATTTTGTCTTTAAGTATATATTTAAGGGTTTTAATCTCGTCTATCAAAGATTCGCCTCCCGTTATCACCAGTTTTTAATCTGGAGTCTGGATAACAAGGGCAAAGTCCTGGCCGGGTCGTTTGCGTTCTTATTGCTGACTTTCCTCCTGGCCATTCAAATACCACGGGAACTCATGCCCAAGCCGGAAGCCTCATCTTTTGAGTTGAACCTGAGGACTCCAGTGGATTACTCGCTGGAACAGACCGTGGGAGTTATCTCTGTGATCGAAGATTGGCTGGGCAGGCAGGATTCCGTCAAAGAGAATTTTTCCCAGATTGGCGTGGTCAGCGGTATGGAAAGCCTCAATCCGGACGTTTCCCAGAACTCAGCTCAGATTCATGTCGAGCTCCGCAGCATATCTCAGATGGATGCTACGATCGAGGCTTTAAGAGAACGGCTCGAAGGCTACCCGGACCTCAGTTATTCCATCGTTAAGGAACAGTCCACGCTGGCCCAGTTTCTGGCCTTTTCAACGGCAGAGATCGGCCTGAAGATCAAAGGGGACGACCTTAACAGGCTGACCATGATCGCTGATGAGCTGGTAAGAAAGCTGAGGAATGTTGAGGGAATTGCCGATATCAACACCAATGTCGAAGAAGGCAAGCCCGAGTTTCTAATCCAGATCAGAAAAGATTCTATCGAAAAATATCGCGTGCCGCCTTCTGTGGTCAGCAACTTCCTGGTGAGAGCCGTGCGGGGCCAGCCGGCTTCGCAATTCAAGGAGCTGGAGAAGAAATTTGACATCTATGTTCGCCTGGATGAGAAGACGAGAGAAAACATAGAGGCGCTGTTGAACGAGCAGATTTTCTACCAGCAGGCAGCCATTCCTTTGAGGGAGCTTGTCTTCTACGAGATGGTCCGGGGACCCAAAGAGATCCGGAGGGAGAACCAGCAGAGGGAAGTCGTTGTCACGGCTAACCTGAGAGGAACCAAAATCAGCCAGGTGGTCCCGGAGATCCAGAGCAAGATCGATGAGATTTCTTTGCCTTTCGGATACCGGATCGTCTTCAGCGGAGAACAAGAAGAGATGAGCCAGTCCTTCAGGAGCTTGATCTTCGCTTTTTGTTTAGCTGTTCTCCTGGTCTACATGATCATGGCCGCCCAGTTCGAGTCTTTGATTCATCCTTTCTTGATTCTCTTTACGCTTCCTATGGGATTGACCGGAGCTGTCTGGGCTTTATTCATCACTGGTCAGACGATCAACGTTATCTCCGTGATCGGAATGGTGGTCTTGGCGGGAATCGTGGTCAATGATGCCATCGTGAAAATAGACTACACCAATCAGCTTCGAAAAAATGGATATGATAAGCGCGAGGCCATCCTGGAGGCCAGCCGGGTAAGGCTTAGGCCGATCTTGATGACCACCGTGACCACTGCCTTCGGACTTTTTCCCATGTCTCTGGGAATAGGGAGAGGGGCCGAGCTCCAGCAACCCCTGGCCATCTCGGTCATCGGAGGGCTTATCCTGGCAACCTTCCTGACCTTAATCCTTATTCCTGTCGCCTACGAGCTTGCTGAAAAGAAAAAATCGCGAGTGAAAGCATGAAGATTTTTATCGAACGCCCGATCGCCACAGCCACTTTTTTTATGGCTGTTCTCCTTCTTGGAGTATATTCTTTTCTCAACCTGCCCTTTGAGTTCATGCCCAAGGAGGAATTTCCCCGAGTAACCATCTCTACTCAATGGAGCGGTGTGCCTCCCGGGATCATCCAGGCTCAGGTAACAGCTCCGCTGGAAGAAGCTGCCGCCAGAATCAAGGGAGTGACCAAGATCACTTCTTCTTCCCGGATGAGCAGCTCATCGATTACCCTGGAGTTTAATCCCAAGACCAATATGGAATTTGCCACGCTTGCTCTTCGTGAAGAGCTGTCCAGGGTGAAAGACGACCTCCCTTACGGAGTCAGGCCTCCTCAGGTTATCCCTTTTATCCCTGAAGAATTCAGGGAGGACCCTTTCCTCAGTTACTCCGTCTCCGGGGATTACACTCTCCAGAAGTTGAGAGAGCTGGTCAAGGACAAGATCGAGTTCGGAGTCGGTTCTGTCAAGGGTGTGGCTGACGTTATGGTCACTGGTGGGGCTGATCCTGTGATAAAAATCGCTCTGGATAAGGATAAGCTCAAGGCATTGAACATCCATCCCGGCTTGATCATCATAGCTTTGAACAACAGGAACGTGACCTATCCGGTCGGGAAGATCCAAAAAGGAAGCCAGGAGTATATTTTCAAGATATCCACTTCAATTCAGAGCATGCGGGAATTAGGGGAGACGGTTGTCACATATTCGGGCGGAAATCCGGTCAAATTGAAGGACGTGGCTGAGGCTTATCCTTCTTACGATGAAGTGGAACGGATAAACAGGATCAACGGACAGCCCACGATCTCCATGACTGTCTGGAAAGAGCCGGGGACAAGCACTCTGAAGGTGTCCAAATCGGTCAAGGCTAAACTGGAGGAAGTGAAAAGAGAGCTGCCTTCAGACCTGGTCTTCAGGACCGTGAATGACGAGAGCGAGGATATCCAGAAGAACCTGAGGCATCTTTCTCTGATAGTGGGGATCGTCCTTTTTGTCATTTTTGTACTTGTCTTCTTGATCTTGAGAAGCTTTAAACCTTCCATCCTTGTCCTCTCCTCCATCGCTTTTTCTGTCCTGATCACTTTCAACCTTGTCTACTTCCTGAAGATTTCGATCAACATCCTGACCTTGGGGGGATTGGCCTTAGGCTTTGGCCTTTTCGTGGACAACTCCATCGTCGTTTTTGAGAATGTCCTGCGTTACAGGGAGAAAGGAGCCACTCCAGTTGAAGCGGCTATAAAGGGCTCCAAAGAGGTATTCCTACCTGTCCTGGCCGCAACCCTGACCACCATGAGCGTCTTCTTCTCTTTCGCCTATTTCACCGGCCGCCTCAAGCTTTTTTATCTGCCCTTAGCCATTGTCATTGCCTCTGCCCTGGCTGCTTCTATGCTGGTCTCATTTTCGCTGATTCCGGCTCTGAGCCCGAGACTGCTCAAAAGAGGAAAAAAAGAGAGAAAAGAGCGTATTCGGGATAGCTACGAGAAGGTATTGAAGGTCCTCCTCCGTCACCCGGTGATCGTCCTGCTGGTTATCGTTGCCGCCTTTTACGGGAGCTACAAATGGTTCAGGAGCGAGGTCTCCATAGGAGACTGGTGGGGGGGATGGACACAGCAGCAGCTTTATATCCGCATCTCCATGCCTCCCGGGACGCCTATCGAGAATACAGATGAAGTCATAAAAAAATTCGAGGAAAAGGTCCTGGAAAAGAATTTTGAATACACCATGGATACCATGGTCAGCCCTGAGTGGGCCTACATCCGGATCAAGTTTCCTCCTGAAGTCGAATTTTCCTACCGGCCGTATGTGTTGAAGGAAGAATTGATCCAGATCGCCACCAATTTTGCCGGGATCAGCGTTTATGTGTTCGGGTTTGATCCCCAGAGCTATTCCACCTCCATGAGTACAGGGCCCTATTATGATTCGCGCATAGCCTTTTTCGGCTACAACCTGAAAAAATTGACAGAGATCACTTCAGCTCTCGAAGCAACCTTGAAGAGGAATCCCCGGATCAAGGATACCAAGGTGACATCTTCCATGTGGTGGTGGGGGCTTGATAGCTTCGAGTATCTCCTGAAAATAGATAAAGAAGCTCTTGGTAAATACGATATTGACCTCAACTATCTCTACAGTCAGCTTTCTCCTCTTATCCACGGAAGGGTTCGGAAGCTGCCCATAAAGATCAGCGGCAAAGAGATGGATATCTCCTTGAAATATCCTGAGGCAGATGAGACAGACCTCAAGGTACTCCTGGATACACTGATCAGGACTCGTTCGGGAGAGTTATTGAGGCTCAAAGATATCGCCGCCTTAGCAGAGAATCCTGTGGCCGGCTCCATCGACAGGGAGAACCAGCAGTTCAAACAAACTCTGATGTGGGAATTCAGGGGTCCAGCCAAAGCCGGGCAGAGGTTCAAAGAGGCTATTTTTAACAGACTGGATTTGCCTCCGGGGTTCTCCGCATCTTTGGAGCAGACCTGGCGGATCACAGAAGAGGAAGAAAAAGAGATCATTTTTGCCATCATCTTCTCTTTGATCATCATCTACATGATCCTTGCCTCCCTGTATGAATCCTTTATCCATCCTTTCTTCATCCTGTTAGCCGTGCCTTTAGCCTTGATCGGCGTGTTCGTGGCTTTTGTTATCGCTGACTATACCTTTGACTCGGCGGCTTACATCGGGGTTATCCTGCTCGGCGGCATTGTGGTGAATAACTCCATCCTGCTGGTTGACCATATAAACCTGAGACGGAAAGAGGGGCTGTCCATCGTTGAAGCCGTCCTTAAAGGGGCCAGAGAAAGAGTCAGACCCATTTTTCTGACCACGAGCACAACAGTCCTGGGGATGCTCCCCATGGTTTTACTCCAGGTGGAAGAGGGGGAGAGGCACATCTGGTCTTCACTGGCTCTTTCAGCGGTGGGCGGGCTCATCAGCTCAACGATTTTCATCCTGATTGCCGTTCCTATTTTCTATCTCTATGGTGACAGAATCCGCACCTGGGCCGTGGATAAAGCCAAAGAGATGAAAAAAGCGTGGAAGCACCTTTGAGGGTTCCTTTCCAGTGTTGGGAGTAATCGAAGATATTCGGGAGTGGCCTCGCTCCCGTTCAGATTTTTAACGCCATTCCCTCTTTGCTCTCCTCGGCGGCTGCGTAACTCGCTCGATTGTCTGTTAACATCAATATAATATTGTTTTTCTCTCTCGCTGTTCCCTTTTTGCCAGACAAGCTCAATACATACTCGCCGTCCGATTTTATCGGATTCCCTCGAAGAGCAATTCGGGAAGGCTAAATCTTCAAAGGTCGCTTTAGCCACTCCCGAATATCTTCTTTATGGAAGCTCTATTTCCGTGACATGAATTATGATGGTACAAAGTATCATGGCAACGGTTCCCCTCCATCCTCGCCAAGACCCCCCCACCCTCCGCCATGGGCTCCGGATGGAGAGGGAGATTTGCAGCGCTTTTCTACTCATATTAACGCAATCATTCGTTTGACATCCTCTAATGAGCAGACCTGGATGCCACCCTCAGCCCCCGGACCCCGAGGGAACCAGTCCCGTCGGTTCCCCCCGTCGGATAAACCGACGGGTCCCCCTCCGCTACGGAGGCTCGAGAGCGGCATCCAGGTCCGCTCAAAGATTGTAACCTTATTTACTGCGTTACCATTGGACCAGATATTTTTCTTATCACGAAAATGGAGCTGTTCACCTTTTCTGTTAAAGCTTTGATTTAAATCATTGTTTCTGGTATAAGATTAATCCTCTGGAAATGCAAAATGGCGGTTTTATCCATATCTGAAGTCAAAAAGAAGATCCAGAATTTTCCCAAGGCAGA
>Ga0209636_10004611_pt1 | contig 14058 bp, 10 predicted proteins | sample DeeMarSWOR152_54_FD_187464 | JGI IMG/M metagenome (GOLD analysis project Ga0209636, IMG submission 187464) | Marine sediment microbial communities from White Oak River estuary, North Carolina - WOR-1-52-54 (SPAdes) (version 2) | ecosystem: Environmental > Aquatic > Marine > Intertidal zone >...
TATATTACATAATAAATTTGCATGAATTTCTATTCCTGGAAACGCATTTGTAAATGGAACCGGTCGTTGATCATAGAGACCCGCAGCAGAAGTACCGATGAGCACAACTTTTCTGTCAAAAAATTCAGGAGGAACACGCTCTTCCAAAATATCGTAAAAAGAGATATAACGAAACGTCTTATAATTACCCATATAATTAATTAACATTTGACCCCGACTGTCAATCGGAATCGTAATTGTTTCGCCACTCTTATCCAATTGCAATTTCAATCTAACATATTTTCCCGGTTGAATTTCGATTTTACTATTTTCAACATTATAAAGATAAAAAATCATCGCCATTGCAAGTGAAGGATAGAGCTCTCCTGCAAAATTTATAAACAGTGGCATTTTTCGAATCACGCTATCATTATCAGGCTGGAAATTCACACTGCCAAGCATTTGAGCAGCGTTATAAAGCTCAAAAAATTTTCCATCAAACCGATCTGCTTGTGGAAAATGTTGGATAATATCCTCTGGAAAAAGATAGGAAAAACCTGAAGTATCCAATCCCGCCGGCCGGGCTTCCATCCTATAAAGAAAAACATCTGGATCAGCCTTTGAAAATGAAATAGCATGACATACATTTCCAGCTTGAAGAGTTGCCTGTACCAATCGAGAATCAGCTCTTCGATTGGTGTCATGTTCCATAAACATTATATCAAAGCCAATCACTAAAGCACCCGCCTTTGATAGATATTTAATAATGTCTCCGTAGTGATCGCGAGGTAATTGATGAAAACGAGGTAATTTATTCAAACTACGATTATCAATATCAATAATAACAATATCATCAATGGTTTGATCGCCCCGTGTTTTTTCTAATTTTTTGATTTTAGCACCATACCTTAAATCAAGACTTTTGGCTTCGAAATTATCAAAAATTTCCGGGGAAAAAATCTCTGTTATCAAAATGATAATAACTGCCGTTGCAAGCCCTAATAAATTTCCGATTAATAACCTTCGCAGGGTGTTTTTTCGCATGAGGAGTCGTCCATTGTACCATTCAAACTATTCAAGGGAAATCAGCAAATTTTGTATTTCAAACGAAACTTCGCTTCAAACCAATAAGAAGTAAATAAGCATCATAATTTTAATAGAAAATTGAATTCGTAGGGTGTAAAATAGGTATCATTACGCACTATAATATTACAAACCAAATCTTTGTTTTTTTGGCAAGAGTTTCTAACTTTGATTTGTACGCGTTTTGCCAACAACTTTAGATCACTTTAAGTACTTTTAACTTTAGTCACTGCGCTTCAGCGCGCTATGCTCTATTCGCTACACCCTACTCTCTACGATTTGCTAACTCTCCATAATACACAATTTTAACCTGACCTTCAAGTAAAATTTTCGTCATATCACTATCAAAATCTACACGTAAAAGTCCACCACGCGCCCGAATTGATAATGGCAGTTCAATATTCTTTTGCAGTTTCGCCAGAATTGCGGCAGAAATAGTGCCAGTACCACAGGCAAGGGTTTCTTCTTCCACACCACGCTCATAAGTTCTTATTTTTAAACTTTTATTATCAACCACCTGAACAAAATTGGTATTGATTCCCCAGGGCTGAAATACCTGGTGATAGCGGTATTTCCTGCCGATTGTTTCCACGTCGACTTGTTCCACATCAGGTACAAATAACACATAATGTGGAACACCAACGTTGAGATACCCACCCTCTTTAAAATCAGGTTCTTCAACCACTCCTGGATATTCTCGAATTTCTACTGGTGGTGGCATAAATAATTTCACCCAATTTTCATTAACAGTCGCCTGGTAAACAACACCTAATACATCAAACTTAACATCTGCAAGGGCTAACTTATGAGTATACGCATAATAAGCAGCAGCACGAGCACCATTGCCACACATCTCTCCAATATATCCATCGGAATTGAAGTATCTCAATGAAAAATGATTTTCATCGCTATTTTCGATCAGCAAGATACCATCTGCACCCACGGATTGCCGTCTCTGACAGATTTGCCGAAAAAATTCATGTTCGTTGCCCGATAGTTCGCCATCTCGATTATCAATCAGGATAAAATCATTTCCTGTGGCAGAGAGTTTGGTAAATTTGATCAAAATTTTCCCCTTCAAATGGGTGTACTGTATTGTATCCTTCAGTGTTAGATATACTTGTTAAGGATTATTTTGTAATGTCATGCCTGTGGAATACAGTTATCTCCCAATTAAATGTAAATATGGAGATTCCTGCATACGCAGGAATGACAGCAACAATGAATTTATCACCCTTATCGACTATTTTCTACAACATTCTTCTGTTTTATAACCTCAATTCAAAATCAAAAACATGATCTTTTTTTAGTTAACAATTGACTATTAACAATTCACCATTGACAATTAGAAATTATTTTCACATAAAATCTTCTACCCTTTCTCGCTCCCGAATTACCTCATCCCTCTTTCCATCAACCCAAACCTCAATCGGACGCGGACGGGAATTATAATTACTTGCCAGAGAATAGCCATAAGCGCCAGCAGTCATCACTGCCAAATAATCCCCTCGTTGAACTTTAGGCAGGGATCTGTCTTTCGCCAGAAAATCACCTGTTTCACATATTGGACCAACAACATCTGATTGTTCAAGCTCACCATCAAGTTGTTTCAGCGGTACAATTTGATGATATGCCTCATACAAACTGGGGCGGATCAGGTCGTTCATACCCGCATCAACAACAATAAAATTTTTATCTCGCGATTTTTTTACATAAAGTGCCCTGGTGATCAGCGCACCGGTCTCCGCAATAATTGAACGTCCTGGCTCAAACAATATCTCACAACCAATCGGTTTGAGAACCGTTATCACTTTTTCGGCTAATTCTGCCGGAGATGGCACCCTCTCCCCTACCCTATCAGCACATTCTGGAATTATATCTGGATAACGGACTCCTAAGCCGCCGCCAATATCGACATGGTGAATTTTAATTCCGGACTTGCGAAGCTGTTGAACAAAATCAAATAATTTTTTTGCTGTGGCAACATAATATTCCAGGTTCAATATTTGTGAACCGATATGACAATGAACGCCCACAACATCGATTCCATTCATCTGGCTTGCTTTCAAAAATACTTCAAGGGCGATATTAATATCAATACCAAATTTGTTGATGGATTTCCCGGTAGAAATGTAAGGATGACCGTGCACATCAATATCGGGATTAATACGGATTGCAACAGGAGCTTTCCGTCCCCTATGTTGTGCGATTTCATTCATAATTTCTAACTCCTGTTCCGATTCCACATTAAACGCCATAATCCCGCTTTCAATACCGTATCTGATCTCCTCATCAGTTTTGCCCACGCCGGCGTAGACAATTTTATTAGCTGGAATACCGGCTTTCTGAGCTAAAAATAGCTCGCCACCAGATACGACATCTCCTCCGCTGCCCAGCGATGCCATCAATTTTAAGATTTGAAAGTTTGAATTGGCTTTCATAGCGTAACATATCGTATGTTTCACGGATGAAAACGCATTATCAGTGGCTTTGAAATTATCAATAATCATGTTTTTGCTGTAAAGATATAGGGGGGTTCCGTATTTGTTTGCAAGTGTTTCGCCCTTTAAGTCTTCACAATACAGGTCGCCATTCTGGTATTGAAATCGATTCATATTCTCTCCGTTCAAATTTTTCAATTCGTAGTTTTAGAACTATACTAACCTGAAATATTTCTGAACCGCTGAGACGCAGAGGCGCAAAGTTCAGAGAATGAATGAATTTCAAATTAGGAATTAATTTTTTCTCCAACAGATAGATAAAACCAACTGATTTATTAGTTAGATTCATCTATCTGTTTGAAAATTAAACATTTTTGAATATCTGTGGATCAGCGTAACTAAAAATAAACTATAGCCAGCCTGATTTTGCACCCACTGATTTTTAAAGCCTACTGATAAGGCAAAAATATTAAATATCTGTGGGATTTTCATATCCGCGGGAGATTTGTTTTGAATGAATATTTATAGTATTTGATATTGCATTGCAAAAAGTTTACTCAGACTTATTTAAGAGTTATATTATTCCCCTCATTTGGCCAGCGAGAACGAACTTTAATGGAATCCGAATAAAAAAAGAACCGCTCTGCTGGAACATAAGGAATTGTTTTACCAAACGAAAACACTCCATTGCTATCGGCATCACGAAATCCATTGATCGTGTAAATTCCTGGTAAAATATCCTCAAATCGATAACTACCGGGCTGATCCAGCATCAATTGATAAGAATGTTGCTCACTCTTTGCAGTCAAAAACAATGTTCCGTATGCGTCTTCTTTTTGATCGACTATCTCTCCCCCAATAGCAGAAAGGGTATCCTTATTCAATGTTTTAAAGTAAATCGTATCAACACTATCAGCAAGACTGTTACCAGACAAATCGATAATAGAATCAATTGCAATCTGCATTATATAAGGAGTTAAGCTTTTTAAAGAACTATCAGGTACGAAAGTTAGATCGGCTGGATTTTTCCAGATAAATTTACCATCAACAAAATTGGTGTCACTTTGCTTGAAAAGGAACGACTTCTCAAAAGATTGCTGCTCAATTGCTTCGGAAAAGGCAAACCGAATTTCAGGTGCCAGAATGATTCCGCTACTACTATCCTGTATGGATCGAAAAACAATATTTGGTCTTACTGTGTCTTGCTCGATACTTCCCTCAAATATCGCTGAATTCGACAGGGTATCCAGCGGATTACTTGATCGGTCGAATAAATTCCGGGCAACAATCTTATAGGAAATGGCGGATTGCCTCTCCGTTGTCAAATGAATATTTGAAGGATTTAATGAGTTTACATAACAGGAGATTATATTCAATAGATTAGTTGTATCTTTTTCAGATGTAATGATAAAATATTTTTGAGGTGTGCTTTCATCAAAATCTGCTAATGCCTCATTAAAACGAATTATCACATTCGACTGATTTATAGAGTAAACAGACTTGATTATGGGAGGAATTGTATCTTCCACAGTCAATTGAAAGTTAATATTTTCGATGAATTTTGCTTCTTCTGTTAAATCAACATCCGATGTGGTAACTCCTAATGCATCAATACCACGAGTATATTTTCTGTTTCCATCCCGGTCCCGAATCGCAAATAAGCGGTATTTTCCAGGTGCCACATACATCAACTGGTAATTTCCCTGCTGATTCGATTGGGTATAATAATCAGCTAACACCGTTGTTGGATCCACATCCGTGCTATCCGTAAGAGAATAGGCACAAACCAATGTTCCTTCAACTCCTGATTGGCTGTAAACCGAGCCTGAAACTTGTCCTTCATCGATATACTCGCCGGTCGAAAAAGCCATTGAAAACGAGTCCTTCATCTGGTTATTTCGCAAATCGCTCGATTTTGCACCGACTGTCAGTACATAAGTTCTATTTTCTTTGAGCGTATCCCCAAATTCGATTCTCAACTTGTTCCTCTTCCAACGAAAATTAATTTCCTCAGAGGGCCAGGGCGAAATGAAAATTGCTTCTTCAACTGTTTTATTGTTCATTCGCTCGCTAAACAAAACTTCTATCTTTACATCTGTCGATATGTTTATTGAACCAGGATTCGGCACAATTTCCACAACTTCTGGTGGTATAATATCAACTGGCCCACCTGGAGGGGGCATTTGTTTAGCACAGGTGAGAAAGAATATTATAAAGATCAAGACAAGTATCTTACAATAAGCTCGAGTCAAAATTTTAACTCCTTTTTCAAGTCAAAAGTGAAACGTATGATGTAAAACGTGAAACGCCGTTCTCGTCTCACATCTCACGTATGCGCTTTGCCCTAAAAATAAATAAATCAAAAACAAATAGCAAGTATTTTTTAGGATTTTTATTCAGATGGATTAATTAATCTGGAAGATGAAAAAGTGTAAAATGACAGTGATTTTTTGTCAAACTTCTTAACAATGTAACTTCATTATTTACAATCTACAGAAAATTAAAATTTTTGTTGTCGAAATTCTTTACACATATTAAAGTTTCTTTTACCTTTTATTAATAATTTTCAAATTTATTAATAAGTTATAACTCTCTATAATTTAATAACTAACCATTTTTATCTATATAACTTATAATTTGGCATGGTTCTTGACTAATATAATGATGGAAAATTTTGTAAAAAAAGATAAGGGAAGTTTGATTTAATTTATCATTATTATTCGTTGAATGTTTTATTCTTTGAAAATTTCGTTGTAATTGCTTCGGCTACAATCTAAAACTCAATTTTTTTCTCGATCCTCTTTGCGGTTTTTCATGGAAAAATCGCAAAGTAAATTAACATATTTTTAAAACAATTGATTCAATTTGTCATGAGATTCTGAAAGGAAAGGGGGTGAAAATTTAGCTAAAGTACCTTTTAAAAAAATATCTAAAACAAAAAACACTCAAAAAACAAGGGGGTAAAAAATATTTTCATTCTGTAAGAAATCTCAAGAGGTTATTTTTGTTGCCATCATAAGTCTAAGAACGGCAAATTTTACTTTTTCATTACTGGTTAACAAATATTCATTTAATTATTAACAAAAATAATACCATGAAAGGAGAAAGCGTTATGAGAAAATTTTTGTTAGGTGCAAGTTTAGCTGTTAGTATTTGCTTATTAATGGCATCCTTTGCAGGTGCACAATTGCCAATTGTAAATGGGCTTGAGGTATACATGCAAGGAGGATTTCTTGTTCCTCCTGACTATAATTGGTGGTATGGGTGTTCACCTACTTCAGCCGGGATGATGATGGGGTATTATGATATAAACGGCTATGGAGGTTATTCGTATAACAATCTCGTACCCTATGGAGTAGCCGAACTCAGCAATTATGGTAACCCGGGTGCACTGGCAAATCAAATTATTGCCAGCGACGAGCATATAGCTGATTTTTACTCTGGAGGTAATGGTGCCTCAGGAGACGACGTTGCTCCTCCGCATCACAGTTTTAACAGCCTGGCCGATTTTATGGGTACCAGCCAGGATGCTTTAGGGAGTCCTAATGGAAGTACCTGGTTCATTAACTACACGGACGGCTCCCGGTTTTATGCCTATGATGCGCTAGATTTAGGATTAGCAGATATTTCTGGGATGTACGGTTTATGGGAGTATGAGCAATACGCTGGTTACGGTCTGGGGACTGTTTATGACCAGATGATTTATAACCAGTATATTGATGCGATGGGTTACACTTATGGCTTTACATTTGATGACTATATGGCTGAAATAGATGCTGGTAGGCCAGTGTTGATCCACGTTACCGGTCACTCCATGTTTGGGTATGGTTATGACGCTCAAACAAATGAAGTCCTTCTCCATAACACCTGGTGGGAAGGTGAAGAACGCATGGTCTGGGGGGGATCTTACTACGGCCGGCAACATAGATTCGTCACAGTCTTTGAACCAACAGTTCCCGAACCCGGCACCTTCCTGCTGCTTGGTTCCGGCCTGCTTGCACTGGTTTTCTTCCGTAAAAAATTAAAGAAAGTGAGAGGATAAGCGAGCTTTCACCCATTTAGACGTAGGGCTTTCCAGGATTGTGTGGAATTAAGCGTCAGAATAAGGGCACACTGACAATTGGTGTGCCCTTTGTGTTTGGGTATATAAAACATAAAATAGTTGACATACTGATTGAACTTTTGAACAAGTAATAGTCAACAATGTGGCTGTTATAATATACCGACTAAGGGTTAGAATTTCATACTGATTCCATCGCTTGGAGCGATGGAATCAGTATATCAACGATTTAACACTGAAAAATTAAACCTAATTGAGTATAGTTGTCAGGTGTATGCTTGTCGATGTTAATAAAAACTGTATTTAAAGGAGATAGATATTATGTTAAAATTATTTGTTGCCATGTTGGGTTTTGTTGGATTTATGTCGGTTTCTGGCATAACCGCTGCCATTGCCCCGCCTGATGTCATTGCGAAGATGAACCTGGGAGCGGATTTCATCGTGATCGGCAAAGTCGTAACTAAGCAGGCAAATGATATGCCTCCCCATTTTAATATCAAAATTGTTCATATCATCAAAGGTTATGAAGCACTCCATTCCACCAACCAGATCAATATTCTTATGAGTTCGCCTCCACCAGAAATGCCAAAAGGACTTGTCGCCCATTCCCAGGGAGTTTTGCCGGTAAAGGTAGAGGCCGGTTCCCTGGTGGTTGTCTACATCAACCGCTCCAAATCCCATCCCGATTACTACAAACCTGTTCTTGAAGGTTTATCAGTGATCACAGTTGGACGACCTTTGGAAGTTAAAAAAGATTACAAGTAATTTTATCCTATTATTTATTGTTATCTTAAGCTATTTCTCACCTTAACCACAATTGTATGCATAACTTTATATTATGTATTATCTATCAATTAAATCAACAGAGACATAAGTGGCTAAAAAAAAGAAAAAGCATAAAAAACATAATAAGAATAAAATAAATCATCCAATTTTCTCTCCTGGACAAAATCGGCTGCTAATTATTTTTCTGCTTGCTTTGCTCTACCGGTTCCTTTGCTTTTCTGTGATAGGTAATCATCCGTTATTTCTCAACCCGATTGTGGATGCCGGTTACTTTGATCACTGGGCTCAGAGAATTGTTGCCGGGGATCTGTTCGGGCATGGACCAGATGATGTGTTTAAGCCGCCTCTTTATGCATATTTCCTGGCTGTATTTTATATGTTTGGCAGAAGTATACTTATGATTCAATGGGTACAATACATACTTGGATCTCTTTCATGTGTAATGATAGGAATTCTGTGTGCACGTCTACTTGGCCGAAATGTGGGGCTGGTTGCTGGAATACTCAGTGCTCTGTATGCACCGTTTGTGTTTTTTGAATCACAATTGCTGACTCCAGGACTGAGCATTTTTCTGAACCTGGCAGCATTACTTGTTCTTGTGCAACATAAAATGATACTTTCATATAAGCGCATGTTTATCAGTGGATTGTTGCTGGGCTTATCAGCAGGAGTTCGGCAGGATGTTCTTTTGCCGGCATTTCTGGTCGTGTTTTTTCTGTTATGGCGTTATCGAACAGAAAAATACATCATCTCTGTCAAAAAAGCTGCCTGCCTGGTAGCAGGATTGATGACCATTATCCTTCCGATTACCATCCGAAATATAATGATCACAAAACAGTTTATACCTGTTTCATCCAATGCGGGCATCAACTTTTATACAGGCAATTCTGCTCAAGCAGATGGAATCTCTGCTGTTCCGGTGGGATTGAAATGGGAGCGATTGGTTTCACGTGTTCCGCAGCAGATTCTCGAACAACCTGCCAAAGCCAATCGCTTTTGGATAAATCGAACCGTGGAAGATATCGCTGCCAACCCGGGAAAAACCTTGTTAAGACTCATCAAAAAAGGATTAGCGTTTTTCAACTCATGTGAGTTTCGCAATAATATTTGTTTTCATTTTATGCAGGATAGGGCATGGCCCTTACGGCTGCCGTTTGTGCAGTACAGTATAATTCTCTGCCTGGCAATCTGCGGAATGATCGCCATGCATCAGGATCGTAAGCTTTTGCATGATTCTGCGATTATGTTACCTCTGCTCTGGTCCTTAGGTTTCTGGCTGGCAGGAGTCATATTTTTTGTCACGTCACGTTTCAGAATCCCTGTCGTGCCCTTGCTGATGATTCCTGCAAGCTGGGAATTTGTCAGGATCGCTTCATTGATACGCATCCGGCAATGGCAGCCTCTAATATTGGATTTAATTGTAGCAATAGTAGCCAGTATACTGATTTTGCCACTATGGTTTTGCAATCCTTCTAAAACCTGGGTACGTGATTATGTAAATTACGGTAATGCAATGACGTTAGCCGGTAATATGAAAGGGGCGGAAAGAGCTTATTTGCAGGCACTTACTTTACGAAACGATCCTGATGCCCATTTTTTGCTTGCCAAGCTGTTGGCAGCCAAAGGAAAAACCGTTCAAGCCTTGCAGCATCTTGAAGCAGCAACAACGATTATGCCTGATTCGCCTGATCTTTTGCTGACTTCGGCACAGGTACACCTTGCTGCCATGAATCCACAACGGGCGCGAGAACTTCTCAACCATTTGCTAAATCTTTCAAAAGGGAGCAATCTCTGGCCAAAGCGCCCCGAGTGGGCAACCGCTCATATAATACTCGCAGATATTGAGCCATCTAATGCTGATGAACACTGGAAGCAGGCATGGATTATTCATCCAACTACTGCTGCGGAAGTATGTTTCATGCAGCGCAAAGATATGCAGCGGGCGGTTGAAACTTTTCGTTCTGAATCTGAAAACAAACCCTGGGACTGGTATAGTCAGGCAAATTATGGAATGGTATTATTAGAGAACGGCAATGCTGCCGCGGCAATTGCGCCCTTAAGCCGGGCAGTGAGACTTGCGCCGGATAAACCCGGCCTTCGTTTCCACCTTGCCAGGGCATTTTCTGGTTCCGGAAATAAAATAAAGGCAATAAACATTCTCGAAAAGCTCATTAAGGATCTGCCTGACTGTGCGTTATTAAGGAATGTAAAGGCATTGAATGCTCAATTGAAAGATTCGGGAAGGTAAAATTTGCAGATTATTGAATATATTTATCGATAAAGGTAATACTATTAATATGTAAGCTGGCATTATTATTGCATCATATTATTTTACAAAATATATTATAGATTTCTTACCCTAACAAATTTATAAAATAAAGTTTTAAGATAAGATGCTTATAAGAAAGGAACACTAAAATGAATGCCAGGCTAATACCAACTATTATTACAATCCTGCTGATTATCTTTCTAATTCCAATTTCTTTAAAGGCGCAGGATATGATCGCCAATATCGATCAACCAGTGACTACTGAATTTGGCGTTTATAAACCCTATAACGTGGATGTGATCCCAGGATGTCTCCCGTATATAGTGGAACCAGGTTTCAAAAATGTAGTCAATTTTGGAGATTTTATCTTTACCGCAACTGAAGAGAGTCTGCTTGCGGAAAATTATTTTGTTGTTTCCCGGCGCCGCTATGGAAGTTACACCGGCTATCGCGAAATCTATGATATCTACAACGAATGCCGCGACCATAATATCCCCATATTTGTTACCACCGATGCGATGCTGCATACCTTCCACCTCTGTTTTGACTATATTCTGGAGACCATCGAACAACAAAAATTCATTGATGATCTTAATCAACTACTGACCACTTTAATCAATACCACATATAATCAATTTGCCTCTGCAACAGATGGCTCTGTTATTTTGGCCCTTACACGCAATCTTGACTTTCTGGTTACTGCAAAAGTTCTTCTCGATAGTACTTACACACCACCATCCTACAATGGCGAATATCTCGAAGAGTTGGCATTGATCGAGGCGCATGAAGGGTTTTTCCCTTCACTAATTTTTGACTATACTGAAGATTATACCCAATATAAGGTTCGGGGACATTATACCAAAACCATTCCGTTACGTCACTATTTTCTTTCCATGATGTGGCTGTGAAGGATGACATTCGCTGCTGATCCCAAATATGGATTAGCCGACCCAAACCGTAGTGCTACTCGCAGTGCAATTTTGCTAATTCAAGCCATTCAAAATAGCACTGTCAACAATGTACCAGTAATTGAAATCTGGGAGCAAATCTATTCGCCCACTGTTTTCTTTGTAGGGAAAGCTGATGACATTAACATTTACCAGTACGAATCCATCATTCAACAGGTATATGGAGATGATTTTATCAATTTGCCAGTGGATTCTTTTGCAGATGAAAATCTTTTGGATAGTTTTTTAAATGAAGCTATCAAACTCCCGGGACCGAAGATTGTTAGTGTCTCACAACCCCAGGGCTTTCGTTTTATGGGGCAGCGGTTTATTCCCGATTCATACATTTTCAACGAGCTCACCTATGATAGAATAAGTTCTGATCGATATTTTCCCAAAGGGCTTGATGCAATGGTCATTCTCGGTTCATCAAGAGCCAGTCAAATTTTAGCAGAGCTGGGCGAATTTGCCGCCTATCCTGATTATGCAATCAAGCTCAATCAATTAAGTAATGAATTCAAAAGCTATGATGACAAAGTATGGGCACAAAATATCTATTGGAACTGGCTATATTCATTAATGCCGCTACTATACGCCAAAGGTGCCGGTTATCCCATTTTCATGCAGAAACCAGCCTGGATGGATAAAGAACTGTATGCTGCATTAAGCTCCTGGGGTGAATTACGCCATGACACTATTTTATATACTAAACCGACTGGTTCTGAGATCAGTCTTCCTTCAAATGCCATACAACAACAAGGTTATGTGGAACCCAATCCACATCTTTATGCTCGACTGGCTTCATTGGCTAAATTTCTGCTTACCGGGTTGGATAATCGAAATTTATTGTTTATTAATTTCGAAACTCATTTGCAAGATTTAGCAGAGCTACTGGTCAATTTAAAAATCATCTCCGAAAAAGAGCTAACTAATCGATCGCTAACCTCTTATGAATACTTTCTGATTAACGAAATTGGCAGTACGATTGAAAGTATTGTTGAATTTGACAAAGACTATGAATCTACTGGTCCAACCCCGGATTCAGATGATGAAATGCCAGTAATAGCCGATGTCCACACCGCAACCGATGGCGTCATGACTAATTGTTTGGAGGAAGGAGTGGGATACCCGTTTTGTATTTATGTAATTTGTAATGTAGCAGGTCAGTTGAAGATAACGAAAGGTGGTTGTTATTCCTATTACGAGTTTACCTTGCCAGCCAATAACCGTTTGACCGATGAAGCCTGGCGGGACATGCTTAAGAAAGGTGATGCACCTGACATGCCATATTGGATTGAAAGCTTTACCGATCGAGATGATCCCTGGCTTAATAACCAACCGGGCTTTCACTACTGGGAAACATTTTATACCTTATCATTAACCGTTGCTGTCACACCCGATAGTCCTAAAATCGGAGATGTTATAGAGATATCCATTTCGCCAGAAAATTATGGGGCATTTTATGACACCCCTACCATACAAGCAACCACTTCTGATAGCCAAATCTATTCCATTTCAGACGTTCAACAATCTGGCAATAGTTACATCGCATCCTGGAACACAACAGGACTTCCTGAGGGGCAGGTTTGGCTGGAAATTTCTGCTGTATATAGCGATTGGACGCCTAACTCTGTTCAGTATCGAACTGGATTTTTCTTAAATGAAGTTACCGACATTGGCAATAACGATAAAAATAACATACCTAACAAATTTTTATTAGAACAGAACTACCCCAATCCATTTAATTCATCAACAATTATTTCCTACACGTTACCCCAGGCTGGTAATGTTTCTATTACTATTTATGATATCGTAGGTAACAGGGTAAAAACTCTGCTGAGGGATCATCAAAATCATGGGATACATCATATTACGTGGGGTGGTAATGATGATTTGGGCAGAAAAGTTTCCTCAGGAGTTTATTTTTATAAATTCGAAACAGAGAATTTCACGCAGGCGAAGAAGATGATTTTGTTATTTTGAAAATAAAACAAAATTAACCAATTCTTTTTCCGTAAATTTTATGAATATCGAGTATATTATTATTAACTTATGAATCATATATTAGGTACTACGCTTCTTGCAAGACTACTCCTACAAGAAGTGGCTCCTTCGGAGCAGTTTCACAAACTACTTTTTCTGATATAAACAGAACATACTTTTTAAAATATCGAATATCGAACAAGGAATGATGAATTTCGAAATTCAATATTCAAAATTCGACATTCATTATTCAAATTATCGAAAAAATTTTGTCGATGTTGTCATACTAAGCGCCTAAGTGGAGTTTTATATGCTACCATACATTATTCCTTTTGCACTATTTATTGGATTGGGTATAATCGGCTCACAATTCGAAAATGGTACCTATGTTATAATATTACAAGTGAAATCTTTGTTTTTTTGGCAAGAAAGTTAAAAACATGATATAGCACCACAGAAAGGAACAAACACAGAAAAATGAATTTAAAAAAATTTAATGTCTGTGTTTGT
>Ga0209636_10004612_pt1 | contig 14056 bp, 14 predicted proteins | sample DeeMarSWOR152_54_FD_187464 | JGI IMG/M metagenome (GOLD analysis project Ga0209636, IMG submission 187464) | Marine sediment microbial communities from White Oak River estuary, North Carolina - WOR-1-52-54 (SPAdes) (version 2) | ecosystem: Environmental > Aquatic > Marine > Intertidal zone >...
GACTGGGGAGCCACAACGCCTTACGGAAATAGCGTACCTTGACGAAATAAGAAATTTGGGCTATGAGCCGCTGAAGGAGAGAGACAAGAAGAGGGCGAAGAGCTTCTTCCACATGATGAACTGGCTGAAGAAAAACCCAGACAAACTAAAATATGCCAAATCTGGTTGGCCACGTCTGTGTAGATACCGTTTATTTAGATCATACCATCAAGTTCGATCAAGGGACGACGGAAAACAGAACGTTTGAACTCTAGCCCGCGCTATACATTTTTCGGCAGATTCCACCCGCTCTACCTACAAGCTTGAAAACTTCCCTAACCGCTTCCCAGAGAGACTTTAGCCTCTTTGAAGACTTGAACATCGAAGCCTGTATAATCCATTTATTTAAATTCTTGGAAACGATTGATTGTTTAGGGGGATGCGATGGGAAAAGGTACAGGTTTCGGAAAAGTCATCTTGTTTGGCGAACATTTCGTTGTTCACGGTGTGCCAGGAATTGTTTCTGCAATTGATTTAGCAGCTCACGCAGAAGTCAAAAAAACTGGAGAAGGAATCACTATAAAGGATGAAAGAAAAGGCGCAAAAAGTTACACTGAAAAGAAGAGAGCGCAACAGAAAGAGTCAATTGAGAGAATGCTTAAAACCATGGGAATCGATTTAGAAAAGGCATTTTTGGAGATTCGGTTGGGAGGGGATCTTCCGAGTTTCAGCGGAATTGGTGCTTCCGCAGCAAGTAGCGTTGCAATCGCTAGAGCCATAGCAGAGGAGCTAGAAATGATTTTGTCAGATGGCACAATTAACGAAATTGCTTATGAAGCTGAGAAAGCCTACGCTGGAACACCCTCAGGCATAGACAACACCGCCGCAACCTACGGAGGGCTAATCTGGTTCAGGAAGAATTTGAGCGGAGGTCCAAACGCAATCGAAAGATTAAGCATAAGGAAGCCTATTGAAATTGTCATAGGCAACACAGGAATTGTCGCTGATACGAGAAAAATGGTTGCGAGTGTTGCGGAAAGAAAGAAAAAAAACCCGGAAGAATACGATCCATTGTTCAATCAAGCAGAAAGGCTAGCATACGAAGCAAGAAAAGCCTTGGAAGATTACGATTTAAAAAAAGTCGGCAGGCTAATGAACGAAAATCATGGGTTGCTACAAGAAATCGAGGTTTCCTGCAAAGAATTGGATTATCTCATCAATCTAGCTCTAGATCACGGCGCGTTTGGGGCAAAACTAACTGGTGGTGGCGGCGGAGGCTGCATGCTAGCGCTAACACCAAGAAAAGAACTACAAGAAACGGTTGCCACCGCAATGGAGAAAGAAGGATTTAAAGTGCTGAAGACAAAGATCGGGGTTCAAAGGATATGAAGAAAATTCACTCATTAGAAACAAGACATTGCTTTTATAGAAGGGAGAAGATTGGGCTTTAGAGATTTTCTGGAAGAACTTGACAAAAACGGAGAATTGATGAGGATAGAAAAGGCGGTTTCAACTGAGTATGAGATGGCTGGGATTATAGATGCTTTGGGCGAGAAACCAGTGTTTTTTGAAAAGGTGAAGGAATCGGACATCCCTGTTGTAGGTGGTCTCGTGTCTTCTAAAGAACTGATTGCCAGAGCCTTAAGCATCAAGAAAGAGCGATTATTACCTAGATTATCTAATGCTATAGACAACCCTGTGTCTCCCGAGGTTGTTGAGAAGGGAGAATGCCAAGAGATAGTAGAGAAAGATGTTGACTTAACAAAGCTTCCCGTAATGAGATACACAGAAAAAGACGGTGGAAAATACATTGCATCAGCCATTTGCGTAATAAAAGATCCTGAGTTGGGCAGAAACGCGTGTTTCCACAGGTTGATGCTACTAGGCAAACATAGATTCGTAGCCAGAATTGTGGAAGAGAGGGGAACTGACACTGCCCTCAAAAAGTCTGGTGGTGAGCTTGACATCGCGATCTGCATAGGTAACTCAACTGCTGTTCTTCTCGCTGCTTCCACGTCTCTACCGAAAGGTGTTGACGAGATGGGAATGGCAAATGCGCTCGAAAAAACAGAATTGGTGAAGTGCAGAACCGTTGACGTTGAAGTTCCAAAGGACTGCGAAATCGTATTGGAAGGAAGGATAACGAAAGAGACAATACCGGAAGGTCCATTCTTGGATCTGACAGGAATTTTGGACAAAGTAAGACAGCAACCAGTGATAGAAATCAAGTGCATAACTCATAGAGAAAAGCCCGTTTTCCAAACCATACTTGCTGGAAGAAATGAACACAAGCTTTTGATGGGAATGCCCAAAGAACCAACAATTTTTAACGAAGTAAACAAAGTCTGCGAATGCAAAGATGTTTACATAACTCCTGGCGGTTGCAGCTGGCTTCACGTTGCCGTGCAAATAAAGAAACAGAATCCAAATGATGGAAAGAAAGCGATTGAAGCAGCTTTTACAGGACACAGATCATTGAAACACTGTGTCGTTGTAGACGAGGACATAGACATCTATAATCCACACGACATCGAGTGGGCCATAGCAACGAGATTCCAAGCAGACAAAGACGCTGTCATCCTACCAAATCAAAGAGGGTCTTCCCTTGACCCATCTGGAGATTTAACTGAAGGAAAAAAAGCGACAACCTGTAAGATGGGGTTAGACGCAACAATTCCTTTCAAAAAAACAGATAAAGGGTTTGAAAAACAGCAATACAAAAGAATTGATCTGAAAAAATTCCTGTGATCTTTATGCATCTCACAAAAGAAGAAGAAAGGATGCTCGATGGAGAAGAAGGCCACGCAGCAAAAAAATCCATGGAGATACTCGTTGCCTTAGGAGACATCTACGGCGCTGAAAAACTCATAAACATAGACTCCGTTCAAGTGGCAGGTGTGTCATACCACAACCTAGGAGATGCCGGTCTAGAATTTCTAGATGAACTAGCAAAGGACGGAAAGGTCAAGGTTCTCACAACCTTGAACCCTGCAGGAATGGACTTGGAGAATTGGAAAAAACTCGGAATCTCCAAAGAATTCGCAGAAAAACAAAACCTAGTCATAGATGCCTTCAGAAAAATGGGCATAATAATCTCTTGCACGTGTACACCATACCTGATAGGAAGCCTACCAACATATGGAAGGCATATTGCTTGGTCCGAGTCGTCAGCAGTCACTTTCGCCAACTCTGTTATCGGGGCAAAGACCAACAGAGAGGGAGGTCCATCCGCCCTTGCAGCGGCTTTTGTCGGTAAAACGCCGTCTTACGGGCTGCATTTGGAAGAGAACAGGGTGCCGGACGTTCATGTAGACGTGAGGGTTGACCCTGAAAAAATATCGGATTGGGGCGCCCTTGGTTGGTGTATTGGTAAAAAAGTTGAAAACAAGATACCATATATAACAGGCGTGAAAGACGCTGATTTGGATAAGTTGAAATCGTTCTGTGCTTCAGTGGTGACTTATGGTTCAAAACCGTTGTTTTTCATGAAGGGAATAACCCCTGGATCTGAAAAGCACGAACTACCCAAGGAAAAGGTCACAGTTGAAGACGTTGACATAAAAGAAGCATATGAAAGCATCAACGATGATGTTGACATTATAGACTTCGTCTGTATAGGCTGTCCTCACTGTTCAATCAAGGAAATCGCTGAAATAGCGAAACTATTAAAAAATAAGAAAGTGTCTTCGAGCACTGAATTTTGGGTCGCAACTTCAAGGCTAATGAAACAACTTGCTGACAAAAGAGGCTACACAGAAATCATTGAGAACGCTGAGGGAAAATTCGCCTGTGACACTTGTATGGCAGTGGCTCCATTGAAAGGAAGGTTCAGGTCGGTTGCAACGACCTCTGCAAAAGGATGCTACTATTCAAGACACAATGGAATGAAGACAAAACTGGGAACCCTAGAAGAGTGTATCGAGGCGGCGGTGAGAGGAAAGTGGAGCTGAAAGGAAGAATCATCTCAAAGGGAGTTGCGGAAGGAGAAGCCTTAGCCACCTCACAACCAATCTCATTCTACGGTGGAGTAGACCCAGACACCGGCGTTCTGATCGAAAAGGGGCACGAACTCGAGGGAAAAAAGCTGAAGGATAAAATACTGGTTTTCCCAAACGGCAAAGGGTCAACCGTCGGATCCTACACCCTCTACAGAATGAAAAAGAATGATATGGCTCCTGCAGGGATAATAAATGAAGAATGTGAAACCGTGGTTGCTGTAGGAGCAATAATCTCGGAAATACCTTGCATTGACAAGATCGATATTTCGAAAATAAAGACAGGAGACATCATTCGATTGAAAAATGATACGGTTAGAATAGAGAAGTGAAGCCTCGGCGACCTGTTCTTCAGATACTTTAGAACCAAACTATATTTATAAAGTCTCAAAGAGAAAAGGTGAAGAGTGCTTTATTAGGAAAGGAATGAAGTTGGCTAAGGAAACAAGAAAACGCAAATCAGACCATATTAAGATCTCCCTAAACCAGAATGTTCAGGCAAGAAAGACAACAACCGGTTTCGAAGACATCCATTTCATTCACAAGGCTTTACCAGAAATTGACAAACAAAAAATAGATTTATCCACAACCGTTTTTGGCCACAAGTTTGCAGCACCGCTAATTGCGGGTGCCATAACCGGCGGAACAACCGAAGCAACAAAGATTAATGCAACAATAGCTGAAGCCGTGGAAGAACTAGGTTTAGGAATGGGCGTCGGGAGCCAGCGAGCAGCAATAGAAGACAAAAAACTTGAGAAAACGTTCGCAATAGCCAGAAAAAAAGCCCCAACAGCCTTCTTAATCGCAAACATCGGCGGAGTTCAACTGGTCGGCGGATACGGCCTCAAAGAAGTGAAAAAAGCAATAAAAATGATTGAAGCAGATGCCATTGCGATACACTTAAACCCGTTGCAAGAGGCTGTCCAACCAGAAGGTCAAACCAACTTCCAAAGAGTTCTGGAGAAGATAGGTGAAATTGCCATAAAACTTGATAAGCCAGTGATTGTGAAGGAAACAGGTGCCGGTATTGCTGCCGAAGAAGCGAAAAGGCTTGAGGATGTAGGAGTGGCAGGCGTAGATGTAAGTGGGGCAGGTGGCACAAGTTGGGCAGCAGTTGAGTATTATCGTGCAAAAAAACTTGGAAACAGCTTTCAGCGCGAATTGGGTGATGTTTTGTGGGATTGGGGTATCCCAACAGCCATAAGCATCGTTGAGGTTACACAAACAGTGAGGATTCCAGTTATTGCTTCTGGAGGAATACGTGATGGACTGAATGTGGCTAAGGCCTTAGTCCTAGGTGCGAGTCTAACAAGTCTTTCTCGACCACTGTTGCAGGCAGCAGTTAAGGGCTTAGAAGAAACCAAGAACGTGCTTTCGCTCTTGACAGAGGAATTAAGGAATGTGATGTTCCTTGTAGGAGCAGATTCAGTTGAAGCCTTGCGTGATGTTTCGCTTGTAATAACTGCTAGAACAGCAGAATGGTTGAGAGTTAGAGGGTTTGACATAGAAAGATATGCGCGGAGAGGGAGGTTTTGAGCTTTGGTTATTGGCGAGTTTCTTGAAGAGAAGGCTGCCTTGATAGACAAGGTTATTGAGAAGTATATCCCGAGAATTTTCTCTAAAGAGGCAGTCCCTTTTAGGATTAACCCGCCGCATTATGCCTATAACTTAGAAGCCTTGAACAAAGCAGTTGCTGATCCCATTTGGGAGTTTCTTGACAGAGGCGGGAAGAGGTGGCGTCCAAGCCTTTTCCTACTGGTCTGTGAGGCCTTGGGTAAGAATTCCAAAGAATTGTCAGATTTCGCCATAATCCCTGAGGTGATTCACAACGGAACAATAATGATAGATGACATAGAGGATGCATCCGAATTTCGAAGAGGAAGACCATGCACATACAAGATTTATGGCTTGGACATAGCCATAAACGCTGGAAACGCCATGTACTACCTGCCCTTACTACCACTGATCGGAAACAGGGAAAGAGTCTCCACTGAGAAACTCTGTAAAATCTACGAGATCTACGTGAAAGAAATGATTAGCCTAAGCCTTGGTCAAGCAATGGACATAGCGTGGCATAGAGGCATCGCCAAAGCGGACGAATTAGATGAAAAAGACTATTTGCAGATGTGTGCCTATAAGACTGGAACCTTGGCAAGGATGGCTGCGAAAATTGCTGCTGTATTAGCGGATGCAAACGATGAACTTGTTGAAAGGCTTGGGCGTTTCGCTGAAAGCATAGGTGTAGCCTTCCAGATGCAAGACGACATCCTAGATTTGACCGGCACAGAGTTTGCTGAAAAGAAAGGTGGATGCGGACAAGACATAACTGAAGGGAAAAGAAGCTTAATGGTTATCCATACGCTAAAGGTTGCAGAGGCTAGAGACAGGGAAAGGCTCGTTGAGATCCTGAAAATGCACACTTCAGATCAGAAGCTTAGAAATGAAGCAATCGCAATAATGCAAAAATATGATTCGGTGGAATACGTTAAACAGTTTGCGGGAAAAATGGTTGAAGACAGCTGGAGGGAAGTCGAACGGCTTCTGCCAGCTTCAGATGCGAAGGAAAAATTAGAAGCTTTCGCGAAGTTTTTGATTGAAAGGAAAATCTAGCAGTAAGAGCGTGTCAGGCCATTTGAATCCTAAAAAAGACGCCGAGCTCAGGGAGTTTATTCGAAAGCTCGCTTTGTTAAATGCTGTTTGGCATGACGGAAAGGCGCAAACAGGTTCAGTTATCGGAAAACTCCTAAGTGAAAAAACAGGGTTAAGGACAAAGGCAAAGGAAATCTCCAGTCTTGTCAACGAGGTTGTTCAGGAGGTCAACAGTCTTTCATTAAACGAGCAAAAGCGTATTGTGGAGGAGAAGTGGCCAGAAGCTCTTGTGAAAGAGAAGGTTGAGGAGGAGAAGCGTCTTCCGCCTTTGCCTAATGCTAATAGGTATGCTGAGGTTGTTACGCGTTTTTCCCCCAATCCTGATTGCGTTTTGCATTTGGGTTCGGCCCGAGCCATAGTTTTATGCTATGAGTATGCACATATGTATGAAGGCGAATTTATTCTACGCTTTGAGGATACAGACCCAAAGCTAAAGAGACCGGTCTTAGAGTTTTACGATCGCATTAGAGAGGACTTGGCTTGGCTTGATTGCAAGCCAGACGAAGAGTACATTCAAAGCGACAGAATCTCCATCTATTACGACTATGCTGAAAGGCTGCTTAAGGATGGGAAAGCCTACGTTTGCACTTGCCAGCCAGAATATTTTCGAGAAAAAGCGTTAGCCAATAAGCCGTGCTTGTGCCGTGATTTGCAGCCAGAAGAACATCTCAGGAGATGGCATGGCATGCTCGAAGGTAGCTACAAGGAAGGGGAAGCCGTAGTTCGCATAAAAACAGACTTGAGCCATCCAAACCCAGCAGTTCGAGATTGGCCTGCGCTTCGCGTTCTAGATTCTCAGAAATATCCTCATCCACGGGTTGGAAGCAAATATCATGTGTGGCCGCTCTACAATTTTGCATGTGGCATAGACGACCATTTGATGGGTGTGACTCACATAATTCGAGGAAAAGAGCATTTGACTAACATGGTGCGGCAAAAATACATGTATGAGCATTTAGGCTGGCATTATCCTGAAGCCATACACTATGGTAGGCTTAAGATCACTGGGGCCTCCCTAAGCAAGTCAGAGATAGTTCAGAGGATAAGAGAAGGCATTTGCAGAAGCTGGGACGATCCGCGCTTGGCAACCTTTGCGGCCTTGAGAAGGCGGGCAATAACGCCAGAAGCGATAAAAAAGTTGATGATTGATGTTGGACCGAAAACTTCGGAGGTTGTTCTAAGTTGGGAAAACTTGTACGCTTATAATCGCAAAATACTGGATCCCGATACAAACAGATATTTCTTTGTTCATAATCCAATACAGCTGACGATAAGAAACATCCCAAAAGCTTTCAAGGCGAAACTTCGTCTTCATCCAGAATATCCTGAAAGGGGATTTAGAGAATACGCCATAAGGCCTATGGGCGAAGATGATTCCATAGTTTTGTGGGTTTCAAGAGATGACACCGAAGTCTTGAAAATTGGGAAAATTGTACGTCTCATGGGGTTGTTCAACATGAAGGTCGAAAGGACAGATGCGTATTCGGTTGATGCATGTTTCATCAGCGAACCGTACGAAGAAGCGAGAAAGGCTGGGGCGCCGTTGATTCATTGGATTCCAATTGGTGCTGACTTGCCTTGTCAGGTTGTTATGCCGGACGCAAAAGTTGCTGAGGGGGTCGCTGAAAGTGCTTGTAAGGGGTTGAAGCCTGACGATATAATACAGTTTGAAAGGTTCGGCTTTGTAAGGATTGACGAGGTTAATGTGAAGTTAATAGCTTACTATGCTCATAGATGAGCAGGAAGGCGTGAAGAAATGCGTAAACAGGATAAAATAATCATATGGCCAGCCTATTTCGATTCCACCAAAACGAGGGGCGATGGGAGACGCGTTCCTAAGAGCTTGGCTGTGCCTTCGCCGAAAGTCTTGGAAGTAAAGGAAGCTGTGGAAAAGCTGGGTATGAGCTATGAGCTTGCTTTGGATGCTGGTTATCCAAAGACTCCGTGGCTGAAAACGGGTATGCTTTTGGTTATGAAGAAGGAACCTAAGGAGAAAGTGATTAGAACGATTGGAAAGCGGCTGTTGAAAATTCGCAGTGCTGCTGTAAGGAAATGAGGAGTATTTTCATTACCTTGGTTCTCTTTTTCTTTGGTTTCTCTTTTGTCGGGTTATCAAAAGGATTGAGATGACCCCGGCTAAGGTGGATCCTGTGCCAAGGAGAAAGCACATAGCGATGAGAGTGGGCGGTATCGTTACCTCAACGTTTATTGTGGAGTCTGGATTTAGGGTTTCTCCGGCTATCATTAGGTCTCTAGTGAGCAACTCTAGCTTTCCGTCGTATGTGAGAACGGTCAGCCACGCTTCGTCTTGGAAGATTTCTCCTATTCTGAGGTCTATCTTTGAGATGTCGCCTTTTGAGAGCATGAACTCTATAGTTGGGTATAACTGCCAAGATGTTCTGTAACGTGCTTTTTGCATGGGTGTGTAGTCTTTTTCGACTTTTCCTTCGGTGAGGAGAAACAGCGTTATTTTGGTGTCTCCGTTGATGGGGCTTGAGATGACTAGAGGGTAGTATATGAAGCTTGAGTTGAACCTGTACAGTATGGGGTCTACGCTTCTCTCTTCTTGGGAAACGGTTATCAGGTCCAGAACATAATATCGGAATCCCCTGTTCATGTAATCCTTGACGACTGTTTCAAAATCTTGCAGGGATATCTTCTCGTCCATGCCGTTTTCTGCTAGGAAGCCTTCCATCCAGTTGACGAGTTCTGAGGTGTCGCTTGCCTTGACGACTGTGATGTTGTGGGCACCTATCTGTTCGTGGAAGACTACTTCAACGCCTTCAGATCGTGCTTCACTTTTTGTGGAGTACATGAACTGGTTCATGCCTTCTTCCCATATTAGACTCTGAATCTGTTCGAAGGCTTGGAAGCTTGCAGCCTCGACATCGGGTTTCGATGGAACCGGCATGATCTCAAGGACTATGGTTTCCTCGCTTGAAGTTACATCTGTTGAGAGTATCATGATCTCCTCGTATCCGTTCCATGCAAGAATCGCTTTCTGCCCCGGCTCGTACACTGAAATTCCAGGGTAAACAGGAATCATCCCTCTGTCAGCATAAACCAACGGAAAAGAAAGACCCATAAGCGAGAACAGGGCAATCAAGATGCAAATTCTGGGCAAATTGAACTACCTATTTAGTGTTTACTATTGCTCTCTTATAAAACCAAAGATTAGAACAGAAACACTAAAGACGAGAACAGCCAACTAGCTCCCGAAAATGTACAGTGATACCACGTGAAAATGGGATTTAACTTATGCAATGCAGTAAACAGCTACTTGCAAACAAAATTATGTCCAAAAAAAGCAGTAAAGCATAACAGCAGTAACTTCAGGGATTTTTCTCTTCTTAAGTTGAATACTCCTATATTTTTTCTATGTGTCGTTGTCAGTTGGCTCAAAATGTGTCCAAAGGATTATCGCGATTTTTCTCGTAACGCAAAAATCTAGACCCGCTATAGTTTTCAACATTCATTTCTATTTGGATCCAAATAGTAGTGTGCGTGAGCGTCTTCCAGAATTAAGGCTATAAGCTCAAGACGCTCAGTTGTTATGTGGCTGATCTAGAGGTTGAATTGTGGAAGATCTTGAAGATAAGTTAGAACTTGTACAGGTAACGAATGATATTCCAGAAACTGTTTCAGTTTTTCTCAGTCTCGGGAGAGACTATCTTTCCGGTTTGCCTCTTGATGAACGGGAGAGATTTCTTCAAAGCATTCTAGCCCGCCAAAAAGAACCTGACCGTTGGTTGCTCCTTCTCAAACGTAAGGGCGAATATTTGGGGGCTTATTCACATGAAGATAGACAAGGATGAAAGACCCGGGTGGGGGTTTATACTTGAGTTTTACATTGTTCCAAGTAAACGTAGGCTGGGCTGGGGGCGCAGATCGTTTAACTTAAGTTTGGAGATTTTGAGGGCTCGAGCTGTGGAAAATGTTTGGCTGTTGACTGATCAAGCGGCTGAAAAGTTCTGGCATTCCCTAGGGTTTGAGGAAGCAGGTGAAATCGACCGAGAAACAGGCCAGAAAATAATGATAATTAGCATAAGACAGGACAAATCTTGAGGTGAAGCACTTCTGCACTGGTCTCACTTGTTACTTTCTTTTTCTTCAGCTTCCAGTAGAGATTCGAGTTCCTTTCTTTTCCCCCAAAAGGTGAGTCCAGTTCTTCTCAATTCTTTCCAACTGTCTAGAATTTGTTTGGTGTAAACGGCTTCTTTTGAATCATAGTGTTTCTGGCATGGAAATTCTTGACACATGAAACAACACTCAGTTTTCTTGTCCTGGGTGCATTCCCAGTATGTGCAGCCTTTCTTGCTTTCTCTGCTCTTTCTCAACATTCTATTAGCCCAGCTGCATCCTAAGCATCTGTATTTTTCATGTTTGAAGACTTGACAGAGACCACAGAATACACCACAAGCTCCAATCTGATCGCCCATAAATTCTGCTTCTTCACTCATAGCTTAACATCTTCCTTTTGATGTAAGATATTTTACATTCTAGGAAATTCAGCCTTTTGATAGTTTCTGTATTTAGTGCGGGGGGTGGGAACCCCGCACGCGTTTACTGGTAAAAAAGCATTCAAATATGTTTGGAGAGAGTTCGAATCTCTCCCGGGCTACCATTACACCGTAGATAGGTCGGGGTCTAAATTGTCGATATTTGTGACTTTTTGGTTGTTCTGCAAATGAATCAATGAATATACATATTGGTTGCCTTTCGTTGACGTTATTGTAAGAGTGAACATTTGACTACCTCAGGATTTGTATGAATGTTGCATTTGATACGTTTTCCGCAAAATTTGTTTCCTTTGACGTTATAGAAGAAGCTTCCATAAAACATTAATACTTTTACATGTGATAAACTGATTCTGCAAACTTCAAGGGAAAAAGGAGAAAAGAAAATGAAGAAAATATTGTCATTGATAATAACTGGACTTCTATGTTTCTCAATCTTGTCGACACTTGCACCAAAAGTCAAAGCTCAGGAGACCATACTGTTCCAAGACGATTTTGAGTCGTACGCCGTGGGCACCTTTCCTTCAACGGGCGGTTGGCAACTGTGGTTCAGTGGAGCAGGCCAAAATTACGTAACAGATACTGTCAGCGTGTCCGGAACAAAGTCATATCACTCAAGAGGGTCTATGGGATGGGCGGCATGGATTGCAAGACCTTTCACATCAGTTTCTAGGTTTCTGGGCTACGAAGTCTGCATGAGAGCTGAGGATGTTGGAGGAAGCTATTATAGCGTTTGCGCCGGTTTCCTCCAGAAGACCGGACCAGGAACAGCCAATCTCTTTGCATCCATCTGGTTTAAGCAGGATGGTACGATAAGAGGCCCCGGAGACGAAATCTTATTCGAATGGGCTGCGGATACATGGTACAAAGTCCGCGTCATACTAGACAGAGATACGCATGTATACTCTTTGTGGATCGATGATATTTTGATATCAGATTCTTTAACCACAGGTATGGGATATGACCTTTATCAAGTCATTGAAGTCTTTGGACTTGGTGCTGAATGGTCCGGAGTTGCAGCCTACCATGATGATGTCAAAGTCTTCGAAGGCACACCTCCAGGCCCCCCTATTCTGCAAGCCACAGTTAATATCAATCCAAATACGCTGAACTTAAAGAGTAAAGGCAAATGGATTACCGCTTACATCGAGCTTCCAGAAGACCACGATGTAAACGACATTGACGTCTCCACAATATTGTTGAATGGTACCATTCCAGCTGAAATGCATCCAACCAGTATTGGAGACTATGATAATGATGATATTCCAGACCTGATGGTTAAATTCGACAGGCCCGAAGTCATCTCATTGATTCTTGCTAATGTTAACGTGACTAAGCTACATGAAGAAAGATTCCTAGTCATTACTCTCACTGTGACTGGCTATCTTTGTGATGGTTCACCTTTCCATGGAAGCGATACAGTAAGGATAATCATGTCTGGCGGAGGAATGGCAAGATTCAATCTACGAAGATAATCCCTCTTTTTTTCGTCAATTGCGCGCGTTAAAAATCTCTATATGCTTCTGTCGGGTATATTATTATATGAAACTGGAGCAAGGACAGGAGTTGGCTGAGCGAATTATTGATGAGATTCGCTCTTTTTGTGATCGCGTTGAAGTTGCTGGCAGCATAAGGCGTAGAAAAAGTGAAGTGAGGGACGTTGACCTTGTTATGATTCCCAAACCATTATTGAGACACAGGATAATCGCCACACTACAAAGAACTATAAACGCAAAAGTGCTGAAGCGCGGAGACAGAGTTGCCCAACTAGTCATTGATGGCGTGAGTGTAGATTTGTATTCTGCTACAAAGGAAGATTTTGCTCCTTTGCTTTTCATCAGAACTGGGTCTGCACAGAGCAACATGAGGTTAGCGTCAAAAGCTAGGTCAATTGGTCTGAAATTCTCCCATTATGGAGTGTTTAATGGTGATGAGAGAGTTGACGACAACACTGAAGAGGGAATCTATAGGGTGCTTGGCTTAAGCTATAAGCCGCCGGAGGAAAGAGAGTGACTTCCCCGATTCATTTGAGCGCGCTAGGCTGCCTTTTTGAAAGTCGATTTCAATAGACGTTCTGGAATATTTATGGTAGATAGTGCTTCATGCTGGAAACTGGACTTGGGCGAATTTGCACGCATAAAGGAGCAACTGGAAAAAAGACACCAGGTGAAACTGCCCGAAGCTCAAGTTAGATACTCTGACAACATAAAGAGTGCCTTCTCCACCACGGGCATAGAGCTTCCGAGACATATCTCTAAAGAAAGAAGGGAACAGCTGGAAGAAATCAATCCGCACAAACCAACGATTTTTCTGGCCCGAAGATATCCCAATTATCCTGCTGACCTCTATGGAGAATTGTGGCACGAGTTCGGACACGTGCTAGCGCATACGCTCGATGTTAGGGATAAAACTCTCAACGAAGGTGTTGCGTATGCTACCATTTTAGTTTTTCCAGCTTCCCTTGCTCTTCAACAAGTAATAAGTTACAAGACTCTTAGCAATCAGATTGCCATTACCCTTTCTTACTTCTACGTCGCTCACGAAGATTCTGGTGCCTGTATGTATGTTTCGAGCTTCAGCTACGATCTTGCCGGATTTAACAGGTTTCAGGAAGTTAATCTTCATCTCAATAGTAACGGGAGTAGTCGTCAAGTTGTTACAACCAAAGATCGCCCAAGCTGCAGCTGAATCAGCTAGACTTGCTATAACTCCTCCATAAACTGTCTCCAGAAGCTGAATGTGCTTCTTTTCGACTTTTATTGATAAGCGAGCATAATTCTGTCGCACTTCTTCGATTCTCATGTTCAAAAGCTTGTAGAAGGGACTGGCTTCGCCTTGTTTGACCAGTCTTTCCAGTGCAGGTTTCACAATTCACACCTGAAGAAAGGTGAAGATTTCTAGGTTTATAACTTTCTA
>Ga0209636_10004613_pt1 | contig 14055 bp, 11 predicted proteins | sample DeeMarSWOR152_54_FD_187464 | JGI IMG/M metagenome (GOLD analysis project Ga0209636, IMG submission 187464) | Marine sediment microbial communities from White Oak River estuary, North Carolina - WOR-1-52-54 (SPAdes) (version 2) | ecosystem: Environmental > Aquatic > Marine > Intertidal zone >...
CACTCACCCAGATTTCCCTGGATGAGGCGAGGGAGCTGGATCCGGATTCGGAGATTGGGGACAGCTTGGGAGTTAAGTTGGATACCAGTGATTTCGGAAGGATAGCCGCTCAGACCGCCAAGCAGGTCATCATCCAAAGGGTCCGTGATGCTGAAAGGGATAACATCTACAACGACTACAAGGATAGAAGAGGGGAGATCGTGACGGGGACTGTTCAAAGGGCCGAAAGGGGTAACCTTTTCATAACTGTGGGAAGGGCAGAGGCCATTTTGCAGGGTCGAGAACAGGCACGGGGCGAGGCATACCGACAGGGAGATCGAATTCGTGCCTATATTTTGGATGTTCAGAAAACATCGAAGGGGCCTCAGATTTTCCTCTCCCGAACACATCCGAAGCTTTTGGTGAAGCTTTTTGAGATGGAGGTACCGGAGATCTCGGAGGGAGTTATCAAGATCGTTGACGCAGCGAGGGAACCGGGAGAGAGGGCAAAGATATCCGTATATAGCACCAATAAGGATGTTGACCCCGTGGGAGCCTGTGTGGGGATGAAAGGCTCCAGGGTTCAAAGCGTTGTCCAGGAACTTCGAGGTGAAAAGATCGATATCATCCCGTATTCAGAGGACATCGCCAGGTATGTGAGTAATGCATTGGCCCCTGCCAAAATATCCCGGGCATACATCGACGAGGAATACAAGGGCATGGAGATCGTGGTTGAAGACGATCAACTCTCCTTGGCCATCGGGAAAAAGGGCCAGAACGTGAGATTGGCGTCAAAGCTCACGGGTTACAAAATTGACATAAAGAGCGAATCCAGGATGGAGCAAATCTTGGAGGAGACCATCGCGAGGTTGAGGGAAATACCCCACGTGGGAGAGGTAATCGCTCGAATACTCTATAACGAGGGATTTACATCAGCAAGGGAAATCGCCATGTCAGAAGTGGATGGACTGGCGAGGTTGTCGGGCATTGGCATAAAAAAGGCTCAGAAGATCGTAATGGCTGCCAGGAAGATGGTAGCAGCCGAAAAGGAAGGCGCAGAGGCAGTGTTGGAGGGGGAAGAGCAAAGGGGATTTCCCGCAATTAGGGATTTGAAGGGTGTAGGGGAAAAAACGGCAGCACTCCTCATGTCAAAGGGGATCAAGACCATTGGGGATTTGGCGGAGGCAGATCTGGAGGTCATCTCGTCGATTCCTGGAATTGGCGTGAAGAAGGCGGAGAAATTGGTGACGGATGCCCGGGACTTTGGGGGAAGTTCGGCTCATGACTAGAGCTGGGCACGCTCCCGTGCGGCGATGTCTGGGTTGTCGGAGGAGAGGGAGGAAGGATGAGCTCATCCGGTTGGCTTATGTGGAGGGAAAGGGCCTCGTGGTAGATAGGGAGCAGAGGATGCCGGGCAGGGGAGCTTATCTCTGTAATGACGAAGGGTGTTTTCGAAGAGGCCTTGATGCGAAGGTCATGTCCAGTGCGCTCAGGAAAAGGGTGATGATTGATGAGGACCTTCGGAAATCCATTGAATCCATTTCCAAGAAGGGGATGGAAGGGACGACGTAGATAAGGCCATCACTGGCTTCGACCGGAGGAGGAACGTAATGGCCAAGATAAGAGTTCTCGATGTAGCTCAAGAAGATTTAGAGAAGGAAAAACTCCTCGCCAAGCTCAAGAAGATGGGAGTGAAGGTAAAGGATGAGGAGATGGAGGAGCAGGGGACCCCGTGGGGCGCAGCGGAGAGGGTCATCCGAGACGATGAGGGGGCTGAGCTCATCGAGAAACGGATTAAGCCAACGGTAATTCGGAGAAGGGCAAAGGCCGTAGAAGTGCCTGAGGAAGTCTCCCAAAAGGTTCAAGAGGAGCTCCAGGAGGAAGTCGCGGAGGCCCTGGAAGAGCAAAGGCCGGTCGCCATGGAGCAAATGGCGGGAGAAAGCCCAGCAGAGGTGGCCGAAGAGGTCCCTGAGGAAGTAACGGTGGAAGTTATCCCTGCCGTCCGAGAGGCAGCCAAACCCGAGGAAGCGAAACCGGAGGGAGCCAAACTGGCAGAGGAGGAAGAGGAGAAACGGCCTGAGAAGAAAAAAGCAAAGAAACTGAAGAGAATGCCGGAGGAGTTTCTGCCCAAGAAGAGGGTGCTCAAGAGGGAGATATTCCAGGAAGCAGAACAGGAAATGGAGAGAAGGTATGTCCGTGGACCCCGGGAGCCCGGGGTCAAACCCATCAAGGCGCCGAAAAAGAAGGTGGAGTTTATCGTCTCGAAGAAAACCGTTATTACTACACCCAAGCCCATCAAAAGGGTTATTCGAATTGCCGAGACCATCATGGTTTCGGAATTGGCGAAGCGCATGGGGGTAAAGGCCACGGAGGTGATAAAGAAATTACTGGAGGTGGGTGCCGTCGCCAACATCAATCAGGCCATCAATGTCGACCTTGCCTCCCTTGCTGCCAGCGAATTTGGCTATGAAGTGGAAAAGGTCTCCCTGGAGAGGGAGGACCTCTTGGAGAGAAAGGAGGATTCCCCCGAGCAGCTTAAGCCGAGGCCTCCCGTGGTGACCATCATGGGACACGTTGATCATGGAAAGACCCTGCTGTTAGATGCCATTAGGAAGACCAACGTGGTTGAGGGAGAGGCGGGGGGAATTACACAACATATCGGAGCCTACGACGTACAGTTAGACCGTGGCCATATTGTCTTCATCGACACCCCCGGCCACGAGGCCTTCACTGCGATGCGAGCCAGGGGTGCTCAGGTAACGGATATCGTGGTATTGGTGGTTGCGGCAGATGACGGGGTTATGCCACAAACAATTGAGGCCATCGACCATGCACGGGCCGCCAACGTTCCCATCATCGTGGCCATCAATAAGATCGACAAACCCAATATCAACGTAGATAAGGTCAAGAAGGATCTGGCGGAATATCAATTAATTCCGGAGGAATGGGGGGGGAATACCATCTTCTCAGAGGTATCGGCAAAACAGAAAAAAGGAATTAACGAGCTGTTGGAACTGACCTTGATTCAAGCGGAGATGCTGGAATTGAAGGCCAATCCCGATAAATTGGCCCGGGGGACCATCGTTGAGTCGAGGTTGGATCGCGGTCGTGGGGTCGTGGCCACGGTTTTGGTCCAAGAGGGGACCTTAAAAGTGGGGGATTCCTTTATCACCGGGATGAACTATGGTCGGATCAGGGCCATAGTGAATGATCGAGGTCAGAAGATCAAGGAAGCCGGCCCCTCGATGCCAGTGGAAATCGTAGGTTTCACGGGGCTTCCGCAGGCCGGGGAGGCCTTTATCATATTGGATGATGAGCGGATTACCAAACAGATAGGGGTGTATCGGCAGGAGAAGCGCAGGGGAAGGGAGCTTGCCAGATCGAGCAAGGTGTCGTTGGAGGAGCTCTATGCCAAAATTCAGGAAGGGGAAGTGAGGGAATTGAATATCATCGTCAAGGCCGATGCCCAAGGGTCCATGGAGGCCGTTAGCAACTCCCTGTCGAAGCTTTCCACCGATTCAGTCAAGGTGAGCATCGTCCATGGGGGCATTGGGGGAATTACTGAGACGGACGTGAATCTGGCGACGGCCTCAAATGCCATCATTATTGGATTCAATGTGCGGCCTGGGTTGAAGGTGATGCAACTGGCGGAACAAGAGGGGGTCGATATACGGACCTACAGAGTAATCTATGATGCTGTATCCGACGTGCAAAAAGCAATGGAGGGCCTTCTGAAACCAACGTTCAAGGAGAGGATTTCGGGCAGGGCGGAGGTTCGTGCTACCTTCAATATACCCAAAGTTGGGACTGTTGCTGGAAGCTATGTGCTCGATGGGAAGATGGGGAGGGGGAGCAGGGTCAGATTGATAAGGGATGACGTTGTCATTCATGAGGGGAGAATCTCATCCCTCAAGCGTTTCAAGGAAGACGTAAAAGACGTTACCCAGGGATATGAATGCGGGATTGGCATTGACAATTTCGACGACGTGAAGGAGGGAGATGTCATCGAATCCTATGAGTACGAGGAGGTTTCCCCCAGCCTTTAGGATTCACATATCCCCCCCCGGGAGAACACATGATCGTGGGCATTTGTCATCTGGATGTGATTATTCCAGAGAACCACTCCCTTAAAGGAAAGCGTCACGTTATCAAGAAGATCATCGACAGGGTGAGGAGTCGCTTCAATATCTCCATCGCGGAGGTGGGCGATAACGAATTATGGCAAAGGTCCCAGCTGGGGATAAGCATGGTGGGCAACGATCGACGTTTCGTCAATTCGTATTTGGATAAGGTTGTCAATTTCATCGAGGGCATGAATATCGTTGATATCGCCCACAGCGAATTAGAGATACTCAATTTTTGAGGTGAGCCTTGGAGAAAGGATCGGACTACAGGCGGCCCGACAAGGTGGGAGGAGTCATCAAAGAAGAAATCTCCCGCATGCTCTTGAGGGAAATCAAGGATCCGAGGATCGGGTTTGTCACCATTACCAGGGTTAGGGTTTCAAAGGATCTTCGCTTCGTCAAGGTCTATTTCAGCGTACTCGGCGATCAATCGGCGAGAGAGGATTGCCTGAGGGGATTGAAAAGCGCGACGGGCTTTGTACGGAGAGAACTGGGCAGGAGCCTCAGGCTTCGGTACGCCCCCGATATCGTTTTCAGTTTCGACCCCTCCCTGGAGCATATGAGCCGGTTAGCGGAGCTGATTCATCAAATCCACGAGGAGGAGAAATCAGAGGACACGAAGGGCCGATAATGGACGGGATACTGGTAGTGGATAAGCCCTCCGGGATCACCTCCTTCGGCGTTGTTCACAAGGTGAAGAGGTGGCTGAGGATCAAGAAGGTGGGACATACAGGCACCTTGGATCCTTTTGCGAGCGGCGTGCTCCCCTTGGCTATCAATGAAGGAACGAAGGCAATTCCCTTTCTAACGGAGGAGCAGAAGGAATACGAGGCAGTACTGAAGCTGGGGATAGAGACGGATACCTATGACAGGACTGGAAAGATTACTGGGGTAAGTGATTTGGGCCGGTTCCTGGTGGATGAGGAGACCATTAAAGGGGTCATGAGGGGATTCGTCGGTCGAATAGAACAGGTTCCTCCCATGTTCTCCGCCGTAAAACACCAGGGGAAGCCCCTCTATAAATTGGCGAGGCGGGGAATTACCGTAAAGAGGGAGCCCCGTATTGTGGAGATAATGGACATCGGGGTTACCCGTATTTGTCTTCCCCTCGTGACATTTACGGTGGTCTGCTCCAAGGGGACGTATGTTCGAACCCTCGCCCATGACATCGGCAGGGAGTTGAAATGTGGGGCGCACCTCTATCAGCTCCATCGAACAAGGAGCGGTCCGTTTGGGCTTGAAGACGCCATTTCCCTTCGAGGAGTGAAGTCCCTCGCGGAGGAGGGGATGATCGAAGAAAAAATTATTCCTCTCAGCCGAGTGCTGGGTGGATTGCCGAAGCTCAGTGTCGAGGAGGAATTGCAGCGGAGGATCCGGAGAGGAGGGCAGATTCTGTTAAGGGATATCGGGCAAGGGCCATTTCCCCGAGTCGACCGAGGGAAACCGATTAGGGTAATGTCATCCGACGGGGATTTGATCGCCATAGCCAGGGCGGAGATGGGAGATGGGGTACCCATGGATGGGCAATCCGTTGCGTTTCGGTTGCTGAGGGTTTTTAATTAAAACGGAGGAGGATCAAGATGAGGCTTGAGGCGGAAAGGAAAAGGGAACTCATCGAGGAGTATCGACTCCATGATGTGGACACGGGCTCACCTGAGGTTCAGATCGCCCTCCTTACGGAGCGAATCCGGAATCTGACTGAGCACTTTAAGATCCATAAGAAGGATCATCATTCGAGACGGGGACTCCTCAAATTGGTAGGGCAGAGGAGAAGCTTGCTCAACTACCTCAAGAAGAACAAGATCGACAGATACAGATCGGTTGTGGAAAGATTGGGTCTTCGGGGATAAGGCCCGGTGGCAACAAACGTCAAGTAAGGAGATGAGAAGGAATGATAGAACAGAAAATGTCTGTTGAGGTGGGCGGCAGAACCCTTTCCATAGAGACGGGGAAGTTGGCAAAGCAAGCCAACGGTGCGGTAGCTGTCCAATATGGAGAGACAGTCGTCCTGGTAACCGCTGTATGCAGCGAGGAGGAGAGAAAGAACATCGATTTCATCCCCCTGACCGTTAACTACCTCGAGATGACCTTCGCCGCCGGACGGATACCCGGCGGCTTTATCAAGAGAGAGGGGAGACCCAGTGACCGAGAAACACTCATTTCACGGCTTATCGATCGCCCTGTTCGACCTTTTTTCCCCAAGGGTTTTAAGCGGGAAACCCAAATCATTGCCACAGTGCTTTCCGCCGACCAGGAGAATGATCCCGCCATATTAGGGATGATCGGAGCATCGGCAGCGCTCATGACATCGGATATCCCTTTCAAAGGGCCAATCGGGGGTGTAAGAGTGGGGAGGGTAGACGGGGAGTTCAAGATCAATCCCACCAACACCGAATTGGAGGTGAGCAATATAGACCTCCTGGTGTCGGGAAATCGGGATGGCGTGATCATGGTCGAGGGGGGAGCGAAGATGGCCAGCGAAGATGATATCCTGGAAGCCATCTTCTTCGGCTATGATCACCTGCACGGTGTTATCGAAATACAGGAGAAGCTTGCAGAAGAGCTGAATGTCGCGAAGATGGAGCTTGTACCCAGCAGAAATGAGGCATTGACTAAGGAGATTCAACCCTTCGCCCTTCCCGAGATAAGGGAGGCCTACGCCATTCCGGAAAAACTGGAAAGGAGGCGGCGGCTCGAAGAGATCCTCGAGACCTCAATGGAGAAATTTGCGGGAGAAGATGAGGAGTCCAAGGCAGACGTAAAGGAAATACTGGCGGAGGCCGAGAGGCAGTTTACCAGGGAGATGATCCTCAACGAGGGAAGAAGAATAGATGGAAGGGGTCCTGCCGATATCAGACCGATCTCCTGCGAGGTGGGAATTCTTCCTCGAACTCACGGATCGGCCCTTTTCACTCGAGGTGAGACGCAAGTCCTGGCCGTTACGACCTTTGGGACCTCATCAGATGAGCAGAAGATCGATACGCTGAGCGGGGAGAGCTATAAATCGTTCATGCTCCACTACAACTTTCCACCCTTTTGTGTCGGTGAGGTTTCACCTCTCAGGGCGCCGAGCCGAAGGGAGATCGGCCACGGGGCGCTTGCCGAAAGGGCGATATTGCCCGTTTTACCCCTGAGCGAGACATTTCCCTATACCATTCGGGTGGTCTCCGAGGTGTTGGAATCCAATGGGTCCTCGTCCATGGCGACGGTATGCGGTGGGATGCTTTCCCTTATGGATGCTGGTGTCCCGACCATCGATACCGTTGCTGGGATCGCCATGGGGCTGGTCAAGGAAGGTGAGAAGGTGGTCATTTTGTCCGATATTTTAGGCGACGAGGATCACATTGGCGATATGGATTTTAAGGTAGCCGGAACCCAAGAGGGAGTTACTGCCTTACAAATGGACATCAAGGGGCCCGGTGTGACCCGAGAACTGCTGAGGGAGCTCTTATATGAGGCCAAGGAGGGAAGGCTCCATATCCTGAGGAGGATGAAGGAGACGATTTCAGAGCCGAGGAAGGATCTTTCACGCCATGCACCGAGGATCGTTACCCTGCAGGTGAAACCGGAAAAGGTTCGGGATGTCATTGGCCCTGGAGGTAAGAATATCCGGAGCATCATCGATCAAACCGGCGTCAAGATCGAAATCGAGGACCCGGGGTTGGTTAAGATCGCATCGTCCAATTATGAAGCCATTGAGGAGGCTATAAGGATCATCAAGCGGCTCATCCAAGAGGTGGAAGAGGGAGGGCTCTATTTGGGCCATGTGAAGCGGGTATTGGACTTCGGCGCCATTGTGGAGCTCTTTCCGGGTGCAGACGGGCTGATTCATATCTCGCAGCTGGCCGAGGAACGGGTGAGGAGCGTCTCGGATATCCTCAAGGAAGGCGACGAGGTGTTGGTAAAGGTCATCGGTATTGAACCCAACGGGCGAATTCGGCTGAGCCGCAAAGCGGCGTTGAAACAGGGATCCGATAAGGGGCTGATCAAGGACAAGAATCTGTAATAGAGATGTATCACAAGACTGTCCTGAAGAATGGAATCCGCGTCGTATCGGAGAACATTCCCCATATCAAGTCGTTTTCCATCGGAATCTGGATCACGAATGGATCGCGGGACGAGGGTTCCGAGGAGAACGGGATCTCCCATTTTATCGAACACCTGATCTTCAAAGGAACGGAGAGCCGAACCGCCCACGATATAGCCAAAGAGATCGACTCAGTAGGGGGTATTCTCAACGGGTTTACCGAACGGGAATACACCTGCTTTCACGCAAAGGTGCTGGATCAACATTGGGCCCTTGCCATCGAGCTCCTCTCGGATATCTTCCTAAACTCCGTCTTTGATCTAAATGAAATCGCACGCGAACGGAATGTGGTCCTCCAGGAGATTAAGATGGTGGAGGATACGCCCGATGATTACATCCATGACTTGTTCAATGAGGTCTTCTGGGAGGGACATTCCCTGGGGTACCCCATTTTGGGAAAGAAGGAGCTCGTCAACTCCTTTGAACGCGAGAGCATTTGCCGCTACTTCGAAGATCACTATCGAGCCAACCAGCTTGTAATATCCGTTGCCGGGAGCTTTGATCACGAAAAGCTTATCCAGCGGATCGAGGATGCATTCGGCGGGTTGGAGGAGAAGGTAGAGGTGGGGAGGGGCACATCCCCAGAGCCCAACCCCACCATGAGCTTTTTTTCAAGGGATTTGGAGCAGGTTCACCTGTGCTTGGGGACCAAGGGCATTTCCCAAGCCCATTCCATGCGATTTGCCGGTTATGTCCTCAACACCCTGTTGGGTAGGGGAATGAGTTCCTATCTCTTTCAGGAGATTCGGGAGAAGAGGGGTCTCGCCTATTCCATATATTCTTATCGCCCGGCCTATTTCGATGTTGGCCAATTGGTAGTGTACGCGGGGACCGAGAAAGGGTCATCGAAGGAGGTCATTCGATTGATCATGGAGCAGCTCGATAGATTACGGAAGGAGAGGGTGCGCGGGGAAGAACTGCAGCGGGCTAAGGACCAGCTCAAGGGGAATTTGCTCCTTTCCCTGGAGAGTTCGGATAGCTGGATGACCCGCTTGGCTCAAAACGAGATCTACTTCGGGGAACATATCTCCGTTGAGGAGGTTATCCAAGGCATCGAGGAGGTCACCTCGGACCAAGTTAATCAATTGGCTCAGGATCTTTTCCGGGAGGAGTTCTTGTGTCTCGTGGTTTTGGGGCCCATGGATAAAAGGGAACTCCCCCGAGACCTGCTGAGCTTCCAGCAGGGAGGATGAAGTATGGAGGAGGGCCCCTGGAGGGTAACCATCAAGGTCAAGAGGATCAAGGGAAACGAGAGCGGACCTCTGCCCGTCTATATGACGGAACACGCGGCGGGGTTGGACGTATGTGCCTTTCTCGAACAGGACATGCTCATCGCCCCGGGACAGAGACGGCTCATCCCCACGGGGCTGACGGTGGCAATTCCCGAGGGCTTCGAGATTCAGGTCAGGCCTCGCAGCGGTCTGGCCATCAGGGATGGGTTGACGCTGGTCAATACCCCTGGTACCATCGATGCCGACTACCGGGGGGAAATCGGGATTCTCATGATCAACCACGGCGAGAAGCCCATCTCCATTAGAAACGGACAGCGCATTGCGCAGCTCGTCGTCTCCAGGGTTTATAGGGCAGAACTGGAGGAGGTGGACGAACTGCCGGAAAGCAGTAGGCAAGAAGGTGGCTTTGGCCATACCGGTCTCTAGGGGAAGCTGGAAAAGCCGAGAAGGTCATTCATGGAGAAGTGGATCGATAGCTACATGAACTACATAACCGTGGAGAAGGGGCTATCGAGAAATACCCTCGACTCATACGGCGGCGACCTGGTTCGATACGCGGATTTCTTGGGGGGATTGGGAATCGACGAAATCGGAAAGACCTCCAAGACGGAGGCGATGGCTTACCTCCTCTCCCTCTGGAAGCAGGGCCTTTCCCCTAAAACAGTGGCCAGGTCCATTTCCGTTCTGCGCGGGTTCTATCGGTGGCTGGCCGATGAAGGGGTGTTGGCGGGAAACCCATTGGAGGATATGGAATCTCCGAGGACGAGGCGATCCCTGCCGGAAGTGCTCTCAGTGGACGAGGTCGAATCGCTGTTGAATCAGCCTGACCCCTCCCATCCCATTGGAATGAGGGATAAGGCCATGTTGGAATTATTGTACGCGGCCGGGTTGAGGGTGTCCGAGCTGACCCAGCTACCTTTGAGCAACGTCAACGTGGAGGCGGGATATGTCATCGTCCTGGGAAAGGGGGGCAAGCAGAGGATTGTTCCCATGGGCCAAGAGGCCCTGCATTGGCTCAGTCAATATCTGGAGGATTCCCGCTCGAGGCTCCTCGGGGACAAGCGGAGTCCCCTCGTCTTCGTGAGCCAATGGAGAAGGGGGATGTCCCGCCAGGCTTTTTGGAAGATTATTAAGAAATATGCCCTCATGGCTGGAATTCGTAAGAAGATTTCCCCCCACACCATCAGGCATTCCTTCGCAAGTCATCTCTTAGAAGGTGGAGCGGATTTGCGCTCGGTCCAGAGTTTGCTCGGGCACGTGGACATCTCGACCACGCAAATCTATACCCACGTGACCCGTGAGAGGTTGAAGAGGGTCCATGCTCGATACCATCCGAGGCCGTAAACGCTCGGATCGCTGAAGGTGGGAGGGTTTTCGAGAGAGCAATGGAGGTCATTACTACCCACATCAATGCAGATTTCGATGCTCTGGCCTGCATGTTAGCGGCCAAGAAGCTCTACCCGGAGGCGATTTTGGTTTTCCCCGGCTCCCAAGAGGGGAGCTTGCGGGATTTCTTCGTCAGGTCGACCATCTACGTATTCGAGGCCGAGCGAATGAAGAACGTGGATCTGGATCGAATCACCTGCCTCGTCCTCGTCGACACCCGCCAGATGAGCCGAATTGGCAAGTTCGCACAGATTGCCAAGAGGCCGGGATTGGATATCCACATTTACGATCACCATCCTCCCTCCTCGGATGATATCACGGGGTCACGAGAGGTGGTGAAAGAGGTGGGAGCGGCCATTACGCTCCTGCTGGGGATTTTAAGGGACAAGGGTATTGAGATAACGCCCGATGAGGCCACGGTAATGATGCTGGGGATTTACGAGGACACGGGCTCCCTCACCTTTTCCTCGACCACGGAGGAGGACTATAATGCCGCGGCGTATCTGCTCTCACGGGGGGCAAGCCTCAATGTCATATCGGATATGGTGACAAAGGAGCTGACGGCGGAACAGGTTTTTCTCCTCAACGATCTTATCCAGTCGGCTACCAACTATGCCATACACGGCATCGATGTGGTCATCGCCACGGCCTCGGCGGACCGATATGTCGGTGACATCGCCATCCTCGTCCATAAGTTGAAGGATATGGAGAACCTGGATGTGCTGTTCGCCCTGGTTCGAATGGAGGACCGGGTCTACATGATAGGACGGAGCCGAATCGAGGAGGTAAACGTGGCGGAAGTCCTTTTGGAGTTCGGCGGAGGGGGACATGCAACGGCGGCATCGGCCACGGTGAGGGATTTGACGTTAATCCAGTGCGCGGAGAAATTGGTGGCGGTGCTGCATGATGCCGTCAAGCCGAGGAAATTGGCCAGAGATCTCATGACCTTTCCGGTAAAGACCATCCCGGCAGATAGGAAGTTATCCGAAGCGGGGGAACTGCTTACCAGGTATACTATCAACGTGTTGCCGGTGATGAGGGGAGATAAATTGGTGGGGCTGATATCCAGGCAGGTCATCGAGAAGGCCGCCTTCCACGGACTTAGGGATCGTCCGGTGAGTGAGTATATGAGCACGGAGTTCTCCGTGGCCGATACGACGACCCCCCTGAGCAAAATTCAACGTCTCGTCGTGGGAAACAACCAGCGATTCTTACCCGTAGTTGAAGATGGGGAGCTCGTGGGAGCCATCACCCGGACGGATGTTTTGAGGGCCATTGGGGAGGATTTGGCGAGTCGATCCGATTCCCCTTCCCCCCTGGAGATCCACCAGCTCTACGCCAGGAAGAAGATGATCACGAAGTTGATGGAGGAGAGGCTCCCTCTGAAGGTTCAAAGAATTCTTCGCGAGTTAGGCAGGGTCGGGGACGAGTTGAACTGCCCAATATACGCAGTGGGGGGGTTCGTCCGGGACCTTCTGTTGAGAAACCATAACTTGGACGTGGATATCGTGGTAGAGGGGGATGGGATCCGATTCGCCGAGTACTTTGCCAAGGAGCACCCCTGCAAGATCAGGATCAACCGCCGGTTTGGAACGGCCGCTCTCCGATTGGCGAAAAACCTGAAAGTCGATGTAGCCACGGCCCGGCTCGAATATTACGATTCTCCGGCGGCCCTTCCCACGGTGGAGACCAGCTCCATAAAAAGGGACCTGTATCGCAGGGACTTTACCATTAATACCCTGGCCATCAAATTGAATAAGGAGGAGTTTGGCGAGCTGATCGATTTCTTCGGCGCCCAAAGGGATATCAAGGAGAAGGTAATCCGCGTACTCCATAATCTCAGTTTTGTCGAAGATCCAACGAGGGTTTTCCGGGCTATTCGCTTCGAGCAGCGGTTTGGGTTCCAGCTGGGCAAGCAAACCCAGAATTTGATTAAGAATGCCGTGGAAATGGGATTTCTGGATCGCCTTTCGGGGAGAAGGATCTTTTCCGAGCTGGTGCTCATCCTCAACGAAGAGGATCCAATCCCCATCCTCCGAAGGATGAGGGATGTGGACCTGCTGAAGTCCATCCATATCAGAATCCCCTGGGAGAAGGAGACCGAGAACCTCCTGGAAGCCATAAAGAACGTCATATCGTGGTACGACTTGCTCTTTTTGGAGGGGGAGTGCGAGAGGTGGCAGGTCTATTTCCATGGATTGATGAATTGCCTGACGGAGGGGGAGATCCTGGACGTTTGCCAACGGCTCTCGCTCTCCGAGAAGAATAGGAGAAAGATCATAAGCGGAAGGAGGGAGGGCGAGGAGACCCTGAGGGAGATAGCCCGCAGGCTGGACTCTAAGAGAAGGATTCGAAGGAGCGAAATGTACGAGCTCCTGGAACCGCTCTCGACGGAGGTGAAGCTCTTCATGATGGCCAAGACCAGCAAGAAAGCGACGAAAAAGTGGATTTCCCTTTTCTTTACGACGCTCCGAGGGCAGAAGTCCGTGTTGAAGGGGAGGGATTTGATTCGATTGGGTGTTCGCCCCGGGCCCATGATGAAGGAGATATTGGCCGATCTCCTGAGGGCCCGTCTCGATCAGCGCATCAAAACACGAGACGACGAGATCAATTACGTAAAAAGGACCTATATGGATCAGGGGAGAGCGGCTTGAGATGAGGCCGCTTGGCCGAGGGGCACCGTATGGCCTCATTGGTTCAAAAGATATCCATCTACGCCATTCCCACTTTGCTGGCCATAATCCTCCATGAGGTCGCCCATGGGTGGGTCGCAGACCGACTGGGCGATTCCACCGCACGCTACTCGGGCAGGTTGACCCTGAACCCCGCGGCACACATAGATTTCTTCGGCACAATCCTCCTGCCGTTGGTATTGCTCATTTCGGGCGGTTTCATGTTCGGCTATGCCAAACCCGTACCCATCAATCCCCATAACCTTCGGAATCTGAGGAGGGATATGATTTGGATATCGCTGGCTGGCGTATTGACCAATTTGGCCTTGGCAGCCATTTCCGCCATGCTGTTTCGGATCATGGCTTCCGCCCCGGTGGGTTCATGGGGGTTTTTGGTGAGCCCCGTGGCGATGATGTTGATGGTGAGCGTCAGGATTAATATAATCCTGGCGGTCTTTAACGCCATTCCCATCCCGCCCTTGGACGGGAGCCGGGTTTTGGTCAATCTTCTCCCCCCCGAGCAGTCCGCTCTATTTTCGAGATTGGAGCCTTACGGATTTCTTATCATACTGTTG
>Ga0209636_10004614_pt1 | contig 14051 bp, 14 predicted proteins | sample DeeMarSWOR152_54_FD_187464 | JGI IMG/M metagenome (GOLD analysis project Ga0209636, IMG submission 187464) | Marine sediment microbial communities from White Oak River estuary, North Carolina - WOR-1-52-54 (SPAdes) (version 2) | ecosystem: Environmental > Aquatic > Marine > Intertidal zone >...
CCTAAGCCATAAACCGTTTCTGTCGGAAATGCAACCAAACCGCCTTTTTTGATGAAGTCAGCTGCTATTCGAATCTTTTCTATCTGTGGTTCTTGCGAATCAACTTCCAACACTAACGTTTTCTTCATTGTTTAGCTAGCTCCTAGAATCTGTTCTAGACATTTAAACTTCGTTGAGTTGGAAAACAAGGTAAAACTACAGGGGCTTGTTAGACAACATAATAGTCAATGACTTTTCTCATGCTTTTTGGCGCAGCCTGTTTCGTGGCAAGTTGTTTCAGTATCTTTATCACTTGAGGTTGAAAACGAGCTATATCAGTCAAGGAAATCAATCCGACCAAACGTTTCCCATCAACAACAGGTAACTTCTTAATCTTCATTTGAAACATCAATCTAACTGCTTCTTCCAGATCCGTGCTAGGCTCAACAACAACCAAGGGGCTGCTCATAATATCCTTCACTTTAGTCTTGGTCGCATTCCTGCCGTCTGCAACAACTCTCTTCAGCAGATCCCTTTCAGTTATTATGCCCATAGCCTTCCCATTCCTGACAGCAATTAAACACCCTATCTCAAACTTATTCATCACTTCTGCTGCCTCTTTAACTGTCGACTTCTCATCTACAGTTATCACTTCCTTCACCATAACATCCTCAGCCTTCAGAGACAAAGAAGTTTCCCTTTTCTTCTCATCAGACAATAAAGCCACCATCCTCTATATTTCTCCGAGCCTCTCCTATATAAATTGGTTCGAGGAAACTTCTCAGACTCACACCATTGCTCCTTCTTTCTCAGGTTGGCTACGGACAACTTTTTCAATCAACTTCAGGAAAATCGACTGAGCCTGCATCTCATCAACGGTTTCCAAATACACGGAGACCAATGCTATCTTTCTCTTTCTGGAAGCTAAATGCTCAGCAAACATGCGCGCTGAAATAATGTTTCTATCGCCTAAAAGGACAGACGAAGAAGGTGGTCCAAGCAGTTCTTGGGGTCTAGGCACAGCTATTGCTAGAGTCCCAAGCTTGTCTTCATTTTCACTCAAAAGAACAAAACACGAATTTTTCGTTTCTAGATATACCGCCAGAAAATGCACGTTTTGCTCGATTATTTCGTCTTTGACCACTGTAGCACGTTCCATAACGAATCCTCACGCTTATTTATGCTTCGTGCATTCACTATTTATTGTTTTCAAGGATGCTACAATAAATGTCGAAAAATCGACCAGAAGAAATTCTCCGGACACTCCAAAAAACCTTCAGATCGCCAAAATCGAGGACATCGAACAGAGGCCCTTTCAAGACATTAATCATAACGATAATTTCACAAAACACAACAGACAAAAACACGGCAAGAGCTTTCGAAAACCTTTCGAAGCAGTTCCAAATGACACCCGAAGCACTGGCGAACGCTGAAACGGACAAGATCCAAAAATGCTTGAAAGTGGCTGGCTTGTACAGAAACAAAGCCAAAACAATAAAACAAGTTTCAAAAATTATCACGAAAGATTTTCATGGAGACTTGGCACGAATACTGTCGATGCCCTTCGAAAAAGCAAGGAAAACTCTTCTTAGACTTCCAGGAGTCGGACCAAAAACAGCTGACATTGTTTTACTCTTCTGTGCGAAAAAACCAACAATTCCCGTCGACACTCACGTTAATCGCGTGTCAAAACGATTAGGTTTAGCGCCAAAGGACGGCGACTATGAAGCCATTCGCAAATCGCTTCAAAAAATCTACGACCCAAAAGACTACTTGTCAGTTCATATCTTCCTGATTCTGCTAGGTAGAGCATATTGCAAGGCTAGAAATACCCTATGTAAGCAATGTCCAGTGAACGTACTTTGTCCATCAAGGCAAGTTTAGGAAAATATGACTGAAGTATAGCGTACGCGCAAATCATAGGGTATTTTCCTTTAAGTCAATTTGGGCTTTACTAAGAGAATTTCTCTAAATACGTTTTCAAACGTTTTGGAAGTCTTCATGGCTTTCTTCTGGGAAGATCGGAGTTTCTTTCAAGTTCTCATCCAGTTTTACTCTTCCTACAGCGACTATCGAAATCCTATTAGAGACAGGTGTATAGATTTTCATGGTGTTCCTTCTGTAATCAATTTCTCGCAGAGAACCTATTCCGAGGAAATTTCGTTCATCGTCATACAAAGCCATAAGCAAGCCTTCCTCCTCACCCTTGCGAACCACTACAACCTTCTTTTTTGTGACTTCTTCCACCTTCTTGATGCGGTCCGGATCTATCCAGCGTCTTTTGCCAACAACCATGTGAATTTCATTCGACAATTCCGCAAGATGCAACGGTCTCATTCCTAGAAGCTCGTAGATTTTCCTTGCTTGCCTCATGTTTCCACACTCCCTCCCTAGGCCAACTAACTCATCTTCTTCGATTTTCAACCAATTCAGAGGAATAGACTTGACCTTGGCGTTTCTCAGATATTTCATATATCCAAGTTCACGCAAGCTTCTCCGTTTTTCTCTGCTCTTTTGCCTTATAGCTGACGGTGAATCCACAATTACTTTTCTGAATTTCTTGAGGATCTCTAAAAGAGCTGCCAGTTCATCTTTCTGTTGTATACACAAAACGATGTTAGGGTTGAGCTTCTCAGCGAGCTGAAGCTTATATTTAACGGCGTCTTCTCCTTCAACCCAACCATCAGTATTCGCAATGACGAAATCTGGACTGTTTCCTAAAATCTTCTCTTTTGATGAGAAGAGGCCTTCTACGACCTTGTTGGTGGCTCTGCTTGACGAGGTGAAACCAACAAAGAAAGCGTTTTTTGCGTGTAAGTTGAACAAGTCGGTTACTGGTTTCGTTACAAAGGCATAAGAAACAGTGCAAGGCGGGCCAATGTCAGACTGACCTAAGTCTCCATCCAGAATTGCCACCTTCTGTCCCTCCTCAAGGAGCTTGTTAATTAGGAATGTGCAGAGGCTCGTCTTTCCAGAATCAATAGTGCCAATCACCATTGCAGTAAAGGGCCTAACTTGAGAGTTTAACAACTCTTCGAATGCCTGAAGCCACGAAGACGGAATAGTGTCGCCGTCCACCTCCTCAACGTTTGTACTTTCTCCAACGGAAATGTCAAATGTGGCGGTTTCCCTAACAGCGAAAGGTAGCCTTTTCCCCTCTCTAACCACAGCCTTCCTGATATTTCCTAATCTGAAACCAAATACTTCTACCTCACCAGAGACGACCGAAACAGAGGCTGGGCCATCAATCAACAGTGTTTTCCCACCTTCAACCGCTCGATTCATCATCTTTTCCTCCGCGCAAATGTATGACCATTTCTTTCAGCGATTTTCACAGCTGAAACGATGTCCCTCAATCCCCTTCTGTGCTTAGTCTCAGCTACGTAACGATTGGTTCCCGCCTCTCTCACGGTCTGCAACACCACGTTCGAAGGTAGTCTCTCATTCAGAGCTCCCAAAAGTTCATCTTTGTATTCCGGAGCTCCGTCGCCAATTTTCACGAAAACAGAGGTTGCAGGATCTTTTTTGAAAGTTTCAAGAACACTTTTTATCTTATCTAAGGTTTCTTCAATTCCGAAACAATTTCCTGTTTCAACAACCTTGCCATCAGCTAGAACCGCCATTCCGAGGACTTTGCCGGGATCTAAGCCAATGACCAGTTTTTCATAACGTTCTTTTCCTTGAACGACTTGCATTGCTTGATTTATTAGTGCTTCAGGCTCTGTTTGATCTTTTAGTGTCAGGACTTTCTCATGTTTTATGAGAGGTCTCTCCTCTTCTGTGGTTATGACAACCTTAACCTCTATGGGAACTCGTTCACTTGGCGTTAGGCTCAAAAACGACACATTCTTCTTTTTCAACTCACTAACTATTAAGTAGTAGGCTTTCCCTGAAACTGTTGCCACAGCTATATTGGCTTTCATGTTGCTTTTCCTATCTTTTTTGTGTTCGTACCACAGAACAAGATATTAGCTTAGCTGTTTATATTCGTTGATGTGCATGGCTGTGCTGCAAAATATCCCAACAGGCTGCAAAAGCATTGATGAAATACTGAAAGGCGGTATTCCAAACAAGAAGCTCAACTTAGTCTATGGTGAGGCGGAAACCGGGAAAACGACCTTCATTACTCAGTGTGCTGTGAACTGTGCAAGGCTAAAGCACAAAACATTGTTTGTGGACTGTGACGGTACATTTTCGGGACGAAGGCTTTCGCAAATTGCCTCAAGAGGATTCGAAGAGATTTCTGAATCTATCATCTTAATGAAACCAAATAACTTCAGCGAACAAACAATAGTTGTAGATCGACTAACAGACTATATAACCAAAAGCTTTGGACTTGTAGTCATCGACACTCTCACATCTCTTTATCGCGCCGAAATCGCAGAGAATCCTGAAAAAACATTCGAACTAAACCGTGAGTTGAACAGACAAATGGCGTGTTTGGCAGAAATCGCAAAAACTCACAAAATCGCAGTTCTAACAGCAAGCCAAGTGCGAAGCGTCTTCAATGAAGTACTCGTAACAATAGAACCAGTAGCTACTAGAGTTTTGAGATTCTGGGCAGATATTATCATCGCCATGAAACCTACAGAGAATCCGCGAATAATCAGAGTAATTCTGGAAAGAGCCTCAGAAAAAGCGCCGCCCTTGACCTGCCACTTAAAAATAGAAGAGACAGGAATACATGAGTGTTCAGTTAACTAATGGTTGTTTGAAATGGAACTAGCACAAATAATCATTGAGGCGCTAAAGTTCATATTTCCGGCGTACTGTGCCAACGCCATACCAGTAATCACTGGCGGAGGTCTTCCTTTGGACTTCGGGAAGAGATTTTTCGATGGAAAGCCGATTTTTGGGAAGAACAAAACCTTTCGGGGCCTCTTTTCTGGACTGGCAGTTGGAACAGCTGTTGGTTTCGTAGAAAGTGTGTTTTTTGATTATCCCAGGACATTCGGCCTGTGGCTATCTTTGGGAGCTTTGTTCGGAGACTTAGCCGCAGCCTTTACAAAGAGAAGACTCGGGCTGTCCCCTGGTGACATGTTACCCATTGTTGATCAAGTTGGTTTTATAATAGGAGCAGTTCTGTTTTCTCTTCCCGTTTGCATAAAAATACTGTCTTGGGAGCTTTTCGCCGCTGTTTTAATCGTGACTCCTCCCATACACTTGTTGACGAATTTCGCAGCGTACAAATTAGGTTTGAAAAGCAACCCTTGGTGAAGCTTTCACTGACTTACTTTTATCTGTATTGTAGTCTCGAGGAATATGTATGCAATAATTAGAAAAACAGCACCTACTAGGAACATCAGATAGGCTTGTTTTGGCTTGTAAGCATATTTTGTGCTTTGATATACAGCTATTGCTCCGACAATGCCCAGCGAATAGAGAATCATTGCGATAATACTGTCGGTTATGAATTGTTCTGACAGTTGCGGGTAAAGGAAGATGAAGCGGCCACCGCCAGAGACCTCCACATAAGCTGATGGAAGTGGCCTATTAATCACATCGTAAAGGCCCCCTCCAAAGAGAAATATAGCCACACCCATGACAACTGCCGAAAGAACTACAGTAGACGGCTTTGTCGTTGAAATCTTCCTATAGAATCTGTTTATTGAATAGGAAAATGAAGACATTCTCCTCTTAACCTCGCGTGACACCTTGGTTTTCACCATCCTTGATTAAATGCTCCGCCACTTCCTTGGCCCATTCTCCTGTTAGAGGATTCTTAACAATCTCACTTAAATAGTCTTTCCAAGAAATTTCCAGCGCCCTTTTCCATTCATGATATCTCCTTTCAACACCTTCATAAGCCTTCGCATGTAGGTCGCAGTAACTTTTTTCGCCAGCTTCTCTACCGCAGATTACGCATCTCAACTCCCTTACTCCTATCCTTTTTTAATGGGCAATCCGGATTGAAACACAGCATCCATGGACGTTTTCCTTTTATCCGAACCTGAACTGTGGGCCAGCCACATCCACGACAGACCTTTCCGATCGGCTTGACCGACCCTTTTTGCGGAAGTGGAAATGACGTCTCACATTTCCCTTTGAAATAGTTTGTACAGCCAATGAAACGCTTACCAGTTTTCCTTGAGTAAAGTATCATAAGCTTTCCTGTGCCACAAACTGGACACATGCCAATTATCCTCTCTTCCAGTCTAGCCCTTTTTATGGCGTTGCTCAACTTTTCGCCGATTTCTTTCTCTTTCTCTCTCAACTTCTGTACTATTGGCCTAAGGATCTCAACGGCATCCACTAACACTTTTTCCCTTTTTTCTCTTTTAGCTTGTATCTTATCCATCCTTTGCTCAAGTGTGCTTGTCAGTTTTATAGAAACAACGTTTGGGCAATATTCCTCAAGAACTTCCAGAACGTCAAAGCCTAAATTCGTCACTGCCATTCTTTCTTCTCGAACATACTTCCTATCGTAAAGTGTCTGAATAATATTCGCCCTTGTCGCCTTCGTTCCGATTTCAGTCTCTTCCATTTTTTTGAGCAGACTTCCAGGATTATATCGTGAAGGGGGTTTCGTGAACTTATCCTCCAAAACCACCTGTTTAACTTTGATGGTTTGCCCTTCATCTATTGGAGGTAGAAGAATTTCTTCTGATCTCACGTACGGTCCATAGAAGCGTTGCCAGCCCTCCTTTAAGGTTTGTCTTCCCCTTAAGTAGAAGCGATGTTCATTGATGTTGATGCAGGCTTTAATGCTTTGCTTTTTCGTTGGTTCGCCGAAAACAGCCATAAATCTTCTTACAACAAGATCAAGGATTCTCTTTTCGGAATCATCTAAATCTCTTTCAGGCAGCTTTCCAGTCGGGTATATGGCAGGATGGGCTGGATCTTTCTTCTTTCCTTCTCTGGGTTTTAATTCTGATTTTTGGAGAAGGTCTTTTGCCAGTTTTTTATATTTTGGGACCTTGCTAAGTTTCACTAGTATCGCCTCGTAGTCTATTGCTGGTGGGAGTTTCTGACTGCTTGTTCTTGGGTACGAGATCAAGGCCTCCAGATAGAGACGTTGAGCGACAAACGAAGTGCGTCTCGGCGTATAGCCAAATAAGCTATAAGCCTCACTCTGTAGAGTGCCCAAATCAAAGGGCACCGGTGGCTTTTGTTGGAATTTCTTAACGTCGATTTTTTCAACTCGCCCGTTTTTTCCTTTGCAGGCATTCAAAGCGGCGTCTGCTTCGGTCTTGATTTCAATTTTCCCTTTCTCATATTCTGCCTCAAAAACTGATTCGTCTATTTCGACTTCTGCTCTTATTTCCCAGTAAGGCGTAGGCACAAAGCTCCTAATAGATTTCTCCCTTGTTACGAGAAACTTCAGGGTCGGACCTTGCACTCTTCCCGTGCTTAAAGTGGCGTATTTTCCGCTCCAATTTCTTGCAGATATCGTTAAAGCTCGTGAAAGGTTTACACCATAGAGCCAATCAACTTCGTGTCTTGTGCCTCCAGCTTCTATGAGTGTGAAATCCAAGTGTGGTAGCAGTTCAGTGTATGATTTCTGTAGGGCCTCTTGGGTGAGAGTAGAGTATTTCATGCGTCTCGAGATGGTTTCTTTATTGCCGCAGGCGTATTTCAGTATGCAATATCCAATTACGCTTCCTTCGATGTCATAGTCACATGCATCAATAAACATTTCAGCATTATTTGCAAGCTTTGAAATAGCTTGGATCCAAGTTCGGATTTGTTTGGCTCCCCTTTCAGCGGCGTATCTTGGTACCCATCTGAAGTTAAAAACTGGATAGTAATTCCTTCCTTTTCTTTCTTCAGCAACCGTGTATAAATGTCCTAAAGCTGGAACCACAACTATTTCTTCATCTCTTCTGGCTACATAGTACGGTACTCCATTGTCTTCTTTCTTTTCCATTCTTCCCTTTTCGTCAAGTGCTGAAGCTATCCTCTGTGCAGCATCCGGCTTTTCTGTAATGATCAGCGTATACTTCTCCATCTTGGCGCACGTTCCATTAGCATGTTAAGGAATGACTTCTCAGAACTAAACTTCATAGTCAAAATTAAAAGTCTTTTGTAAAAGCGAAAGGAAACATCCTGACATTAGCAACCAATAAATACGGCATGACCATTTACTTGATTCACTGTAAAGGGAGTATGTCGCTGTGCCTCAACGTGTTATATGTCAAAAATGTGGCTACGTATTATATGAAGATGAGGACCTCAAGCCGCCAGACGAAATCATGCAGCACTGCAATGGGAAATGCCCTAAATGCGGCAAAAAGCTTGCATTTGTACCTTTGGATGTTGAAGTGAAGGCTGCAGAATGATCTGAGGAGAGAAGTTTGACAGAGAAGGCACGCAGAACCCAACTCTGTGATGTGCACAAGAAAACGGCGAAAACAACTTTTTTCGCCGGTTTCGAAATGCCCTTATGGTTTAAGGGAATAATCCAGGAACACTTAGCGGTGAGAACCAGTGTTGGCATCTTCGACATCTCTCATATGGGGCGCGTTTCGATCACAGGTGAAGAATCCGAGAAGTTCCTAAACTACGTAATAACAAACGACATTTCCGCGGTATTACCTAATGGTGCTCAATATTCAGTCATGTGCAATGAAAATGGTGGCATAATAGACGATTTCGTTGTATACAGATTAGGCACCGAAAAATTTCTTGTGGTCTTCAATGCGAGCAACAGAGAAAAAGATTACGACTGGATGAATAAAAACGCTGAAGGCTTCGATGTGAAGATAGAAGATGTCTCGGATGATGTTGCAATGTTCGCAGTTCAAGGTCCAAACGCCGAAAAGACACTTCAAAGAATTTCCACAACAGATTTTAGCGAAATCGGGAGATTCAAGTGCCAAAACTCACGTTTAAGCAATGTGGAAGTTCTTGTCTCTAGGACTGGATATACTGGTGAAGACGGCTTCGAAGTCTTTGTATGGCACGCGCCATTAACGAGACCTGACAATGCCGTGAAGTTGTGGAACGCGATTCTTGAAGCTGGCAAATCTTTTGGCATAGAACCCTGTGGACTAGGAGCAAGAGACACCTTAAGGCTTGAAGCGGGAATGTGCCTTTATGGAAATGACATTGACGAAACCACGACTCCTCTAGAAGCAAGATTAGGCTTCGTTGTGAAGTTCCAGAAAGAGAATTTCATAGGGAAAGATGTTCTGATGAAACAGAAAAGAGAGGGGATTCAACGCAAACGCGTCGGAATAAGGATGATAGAGCGGGGCATACCTCGGCAAGGATTCAAAGTTTACGATGATGGAGGCGAGAAAATAGGGAATATAACAAGCGGAACCTTTTCACCGTTACTTAAATATGGCATAGGAATGGCTTATATACAAGCAGCCCAAGCTCAAGATGATAACTTCATAAGAGTCAAAATACGCAACAGATTAGCAAAAGGGAAAATTGTGTCATTTCCGTTTTATGACGCTGAGAAATACGGCTATAAGAGAAAAACTGAAACCTGAAAATCATCAATCAACCATAAGAGAAATAAAACACCTCAATAAACTGTGTTAAAGAGATGGTCAAATGAGGGTTAAAAACCTCCTGTCGAAGGAACGCCTGCGCAATAGCGTAACAAAACTGGGAAAGCTCCGCCTCGAAGTGAGCCACGGCTCCATGCTAGTTTTTTCAGCTTTATTACTTATACTCATCATAGCCTTCACAATACGGCTATTTCCCTTACGATGGGAGATCGACCCAGCTGCAGGCTCAGCACAACTACACCTCTCAGAATTCGACCCTTACTTCCAATATCGTTTCACCGAGTACATATTGAAGAATGGTTTCATTTCGTGGGCTTGGCCCACACAATGGGTTGACACTCAGAGGTGGTATCCAGCCGGAATAAATATTGCAGCAGGGGGGCTTCCGGGACTACCACTAACAGCGGCATTTCTATACAGCATGATTTCGGCGTTAGGTGTTAATGTTAGTCTGATGGATTTTTGCGCGATTGAGCCAGCTATTATGGGTATGCTTGCCAGCTTAGTGATTTATTTTCTTGGTAAGGATATTGGGGGGAAATCCGTTGGATTATTTGCAGCACTTTTTTTGGCTTTGAGTCCTTCCTACATTCAACGAACTCAGGTAGGGTTTTTTGACGATGAAACAATAGGCATATTGGCTCTTCTGCTTTTTGCATTTCTGTTTCTAAGGTCATTAGAAGGGGATAGGTCTTTGGATTCAAGCGTGAAATATTCGCTTGCGTCGGGTATGGTCCTGGGATATTTCTGTTCCGGATGGGGTGCCGCATACTACGTTCTTGGTATTACAGTGCTTTTCATTTTTCTGTTGGTACTACTAAAAAGATATAGCCAACGTCTTTTGCTATCATATAGTTTGGCTTTTGGATTCGGTTTATTCATGGCAACGTGCGTCCCGAAACTTAACATAAACTATCTGACTACAGGCGTCATTTTGCCTGTCGCCGGCGTATTTGTGCTGCTCTGTTTTTGTGAAGTTTTTCGTGTCTTGACGTCTGCAAAATGGAGAATGATCTTCATTGTGGCTTTGTTTGCTGTATTAGTTGGTGGTTTTTCTGTTCTTTGGCAGTTTGGCTACATGCAGGGTATAGCCGGAAAGTTTATTTCGGTTATAAATCCGCTGTTTCGAACAGGTTTTCCGCTCATCGAGTCGGTGGCTGAGCACAGAATCTCTGCTTGGGGATCCATATACTATGATCTTGGGATAGTGATAGTCTTCTTCTTGGCCGGCTTTTTCTTTGCATTGAGAGATCTTAGTAATAGAAGCTTGTTTCTCGTAATCTTTGGCTTGACGTCACTATACTTTGCTTGTTCCATGGTACGTTTACTTGTAGTTATGGCTCCAGCATTCGCCCTTTTAGCGGCTATAGGAATAACAGGGATATTGAAACCATTCAACACTCTATTAAGGGAGCCACCAAGAATCAGCGAGAAAAAGAAACATGGTTTACAGCCTGTTGGCAGGGAATTCAGCGGTTCTGCCGTATTTCTGATTTTCCTCATTCTGATGACAAGTCTTGCTTTTCCAATGCCAAAAGTGTATAGGCAAGCTTGGTCTCCAGTCACCATTTCTGCTGCTAGTCTTCCAATCGCGCCTGCAAAGCCCGTGCATGAATGGCTAGACATATTGAATTGGGTGAAAAGTAATCTCGAAGGAACTACAGTTGTGTGTAGCTGGTGGGACTATGGGTATTGGTTGACAATTGTGGGCAATGTGACATCGCTGGCTGACAATGCTACAATAAACACGACGCAAATACAAAATATCGGTTTCATCTTTATGGCTAACGAAACACAATCACTAGAAATGTTAGAACTGTATGATGCAAAATATATTCTTGTTTTCACAACCTTCAGCACGAGCGGAAATTGGATTGGTTATGGCGACGAAGGGAAGTGGATGTGGATGGCACGGATTTCGGGGAAAGCCTACGACCGATTCATAACTGACGGTTTTATCGATGAACAATATTCATGGATCGACGAAGATGAGTTCGGGAAGTACAATGCCTCCACGCGTCAATGGGACTGGAACCTTCTGGGAATGAATTCAACTATTTATAAGCTAATGGCTTGGGGAAAACACCGCTGGTGCGAAAACAATTTGGTGAGTGATCCTGAAGAGGCAGAATGGCTTAAAAATGGTCTAAGTGCAGCGGCGATCCAGCCTGAATATTTTAGGGAGGCATATTTCGCGGGGCTGGATACAACAGATGATTATGGTGGCATTGTCCCACTTGTATGCCTCTACCAAATAAACTATCCAAGCTGACAAGGGAGAGATAGGTTGTTTCCAAAAGCTCCTGATACTCATAAGCCAAATAAACCCCTAATTCCGAACGGTTTGGGTGTAATCTACGTTCTAGCCAGCGCGACTTATCTCTTCTTACTGCATTGGGGGCTTGAGCCGTCACAAGTCGAGGCATCAAACAACGTTTCTCCAGCTTTGACCCTAGCTGTCTGCATATTGTTCGGTGGTTTCATGGGTTTGCTTGATGACTGGATGGATTTGAGGTGGCGCTATAAAGCCTTCTTTCCACTAATAGCAGCAATACCGCTCATTTCCTTAGCCTACAGGCTTGGACTGCGTACATCCATAGCGACCCCGATATTTGGAGCCATAGACTTCGGCGATTACTATTATTTCATAATTCTTCCGTTGATTGTGACCGTAACTACCAACACCGTGAATCAGCTTGGAGGATTGAATGGTCTAGAAACAGTTTGTCCTGCAATAATCCTGACTGGGACGATGGCTATCTCAGGATCAAATGTGATCCTATTATGCGCCCCATTAATCGTGTGGCTTTTACTGGCTTTTTTCAATTTTCGCGGCAGAATCTTTGTTGGTAACACTGGATCTTTTGCCATTGGAATGACGTTGGCTGCTTTTGCGATCATCTCAGATTTGAAGTCAAGCTTGCTGATTTCGCTTTTGCCATACATCTTTAATTCTTTACTGATTTTGTTGAATTACTTCTTTTTTAGAACAAAGGCACATGTTTCCTTTGATGGAGAAAAACTGTCTTCAGACCATAGAAGGAGTCTGATAACGCTTATTACTCGTCATCGTCCTCTAAGTGAACGCCAAGTAGTTGTAATTATTTCGCTATCGGTAGCTGCTTCAACTTCTGCTGCTTTAGTGTTTCAATGGCTGTTGTTGTGACCTCTTTTGCGCGATAGTGTAAGTATCGGCTTGTTACACACAAAAAGGCAAAAACTTGTTGAAAGGCAAGGCTTAGTAGAGGTTGCTGGAGAACTAGCTTCCGTGTGCGATTAGTAAGTGTGGGGAATCAGTTATTTGCCCAACATTGGATATCCCAAATGCTTCGGTTGCAGTAGACATCACTAACGTAGCAGGTGTCAGATTGAGCGATAAAGGCGGTGCTGGAGCTATTAATTTCGATGTAAAGGCAAGGTTGGAGGAGAAAGAGCGCAGGAGTCAAATGGTTGCTGTGAATTTTGGTTTACTTTTGACAACTAAACCTAGCGTCGTGAAGTTCGAGGTTGAAGGTACTGCGACTTTAACTGGCAAGGATGAAGAAATACGCAAGATGCTAGAGGTTGACCCTGAGATAAAAGTGCCGTATGTTTTCAAAAAAGTTTATCAAAACGCGTTTGCCGCCATGTACCTATTATCAACTATTCTGAAGACTCCTCCCCCTCCACACAATTTGTTCCCTCACTCTCAAGAACAGGGAATAGCCACAGAAGATGTTGAGGTAGACTCGAGAGTTGGGGAAGCAATAACGAAGGAAGGTGTTGAACAAAGAACTGACGAACTATCCCGCATGGAAGGTGAGGAAGCAGTAAGAGAAGGGCATACTGAAGAAAGAACTGCAGAATCAGGAGCTGAAGAACCAATGACAGAAAGACGCACTGAAGAAAAGACAGAAGCATTGTCGAACACGAGAAGTTGATTTTTCTACAGCAACATTTATAACATGAAATCTGCGTGATAGGTTTTTGCTGGCGGGTGAGTGGGCCTCCACCCGATCCGCCGTATAAACCCCGGCGTAGGAGGTGAAATATTGAAATTTGACAGTAGAGACGTGGCTTTAACAGCGGTTTTTGCCGCCTTGTACGTGATAGTCAATGTTCTTCAGATGTTTTCTGTTGGTAATCCCACGATCTATGGGCCTATTCAGCTGCGTGTTGCTGATTGCTTGATTGCCTTAGCTGCCTTATTGGGTTATCCTGTCATTGGGGGCGTGACCATTGGATGCTTTTTGACCAACGCCTACTATTTCATGGGAGTTGAAGATGTAATGTTTGGACCAATTGCCAATTTGATTGCGGCAACCATAGTTTTCGTGTTCAGGAAACATCGTTTCATAGCATGTGTGGCTGGAGCCTTGCCCATCGGCTTTATCGTGGGAGGTTACCTTTCGTTGATCTTCAACTTTTCTCCACCAGACATCCTGAGTACTTTGCCAGCTTGGGCTGCCATGATTGTCAGCATAACAATTAGCAGTTTAATCGCAATAGCAGTGATTGGCTACCTACTGCTTTCAATACTTAGCACACGAAACATTCTGGAACCTCTAAAATCTCGTGGACTAAAAGTGACTACTGAAGACATGTAACGTCTACATGAATCTTTCAAGTTTC
>Ga0209636_10004617_pt1 | contig 14050 bp, 17 predicted proteins | sample DeeMarSWOR152_54_FD_187464 | JGI IMG/M metagenome (GOLD analysis project Ga0209636, IMG submission 187464) | Marine sediment microbial communities from White Oak River estuary, North Carolina - WOR-1-52-54 (SPAdes) (version 2) | ecosystem: Environmental > Aquatic > Marine > Intertidal zone >...
GTCATAGCGCAAGCCGATAGGTCTCGTTTCTGTGCCAGAGTCTGACCTCGCGGCCAAGCCCTCTCGGACCCGCGAGCCTGCTCGATGGACAGAGTTTCCTCAGGCTTTCGCCCGACGGCCGCCCACCAACTCGCCGGCATATAGATTTTAACTCTCGTACCTTAAGAACATTAGTGAAAACTCAGGTGGTCAAATGAAGGTGTTCATAGCTGGGCCTCTCTTCTCCCAAGCCGAGCGGGAGTATAACCTCAAGGTAGACGAAGGGCTGCGCGAACAAGGATTCGAGACTTTCCTCCCCCAGCGCGATGCCGGCAAGTTGGATGAGCTCCTCATCAAGGAGGGGGAACGGGCATATCGCACGATATTCGAGCGGGACCTAAAGGGTCTGGACTGGGCGGACGTCGTCGTCGCGATCTTGGACGGAACGGATGTGGACAGCGGCACGGCCTTTGAGGTCGGCTACTCGTTCGCGAATGGCAAACCGGTGGTGGGCTTGAAGACGGACATGCGCGTGTTCGCCAAGGACGAGGAACTGAACAACATGCTCACCCAAGGGATAAGGGCGCTGGCGAGGAACTTGGACGAAGTGGTATCGGAGTTGAGAAAGCTTTAAGCCGCTTTCGCGGGGCGGTTCGATGCTCGAAGAGGTCAAGCGCGCGGCGGACAAATTCTTGGTCAGGCTAGCTCCCGGGAAATACGCGTACCTAAAATACCGTTTGGAAGGGGGCACCATGTACATCGATGCCACGTTCACGCCGGAGGAGTATCGCGGCCGCGGCCTAGCTGCGGAGCTCGCGAAAGCGGCAATCGAGTACGCGAGGGAAAACGCCTTCAAAATCGTGCCCAATTGCGACTATGCTAAGAGCTATTTTGAGAAGCACCCGGAATATCATGATCTTCTCGCGAACCCTTAAGATCGGAAGCATCGAAAGATTTATAATGATTCCGTGATTAGACAATCGGAAAAATGGGGTGGGAATATTCCAGTAAAAATTGACCAAGAAACCTGTATAGGCTGCGGGTTGTGCACATCCACATGTCCAGAGGTTTTCGAGATGAAGGGAGATAAAGCCTCTGTTATAAATCCCAAGGGCGAAGAAGAGGGGTGCACAAAGGAAGCGGCGGAGAGTTGCCCGGTCGGAGCGATAAAAATTGATTAAAATAGTCGAGGCTTGAGGTAGATAACTTGACCGGAGATCTCAGTAAAGAAGTTTTAGATGCTTTGCTGGAAACGTTGCCCGTGGAGATATCCTTCGTCGACGAGAACGACACGGTGCGATATTTCAACAAGGATGGCAGCAGGATATTCCCTCGCCCTCCTTCGGTCATAGGCATGAAGGTTCAAAACTGTCATCCGAAGAAGAGCTTACACCTCGTAAACCAGTTACTAGACGATTTCAAGAACAATCGAAGGGACGTGGCTGAGTTCTGGATAGACCTGCGCGGCAGGAAGGTGTACATAAGGTATTTCGCGGCAAGGGGCAAGGGTGGAAAATATCTGGGTTGCCTTGAGGTGACTCAGGACATCACGGATCTCAAGAAGATCGAAGGGGAGAAGCGGCTCCTGTAAAAATTTCATCCTTCCATCTTCTCGAGGATAAGGTGCCCCGGTGGAAAAGTTCAGGGGCTTCTAGCTGGGAAGGATTAAAATCGATGAAACCGAAGTGATAAATGGAGGCGGGAAAAACGATATTGCGGATAAACCCGAGGTGATAATATGATAAAATTGTGGAGATGTGAAATTTGTGGAGATCCTTATATCGGAGAAACCCCACCAGATAACTGCCCCTTTTGCGGGGCACATAGAAAGTACATAAAAGAGGCAAAAGAAGCCGAAGTTAATTTTGATGTCGAAATAAATGAAAAGGATAAAGCAAATGCCGAGCGCGCTCTACAGGTAGAAGTAAGCAACGCTACATTTTACTTCTGTGCCGCTAAAAAAACAGACGAAGATGAAGGAAAATTATTGTTCAAGGCTTTAGGGAAAGTGGAAGCAGAACATGCCAACGTTTGGAAGAAGATATTAAAGCTTGAAAGCGTGCCTCAAGGGAAAGATTCATGCCATACAAGCAATAAAGAAAATTTAGAAGAATCTCATGCAAGAGAGACGAGGGCCATTGAATTCTATGAAAAAGCAGCAGCAGAATCCGAAAATGAGAGGGTAAAACAGATATTTGAAGCGCTTGTCGAAGTAGAAACAGATCATTTAAAACTTTCTGAAGAAAGATTAGAAATTGCCGAAGTTGATTAAAAGTTAAAGGAGGTAAAATATGGCGGAACAAAAACAAATTTACAAATGCAATATCTGTGAAAATATCGTTGAGGTTTTGCATGCGGGAGTAGGACAGCTCGTCTGTTGCGGCCAACCGATGGAATTACTTAAAGAAAAGACCGAAGACGTTGGTAAAGAGAAACATGTGCCAGTGATTGAAAAAACAGATGCAGGAATAAAGGTGAAAGTCGGTTCAGTTCCTCATCCGATGGAAGAAAAGCATTACATCGAATGGATCGAGGTAATCGCCGATGGAAGAGTTTACAGAAAGTTTTTGAATCCAGGAGACAAGCCGGAAGCAGAATTTGAGATAAAGGCAGAAAAGGTTGGAGCAAGGGAGTACTGTAACATTCATGGGTTGTGGAAGGCCTAAAACGCTGAATGATCGGAGATCCAAAAATACACGAACTATGGCCGAAAGCATATGATGGCGGGAGTTACAGTAAAGTCATTCAGTATGCATTATGGTTCAAAGGATTCTCTGGCTTGCATAGACAATCCGGATCTGGGTGTTATGCTTCAATAGTTTTTAAAATTTAGAGAGGTTTTCATCATGAAGAGAAACGCGTCCGCAAAGGAAAAGGTGGAGAAGGCCATTGGGGAGTATAACAGATACAGGGCACCGGAAGCAAAGGCAAGGCTAATTTCATTCGGTGGAAAATCATTTGAAGTAGAATTCACAGGATCTTTTTGTAGTACTTGTGGATTTTATGATTATTTTGATGACTTCAAAATTTTGCTGGAAGAGATTGGATTGGGGGCCAAGATTGCAGAAATAAAGGAAATAGATGAAGGAGCCGCCGTTAAATTCGAGTTACTCATTGTTTGATGTAAGCTCGGATTACCTTCAACTATCGGATTTTCTTCTTTTAGTGGTTGGGATAATTTTAATTACACTTTTTATTCTCGGTACTGATAGCATGTCGATCCTCCGCTAGTTTAGCCTTGTTTCAACTTCAGTATCATTAGCAAGATGCCTGCGGCTATCACACATATCACCAAAATCATCAGGACAATCGGGAGTTTGCCCGGTTCCTCTAGTACGATAGTCAACTTGAAGCTTTTAGACCATTCGCCCCAGTTGCCCACATTGTCCCTAGCGCGGACCCTCCAATGATATCCATTTGACTCTCCGAAAGTGTAGGTATAGGAATTCTCCACGATAGCCTCGTTCTCGTGTACGTATGGCGCTGTTAAGGATGCCTCGTCATCGATTTGGATGTGATAGCTCATTCCTGACTCGGGCTGTTTCCAAGTAAACGTTACGGTTAGCGTATTTTCAATAGCGTTGTTTTCAGGAGAGACAAGGGTTGGGGCGGCGGGTGGCATGTTTTCGCTTACCGTAATATTCACTGGGATCCCAGTGACTGGGATGATGGGGGTTGCATCCTGCGCCTCCAAGCTGTGAACGTTCACCGAGATCTCACCCTTATAAACGCCCTTCTGCGTGATCGGGAAAACCGTTACGGTCACTTCCTTTGACGTACCTGGGGCGAGGATGAATTCATTGTCAGAGAAAGACAGGGGGAGACCTAGGTTTTCTATCTCAAACCTCAGTGAGTTTTCGCTCTCGGGATAGTTTTGCACCCCTATCTCGAAGCTCGTTCCCTGCCCCACTTCCAGATATAAGTTGTCGAGGTTAGGCGGGTTAGATACTCCTATCTGCACCTTAGCTGAGGCTATATTAACTACGACTAATGCGAGACATAGCCCAAGCGCGCCGCCTATAGCTCTCATGAGCCCCAATTGCCTCGCCTACGTGTACTTAATTGCCCTGACATAGAACCTCGCCGTGTACTTGTCGTTCCTCAATGGGAACGGTATGTCGGCAAACCAGTAGACGTCTTTCTCCACGTATTCGCCATAGGCCACGTTTGGCCAAAGGCTATCGTAGTTGTCGCTCAGTATAATCTCGCCCGTGTGGAATACATCCTGTGCCGCCTGTATGTTTGCCATCGGTATTCTGCCGCGCCAGGTCGATCCGATCAAATCGCCAGACAACTTGCATTGTATGTTGAAGTTGTAGTTCGCGGTTACTGTTATAATAGTAGGGTTCTCCGTCGGTTCAACATCGTTTTGTCCTGGTTCCGCGCTGAATGTCAGTTTTGCGTCGTCGATGGTCAGGGTCAGGTACTCATTTACATCGAATGTCTTTGTGTTGTTGCCCTGGGAACCATTATCGTCGGTGGCTATCCACTTCGCCGTCCAACCTCCGCCAGTTGTCGGCGTCGCGGCCCATGAGAGCTTTACCACGAATACATAGTTGTCACTCGCAACCGAAAGGACACTTGGTTTCACGCAGCTCCCCGTCACGAGGTGATTGTTGACCGAACTTGGGCCTATCTCCTTCCAGACGTTGTCGCTCGCCCTGAATAGAAACGTGTAGTGGTTCTCAACCGCGTCCGTCGCACCCTCGCCAGCTGCGTTCGTGTAGAGCTTTAAGACCACGTTCTCTATGCCCACAAGGGTGTTATTGTCCCGAACGGTCACTATGAACTTATACTGGGTCTGAGGATCTAGAGTGTTGTCGTCCACATCTTCCATGGTCTTTATTGCGGCGGCAGTAGCTTCCGGAGCAACGTTCCTAACAGTCGCGGTTCCTGGTATATCTGCTGCGAATACAGGCACACCGGAGAACGTTGACACGATGACTCCTATCGCCAATGCCAATCCTACATTTCTCTTCATATCTCTCCTCCCTAGGGGCTTTTCGACTGGCGAGTAAAGCGTAGGCTGACAGGCTCGACAAGTGACGCGGTAGAGGTAACCTCGACCTTGACGTAATCCAAAATGCTGGAGAACGCGGCGACCAAAAGTCCGATAAGTCCCCTTTTACACATCACTTACCCTCGCTTGAACTTTAATTTTAGCAATGCTAGCGAGACGCCCGCAACTATCACACATATCACTAAAATCAGCGGGACAATCGGGAGTTTGGCTGGTTCCTCCAGTACGACAGTCAACTTGAAGCCCTCAGACCATGCGCTCCAGTTGTCCACATTGTCCCTAGCGCGGATCCTCCAATGATATTCATTTGACTCTCCGAAAGTGTAGGTATAGGAATTCTCCACGATAGCCTCGTTCTCGTGCACGTATGGTGATGTGAAGGATGCCTCGTTATCGATCTGGATGTGATATCTCATTCCTGACCCGGGCGGTTTCCAAGTAAACGTTACGGTTAGCGTATTTTCAATAGCGTTGTTTTCAGGGGAGACAAGGGTTGGTGCGGCGGGAGGCAACTCCACGTGCACTTCCACCCCGAATGCAATTGATCCTTTAATGGGGCTACCTTGGACATTATCCCGGGAGGATTCTGAGATCACTACCGAACTCTTGAATATACCTACCCTCGTCGGTGTGAATATGCACCGAACCTGTTTCGATTCGCCTGGAGCGAGGGTGAAATTTTCGGGATCAAAGCTTGCAAACCCCAGCGCGTTCTCGTTCTCCACACTAATCTCTACCGTGGCGTTTTCCTCCCCCCAAACCGTAATCTGAAACTCCGTGCTTTCTCCCACACGGGCGAGCATCCATGGCTTACCCTCTGGTTCTAGGTGCTCCATCTTCGGATTCGAGACAGCAATAGCCTGAACTTGGGAAGTCGTTAGAAAGATAGCTAATACTAAACCTAGGGCCACTATCACCCATTCTGCCTTAGAGTCCCCACTTTGGGGCTTCAAAGGGGACATAGCCCTCAGCCCGCTTATTGGATGACCTGAACGTTAAATGTCGTTGTGTAGGTGCCGGAGGGCGTGCCTGTTGGGACGGTCAGCCAGAAGTACATGTCGTGGGTTCTGCTTGAGGTCCAGCTCTGGTTGTCATAGAGGTTCTGATAATCCGTCGAGAAGACCGTTGACGCCGCGACATTGTCGGCTGAATAGAAATTCGTGTTGTCAACTCCGATGGTGTTTGAGCCGCTCGTCCAAGCCCCGCTCAGCTTCAGGTTGAGATCATAGTTGTCGTTCGAGATTATGGCCGCTTGGTGGGGGTTGTTGTCTGCCGCGTTATTTTCGCTGGGCACCGAAAGACCGGTCCACGTCACGTTCGGGGACAAGCTGGATATCTCTATGTACTGATTCACGGTGAAGGTGTCGTTATCGCTGTCGCTCGCACTGCTGTCGTAAACGTAGAATTTTGCGGTCCAAGTTGTCGGCTCCGCTACCTTGGCCAGCGTTATGTTGAAGGTAATGTTATCGCTTACCTGCGAGTTGTCTGGAGCCACACAGCTTCCCGTGTTGATATCAGAACCACCCGCATCTGGGCCTATTTCGTGCCACGTGTTGTCATTTTCCCGCCAGTAGAACGTGTAGTGGTTCCTCGTGTTGTCGGAACCGCCCTCTGATACGCTGTTGGACCAGAGCCACAGCTCTACGTTCTCCAAGTCTGCGAGGGTATTGTTATCTCCGAGGTCGGCGGTAAAGTTGGCCGCGCTATATGGAGTTACTGTCGCCGGCGCGTCAGCATTTTCAACTACCGGGGCAGAGCTCAGGATAGTCGCGCTACCGCTGACGTCATCCGCCGAGACCACAGGTGAGAAGCTAGCCACTAGACCTAGCGCTGGAAGCAATGTCCAAACCAGTAACAGCCCGCTTAGCACCGTAGCGATTGGTTTTTCCAATTTATTGCCTCCTCTTTTAACCTAAAGTAATCAATAACATATAAATCCTGTTATTTAATCGTTGAAAAATCAACAAAAATGCTAGAAAAATTGGATTTAAAATATAGAATAAATTACCGAAAATGATGATCGATTGACTAAGGATTGTGCAAAACTTGTGGGCCGGCACCAAAACATGTGGAAGTGGGCGGTTCACCGAAATGGAAAGGAGGATACTGCGCGGAGCGCCGGTCCGCGTTTAAAACCTACGAACGTCCCGTTTAAGCCACTTATGAAATTATCCTCCATCGGTTCTGTTAACTTATATGGGTTTGAGAATCGGCATCTGCAGTAAAGGGGGGCGAAAAAAAAAGGGAAAATTAAAGTGCTGCGTGAGCGGGCGATGTCCAAAAGTTCCAAAAATTTTGTAACCGATGATAATTGATGAGAAACAAATGGCATTGTTTAAATGTTTAATACTTCCGTTCCATAATAATTGAGATGTGATAGGTTATGGAAAACGTCCCAGAGGTAAATGCGAGCAATTGGAAGCAAGAGGTTTTAGAGTCTGACATATTGACAGTTGTTGACTTCTGGCATAATCGCTGCCCTTGGTGCATTAAGCTCAATCCAATATTCAACGAGGCTGCCGAAGAATACAAAGGCAAAATCAAATTTGTCAAGTTGAATATTTTAGAAAATCAGGGCAATCGGGAGATAGCGATCCATCACGGAGTTTTGAGCACACCAACTTTGATGTTCTTCTGCGAGGGAAGGCCCGTAGGACAAGCCTTGGGATTCATGCCGAAAGAACGCCTGAAGAAGGTACTGGACGACATGCTTGAGAAACACAGAGAATGCGTTAAGCAGAGCACTGAGCTAAAGACTTAGAATCGTCACCTTTGAGAGAGATATCTAAAGGCCGCCAGCGCCGCCTTGCATCCTTCTCCGGCAGCTACTACTATCTGTTTATCTGGAACGCTGGTAACATCTCCTGCGGCAAATAATCCAGGAACATTGGTCTCGCATTTGCAGTTCACGATTATCTCACCCCAAGGGTTTTTCTCCACGAAGTCAACCATGTCGGAGTTGGGAACGGATCCTATCTCTATGAATATGCCTTGAACCGGTAGCAGCGCCTCATCCCCGTTTTTATTCACTCTGATCCCTGTGATACTCTTTTCGCCAACTATCTCTACGACTTGAGTATTGGTCCAGATCTTTACCTTGTCTGAGGCTTTCGCCTTTTCGACCAACACCTTGTCAGCTTTCAACTGTGGCCCTTTCTGTATGAGATACACGCTCTTAGCGATTTTAATCAGTTGGAGGACAGCCTCTAATCCAGAGTTTCCCCCGCCGACCACGGCAACGTCCAAGTTCTCGAAAAGGGGCGCATCGCATGTTGCACAGTAGGTGACTCCTCTACCCTTGAACTCTGCCTCGCCTGGCACTTTGAGCTCTCTTGGCTTCCTACCCGTAGCTATGATCGCTGTTTTACCCAAATAGGTGTCAACTTCGGTTTTAACCCTGAACAAATTGCCTTCTCTCTCCACTTTCTGCACTTCTTCCATCTTCAATTCAAATTTGTGTTTTTCCAAGTGTTCCTGAAACTTCCCAGTCAGTTCTTCGCCTGTAATATACTGAAAGCCGGTATAGTTTTCTATTTGGGATGACAGGGAAACTTGCCCACCGACATTGTTTGTAAATATGGCGAAATCCATCCTCTTTCTGGCAGCGTAGACAGCCGAAGTTATCCCCGCAGGGCCAGCACCTATTACAATTAATTCGTATACGCGAGAAGGTTCGCTCATTTAGCTTCCTCCACCTTAAATAATGTCAAGATGTCATTCTTTTATTGTTTAATGGTCTGAATTAACCCCGGTTCGGGGTCGTTTAAATCTCAACCTTTTCACGATCTCTTTGGCTCAATTTTCTTAGCTATTTCCTTTGGATCATCAACGGAAATGCAAGTTCCTTCGAAGCAAACGTACGCCATCGGTGTTTTAGTAGCAGAGTATTTCAGGTTCGTTAACCTCTCGGCATCGGCAGCGGGATCTAAAATTTCGATCACTTTCAAGGGGTTGTAGGTCCTTAAACTTTCGTTTAGGAATCGACCCGTAACTGAATCTTTTTTAGAACCCACTATGTGTATCTGCACCGGGCGCAGGTACAATTCAACAGAAAGACCGTAGGCGCCTGCCATAATGCCGTATCTTTGATAGCGTGGGGCAAAATACTCCAAGGTTCTTCTAGCCGGTTCTAGGTACTTTTCCTTACCCGTTAGGTAGTGGAGTTTCAGGAAAGCGTTTGCGGCTATACTGTTTTCGTCGAGAGGCTTGCTCAAAGCCTTCAAGGCTCCGAAGGCTTCAGGGTTCTTGGGTCTGTCGTAGAAACCTCCAGCATCGTCCCACAAGTTGTTGAGCACGAATTCTGCGATGCGTTCTGCATGTTTCAGGAATTTCCTATCAGAGGTTGACTGGTAGGCGTCTATTAGACACCTTATCATGAAAGCTTGGTCTGTGAGTAGGCCTGGAAGATATCCTTCCCCGCTAAAGTAGTGGTACATTCCCTTTCGGGGACTGAAACCCTTCTCAAGAAGAAGATCAACTGTTCGTAGAGCGAGTTCCCGATAGGATGGATCCTTGAGCACTACCGAGGCTAACAGATAAGCTGAGATCATCATAGCGTTCCAGTTTGTGTAAATGGTTCTGTCTATCCTTGGGAGTGTTCTACTCCGGCGTTTTGAGCGGCTTAATTTGTAGTATTCTTCGTCAGCGTCTTGGCTGCCATAAAATCCTCCGTTGTCTTGGTCACTGAGATTGGCGTTAACATAAGTTAGGATCCCCTGAGCGGTCCCTTTAAAGGTCTCTTCCCCGGTAACCTGATAGGTTTCCAAATAATTCACAAGCAACTTGGCGTTGTCTTCACACATCTTCTCATAGTGGGGAATGCTCCAGTCCCTTGTGGTGGAGTAACGGAAAAAGCCCCCTTCCTCCTCATCATAGACGCCGCTGGCACTCATTTTTTGTAGGGTCTTCGTTACGATGTTCAAGAGGGCTTTGTGTCCCTGTATGTGATATTCTAGGAGCGCCAACGCCAACGTCTCACTATGAGGGAATTTAGGTGCACTGCCAAAGCCTCCATACAACGAATCAAAACTTGACGCGATTTCTAATATCAGATTGTCAACGATTGACTTGAAGAACTCGTGGTCCAAACCATATTCTATTGACGGCGCTTTTGTCTCTTCTTTTTCTAATTCCTTCAATTTGGCTTTGATGTTGTTTTTGTTTTTTTCATAGAAGACACATATGCGTTGAAGCAATGATTTCATCTGTTGCGGTGGAACGTATGTGGCGCCTGTGATCACCTCTCCGTCAGGGGTCAAGAAAGCCGTGGTGGGCCAGCCGCCCATATTGTATCGCTTGTCAATGTCTGGTCGCTGGTCTCTGTCCACCCTTATTGGCACGCACTTCTCTCGGATCAGTTTCACGACATCACTGTCAGAGTATGTTGTATGGTCCATGACGTGGCACCAGTGACACCAAACTGCACCAATGGCTAGGAGGATGGGCCTATCTAGCTCCTTTGCTTTCTGGAAAGCCTTTTTATCCCAAGGGAGCCACTGAACATTAGTTTCAGTCATAAAAATAGCCCCACTTAAGAGGTAGCGTGAAGATGTAGTGGAATTTATCGAAGGTAAAGATGTGTAGTTACCCCTCTACCCAGGATATGGCCCCTACTGGACAGGCATTTATCGCATCTTCTATTTTTGATTCATCGGCGCCCTTCTGATTTTTTACTTTGGACTTGCTATTTTCATCAAGTTCGAAAACTTCCGGAGCTATCGCGATACATGCCTGAGAACCTATACACTTTTCCTTATCCACAACAAGCTTTTTCATCTAACACACCATTAAACTTGGGGCCTCTTAGAGGTAAATAAATTTAACCTTTAAGGGGCCTGTCAACTTTTTGACTAGATTTTTTCATGTTACCAATAAAAGTCCAGATATCACAGTAATTAATATCAAGATAAGAGTAACTCGTTCGAACCATCGATGGGTTTTACTTTCATACACAAAGTTTTATATAACAATGTTATAATTATGTGTAAAGGAGTGAATGGGTTATGGAAGTCAAAAAGATTGCAGGGGCTTATGTTGGAAGTGATATGCCAGCTTTTGATGAATCCTCTATAATTGAGGCTATAGAGAAAGCGAGCAAAAGCGTGGTTAACGTGAGCACCATCAAGCTATTCCATAATATCCTACTTCGGGCAGTGCCGGTCAAGGGGGTGGGCTCAGGCACAATAATCAACTCCAAGGGCTACATATTGACAAACAATCACGTCATTGAAGGCGCTGGGAGGATAGCTGTCACGCTTGCCGATGGCCGCGTGGCGGAGGGGAGATTAGTTGGAAGATGTCCAAGCGCCGACATAGCCGTCATCAAGATCGATATTGGAGAGGTTCCAGCGGCTGAGCTAGGCGACTCGGAGGATCTCAAGGTTGGGCAGACCGTTTATGCGATAGGAAACCCATTTGGCTTAACCGGTGGGCCTACTGTTACCACTGGCGTTCTCAGCGCGCTGAATAGGTCCATACGATCTGAAAGGGGGATTATGGAAAGCCTGATCCAAACGGATGCCGCCATCAACCCGGGCAACAGCGGTGGACCCCTCGTCGATATCAACGGAAAGGTGATTGCAATAAACACTGCGATAATTCCATTTGCCCAAGGCATAGGCTTCGCAATACCCATAAAATTAGCCGAAAAGTGCGCAGATGATCTAATCGCATACGGAAAAGTTCTTAGACCTTGGCTGGGAATAAGCGGGATAAGCATCAACAGGGCAGTGGCAGCTCATTACAACCTGCCCGTGGAACAAGGGGTGCTTATAGCAGGGGTGGTTGCGGATAGCCCAGCCGACCAAGCAGGGATAGCCGTTGGAGATGTCATCCTAAAATTCAATGGCGCAGACACAAATGCGATGGAAAATCTGCAGAGGGAGGTCATCAAAAAGGGCATCGGGGAAAAAGTCATACTTACCATCATGCGTGGCCCCAGAAAGTGGACCGCCGAAGTTACCTTGAAGGAAGCTCCGTAGAAAAATTTCATCTGCTCCTCGCTGAGCATCTGGGCATTTTTTAAGAGATTTTACTGGTAAAGGTCGACTTCTTCGTTCAAGATTTTGGCGCCCTCATTATGGTAGCAAAGGGGAAGAGGTAAAAGAGGGATTCTGCGAGATTTAAAATAAGCTCAGGGTCAAATAAATGAGCGGCTTCAAAGGGAGCACATGCAAGATATTTCCCTTCTGATAGGCGGGCAGGCTGGAGACGGGGTGATGCGAACTGCAGAGCTCCTGGGCAAGACTCTAAACCGTCTCGGCCTCTACGCTTTCGTCATCAACGATTATCAATCCCTTATCCGTGGCGGCCACAACTTCTGTAAAGTGAGAGCCTCTGATCGCCAGGTGTGGAGCCATCTAGAAGCGGTTGAGTTGATTGCAGCTCTTAACCAAGGTACCATATCCCGACACGAGAAGGAGCTGACGGAAGGTGGCCGTGTTCTCTTCGATAGCGACGCTGCCAAGTACGAAGGGCCTCACAAGCCCCTTCCAATCCCACTATCGAGCATGGTAAAGCGGGTTGGGGGGGTCCCGATAATGAGGAACTCGGCCATGATTGGGGCCATTGCTCACCTATACGGCTTACCACTCGGGCCCGTGAACGAAGTCTTGATCTGGGGTTACGAAAAAAAGGCGGAGAAAAACATCACGCTCGCGAAGATGGGCTATGACCACGCCAAGCAAAATTTCGACCCAATCCTCAAGCTTGAACTGGTCAAGCGCGACTCAACGCCATTCATCTCAGGGGCTGAAGCTGTCTCGCTAGGGGCGGTCAAGGCCGGGGTGAAGGTTTACATCGCCTATCCCATGACCCCCTCGACTGGCATCCTCTCCTTCATGGGCACTCACCAGGGCCAGCTCGGGGTCGTCGTGGTTCACCCTGAGAACGAGATAGGGGTGGCGAACATGGCGCTGGGTGCGGGATATGCGGGGGCGCGATGCATGGTGGGGACCGCGGGGGGTGGGTTCGCCCTTATGCAGGAGGCTTTCAGCATGGCGGGCCAGTCCGAGATCCCAGCGGTCTTCGTTGTGGGGCAGCGCCCGGCACCTGCGGTTGGAGTGCCCACCTACACTGCACAGGCGGACTTAAGATTTGTGCTTCACGCCGGGCACGGCGAGTTCCCTCGGGTCGTGGTCGCCCCGGGAGACCCAGAGGAATCGTTCGTAAAGGCTGGCGAGGTCATGAATCTGGCTTGGAAATATCAGGTTCCGGCGATAATCCTCATGGACAAGCACTTAATCGAGAGCTACGTGAGCATCGCGATTGACGAGCGAAAGGTGACAGTGGAGCCCAACAGCGTCGCCGAAAGTTGGGAGGGCGAATACAAACGGTACAAATTCACCGACAGCGGAGTTTCTCCCATTACTTTTCCCGGCACCCCCGGGGCGGTGGTTAAGGTCTCGAGCTACGAGCACGACTAGTACGGGCACGTGATCGAGACCCCTGACGGCATAACCAACATGCTACAGAAGCGCCTGCGGAAGATGGATGGGATAATTGAGGATCTGAAGAAGCGGGAAACGGTGGAAATCCACGGCGACCCAAAAGCAGAGAAATTAGTGGTAGCATGGGGATCCACCAAGGGGGCCGTGCTCGAGGCGATGCAGCTCGTCGACAAGCCGCTGAAGTTTCTGCAAATTATTTATCTAAGCCCGTTCCCGGATTGGGAGGTAACGAAACACCTGGAGCAGGCGATGGACATCGTCTGTGTTGAGGGCAACATATCTGGGCAGCTCCGCTCGCTCATCAAGGAGCAGACGGGTCACTACATCCAGAAGGCGATACTCAAGAACGACGGGAGGCCATTCGACCCTATGAGACTCGCTGGTAAGCTAAGGGAGGCATTCGGATGGACATGAGAGATTTCGATAGCGCCGCCAAGAACACGTGGTGCCCTGGATGCGGCAACTTCATCATCCTCTCAGCAGTCAAGCAGGTAATGGCTGAGCTCGTGCAGTCTGGGGAGGTAAAGCCCGAGCAAATAGTCATCTCGTCCGGGGTCGGCTGTCACGGCAAGATTTCAGATTACATCAAGGTTAACAGCTTTTA
>Ga0209636_10004618_pt1 | contig 14050 bp, 11 predicted proteins | sample DeeMarSWOR152_54_FD_187464 | JGI IMG/M metagenome (GOLD analysis project Ga0209636, IMG submission 187464) | Marine sediment microbial communities from White Oak River estuary, North Carolina - WOR-1-52-54 (SPAdes) (version 2) | ecosystem: Environmental > Aquatic > Marine > Intertidal zone >...
TTTCCGGCCCCTGTTCCCTGACCCCTGGCCCCTGAACTATGAGCAATGAACCACGCAATACGCAATACTATATACGCAATACACAATACGATACCTGTCCTGAGTGTAATCGAAGGATAGGCCGTTGCTGTAATTTGGTGCGGCGCACGCCAAAAAGCATTATTTGTCGAGCCAGAAAAGGTTTTGAACATTTAAATTTGTGTAATTTGGATTTGTTTAGGATTTCGAGTTTAGGATTTAGGATTTCGGCGGCTGAACAGGGCCGCCGCTCTACATCTGTCGAGAATCCTCTACAAATCAGCCCCTTTTTATGCAAAACAAACCCAATTTCAAAATAGGCAAAAATGGATGTAAGTTCTTTTGTAACAAAGAATTATAACAATGAACAATGAACCACGAACTATGAACGATTATGCCAAACAAACCCAATTTTCAGACCAGAGAAGCCTGCCATGAGCGAAAGGATACTCGCCCTGAGCGAAGTCCTGAGTATGTCGAAGGGCGCAGCTAAATTAGACAGTCTCAAATGCAGCGCCTGCTCAAGATTTGAGAGAGCAAAGTTAAGGAGGATATTAAGTTGTTTCAGTATTTCGCACCACTAAACCCCCTGCCAAAAACGGCAGGAAGCAAAGAACAAACATGGCCCGCAGAAGGCGGGTTTGTTCCAGACCCAGCATTGCTGGGATTTCTTGACTTCGAGCTATTAACAGGCGTTCCCCCAAACGTCACTTCGATAATCAGGGCATACTGCAAGATACAATTTAGGCACTGGGCAGTAAACTCTCCAGCCGTGCTATTGAATATCTCTCTTATGCTGTTAGAACTGCATATCGGGCACGGCTTGCCAAAGCTTCTTTTGTCCGTTCCGGCGTCATAGGAAGTTGAAACAATCTTGCACCTATTGCATCATAAATTGCATTGGCGATAACAGCACCCATGCAAATAATCGCCGGCTCTCCGCCTCCCTGGGCAGGAGAGTCTTGTGCCTCTATCAGAACTGTTTCGATTTTTGGCACCCACGAGAAACGAGGTAGTTCATAGGTATTGAAGTTTAAGTCAAGAACCTTACGACCCTTAAAGTGAATTTCTTCGGACAGGGCATAACCTAATCCCATGGTGATACAGCCTTCCATTTGTATTTTGGCTCCCTCAGGATTAATCACCAGACCCATATCCTGGGCACATACTATACGCTTGACCTGAACAGAGCCCTTTTTCTTGTCTACTTCGACTTGGGCTATAGTGGCTACATACGTTCCTGAATCAATACCACAAGCCACGCCAAAGCCACGACCACTGGGCGTTTTCGACCCAGCCGAAGGCTGGTTTGATCCAGACCCAGCATTGCTGGGCCAACCGAATTTCTCTGCTGCAGCTTTGAGGACCCTTAACATCCTCTCATCGCGCAGGTTCTTCAAGCGGAATTCCACAGGATCTATTGCCACCTTAGAGGCCATAATGTCAATTTGGGATTCTCTGGCAAAGGTGTTGGTGTTGTTGGCGGGCGCACGCCAGGGTCCCGTACTAAAGGGATGTGGACCGCCGGAGCCTCCTCTCCATTCTCCAAAGGTAGCTGTGCGATGATGCGGCACATCATAAAAGTGCTGAGAACCCCTTGAGCCTGCAAAATAAACACCATAATCCCAGAGGATAATTTTGCCTGAGTTTGTGATTCCAGACTTTATTTTGACAACCGCTGCAGGTCTGAAAGTATCATAGAAAAATTCCTCTGCCCGGCTCCAAGCAACCTGGACAGGTTTTCCGGTTAGTTTTGCTAACCTCGCTGCTTCTGCGCCCTGCTGGTTTTGGGTTTTTCCACCAAATCCTCCACCAACAAAGGGGGTGATAACTCGTACATTTTCAGAAGGAAAGCCCAGTACGCGGGCTACCTGGTCTTTGAGCCCGAAAGGAGTCTGAGTTGATGCCCAGACAGTTGCTTTATTACCTTCAACCTTAGCCAAAGCGGTATGCGTTTCTATCGGCGCATGCGCAACATAACTGTTCAAGTATGTCTCCTCGACAGCAATATCAGCAAGTTCCTCTCCACGCTTGATATCACCTCCCTGGGCTACTATATTCCTTCCCGGAGCGTTATTAACCAAGTGATCAAAAATATTCTCATCGTTAACTTGCGCTTCCGGCGCATCAAATTGGGCCTTAATTTTCGCCAGGGCATCTTCTGCCTCATCAGGATTCTTGTAGAGAACAGCGATGAAATCCCCGTCCCGGACCAGTCGAACACCATCAATCTTTTCAGCTTCAGAAGTATCAACACTGGTTAATTTAGCGCCGTGAGCAGGAGGTCTTAAGATCTTTGCATACAACATATCAGGAAGCCGGATATCCCCCGCATACTTAGCCTTACCTGTAACTTTCTCCAAAGCGTCCCGGCGTAAGATATCTTTGCCGACAATATTGAAATCAGACGGGGTCTTTAAAGCGGGTTTTTCTTTCAAATGCCTTTCAATTACCTTGCCCTTAGCCAGTTGGGCATAAGTAACCTGCTTTTGCCTCTGATTTTTATCGAATATCAATCCTTCTTTTGCTATTAACCTCTCTGTAGGTATTTTGAGATGTTCAGCCGCTAACTCTATCAAAACCGCTCTGGCTTCAGCCGCTGCTGCCCTGAGAGCTGGCCCAAAGAAACGCGTAGTCATGGAGCCGAAAGTGCCCATATCCCAAGGACAGAGGGATGTGTCTCCCATGACCATATCAACTGATTCTAAGGTTACATCAAGTTCATCGGCCAGCATCTGTGCCAAGGAAGTTATGACTCCTTGCCCCATCTCAATTTTGCCAGTGAAACAGGTAACTCGGCCATCGGTTCCAATTCTAAGATAAGCGTTAAAATCGTCAGGGTATCCTCTGCCGCGCCTTTGTGCCTCTAATATCGAGGGGTCCGCGATAGTGAAAAGGATTATGATGCCGCCACCCAGGCACTTCAAGAAATCACGCCGATTAAGTTGAGGGTCAGTGGTTATATCGCTAAAATCAAAGTCTTCATTTTCATGGTATTCATCTTCTTTCATCTCTGCTGAACTCCTTTCATTTCCTCAGCAGCAGATTGGATAGCCTGGATGATACGCGTATGCGCTCCACATCGACATAAGTTATAATCCATGTTCTGAATGATTTCTGCTTCGGTCGGCTGGGAATTCTTTAATAATAAACTATAAGCATTGAGAATCATACCCGGTGTACAGAAACCGCACTGAAGGGCATCGTGCCTCACGAATGCTTCCTGAATCGGATGGAGTTTGCCGTTCTGAGCCAATCCTTCGATAGTAAGAACCTCTTTGCCTTTTACACCTTTTACAGGAAATCGACATGAGCGTATAGCCTCGTTATCCACAAGGACCGTACAGGCACCGCATAAACCCGCTCCACAACCGTATTTTGTTCCAGTAAGCCCCAGATCACCACGTAAAACCCATAGAAGCATTCGCTCACTATTTATGGACAAGCTTATGGGTTTACCATTGAGTTTGAAAGAAACGTTTTCCATAATATTGACCTCCTTTTTAGCTAAGATTACTTTCAGATATTCAATTAGTCAATATAAATAATCTTATGTTCCATTCGTCACAATAGAAAAGAGCTGCGTCCGCTTTTTCTGCATAGTCTTGTCGCATTCAAGATAGAACTTGCTTGCCAATCGGGGTCTGGTTGATCCGAGGCACGCTTCATCTCCCTCTGTTTTTTGCTTTCCCCCCGCCGGCTGGTTTTGCTGCGCCTGCATAAAGCCGGTCATCTACCTGATGTGAGCCGATAATTCATAAAACACTTCTGGGTAATCAGATGAGAGACCTCGTGATTTCAGATAGTCTATCATCGTTTCAGTTCAACACGGCAAGGCCAATTGAAGTTGGTCATTCTCTGCAGCTTGCTGCAGGGTTCTTCATTGAGTATAATCACATAGATTCTTACGACAATGGGTGTTACGTCCGTACCGGTCATTCTTATCTGAAAAAGATTTGTACAGAAACAAGCGCCAGCCTCTACTGCAGCACTAAAAATCAACACAACTAACTATTGTAATTTTTTTGCAGTCAGCTCTCTAACATTCTCTGAATATCTGACAAATGCAAACAAACCAATTATTGAAAACACAATGAAAAGTCCGAGCTAAACCATTTTTTGACTTCTGTTATCAGTGTCCACCGCCGAGCATCATGTCCACAGCGTGCGGCAAGATGTCCAAAATTATCTCCAACGATTCTTTCACACCTTTTGGACTGCCTGGCAAATTGATTACGAGCGTCTTGTTGCAAATTCCCGCTATACCCCGTGAAAGAACGGCATTTTTAGTCTTTTTAAGACCTTCATTCCTCATCATTTCGCCTAAACCAGGAATTATTCTTCCACACACAGAGGCCGTAGCCTCTGGTGTAACATCGCGAGGCCCCAGCCCTGTCCCACCGGTAGTGAATACCACGTCAATGCCTGCTTTATCAGAAAAATAATTCAACTCATCAATTACTGTCTTGAGATTGTCAGCTACAATTTTTTTCTCACATATTTCGAATTTATCTTCGTCCAGCATATCTGCAATCGTTCGGCCGCTCACATCCTCCCTTTTTCCTTGCGAGCAACTGTCGCTGACTGTCAATATAGCTGCCCTAATCATTATCAGCAATGACCTCAATAACATCACCAACGTTGATGTGACCGGGTGTGGTTACCTTCGCGAAGATACCATCCCGCGGCATAACGCAATCGCCCAACTGCTTGAAGATTTTACATCGACTATTGCATTTCTTCCCAAACTCCGTAATTTCGAGCTCGACACTTTTGCCGAGCTTGAGCTTGCTGCCAACGGCCAGCTTTAATAGCTCAATACCCTCTGTTGTGATATTCTCGGCAAAACTGCCCGACGAAACTTTAGCGCCTTTTGCAATCATCATGTTTATAGACTCATAAGCCAGTAAACTTACCTGTCTGTGCCAATTACCTGCATGAGCATCTCCAACTATGCCAAAGTCAGCTTTCAGATCGGCTTCGGGCACATTCACTTTTTGTGTGCCTCTTTCCTTCGAAACCGATATCGCCTTAATCCTGCCTTCGATAATCGCCACTTTTTCCACCTGTTTTTTCAACTAACTGTACCTGGGTGATTGTCATTGCCTTGCCCGTGTATTTGAGCATATCATATATGGTAAGACAAGCTACGGTCGCTCCTGTAAGAGCCTCCATTTCAACGCCGGTCTTGCCTGATGATTTGACGGTCACAGTTACAGTAACCGAACCATCCGCTTCGCTCAGGGTAAAATCAACATCAACAGCTTCAATCAGGATCGGATGGCACATCGGAATTATCGCCGACGTCGATTTTACAGCTTGTGTGGCCGCTATTTTCGCCGTTGCAAGCACATCACCCTTGATACAGGTGCCCTGCCTGACTACGTCAAAGGCCTCTTCGCCAAGAACAATACACCCGCATGCTTTTGCGGTCCTCACTGTAACATCCTTGCCAGTTATGTCTATCATACCTTTCGAAGCTCGCATTTAATTTCAACCTCCGATATTTTGCATAGAGAACTCCGGTTCCGGTGAGTTCAACTTTGTATAGCCGCTTTTTTCGTGCAGTATCTTTTTCAATAAATCCAGCACTACCTCATCACCGGCACCACCCCTGATAAGCTTCTTGACGTCATAATGATGGGTCGAGTACAGGCAGGGGCTTACTTTCCCATCGCTGGTTAAACGAAGCCGATTACACTTCTGACAAAATATCGAAGAGCGACCGCTTATAAAACCTATGGTTCCCGCCGAATTTCTGAGCCTGAGATACAAAGCAGGACCATCGACATCACTAACCAGGACCGGCGAAAGCGGTCCGAATTTGTGTTCAATAATCTTGCGAACCTCGCTGTTAGGCACATAGGCACTTGCAGGCTTCGCGTATTTGCTGGTGGGGCAATACTCAATAAATCTAATTGTCAACGGCAAATAAACGCTCATCTGTGCAAGCGCCGGAATCTGGGATTCGTTTATTCCTTTTAAAATAACAGTGTTTATCTTTACCGGCGTCAAGCCGACTTCTAACGCCTTGTAAATACCTTTGATTACTCTCGGCAACAAATCAAATCCTGTAATGTATTTGTAACCTTCCCTTTCTGCCGAATCCACGCTTATATTAATCCGCTGCAAACCTCCGTCTTTGAGCTCCGCAGCTACCGGCTCAAGAAGAACCCCATTAGTTGTAAGCGCCAGCTCCTCAATACCCGCAATGTTAGCCAGTTTGCGCACCAGATGAACAATATTTTTTCTAATTAACGGCTCACCGCCTGTAAGCCGAACCTTTCTGATACCACATCTGACAAAAAGTCTGACAATATGATGTATTTCCTCAAACCTTAAAATCTCTTTGCGTTCAATAAAATCACAACCGCTTAAAGGATGACAGTAGATGCACCGCAGATTGCATTTGTCGGTAACAGAAATTCTCAGATAGTTAACACTCATTGCTTACAAAACCTAAAAGCTGTTTTTCATTCAAATCAGCCTAACAGGAACAATTGTTCCCTTTTCGATTTCAGCCACGCCAACACCCATACTGACTAACCCATCAGCGAGGGATAGGGAGTTGATATGTGCCGAGCCGTGATATTCAACGGGCTTAACCGTCCCTGTCTCTGTTATTGCTACCGGAAGCCAACTCTGCCTTATCGTCTTCTTTCTTCTGAGGGACTCAGCTAAAGGCATTTGAACATTGGGATACCTATAGTCGTGGCCCATCAGTTTATATAGAAAAGGCTTAACCAAAAGCTCAAATGAAACAAACGTAGATACCGGATTACCGGGCAGTCCGAAACAATATACCTTTTCTGATATACCAAAGACCATGGGTTTTCCAGGTTTTACAGCAATTTTTTCAAACAACAGGTCGATGCCGTTTTGCCTGAGTATCTCCGGCACGAGATCGAGATCGCCTACCGAAACGCCACCGGAAATTATAACTACATCGTTTTCCTCGGCGGCCTTTTTGAACATGCTGTCGATGTGGCCGGTTGTATCTTTGACAACGCCGTAATTTGTTGCAACTGCCCCCATGCTTTCAACATGTGCAGCAAGCTGAAAGCTGTTGCTGTTTCTTGTTTGTGATGGTCCCGGCTTGGACGCCGGCTCGACCAGCTCATCACCGGTTGCAATAACCGCAACCCTCGGCCTTTTTGCAACCATTGGCTGGGTTTTGCCGACCGACGCCAGAACTGCAATATGCTGCGGTTCTAATCGGGTGCCCTTGCGCAGGACGATGTCGCCGGTTTTGATGTCTTCTCCCTTTTGACAAATATTATTTATCGTCTCTTCGCCAATAAAGCGAACTGTATTTTCGGCTGTTAATTCGACGTACTCTTTCATAATCACACAGTCGGCACCAGGTGGAACCACGCCACCTGTCATTATCTTTGAGCACTGATTCGGCCCGACGGTCTTCTTTGGAACATACCCTGCCGGGATCGATTCAACCATCGTAAGTTCATTGGCCAAATCTGCCCTTCGGCAGGCAAAACCGTCTCTCGTTGACCTGTCAAAAGGTGGCATGTCCATATCCGATTTGACATCCTCAGCTAATATCCGGCCGACCGCACAGGTAATATCAATACGCTCACTGCCGAGTTGTCGAGCCGAGTCCAAAACGGTTTTAAGAGCCTTTTCAAACGGTATCATCGCTTTGCTTCCTGACAAACTCACTGTAATCATTCATTGTATTGATGTTCTTCAGCCACTCAGCGCCGGCCAGGTCAATATACTTAACCCTGCAGCGACTGAGCGCATCCATTATTCGATTATTGCCTGACGATAAAGCATCCTCAATCGCAGGAAGGGTACTTTTTCTATACACAGAAAAAAGTGGCTCATATTGTGACAGCCCGGTCGTAGGCACTACAGCGTCATAGTTATGAGCTTCCCTTAGCATCGTTTTCATCAAAACAATGTTGACCCGAGGTATATCACAAGCTATCACAAAATTCAAGTCATTCGCAGAAGCCTTTAATGCCGAAGCAATACCCATAAGCGGGCCTTGGCCAGAGACTCTGTCGATAATGACCTCTACATCAAGAAAGCTGTATTTCGATTTATTATTGGAGCTGATAAGGACTTGATTAAAGTGCCGACGAAGCTGGTCATAAATATGTTTTATCATCGGCTGTCCGTCTATCGGCAGCATATCCTTGTCGTGGCCCATTCGAGTACTATCGCCGCCGGCTATTATTATCGCCGTTGTCTCCATCTTCCCCACCCATCTTCCATTCACAAGCTCAATCTCATCGACGTCAATATCAAATTCGTTCCCATCGAAAGACACAATCCTGTCTACATATTGAGCTACGTCTTTGGCAGAGGCTTTCCAGTTTTCCTCGCCCTGGCCTATAACCATAATAAACAGCCCAGGTTCAACAACCCGGCGAAGACTGTTCGACTCGCAGATGGTCACCGCATCATAGCCGATAATACCAAGCAATGCTGTTATGGATTCAGCCAGATGTGTTTTCAGGGCTTTAAGCCAAAAGACCCGGTCAGCACCGGCCGCCAGCATTCTACAGGTATCTTTGTCTGCTCGACTGTCGGTTTCCTCGGTAATGTAATAATAGCCCTTCAATGACGAACATACACTGCAGCCTGACTCACCCCGTGGACAACCGCTGTTGACTTCGTCTATCGTGGTTACTTTTATCCCAATAATATTGCACTGCAAGCTGAACTTCCTGATTAATGAGCATACGAATTCGGTCTTGCCGACATTTCTACCACCGGCACTAACCATCAACATACCTGGAAGCTTCGTCATTTCGGCACCAAATACTCACTTTGCCTTTTGCTAAATAATCAGGCTCATAGTCTTAATGCTGCCAACACCTCAAAGAGATTTGACCATGCCAACAACAGTTTGGCAAATAAAATTCTCAACGAAGTTATTTAGCTCTATTTTTTTTACATTAACTTACAATTCAAAGTAAGTTAACAGTTTTGAATTCGCCTTTTGCAACATAAATATTCTTCTAACGTTTGGGCTATCGTCGTTACAATTTTGTTAAAGCTTTGCAAAACCACAATAAAGCTGTTTTAGAGCGGTTTGGTGAGATCGGCTGGAAGCACTTATCTTAACTGTAGTCAATGGTTTTGCGGATGTCTCGATTACCTCGCAGATAAACAAAGCAAAGCCAATCATCATACTTCAAAACCGATATTCACTTGCTTTGGTGACAATAATTTGCTATATTGTTGTCTATAGATGCAAGTTACATAAACAGCGACTGCAAAATAGATTTAAGAGACTTCATAATAATGCCTTATCATCTGCCGGAGGATAATAGCCCATAATAGACGTACTGAGGTGCTATAAATAGAACAGATTTTTTGCAGAAAAGAAAAAATGAAACTCAGGAGCATAATTTTCACGATTGGTTTAGTAACGTTGCACTTATGCTACAGCAGTCTGTGGGCACGGCCGACAACAGCATACGAGGCTGAAAAGGTAGTAACAGGTTGGCTGAAAGCCGATGCCCAGCCGCTGGGTATGATCCTTGGCCGGCGCGTAATGAAAGTTGAGACTTTCACTGATGAATACGGTAGCGCAGTCTATTACATCGTCTATTTGCAGCCCAGCGGATTTATTATTGTCTCGGCAGACGATTTGGTTGAGCCGATTATCGGTTTTGCCGATGACGGCACCTTCGACCCATCGCCTGAGAACCCTCTGGGAGCATTAGTGACCAGCGATCTAAGTAGGCGAGTCACGAAGGTCCGGGATACTTACCGACTGCTGGTAATAGTCGAGAAGACGACAGTTACTGACACCCAAAGCAAGTGGAGAAACTTTATCAGCCTTGCCGAGGTTCCCACAGGTGGATTTGGCTTGATGGGCCTAAACTGCGTCTGCGATGTTCGCGTGGCACCGCTGGTGCAAAGTCGGTGGAACCAGCTCGATGCCTGTGGCGAAGCTTGCTATAACTATTACACGCCGCAATGGGTATGGGATGAGCAGCCGATTACAGGTCATATCGACTGGGATGAAGGCAATCCCCAAAACTATCCCTGCGGGTGCATCGCGACAGCGATGGCCCAGTTGATGCTATATCATAAGCATCCCAGCGACCCTGGCGGGATAGGCGTACAAGTATTTCGAATCGAAGTAGATGGTGAGCCGAGCAGTGCGAAAACGCGTGGCGGTGACGGCGAGGGTGGGCCCTATCGATGGGACCTGATGGTCACCAGGCCCGACTGCAACACAGAGCAGGAGCAACGGCAGGCCATCGGGGCACTTTGCTATGATGCTGGCGTTGCTGTCAAAATGGAATATAAATCTGAGGGATCAGGTGCTTTGATGCATGATGCAAGGGCCGCGCTGGTTGACACCTTCCAGTATAGCAACGCGGTCCTTGGATATAGCTCCGGTGATGATATCGGTCCTGGTCTAAGTACGATGATCAATCCCAATCTCGATGCTAAAGCACCTGTTATGCTGGCTGTATCGGACAGCTCGGACCCAAACGGTGGGCACGCCGTCTTGTGTGATGGATACGGGTACGAGTCCTCAACGTTATACTACCATCTGAATATGGGCTGGGGTGGGACTGATGATGCATGGTACAACTTGCCAACTGTAAGCACGCGCTCGGAGTTCAACTCAGTTACCTCATGCCTGTACAACATTTTCATCTCAGGGAAAGGCGAGATTATCAGCGGGCGCGTCTTGGATGCCAACGGTAAACCCATACCCAATGCCAGAGTCTACGCCGAGCCAAGCGGCCGGGCTGGTCTTATGGCTTTAACCGATGACAAAGGGATATATGCTCTTGGCAGATTGCGATCTAATACCACCTATACAGTATGGCCTGAGGTAGATGGATATGCTTTGCCCCGCCAGTTGGTTGATACGGGAATCTCGAGTAATAACACTGCCACGTCGGGGAACCGCTGGGGTATTGATTTTTATACCGATGTAGTACTGGATTCTCCAGCTCCTTTATTGCTCTTTGTTGACTTTGATGCCCCCAATGACCCTGGTCCCAGTGATGCGGGAATCTCTGACCCTTACGAGGACGGGTCAGCCGAGCACCCCTTCGACGCTATACAGGAAGCCATCGACGCGGCCCTGCTTGGAGACACTGTGGTTGTCATGCCCGGGACCTATACAGGCGATGGCAACCGCGACCTGGACTTCAAAGGCAAAGCCATCACGGTTCGGAGCACTAACCCAGATGACCCTGCCATTATCGCCGCGACAGTGATTGATTGCAACGGAACTGAAGCCGACCCACACCGGGGGTTCCAGTTTCAGAGCTTCGAGACGCCTCTGTCGGTCTTGGAGGGCTTGACCATTACCGGCGGACATTACGAGCAAGGCGGTGGTATCTACTGCGGGGATTGCGCCAACCCGACAATTACCTGCTGCACATTCAACGGCAACTGGGGATCGCTCGGCGGAGGAATGTACAATGAAAACGGCAGTCCGAAAGTGACCGATTGCAAATTCAGCGGCAACTCCGCAGATGCTGGTGGTGGGATGTATAACCTTTCGGATGAGCTTGCCTGTAATCCAGTTGTAACCAACTGCATTTTCTACAGCAACACCGCAGATAAAAATGGCGGAGGAATGTACAATTGGGGGTACGCCAGCCCAACATTGACTAACTGTGTATTCACTGGAAACTCCGTCCCCGCTGGCGGCGGTGGTGCTATACGGAATAACGAGGGCAGCAGTCCGGCTGTAACCAACTGTGTCTTCATTAAAAACTCAGCAGAAACATTCGGCGGTGGGATACGGAGCTCTAACAGCAGCAATGTGACTCTTACCAACTGCACATTTAGTGCAAATTCAGCCACCAGCGGTAATGCTTTGGCTTGCACGCCGGATGAGGGTGGTAACCAATCTTCGAGTAGTATTCAAGTTATCAACTGCATCCTCTGGGATGGTGGGGACGAAGTTTATAATGACGATGGCTCGACAATTGTAATTGTCTTTAGCAATGTTCAAGGTGGCTGGTCGGGCGAAAGCAACATTGATGCCGACCCTTGTTTTGCGAATATGGGTTACTGGGACGAGAATGGAACACCTAAAGATGCGAATGATGACTTTTGGGTTGACGGCGATTATCACTTGAAATCGCAGGCCGGCAGATATGACCCACAGAGACAAAGCTGGCTTCAGGATGATTTAACAAGCCCTTGTATCGATGCAGGAAATCCAACGACTCCCATTGGCCTTGAGCCGTCTCCCAACGGCGGCATAATCAATATGGGGGCCTACGGCGGCACGGCGGAGGCAAGTCTGTCCTTATTGACTGTGGGTAATGTGACTGATCTTAAGAATGATGACACTGGTGACATAGAAGACTTGCCTGCGTTCGTTGATTAGCGGCTCACCAAAGGCACGCTGCTCTTGGAGGACATCAACCGCAACAGCGTCACCGGTTCAGAGGCATCGGACAGTTCTGCAGCCCACATGAGCAATAGAGCTAATGATGAATGTGAAGCCAGTCAAGTACATTGTGCTCTCGATTGCAGTTTGCTGGTTTTTGAAGATGTTCTTGAGGCTCCCTGCGATCGAAGAAACAGGCTTTGGTTTTCTGTAGAAAAGCAAGCAGAGTATAAGCGAGAACAACCTACCGAATAGACATCGAATGAGGAGAAAGAAATACGGCATCATTACCTCCGCAAGGAGTCCCGAGGACTGAGAAACTCCTCTATTCTCGCACGCTGAAAAGGGGTGCGAGACGCGGCCCGGACCCGATTTCCAGGCTTTCACAGTTCTTGTCCTGGCTTAGCCGCCCTGCAACTCTCCATCTATCATCGCAACCGGCCAAATACGGTAAATTCGTAGTTTTTTCCTTGCCGTGGGATTACATATGATATATGTTCTGCCTATTCGACCCCAAGTCGGAATTTTGAATTTCAAATTTATCTTGACCCGACCCTGCTCAGGAGGTAATTATGGACTACACTTGTCATGATATTGCACAAATGATCGACCACTCGCTATTGCGACCTGAACTGACCGAGGAAGACATTCGCAAAGGTTGTGAGATAGCAAAGAAGTATAAGGTTGCCACCGTCTGCTGCAGCCCGTCTGCAGTAGCGCTGGTCAAAGAGCTTCTCCAGGACTCTGGTGTCAAAACGACCACTGTTGTCGGCTTTCCACACGGCTATAACAAGACCGAAACAAAGGTTTTCGAGGCTGAGCAGGCCATCAAAGACGGTGCGGTCGAAGTGGATATGGTGCTTAACATCAGCAGACTTCGCAGCGGCGACTACGATTACGTCAAGAAGGACATCCAGGCGGTTGTTGAGGCAGCCCACCGCCACAAGATAGTAGTCAAGGTAATTTTCGAGAATTACTACCTTACCGATGAGCAAAAGAAGGTTGCCTGTAAGCTCTCAGAAGAGGCCGGGGCCGACTTTGTCAAGACATCGACCGGTTTCGCGGGCGGCGGAGCAACATTAGAAGACCTGCGGCTTATGAGGCAGAACGTCTCTGAGAACGTGCAGGTAAAGGCTGCCGGCGGTGTACGCGACCTGGAGATGGCTTTGAAGGTCAGAGAAATCGGTTGTACGAGATTTGGAGCGACCAGGACGGAGACTATTATGGAGCAATGCTATAAGAGGAGCAGGCAAAAGTAAGTGACGATGCTACGTGCTGCCTTTGTAGTTGGCAGAGGCTTGAAAGGAATTCATATGTCAAGAGGGGTGAATCATGAAAAACAAACATTACCCAACTCTATTCAGTCCTATTCAGATCGGCAATATAACGGTAAGCAACCGAATCGCAATGGTGCCGACAGATATAAGTTCGGCTAATGCGGATGGCTCTGTGAATCGAAGGGTAATCACCTATCACGAGGAGATCGCCAAGGGAGGCTGTGGGTTCATCATCGTCGGGGCGACCACTCCTGATAAGATAACAGGAAGGCCAACTGTGACTTGTCTTGCCGCGGACGAAGACCCTTTGATCCCAGGGCTTGCCCATCTTGCCGAGGCGATCCATCGTCACGGCGCGAAATGCGCTGTCCAGATTCAGCATCCAGGTCGCCAGGCGGCCTGGCCA
>Ga0209636_10004619_pt1 | contig 14050 bp, 12 predicted proteins | sample DeeMarSWOR152_54_FD_187464 | JGI IMG/M metagenome (GOLD analysis project Ga0209636, IMG submission 187464) | Marine sediment microbial communities from White Oak River estuary, North Carolina - WOR-1-52-54 (SPAdes) (version 2) | ecosystem: Environmental > Aquatic > Marine > Intertidal zone >...
AGCTCGGCTTCACCGTTCCCAGGTGTAAGCCCGTACTAAGTCTGCCGCTAAATAGGCCACCTATAGATCCTCTAATGCTCAAAATTCCGGGAAAAAGAGCAAGTATCCACGGAGCCCGAGTGAACACGTTAAGATATAGAACAATGAACGTTCCAGCTAGCATCGCACCAAGGTTGGAGGACAGCGATAGCAAGGACTGACCCAAGCTTGCGATAAGCCCAGTTATTGAAATTCGAACTGCCATCGCAACCACTTCCATTCATTCGGTGTCGCCTCATCCTTGGACATCGCATCTTCGCCATAGATCCGGAGCCCGCGGGTCCGCAGACTCGTCTGACACTAACACGTCCACTATGCAACTTTAATTTCCTCAACGGTGCTTGAGGTTAATGACCCAAACTTTCTTAAAGGCATTTTGCTACTGTTCCCGTTCATCTTTCTGAGTGTCCACAATTTTAGTTTTTTGAATAAGATTTTTAACACGGACACCGCCAAGAATACAACTGCTTTGGGAGCGACATCCAATTGAAAGCGGTTGTTTTGGCTGGAGGATTCGGAACGAGGTTGCGACCGCTCAGTTGCACAAGGCCAAAGCTTCTTTTCCCGGTCTGTAACAGGCCTTTACTAGACTGGACGCTAGAAAGGCTAGATAAGAGTGGGATAAAAGATGTCGTTTTGGCCACAAATTATATGGCTGAAGCTTTCATCCAACGTTACGGAGACTCAACGCGTGGTATGAGACTCTTCTATTCTAGAGAGGAGAAGCCATTAGGAACAGGGGGTCCTATCAAAAAAGCAGAGGAATTAATTGGACATGAGGAGCCTTTTCTCGTCTTAAACGGAGACATCCTCACCGACTTCGACTATTCGAAGCTACTGAAAAAGCATGTCGAAAAAGGCGCGACGGCAACGATAGCCCTCTACAGGGTTAAAGATCCCAGTCGTTATGGCGTAGCCGAGCTAACTGAGAAAAATCGCGTGGTAAGGTTCGTGGAAAAGCCCGCTCGAGAGAAAGCGCCCAGCAACCTGGCAAACGCTGGAATCTACGTCTTAGACCCTAAGATACTTGATTACATACCGGGCGGTCAACCGGTCTCCATCGAGCGTGAGGTGTTCCCAAAGCTGGCGGATAAGGGAAAACTCTACGGTTATGATTTCAAAGGTTTGTGGATAGACATCGGAAAGCCAAAGGACTATCTCAAGGCAAACAAACTTTTGCTTGACACCGAAATCAAAAAGAGCCAATTTGGGAAGAGCGTCCGCATAAAGAGCGCTGTGAAAATTAAAGATCCCACCACGGTTGGTGAGAAAGTGGTCATTGGGGAGAAATCAAAAGTTGGTCCCTACGCAGCTATCGGACAACGCGCAATCTTAGGGAAGGGGGTTCTTGTCCAGAATTCAATAATCTTCCCTAGAGTAATGATCTCAGATTTCACGTTTCTTGCAGGTGCGATCATCGGCGAAGAGGCTATTATCGGGAGACACGTGAAAATTGGGAATAGATGTATGATTGGCGACCACGCTGTGATTCAGGACAATGTCGTCCTCACACGAGGCGTCACTGTGTGTCCCTCAAGAGTGGTTTCCGAAAGCGTGCTTACACCCCGATGCCTAATGTAAACGATTTCAGTTTAGCCAGAGATAGGACCAGTCTCCTCTAAGATTTCTTTTTCTCAAAACTAAACATTCACATTTTCTCATGCACACTTTTGATGATATAGGTGCACGTAGCAATCCATAAGGAAAGAGTTACAATGACGATTAACCATGTTTTTATGAGGTATCGATAAATGAACAAGTCGAGCTCATTGATTTCTGAAAGCGTTGCTAGCATTCCCGGTTCTCTTGGCCAAGGAAAAAATGAGCCAGGTGGACTATAACTCCAATTCACCTCACCCTCGCTGTCATAAATGTAACGAGTAGCTTTGGAATATGCTGCTATCGTGTATGCTGTAACAATAATAGAAACAATACATAACAGCGCTATGAGCAAAAGCTGAGAAGGCCTTAAGATTTTTAATCCCCTGATAAATTTCATTTCTAACTCCTCGACATATCCGTTAGTTCCTAAATTTTACACCTCTTTTCTCCCAGAAAAAACTACTTTTTAGAACAGCCCATTAGGTCATTCGATCTTGTTTTTCGGTCTCTCTGAAAAGAGGCTTGTGTTCGCTTCTCTCGACAAACTATTTTTCTCGATTGTTATCCAAAACAAGGTACGGCCATCTTTCAAGTGAAGTCCCCTACGTAAACTATAACAAAGCAATCAAAATACATACTAACAAACACCTAAGAGCGATGTGAAGCGGAATGTCCATGGCAATGACGCTTGAAAGAAACGACTTAGACAGTCTTGAAAAACGTAGAGCATACACGGTTAGCATTGTGGGATGCGGACGGATGGGTTTGCCGCACGCCTGCCTCTTCGCCGAGGCCGGGTTCAAAGTTATCGGCGTTGACTCGGATCAACGGGTCGTCGATTTGATGAAGAGAGGCAGAGCTTCCTTCGCTGAGCCGAAACTCGATGCCCTACTGAAGAGATACGTGAAGAACGGTCGTCTCACTGCCACAAGCGATGCTAGAAAAGCCGCCTCAACAAGCGACGTTATCGTATTTGTTGTTCCAACACCCATCGACCGAAAGAAAAAGCCCAATTATTTTCGTCTTGAGAAGGCTTGTAAGGAAGTAGGCATGGGCTTACGTTCAGGGTCCTTAGTCATTTTTACGAGTGCCACGAGCCCTGGAGTAACCGAAACTCTGGTGAAGGAGACGCTGGAGAGTGCATCTGGCTTAAAGACTGGAGTCGACTTCGGTTTTGCCTACAGTCCAATCCGCGCCGCCCCGGGACGAATGTTGCAGGACATAACTACCTGTGCGAGAGTGGTGGCCGCTGTTAGCGAGCAAAGCTTGAAGGTCGCCTGTCTGTTTCTGAGCACGATTGTAAAAGGAGAAATAATCAAGGTTAGGGACATAAAAACTGCAGAAGCCGTCAAGCTGTTCGAAAACGTGAACAAGGATGTTAACATTGCGCTGGCAAACGAGTTCGCCCACTTTTGTGAAAAGGCTGGAATAGACTTCGTTGAAGTGCAAAAGGCGGCCAACATGCAACCCCCTTGTCATCTACTGACTCCTATGATTGTTGGCGGATACATCCCGAGAGATTCTTATCTTCTCCTTGATGAGGCGGATGCGGTGAACGTGAAACTTCGTATGTTAACTCTCGCAAGAAAAATAAACGATGAAATGTTAGGTCACACGCTTCATCTGGTAAGAGACGCTTTAAAATCATGTGGAAAGCCCATGAGGAGAGCCAAAATCTCGGTCTTCGGGGTTTCTTGTCGCCCAAACCTAAAGGAACCCCGTGGTTCCTCAACGAAGAAGCTTGTAAGCATGTTGAGCAAGAAGGGTGCGCTGGTTAAAGTGTATGACCCCTTCTTCTCTCACAAGGAGTTAATTGCTATGGGATATCCCGCAGAAAGAACATTAACAAAAACTGTTGAAGGGGTAGACTGTTTAGTCATCATCACAGGGCATGATCGATTCAGGCGGTTAAACTTAAGGAAGATCAAGCTTTTGGTCAAAAAGCCGGCCGCAATAGTTGACATGGGACACGTTATTGCTCCTCAAAAAGCGGAAAGAGAAGGATTTGTATATCGTGGTGTGGGCAGAGGCATCTGGACCACATGAAAATGTTGTGTGCGAAATTAAGCAAACTCGAAAAAATATATAAAGACCGAAACTTCCGATCAACTGTACATAGGCAATGCGTAAGTTCCTAGCCAACAAAAGTATGTTAGCGAATTAAGGAAGGATAAGCGAAGTGAAGACAAGGAATTGAGCTAAAAATGATCATTTTTTTAGTTTCCGTTTTAATCTCGTTTCTCACAACGTTTTTCATTACCCCCTACTTCATGAGATTCTTATACAGCGCTGGAATAGTTGGCTTGGACCTCCAGAAAAAAAACAAACCAAAATTGCCTACGTCTGGAGGAATTTGTGTTGCTTTCGGAGTTTTGGCCGGATTATTGGCCTATATAGCTCTGTACACGTTTGTTCCATTGTTTTTTCCATCCATCAGCATCCTGATAATCGATGTAATACCACTGTTGGCTGTCACCTCCTCCGTCCTTATTGTTATGTTTGTTGGTTTGCTGGATGATTTGAACACCAGATCAAAAAAAGTGAGGACAAAAGAAGGTTATGACATTAGAGTTGGGTTCCCGCAATGGATTAAACCCTTGCTGACTTTGCCAGCTGCGGTACCATTAATGGCGATAAGTGCCGGCGTGACCACAATGGCAATTCCTTTCGTTGGAAACGTCGAGTTTCGCGTACTTTATCCCCTTTTGCTAATACCTATAGGAACTGTAGGGGCATCTAACCTTGTCAATATGCTTGCGGGATTTAATGGTTCAGAAGCTGGAATGGGAATTGTTTATCTTTTGGGTTTAGGAATTTTTGCTTTGCTAACTGAAAGCACTGGATCGATCATATTTTTGGTTACCTTTGCCGCCCTAATTGGCTTCATTAGGTATAATTGGTATCCCGCTAAGATTCTACCTGGAGACTCCTTAACCTATCTCCTTGGCTCGATAGTCGCAGCAGGAGTAATCGTTGGCAACATGGAAAGAGCAGGAATTATCGCAATGCTCCCGTTCATTATCGAGTTTTTTTTGAAATTGAGGGTTAGATTTAAAGCAACATGTCTCGGAAGATTGAGGAAAGACGGGAAACTTGATCCACCTTACGGAAGAAAAGTGTTCAGCTGGACTCATCTCATAATGAACTTGAGAGCAATGACGGAAAAACAAGTGACGATACTACTAATTGCTATTCAATTTTGCTTTGTCATTGTCATGTTCTCACGGATCCTTTAAGAAGCATGGGCACGCGTGCAAGTTAGACAAAGCTATTGGCTATAACTGATTATAGCGTTGCTTGCAAATATGGTAAAGATCATTCAGTCGAAGTCGCTAGGCTAAGCTTTCTTCTTTTGGATTTCCTTTTTTAGGTTGAAGGGTTTGCCCTCTGAGAGTATTTTTTTAGGGATTTTTTGCGTCCACTTCCGCAAAAAGGGCAGTTCATCTTTTTCTTCTCGCAGTTCATCGGGTAACATTTCCGGGATTTCGTCGCGAATGGGATACCAACGCAGACACTTTGGACATATGATCACGCCCTCCACGATTTCCTCCTTTTCCTCAAACACATGTAACTCAAGGGGGTAATACTTGTCGATTGGGCAAGCCAGAATGTCCATCAGCTTTCTTTTGATAATTTATCCCTCCTCGTCTGCTCTATGTTAAATTAGAAAGGTTATAAAAGATTTGCCGGAACTCTCAAATGGTAAAAGAGGCATTAAAGTTCCAAGAATCAATCGATTTCTTCAATATCTTTCAACGAGAATAGACGGACACAAATCTTTCGATCGACCTATCGTAAGTTTCTTCAATTTCAGGTAGAAACAGGCAGCCGGGAAGCTCGTCTCTTTCTTTATGGTGGCGTATGCACTCGCAGCACTTACCCCTCCTCTCACAGGATACATAGGTGCATCCGCAATCTTTCAGGTTAATTTCTAGATTGGGACACGACTTTCTCCCACTCATTAGATATCTCTCCATGACCTCACTAACCAACGAACACTCCTATTTCAGTTTTGAAATATCTCTACGTCAAGAACCACTTGGTACCAGTTAGGCCCTGTAGGGCGCACAACTCGACCAAAAGGCGTTTCAAATCTAACACCGAGGTTCTCTAGCTTTCCAGCCACTTTCGTCTTGACTTTCTCAACGGGTTTCTCATCCTTTCCAGCGTGTTCAAAATCGTAATAGTGAATCCGCCCTCTGGTTTGCTTGAGCGCCAACACAGCAAAGTCAAGGTATTCATATGCCTTCTCAGGCAAGGGCATAAGAACCCGATTCGCGACGTTTCGCAACCTCTCTTCCACAATTCTTTTTGCGTCCCCCTCTGTTGGAAGAACTCGCCCCGTAACCTTGTTAAGTTCAACGTTTTCATGCATGTACTGAACCGCAACCGGGTTGATGTCTATGGAAAAAATTTTGCTGGCTTCGGAGTGTTTTGCAATTATGATGGAGTAGCAACCCACCCCGGCAAACATGTTGACAATCACCTCGCCTGGTTGAACTTGTCTGGCGATCCGCATCCTCTCATACAAGAGTCTAGGTGAGAAATAGCACCTTCTAAGGTCAACTTTAAAGACGCAACCGTGCTCCCGGTGGACAGTTTCAGTTCTTCTTTCACCCGCAACCCACTCCAGCTCGCGCAACCGAAGATCACCGGAAACTGGACTAACTTGACGCCACACGCTTCTGACACGTTTGTGAGTTTGCATGACGGCTTCAGCTAGAATTTCGCTCCGTTGCCGGAGGGCCCCGGGAACCCGAATAACCGCGATGTCACCAATGATGTCGTAGGACTTATAGACAAGCTTGAGCTCGCTAGGCTTAAGCTTGTTTGCCAGAAGAGACTTGAGGCTCCGCTCCATTTTCGAGCACCTCAAATGAGGGCTTACTCAATGAGGGCTATGCGGCCCAGCCAAACAGCCAATCGCTTCAGTCCCTTAGGAAGATACTCTTGAATCAACTCCACATCATGTTTTTTGATGGCCTTCAGGACAGCTAAAGAGAAGAAGTAGACAATTGCACCGACGATCACGTAGAAGGGGAGTAGGTACAGTTGGGAAACGAAGCTTTCCAGTATGCGAGAAAGTGTGACTGCTGTTGCCATAAAGAGGGAGGCTACTGCGGCCTTCCACAACGCTTCCGTGTCGAAGGTGACGTTGAGAATTCTTTTCAAAGTGTACGCTCCTAGCCCAAATCCTGCGAACGCCGCTAGGAATCTTGCCCAAGCTGGACCGATTATACCTATGCTCATGTGGGCCAGGGTAATGTAGCTTGCGATCGAGTTGAAAAATATGGAAATCAACGTAATCGTTGACGCGGTTTTGGTGCGCTCTAGCGTCAACAGCGTCGGACTAATCGCAATTCCAAGTGTTGGAGGAAGCGAGGCCAAACAAATAATGGTTAAGGGTAAAGCAGCTTCAGCGTACTCTATTCCGGCAAACACAACCATTACAGGGTACGCCAAGGACGCGAGTCCAACGAGCATCGGAAAGCCAAACAAAACGGCATATCGTGCTGAAACGTGAAAAGCTTGTCTCAAGCTATCTGAGCCTCCTTTTGCGTACAACTCTGAGAGTTGTGGAAAAAGGGCAGTAACAATGGAGGTTGAAAGCAAACTTGGGACCGCGGCAGCTCGAACGGCCCAACCGTAAACGCCGAGGCTAGCCCCACCCATGTAGGGCAGTATGAACAGCTGGTCCACCCACCCTGCGACTAATCCGAGGACAGCCGAAATGTAAAGTGGGTAGGAGAAGTTGATCAGAGGCCTTATCGGGTGAGGCTTTTCGAGGGTGCCGAGGAATCTGTACGTTAACACAAAGCCCGCGAGGGCGGCGACGACGGAGCCCATCAGCCATCCATAAACCACGCCAAAAAGTCCCCAACCTAGGTAGAGAAGACCGATGCCTACGACATTCTTCACAATGGTTTGGCTGAGGCTTACGGCGGCCAGTTCCCGGAACTTCTGCAAACCTTGCAAAAACCCCAACATCGGAAGAGTTAGAATCGCGAAGACAGATGCTAAAGCTAGAATCTGGAACAGTGAGGTCCATTTGGGTGTGCCAAACAAGATTGTGGATACTGACTCTGCAAACAGAAAGAGTAGGACGCCCAAGATCACTGAAGTCAGCGATGTTATCTGCAAAACGCGGCTGGCCACAGATCTAGCCTTTTCCAGTCTTCCTTCTGCAATGTATTGAGCGATGTACTTTGTTGAAGCTGACCGTAAGGCGAATACTCCGACGATTTGCACCAAACCTAATACAAAGACCAAGACAAAGTAGATGCCCATGTCAGGATTCGGCGGAGGAGGCAACCGAGTTTGGGGAATCCTAACTAGGAAAAGCAGGTATACTACGCTGATGAGGGTGGATACGACTCCTTGAACAAAGACATAGGTGGCGCCCCTTGCAACCCGAACCCCTGAACTCGGATTTTTCGGCAATAGACAGTTCGCCTCTTGATGGACAGTTGAGAATATGCAAGGCGTTAATAAAACTTAAGCATGACTGATCAGTAGTTTACCAGTTCGCGCGCGCTAGGCTAAAATGTACCCAAGAGACAGCCCTCCAGCAATCGCGTAAATCGGACTATCTCTCAATGATCTTTCGGTTTCTATTGACCTTAGGAAGAAGAACATAAAGAGGAGGAGGGCGAAAATTCCCACGGCTTCATCGTCGAACAATCTCCATGAGGCGCAACCGATATGGGAAGCGTTTAAGGCTAGGAACAACGCTGAGAAGAGACCGATCTCCTTGCCGCCGAAATCCTTGCCAAGAAATACATGTCCAAACATGTCAATTATTGCCATGATTGTTGGAAAGACCACGCATAGTTCGAGTAGGGGCTATCGGCAAATCCAGCGAGTTTGACACGAGATAGAAACATGCAGCGGTGAAGTATAGCTCTGGAAAGGTCATGTATACTGTACGCCTGATTGGATACCAGCTTATGGGCGCGCGCGCATATTGGGCTAGTAAGCCAGCTCTTTGACTCTACTCGGCGGCACACCGTTTCAACGCGCTTGTTAGTCGGCACAGGCTTCAGTAACGAGTTACATTCTTGTCAAATGATTGCAAACTCGGATTATTGCGACAGCCTAAAGGATAAAATGTTATCTCTTCGAATGCTTTAATAAAGGCATCTGATTAATGGAAGCAGAACAGGGAATTAGAGGGCCACGAAGTGGAAAGCTTCTCGAAGATTTTGGTGACAGGTGGGGCAGGATTCATCGGAAGTCACCTCGTTGACCGATTGATGAAAGAGGGGTACGAAGTAGTAATCCTGGACAATTTCTTTAGCGGTGACATTGAAAACATAAAAAATCACTTAGAGAGCGAAATGCTCTATTTAGTTAAGGGAGATGTTAGAAGTTCGGACAATGTTAAAGAAGCCGTGAGGAACGTTGATGCGGTTTTTCATCTAGCCGCAATTGTGAGCGTGCCACTATCTATAGAGAACCCATTGCTTGTTAACGATGTAAATGTCACAGGAACGTTGAACCTTTTGGAGGCTAGCTTAAAGGCTGATGTCAAACGGTTCATATACGCCTCCTCATGTGCTGTGTATGGCGGGGTAGACCGTTTACCAATAGATGAACGTTGCCCAACTAACCCTTTATCGCCTTATGCTGTTTCGAAGCTTGCTGCCGAATGTTACTGTAAGATTTTTTGTGACAACTATGGACTGGATACGTTGTGCCTTAGGTACTTTAACGTCTATGGGCTCAGACAAACAGGAGACTCTTATAGCGGTGTAATAACGCAGTTCATTGATCGATTGAAACAGAGAAAACCACCAATCATTTACGGTGATGGACAGCAAACAAGGGACTTCGTGCATGTTAAGGACATTGTGGAAGCTAACATGCTTGCTCTAAACTGTCAGCTTGGTGCTGGCGAGATGATCAATGTGGGTACGGCAAAATCTACGACAATAAACGAACTTGCCAATTTTTTAATAGAATTTTTTGGTCAAGCACATCTAAGACCTGTATACAGAGCACCAAGAGAAGGAGATATTCGCAACAGCTATGCAGACATAGGCAAAGCTGAAAAAATGCTGGGTTACAGACCGAAAATTACAGTGAAAAAAGGGATAAGGATGTTGCTAGAAAACCAACGTGAAATCCAAGCGTGATTGAAAAGCGATAGATCGTGAAAGTCATAATGATTAATGCGCGCGCGACGCACTCGTACCAAAAATTATGACCCTTAAATCCTTCGCGCGAGGATTTTAGGTAGACATGACAGCTTTTATTTCTGTGCACATTTGCGGTTATTTGCGCGCGCGCTAGCCTTTTCCAGTAATCTTTCCGCGAATACTGAGCGATGTGCTTTGTTGAAGCCGACCGTAAGGCAAATGTTCCGATGACTTGCACCAAACTTAATACAAAGACCAAGACAAAGTAGATGCCCATGTCAGGATTCGGCGGAGGAGGCAACCGAGTTTGGGGAATCCTAACTAGGAAAAGCAGGTATGCTACGCTGATGAGGGTGGATACGACTCCTTGAACAAAGACATAGGTGGCGCCCCTTGCAACCCGAACCCCTGAACTCGGATTTTTCGGCAATAGACAGTTCGCCTCTTGATGGAAGTTGAGAATATGCGTGGCATTAACAAAGTTTAAGCATGGACACCCATTAGTTTATTAGTTCCTTGATGTCCTCCAAAAAAGCCGCTGCCTCTTTCATGCTGGCTACATACGCTTAGACTAGTCGTATTTGACTTCATAAACGCACACGAGGGCGTAGACTTGTCCTTGGACTGCCTCTCCTTTAGAAAAGTATGCTAGTTCAAAGTTTGTGAGTGTAACACTTGGTGGGCTTCCCAGCTTTGTTTCTTTTCCGTAGGTCATCAATTTGTATAGTGTGCTGTTTTGGCCCTTTACATTAGGCACTAGCTCACCCTCGTCTCGCTGGTTATTTGCGTTTTTGTCCATCCAATCTATTCCAAGGGAGACATTTCCGAAGGAATTATCGTCCAAGCCCGGAATACGTGCCATCCATCTCCACTTGCCCTCGTCGCCAAAATTTGCATCCTGCCCATTCGTGAGGAAAGTTGTAAAGACTAGAACATGACTTACGTTGTAGGTAAAGCCCAGCGCGCGCGCATTCTGATTAAACTCTTCCAGAACCTTGATTGCCTCGGTTTCATTTGACATCAACATATACCCTATTCTTTTTATCTGAGTTGAGTTGATCGTGCCGTTGTCGGCGAGGCTTGTTTTGTTTCCCCAAACCGTGATCCAGTAGCCGTAGTCCCACCAACTCGCCACCACAGCGTCTGGCGGCAGGCTGTCCCGCATCCAGGCCAGGGTGTCTATCCAGTCGCGGACTGTCTCGTCTGGCTTTAACGGTATACTAGCAGATGCAATAGTTGTGGGTGCATCTGCTTGACTGAAAACTCTAGGGCTAGGTAAGACAAAGGTAAATGTAAGCAGGAGGAACATAACGATTAGGAAGGCTCCACTGAACTCTTTCCCCACGTGCCTTGCAAAACGTGTCTTCCGCCTCGGAATAGCTGGAGTCTCCCTCATGATGGTGACGAAGGGTCTTAACAGCTGAACCAAGGCTAAGGCCCAGAGAAGAGAGATAGCTGGAGCTAAAAGCAGAGTTAATCGTATCATGGAGCCGGCAAAATAAATTGAGGTTAAGCCGAAAATGGTTAGAAAAACGTTGCGATTCGTTGGATTCCGCACTGCAAAGAACAAGCCGACGGGCAGAAGAAAGGCGCCTATACCGAGGTCGTAATAAAAGGATCCCCACGCGGCTGGTCTGTGCTCTTGCACAGACGCTATGAGCTCAAGTCTTGCCACTAAAGGATTCACAATAGATAGATTCTTGACCGATAGGGGTCTAACGTATCCAAACCATGAGAGCATAAGGAGTGAAAACGCGCAAATAGCAAAAAAAACGAGTACGAAAACCGTTTTCATCTTGGTGGTTTTGATGTAGCGAAAAATCTCATAAGCGCATAACAACAAGAAGACCCCGAGCACCACCAAAACGGAAATATCAGTCAAAAATTTAAAGCCCAAGCGTGGCACGTTGACAGCTATGAAAAAAGCTACACCATACGTTGTGCTGTAGGAAAAAAGCAAGCGCGATGAATACCTACGCAGCAGGAGCAAGGCAAAAACGAAAATAATCGTCATTCCCATGGGATACTTCGCGGCCCCCCATGAGGCGAAAAGGTATCCAAGAGACAGCCCTGCAGCAGCCGCGTAAACCAGATTGCTTTTCAAAGACCTATTGGTTTCGAGTGATCTTAGGAAGAAGAACATAAACAGGAGGAGGGCGAAAATTCCCACGGTTTCATCGTCGAAGAACCCCCAAGAGGTGCGACCGATATAGGAAGCGTTTAAGGCTAGGAATAACGCTGAGAAGAGACCGACCTCCTTGCCGCCGAAGTCCTTGCCCAAAAAGTACATGACCAAACACGTCAATGCCCCCATGATTGCTGGGAAGACCACACAGAGTTCAAGCAGGGTTATGGGCAAGCCCAGCGCGTTTGACACTAGATAAAGAGATGCGGCGGCAAAGGGTAGTCCTGGAAAGGAGTTGCCTGGGATGTTACGCCCGAATGGATACCAGCTCATGGGCCAGCCCATGGAGTCGTGCCAAGAGGCCCAGGAGAAGAAGCCGTTTTCAACCATGTGTTTGCTCAGGCGATACTGAAAATAAGGGTCAAACTCAGAGAGGTAGGTACCCCAACGCATGGGAAGTAACCTAACCATGAAGGCGAGGAGAAGTACTAGGAAAAGTAGAGAAGCTAACACGAGCGAAGAGTGGGATACTCTGAAGCGGAGGGCTCCCAGGCTCTTCAAGGATTTCACCAGCGTTTCCCTATGAAAAAGCTTTCGGAATTTGACCATGAAAGAGTCCTCCTCTCGCCAAACAATTGGCGTACCCTTTTATTTGATTTATGGTCGTCCAGAAGAAAGTAAATCTAATGGAAATATGCGCTTTGTCTCTATTTCTCTCAAGCAGTTAGCTCTCCCAAATCGTATGACGGACAACACTTCTTGTGTGACGCGTACAGAATCGTATGGGAGTATCTGATTTCATTTCCCATGAAACGTGAGTAATTCTTTCTTCTCCTTTTCTATGCATTTTTTTGTGAATATTCTCTCTTCATGATTCACACATGCTTTCCTATCCGTATGGGTTTACGCGGGTTAGCAAGTATCACAAAGTAAGCTACACCAATGATGTTTGAGGTGAATCCTTGAACAAACATCGAATGTTCGTGACATTAAATAACGTAAGAGAACATTTCTCAATGTCTGTACTTCGAAATATTAATTTGTAAAGGAACAATAAAGACTAGCACGGTAATCGAAACCCATGAACGTGATGTTGTGGGAGAGCCAAATTTACTCGTGCCAATATGGAATTACAAATCCCAAAATCTGCAACAACTGGAGATGTAACCTTGAGAGTTACAGAGATGGAGAAGATTTTGATCACGGGAACAAGCGGGTTGTTGGGAGGTAAGATAGTGAAACAAACGCAAGTGCACTATGCGGTTATTCCCACATATAATACAAAACCGCTTTTTCCCAACTCGGTCGAAATGAACATTACAGACGAGAGAAGGGTGCTGCAAGTTTTTAGCAGTTTTAGGCCAGATATCGTGGTTCACGTGGCCGCTGAGACGAATGTCGACAGATGCGAAGTGGACAAAGAGCACGCTTGGAAAGTGAATGCTGAAGGGACAAGAAACATTGCAAGGATGAGTAATCGAGTAGGTGCCAGAATCGTGTATGTTTCAACCGACTACGTTTTTGATGGCGAAAAAGGATTATACACTGAAGAAGATGAACCAAATCCAATTAGTTATTATGGATTGACGAAGCTTGAGGGAGAAAAATATGTTACTGAAATATGTGGAGATCACGTGATTGCTAGAACGAGCGTTTTGTATGGGTGGCATCCATGGAAACCGAACTTCGTGAAGTGGGTGATAAAGTCTCTTAGGGAGAGCAAGCAGATAAGCGTTGTAAACGATCACTTTGCTTCTCCAACTCTTGCAGACAACTTGGCTGAAGTAATGTTGGAGATCATCGAGAAAGACTTAAAGGGCTTGTATCACACGGCAGGAAGAAAGAGAATAAATCGATTTGAATTCGCGTTAAAAATCGCGGAAACCTTTGGTCTAGACTCGAGTTTAATCGAGCCGATTAAAATGAGTGAACTGAAAGCATGGGTTGCAAAAAGGCCAAGAGACTCATCTTTATGTGTAGATAAGATTCAAAAGAAACTGAAAACAAAACTACTAAATGTTAAGGAAGGATTAAGAAAGATGGAAGAGGAGTGAAGCGTGAAGGGTATAATTTTACATGGAGGACACGGAAAAAGACTTAGACCGCTTACTCATAGCGGTCCAAAACAACTCATTCCTGTAGCTAA
>Ga0209636_10004620_pt1 | contig 14048 bp, 9 predicted proteins | sample DeeMarSWOR152_54_FD_187464 | JGI IMG/M metagenome (GOLD analysis project Ga0209636, IMG submission 187464) | Marine sediment microbial communities from White Oak River estuary, North Carolina - WOR-1-52-54 (SPAdes) (version 2) | ecosystem: Environmental > Aquatic > Marine > Intertidal zone >...
TGGAAGATAACTGCCTTGTCCTTTTGAAATCCATCAATGAATTAAGCATTCCATTCGAGATCATCATCGGCGACAACGGCTCAGCCGATTCCACACCGGCCATCGGCCAGGAATTAGCCGAAGAACATCCGGAAGTCCAGTTTTTCAGCTTGCCGCAGAGAGGAATCGTCGGGAGGGTGTTCGAGAAAGCCGCCCGGATGAGCCAGTATGAAAAAATCGTCTCCTTGGACGTCGATCTGACGATCGATTTGTCCTTCATCCCCGAATCTCTAGGGTTATTAGAGGAATACGACATGGTCATCGGGTCAAAAAAAGTGGGAGAGGAACTGCGGTCATTAATCCGCCGCCTGGGGAGCGATACCTATATCTGGGTTACCAAGAATCTCCTGGGATTAGAATATTCTGATTATTCCATAGGAGCCAAGGCTTACCGCAAAAGGGCGATTTTGCCCTACCTGGATAAGATGGATGCTAAGACCGGTTATGTACTGGCCTTGATTTACTATCTTCACCAGAACAACAACCGGATTATCCAGATTCCAGTCAGCTGCCATGATCAGAGGGGGAGTAAGTTCAATTTAACCCGTGAAGGTTTTTACAGGTTTTTTCATCTATTCAGGTTCCGGCTTCGGCTTTGACGATCGGTCCCCCTCCAAGTTGACTTCAAACTCATTAATTCATCGGCCTTTTGCTCCCTTTGGTCGTTTGGTATAAAATAAATCTGAAAAAATGGTTGGAAAACACATCCTCAATTACAAAATCCTGGAAAAAATCGGGAGCGGAAATGTCGGCGTGGTTTATAAGGCTGAAGACACCAAACAAAAACGTCAGGTTGCCCTCAAGTTTATCCGGAAGGAGTTGACGCCGGAGCCCGAAGACAGAAAAAACCTCATCCGGCGCCTCCGGGCCGCTTCGGCTTTAGATCATCCCCATATCGGCGCTGTTTATAACGCCCATGAGATTGGGGATCAAGTTATCCTCGCCATGGAGTTTATCCAAGGAGAAAGCCTGAAGAGCTATCTTGATACCCGCACCCTCACTCCAGAGGAAGTGGTTGAGTTAGCTGTTCAGATTTCTGGGGCAGTAGCCGATGCTCATGACCAGGGAATCATCCATGGGAACCTTACTTCTAAAAATGTGATGATCCTGCCGGACAGGAAAGCCAAGGTCACCGATTTCGACCTGACTGCGGCCCTGGTCGAACAGAGTCCTGGGGAGAAAAAGGAGGAACTGGCTGCGCTGACGATGACCCTGACGACCATGACTTCCGAACAGGAGGAGGGAAAGGACAGCCGGATTCAGAACGATATCCTATCCATAGGTATGTTGATCTACGAAATGGTCACAGGCCAGCCTCCGACACCGGGCGGGACAGGAGGCAGTATCACGGCCACTCTTCAAGATGGCGAGGCGACTGCGGTCATAACCCATGAGATCGAAATCCCGGCTGGGTTGGAGCAGCTCAGGCGCAGGGCCCTGGGTGAGGATTTAGACCAGCGCTACCACACGGCTCGGGAACTGTTCATTGACCTACAGCAGTTGAGACAGCGCCCCGGGGGACTGGAGCTCGCTAAGTCTGAGGCGCGCGCCAGAACCCAAGGAATGATAATCGGTAATTACCGAATCATCCGCAAACTGGGCGAAGGCGGGATGGGGGTTGTCTACGAAGCAGAACAGCGGCATCCCCGCCGTCCGGTGGCCCTCAAAGTCATTCGGGGGGGGCATTTCGTCGATGAGTATCAGATCAAGCTGTTCCAGCGCGAAGTCCAGGCTTTGGCCCGTCTCAGACACCCCGGGATCGCCTCAATCTATGAAGCAGGCTGCACCGAGGCGGGTCAGCACTTCTTCGCCATGGAGCTTGTGTCGGGCATCCGCTTGACGGATTATGTGAAGGGCAAAAGACCTGATGATCAGCAGGAGAGTCTGGCGATAAACCAGCGGCTGGAGCTCTTCCTGGAGATATGTGATGCCATCAGCTACGCCCACCAGCGGGGTGTCATCCACCGTGATCTGAAGCCATCGAATATTTTTGTCACCGCCGAATCGGCAAGAGACAGCCTCAGCCGGATAACTCTGGGAAGTCCAAAAGTCAAGATACTGGATTTTGGTTTAGCTCGGATCCAGGCAGATGCCGAAGGCGCAACTGTTGTCAGCGAGGTCGGGCAGATCAAAGGCACGCTGCCCTACATGAGTCCAGAGCAGGTTCAGGGCGATCCCGATGCGATCGATGTCCGCAGCGATGTCTATTCCCTTGGAGTCGTTCTTTATGAACTCTTGACGGACCTGCTGCCCTATGAGGTGAAGAAAACCACAATAACCGAAGCCATAAAAGTGATCTGTGAGCAGATTCCGAAGCCCCCCAGCCGACTTCTCAAGGAAAGCGGTGACCAAAGAGCTCAAGCTCGGAAGATCAATCGAGATGTGGAGACGATCGCCCTCAAAGCCCTGGAAAAGAGTCCCGAACGCAGGTATCAGAGTGTGGCTGCCCTGACAGAGGACATGGAGCGGTACCTCTCGAATCAGCCGATTCTCGCCCGCCCTCCCAGCACCTGGTATCAATTCCGCAAACTGGTATCTCGCCACAAGACCTTATTTTCCTTCATCTCTGCCCTGTTTTTGGTGCTCGTCGGGTTTGCTGTGACGATGACCATCCAATCAGCCCGGATAGCGCGTGAGCGCGACAGAGCTGTGGCTGCCGAGAAACAGGAAGCAGAGCAGAGAGAGAGGGCTGAGCAGGCAAGGAATGCTGAGCGGGAACAGCGTCTGCTGGCCGAATCGAACCTGGAACGGGCTCTAGATGCCGAAAAAATTGCGGCCGACAAGGCTCAACGGTCCCTGATGGAAGCCAATACAGCCAACCAGGTTCTTTCGTTTTTGGTCGGGCTTTTTGAGGTCTCGGACCCGAGTGAGGCCCGGGGAAAACAGATCACAGCTCGGGAGATTCTCGACCGAGGGGCAGAGAAAATAAGCGAAGAACTCAAGGAACAGCCGATCATCCAGGCTAGACTCATGGGGACAATGGGTACAATCTATCAAAGCCTCGGTCTGTACGACAGCGCGGCTCCTCTGTTAGAGACGTCTTTAAACATCCGCCAGCGTGAGTTGGGTTCTGATCACCTTGATGTAGCCACGAGTCTGAATGATTTGGCTGGAGTCATGTACTACAAAGGTGACTACGAGAAAGCCGAACCTCTGTTTCGTCGAGCGCTGGCCATCCGCCGCCAACAACTAGGTAACGATCATCCCGAGGTGGCCTTGAGTTTGAATAATCTAGCCTTGGTGTTGAAGGCAAAAGGGGATTATGATACAGCCGAATCATTGTTTCGCGAGGCTCTGGCCCTGTGGCGGAAGCTTTTAGGGGATGAACATCCAGGTCTAGCTAAAAGCTTGAATAACCTGGCTGTTGTCCTCAAGGAAAAGGGTGATTATGACGGGGCCGAAAAGCACTACCGTGAGGCTCTGGCCATGCGCCGGAAGCTCCATGGGGATGATCATCCAGATGTGGCCACCAGCCTGAATGATCTGGCTGTTGTCCTGAAGGCCAAAGGGAAGTTTAGAGAGGCTGAGACATTACTGAGGGAAGCCCTTTCCATCCGCCGCAAGGTGCTCGGCAAAGAGCATCCCGATTTGGCTACAAGCCTGAATGACTTAGCCGTGGTTCTGGAGGCTGAGGGAGACTACGAGGGAGCCGAAAAACTCTACCGAGAAGCCTTGGCCATGGGTCTCAAGCTGTTGGGAAAAGAGCACCCCGATGTCATCACCAGCCAGAGCAACTTGGCCTTACTGTTGGAGGCTAAAGGCGAGTATGATGAAGCCGAATCCCTCTTTCGAGATATCCTGAAATTCTGGCGGAATCAGCTGGGAGACGAACACCCGAATGTGGCGAGGAGCCTGAATAACCTGGCGATGGTGCTCGAGGACAAGGGGGATTATGACGGGGCCGAAAGTCTCTACACCGAGGCCATGACCCTCTGGCGTAAGCTGTTAGGGGAGGACCACCCAAATGTGGCCACCACCCTGAACAATCTGGCCATGGTTTTGGAAGCCAAGGGAGATTATGCCCGGGCGGAGGCCGCTCTTCAGCAAGCCATCGCTATCTGGAAAACTTTGTTCGGTGAGGAACATCAGCTTTTGGCTTCCAGTTTGAATAATCTGGGACTCGTCTTTGCTTCCAAAGGTAATCTGGATGAGGCTGAGAAGGTCTACAGAGAATCCCTTGCCATGCGCCGGAAGCTCTTAGGAAATGACCATCCCCATGTCGCCTTTTCTCTGACGAGGTTGGCAAAGCTGTTGATAAAAAAAGGGAGACCTCAAGAGGCAGAGAGAACGCTCAAGCAGAGCTTGGAAATCCTGAAGAAATCATACCCTCAGGGCCATTGGCGGATAGCTGACACAGAGAGTGTGTACGGCATCTGTTTGACTTCCTTACAGAGATTCACGGAAGCTGAATCCCTGCTCTTGCCAAGCTATGGCCTGCTCAAGGAGAAATGCGGCGAGAAGAATAAGCGCACCAAGGAGGCATTAGTCCGGATCATCGACCACTACGATGCCTGCGGTAAACCTGAAGAGGCCTCCAAATTCCGGGCCCTGCTGAAAAGGCTGGAGTAGCCAAGAAAATAGATCTTTTCCAGTCACTGGGTGATATATCTTGAAAGCGTCTACAAATCCATGATTATGATGTTGTTGTATAGAACCTTTAAAGGCGAGGCCCAATCCGTCTTCGCCGAAGACCCCCCCACCCACCACCATGCGGCTCAGCCAGTGCCCGCGAAAGTGGGTAACGGACAGGACCTCGCCTTCATTGCACCTATTTATACCTAAGCTATGTCTCTTATCACGGAATTGGAGATGCATACATATATCTTGAAATGTTTGATTTGAAAAAGAGACTGTTGAAAAACCCTCCAGCAGAGGCAGGACTGCAGGAACAGAGTGAGCAGGACCGAGTGAGGCTGGCCACCTGTGTTATTCTCCTCGAGGTGGCCAAGTCTGACGATGAGTTCAGCAGCATCGAGAAGACCACGATATCCTCGATCTTGAACAAGGAGTTTCTGATTTCGGATGAGGCAGTCGAGGAGTTAGTAGAGCTCGCTCATCGGAAGAGGAAGGAGAGCATCGACCTCTGGGAGTTCACGTCCTTAATCAATGAAAACTATTCAGCCGAGGAAAAGAGGAAGGTGGTTGAGATGGCCTGGAAGGTTATCTACGCCGATAACAAGCTCGACAAATACGAAGACCATCTCGTTCATAAACTGGCGAGATTACTCCGGCTGGATCACAGCGATTTGATCGAGGCGAAATTAAAGGTGAAGCAAAGGCTGGATTAAAGCTGCTGCTGGTTTTTTCAAGCCTCTATTTTCTGCTGATCTCTTATCCTATTTTTACCAACTGTCTGCATTCAGGCAGCGGTAAACAGAATCACATGAATATGAAAAATGTCATTTCCATACCTGCATGGCCTGTGCCTGCTATCTGTCTACCCCATGTGAAAGCTATGCAGGCATAGGCCTCAGCAGGGATCCAGTACAATAAAAGATGTCATCCCTGCCCCTGCCTCCGCAGGGACAGGCTCCAGCAGGGATCCAGGCTTGTTCCCGCGAAGGTGGGAAGCCAGGTTTATTCTCGCGGAAGCGAGAATCCAATTCTCTCTTCTTTATTAAATCTATGATTCTCTAGTTTCCTGCCTGCGCAGGAATGACAGGAGGGGGAACGCGAAGCGGTTCCCCCTCCAAGGTTGACCAAAGCTACTCCAGGGCGTTTTGGCGGTAGAATTCTTTGATTTTGGCTTCTAGCTTATCGGCTCGCCTGATGGCATCTTCTTCTTTAATGCGCTTCTTCAGACTGTCCAGTTCGCTTTTTACTTTTTCAATAGACCTGATGGCATCTTCGGCAGCTGGCAGTGATACCGCTGCGGCCTCCGCGGTCGTGCGCACGGCCCGGACATAGTCTCCTGTGGCAGTGTTGAATCGTTTGTCGAGCTGCTTGACTTGCTTGGCTTCCTCTGAGAGAGGAGTCACATACTGGGTATAAACAAAATAACCTATGATGCCGAGAAAGAGAATCCAAAGGAGTTTTTTCATGTGTTTTCCCCCCTTCTTATTTATGTATTATATCATCCTTCTCAAGGCCGATTCTCTCGGTTATTGTCTTAACTCAGCTCGCAGTCTAAGAGAGGATTCCTTTACTGAAGACCGATAACTGTCTCCAAAACTCAGCTCCTGAGTCACAGAGTTATTGGGTTACGGATTTATCTTTTTTGGTCGAAGGGGTTGTAGGTGTCGGTTTTTGTGTATCCTTCTGGGATATCGTAAGTCCCTTCTGGAACATCCATTTCATCCGCGGAGATCACTTCCTCCAGGGATCTTGTTTCTGTGCCCATCATGGACATAGTCATCTCAGTCTTGACTGGATAACCATCGATTTTTTGGAACTCTTCTCCGAAGTCCTTGAACATGGGTTGGATAGAGATCATTTCTGAATAGAATTGAGCATACTGATCCAGGTCGATCCCGAGATCCTTGGTCACCCACATCTCCATCTTCATCGGCATTTCCATTCCCATCATCGAAATCCCGATTTCCACCAGGTATTTTATGCAGTTCCATTCATTGATTGTCTGTGTTTCTTGTGTTTGGGTCACCTTGGCTGTGGCCTTCATCATCTGCATCATCTGTTTTGCTTGGGGAGGAAGCACCTTATCGAAATCCACGGGAAGGTCTATTTCTGCGTATTGTTTTTTATCGTGCTCGATGATATAGATTTTCTTCAGATCAAACCGGACGACGGTCGATTTAGTTTGACCTTCATCTTCCCTCATCTTGTCCTTACCCATCCAGGTCGCCCCTTCCTCATCTTTCGCAGGCTGACTCTGTCCCATGATCTTGACCGCATCGGTGTGTCTTTTCTTTTTGATGAGGTAATCACCTTTGGCCTGAGTGGGTAAAAGGACCAAAGAAAACAGAAAAAGACAAGCCAGGCTGTAGAGAATCATTTTTTTCTTCATGAGTTTGGCCTCCTAAAAAATATCAATTAAATGTAGCTTATTTACAGGAGAAAGGCAAATCATTTAATTGAGTTTTCGAGTTCGGGAAAAGTAGACATTGATACCCATAAGCGCCAGTAGAAAAGCCAGAATAGAGATCCACAGGGTCGTCTCACTCCAAGGATAGACAAGACCGAATTGGATCGGGCTTTTATACGTCATCGAAGTGTCGATGAGTTGTTTGATCGCATTGGTCTGTTTCTTCATCCAGCGGTAAGGAGATTTGCGCAGAGTCTGGCCGAAATATCTTTCCAGGATGAGGTTTTCCTTGTAGGCCATTAAATGAAAATGCCTTTTTTTCTGATCGTCATCGGCAATCTGGGCATTCCGCAGGGCGTTATTCCTGATCTCGACGTGAGTGCGCATCTCGAACAGGAAGGGAAATTTAAACGGATAATAGGAGCGGATAAACTCCTTGTGCGCTTTGTTTTCCCACTCCTGCAGTGTCTTTGCGTAGACAAAAGAGCCCTGCCCATCTCTATTCTTTAATTCCTCGAGGGAGAGCAGGGAAGGGAATTCTCCGATATCGGGGTCAAGGTGAGTCTGCTTGAACCGGTTCATCGGCTCTTCTTTCTCCAGGAACGAAAAGGCGGGAAGGATCTTGGTGTAGGTGGAGACGCGGTTGGGTGTGTTGGAGAGACAGAGGCCGAAGAGGACCACATTGGCCGTCAGGAGAATCGAGAGGGTCCTGAAGGATTTGTGTCTTACTCGCGGGGAGATCCCTTTGGGTTGGATTCCCCACCAAAGGCCGACCTGGAAGAGGCCGCTGGAGAGGGCGTTGAGTCCGACGTCCCGGATATCCCAAATACGGAGGGGAACAATCCACTGCAGGATCTCATCGAAAATCCCGACCAGGCATCCGATAAAGAAAGCGATGAAGTAGATCCCTGCATCTTTGGTGTGGAATTTCAAAGCTCTGAAAAGCAGAAACCCCAGAAGCCCGTACTCAAGAAAGTGGATTGCTTCTTCGGGGGCATCCCACAGTTTCAGGGTGGAGTAGATGTAAAGAGCCGTGACCAGGAAGAGCCAAAAATAGTTGGTTACAGACTGGATTTTAAGCCGGAAAATAAGGGTGTAGACCAGGGCCAAGAAGGTTCCTCCAACGATGAGGATGACAGAATAACCAAAGAGAGAGCGGCTCCAGCGGGAGGCGACGAATTCCTGGATGGTCCGGGCTAAAGGAACGATCAGAAAAATCGAAAGGATACAGAGAGAAACCAAAAGCCAGGAAAAAAGGCGAGGGCCAATCCGTCTTCGCCGAAGACCCCCCCACCCACCGCCATGCGGCTTAGCCAGTGCCCGCGAAGGCGGGGTAACGGACAGGCCCTCGCCTTCATTTCTCCTATCCATAGCTCACTTGTTCTCCTATCGCAGAAATGGAGATACTTGCAGCAAAAAAATTTTCTTCTTAGGGCTAAAATGATAATATAAAGAAGCCGTTATGACAAATACCTGCATGAAGGGTGCTGATCCATTTTTCCTTACTAATATAAACGCAGTAAATAAGGTTACAATCCCTGTGCGGCCTGATGCCACCCTCAGCCCCCGAACCCCTGGGAACCAGTCCCGTCGGTTCCCCCCTCCGCTACGGGGGCTCGAGGGCGGCATCCAGGCCGCCCAAGAGATGATGTCACACCAATTATTGCGTTAATATTAATACATGTATTCGGCGCTGAGGGCGGCTTCAGCGCCGACCATAGATTGTTGCATCACTCATTACGTTCATAATAGATATGGATGGGTGGCACGGAGGACATCCCGTGACAGGACCCAGCTTAAAAGGGAGAGTCAGAAGATGAAGATAAAAAGGGAATTGATCAAGCTCATCTCTCTCGAGAATAAGGTGGCGGTGATCTCGGGAGCAGCCTCGGGTATCGGCTTGGCGACGGCCAAGAGATTGGGCGAAGCCGGCGCCTCTGTTGTGCTCCTGGATGTGGACGAAGAGAAAGGCCGGATGGCTTTAGCGGAAGTTAGAAAAACAGGAGCCCAAGCTCGGTTCTACAGATGTGATGTAACCCTGGATGCGGATTGCCTCAGAGCTGCTGAGAATATCCATCGGGAGTTGGGGAGAATCGATATTCTGTTCAACAATGCCGGTGTGATCTCCAGGAAGAATATCATCCAATTGCCCGAAGGGGAGTGGGATTCAGTCCTCGATGTAAACTTAAAGGGGATCTATCTTCTGTCACGCCACATCATCCCGATCATGAAGAAAGGAGGGGGAGGGAGCATTATCAACAACAGTTCGGGATGGGGATTGAGAGGAGGCCCGGAGGCTGCAGCCTACTGTGCTTCGAAAGGGGGCGTGGTCACCCTGACTAAGGCCATGGCTATCGATCATGGAAGACAGGGGATCCGGGTGAACTGCCTCTGCCCAGGAGATACCGATACCCCTCTGCTTCGGGATGAGGCCTTGCAATTGGGAGAGGAAGAGGGTCTCTTCCTGAAGAAGGCTTCAGAGCGGCCCCTGGGAAGAATCGGAAAACCAGAGGATATCGCCAACGCCGTCCTCTTCCTGGCCAGCCACATGTCCAGTTGGATTACAGGGTCCATCCTCGTCGTGGATGGGGGCGGATTGGCTTAGAGAATTGAAAATATAAGAAAATAGAACTGTCCCTATTTTTCGATTTAGGAGAGAAAAGTGTTGAAAGATTGGAAGCCCCCTCAAGATCGGAAAATCATCAAAACCATCGAGGTCCACGCGGCCGGTGAGCCGTTGCGGATCATAACCGACGGACTGCCCGACATCCCCGGAAGAACAATCCTCGAGAAAAGGCGCTACTTTCTCAAAAATCTGGACGACTTCCGGACAGCTTTGATGTGGGAACCCCGAGGCCATGCCGATATGTACGGGGCCATCCTCACCGATCCAGTCACTCCTGAGTCCGATGTCGGAGTGTTATTCCTTCACAACGAGGGATTGAGCACCATGTGCGGCCACGGCGTCATTGCTCTCGCCAAGGTCCTGGTGGAAACAGGAAGGATTCCGATGGAATCCCCGCTCACCGAAGTGAAGATGGACACTCCCGCGGGACTGGTAGCCTCCTTTGCCAGGATTGGTGAGGGGCAGGTTCAGAGTGTGTATTTCCAGAATGTTCCCTCTTTTGTTGTGGCTCTGGACGAAACCATCGAAGTACCTGGGTTGGGTTGGGTAAGGTATGATCTCGCCTTCGGAGGGGCTTTCTATGCCTATGTCCGGGCGGAAGATGTGGACTTGGATCTGACAGCAAAAAACTGCCGCCAGCTTATCGAAAAAGGTCTGAACATAAAGCGGGCTATCATGGATACCCGAGACCTGGTCCATCCCTTCGAGGAAGACTTGAATTTTCTTTATGGGACGATCTTCATCGGTCCTCCGCGGGGCGAGGGCGCGGACAGCCGGAATGTCTGTGTCTTTGCCGGGGGCGAAGTGGACAGGAGTCCGACCGGAACAGGAGTCAGCGGCCGCCTGGCCATACATTACGCTCGTGGGGAGATCGGGCTGAACCAGCCTCTGGACGTGGAGAGCATTATCGGGACCCGATTCACGGGTCGCGCGATCAAGGAAATTCCATTCGGCCCCTATCAGGCCGTTATTCCAGAAGTGGAAGGGACAGCCTACATCACCGGCCGGAATGAATTTGTCTTTGACCCCAAAGACCCCTTAGCCGCCGGCTTCTTCCTCCGCTGATTGCACCTTGCTCTTTTTGGTTAAATTAAATAAGATAGGGACCTTCGGATGAGGATTAATATCAAAGGTTCTCTTCTGTGTTGTGCGGGAAAAATGCACAGGAATGGATGAAGAGGGATGGCGTTAAAAATCTGAAGGGAGCAAAGCCAATCCTGTGCATTTTATTCATCAATTGAACTGCACAAAATGGAAAAGAACCATTTTAAAAGGAGGCGAGATATGATGTTTAGACACATCCCCTTAAAGCCAAAACTTATCCTGGTTTCAGCAATCTCATTAACGATCTTCTTTTGCAGCTCTTTAGTCGAGGCTAAGACGCAGAAACTCATCCAATCCACAGATGCTCAACTGCGTTTGAAATGGCACGAAGAACATCTGGCCATGAAAAAGGCCTCGATCTTCAAGGATTTAAAATGGCGGTTCATCGGTCCGGAAATCATGAGCGGCAGAGTGACTGATGTCGATGTTCCCCATGGAAGTAAGTACACAATCCTTGCAGCATCGGCCTCTGGCGGAGTCTGGAAAACCGTTAATGAGGGATCCACCTGGGAGCCCATCTTTGAGGAAGCGGCTTCCACATCCATCGGTGACATTGCCATCGCTCCCTCGGCTCCGGATACGGTCTGGGTCGGGACAGGGGAGGCCAACATCTTCCGCAGTTCCATGGCTGGTTCGGGTATTTATAAATCCACGGATGGCGGCAAGACCTGGTCGCACATGGGCCTGGCCGGGACGCACACCATCGCCCGGATCGTTGTCCATCCCCAAAACCCCGATGTCGTCTATGTGGCCGCCTCGGGTCACGAATGGACTTATAACGAGGAACGGGGAGTTTTCAAGACTGCTGACGGGGGAAAAACCTGGGAAAAAGTCTTTTACATCAACGACAAGATCGGAGCCATCGACCTGGTGATGGACCCTTCTGAAAGCGATATTCTGTACGCGTCGATGTGGAATCGGGTCCGGAGGCGCTGGAGCGACCCGCGGCCCAGTCCCGGAGACGGCATCTTCAAGACGACCGATGGTGGGAAGACCTGGAAGCAGCTGAAAAACGGACTCCCGCCAGCCGAATTCACGGGGAGAATCGGGATAGACATAGCCCGCTCAAACCCAAAGGTGATTTATGCTTTTATCGACAGCCATGAGATCAAACGCCTGCCCGCCGAGGGAGAAGTGGACAGCTACGGAAGAAAGAAAGGGCCTGTCTACAAAGGAGCGGAAGTCTATCGTTCGGACGATGCCGGGGAGAATTGGGTCAAGGTGAGTCCTTTGGATCAGATGATGGAGCGGTTTAGCTCTACCTACGGTTGGGTTTTTGGCCAGATGCGCGTCGACCCTAATGATGAAAACACCCTGTATATCATGGGCCTGGCTATCGGCAAATCGACGGACGGTGGAAAGACCTGGAAGATCATCCGCTATCCTGGACTCCACGGCGACCATCACGCCATGTGGATCGATCCTGAGGATTCGAACCACATCATCAACGGCAATGACGGTGGAGTGAACATCTCTTATGACGGAGCCAGGACATGGATCAATTTCGAGAACCATCCTGTTGTCCAGTTTTACAACGTGACCGTCGATATGGCTGAACCTTTCAATGTTTACGGCTCCATCCAGGATAACGGCTCCTGGAAGGGGCCTGTGACCTATGAACCGGGAAGGAGCTCAAAATGCCAATGGACCCCAGTCCCAGGTGGAGAGGCGAGCTATCTGGTGTTTGATCCCACAGATCCCAATGTTCTGTACAGTCAAAGCTTCTACGGGAGAATAGAGAGATCTGTGTATAAAGATGGAAAATGGGAATCGGTTAAGATTGAGCCCAAAGCTAAAGAAGGCGAACCCCCTCTCCGCGGCCAGTGGCTGGCTCCGTTCATGGTCTCTCATCATAATCCCTACGTCGTCTACCACGGTTTCCAGTATCTCTTCCGTTCCATGAATAAGGGAGAAACGTGGGAGAGGATCAGTCCGGATTTGACCTACAGCAATCCCGAAGAAATGGGGGAACTGCCCTATGCCATTCCCTTCCAAACCATAACCTCCATCTCGGAGTCGCCGTTTAAATTCGGGCTCATCTATGTCGGAACCGATGACGGGCGCGTTCATGTCACCAAAAATGGGGGTGACACCTGGGCAGAAATCGTCGAAGGTTTGCCCTACAACAAGCACGTCTCCCGGATTATTGCTTCACAATATGATCAGGCGACTGTCTACCTCTCCCTGAACGGAAAAAGGGATGACGACTTTGCAGCTTATCTCTTCAAATCGAACGATTACGGTAAGACTTGGCTGAGCATTTCCAACAACCTTCCCTGCGGACCGATCAACGTGATCAGAGAGGACCCGAAGAACGAAAAAGTGCTTTACGTCGGAACAGACCTCGGTGTCTATGTCAGTCTGGACAGTGGACAGACCTGGCATGTCCTGGGCAGCAACCTGCCTTCGACCTTTGTTCACGACCTTATTGTTCATCCCCGAGATAATGTTTTGGTCGCCGCGACCCACGGCCGAGGGATGTGGGTAATCGATGACGTCTCCCTGATCCAGACCCACGGAAAAGAAAAATAACGGCCTAAAACGAAATTCAATTTTTTTAGTCTCTTCCGTGGATTAGAGGACAAACGAGGAAGGGAGGAAGAGCTGAAAAATCTGCTGAAGAGGGGAAAGGTATGAAAAAAGAAATCATTAAGCTCATCGCAAGCCTCCTTATCTGTCAGGCTGCGGGTTTTTTGGGTTCCCTCGTGACCACGCCGTCCATCCCAATCTGGTACGCTTCCCTTGAAAAGCCATCATTCTCACCGCCCAACTGGGTCTTCTCTCCGGTCTGGATCACACTCTACGCGCTGATGGGGATTTCTCTGTATTTACTGTGGAGGCAGGACATCAAAACCCCGAAAGTCCGGATCGCCCTTTTCTTTTTCATCGTCCAATTGATCTTGAATGTCTGCTGGTCGATGATTTTTTTCGGTTTGAAGCTTTCGTTTTTAGCCTTCATCGAAATCCTTCTCCTCTGGGCAGCCATCTTGCTGACTATGGTCAAAGCCTTAAAGGTTTCCAAAATTGCAGGAATACTGCTTCTCCCGTATATCCTCTGGGTGAGTTTTGCCGCTGTGCTCAACTTTTTCCTCTGGTATTTGAACAGATAAAGTAGGGGTGAACCTATGTCCTCGTTCATTTAATTCATCGGCTGTCTTTAATTTAGTGTCGATTGTGTAAATCGGTTATAAAGAATAGAAATGTTCAGGGATGTCTTCGCTCCAGTCGGATTTTTAACGCCATTCCCTCATCAATCTTCTCGGCCCTGCGGAACTCCGCATGTTTATCCTTTCTTTC
>Ga0209636_10004621_pt1 | contig 14047 bp, 15 predicted proteins | sample DeeMarSWOR152_54_FD_187464 | JGI IMG/M metagenome (GOLD analysis project Ga0209636, IMG submission 187464) | Marine sediment microbial communities from White Oak River estuary, North Carolina - WOR-1-52-54 (SPAdes) (version 2) | ecosystem: Environmental > Aquatic > Marine > Intertidal zone >...
AAACTTTCCTTCACAGAGGTAGCACCTTCGCTTTGTCCCCGATTTTTTCCTCAGCCTTTTTAGCACCTTGGTTCCCATGGCGAAGGATCCGTTCGTTGCCAAAGTCTTTAGCAATGAGAATCCGGCTTTTTCTCCTTGGAGCGCCAGTTCGTTGGCTTTCATGGTTAGCAGTATCTTCACGGCTTCGCCCCGCTTCTTATCATCAAGCCCGTAGCCTAAGAGCGCGAATTGTCTCCCTAAGCAATGGTTGCAAAGTGGATATCTTTCAAGCATCCTTTGTGCCTTTTCGAGCATTCCCATCAAAAGCCAACTCATCTTCCTTCTGATATATTCGCACAGTTTCTTCTCTATCTCGTTGGGAACTTCTTTCCAAGAAATGAAAGTCCCTTCCTTCTGAAGGTCTTCATCATCTTCTTCATCATCTTGTATTGTTTGAGGATTTCCTTCACTTCCTTTTCGCTTGTCCCTGAGCCATGAGCCACACGGCGTATCCTAGAGGAGTTGAAGATCTTCGGTTTCTCTCTCTCTTCAGGTGTCATTGATTCAATAATCACCCGCCATTTCTCGAGGCGGTCTTCGGCCATCTCCATCATATCGTCAGGTACGTTGTAGGTTAATCCTGGGACCATCTTCAGAAGATGCCTTAAAGGTCCAAGGCTTTTCATGGATTTGACCTGCTCATACATGTCGGTGAGCGTGAATCTCCCAGTCAGAAAGGCGCGAAGCTTCTTCTCAGGCACCTCCACCTCTGCCTCGCGTACCTTCTCGATGAGACTTTGAAGGTCGCCCATGCCTAGCAGTCTACCCACAAATCGCGACGGGACAAACAGCTCCATATCACCGATTTTTTCCCCGGTGCCTATGAATTTTATCGGGGCGCCTATGGCTGCCACGGCAGAAAGGGCGCCTCCGCCTCTCGCGGAGCCGTCGAGCTTGGCTACGAAGATGGAGCCTATGGGTGTGGCCTCGTGAAATGCCTTTGCCTGGGTTGCTGCTTGCTGGCCTATGGTGCCGTCGATGACCAAGATGACCTCGTCGGGGGCTATCTTTTTCTCCATCGTCCTCATCTCCTTGATTAGGCTCTTCTCGTCCTTGTGTCGACCCGTGGTGTCGATGAGGACTAGGTCGTAGTTGTCAAATTTCTCCAGTCCATCCGAGGCTATTTCGATGGAACTTTTCGCTTTCGGGTTTCCGTACACTGGGACGTTCGTTTGCTTTCCCAGTTGTTCCAGTTGGGCTAGGGCTCCCGGTCTGAAGGTATCTGCACAGATTATTGCTGTCTTCATTCCTCTCTTCTGGAAGTATCTGGCTAACTTTGCTGCTGTGGTGGTTTTTCCTGAGCCTTGTATTCCCACGAGCATCAGGGTGTTTCTCTTCCCAGTCTTTGTCGTTAGTGATGCTGGTTTTTCGCCTAGAAAGCGTGTTAACTCCTCATAAACCACCTTTACCACGTGTTCTCTCCTAGAAATCCCTGATGGAAGCTTCTCCTTCAGGGCTCTCTCTTCAATCCGCTTAGAAATGTCTACAACAAGGCTGACGTTGACGTCCGCCTGCAAGAGAGAACGTTGGACGTCGCGAAGGAGCTCCTTAACAAGTTCCTCGTCTACAATAGGAGCTCGGAAAACCTTCCTCAGTGCCTCATACAGCGAAGAGCCGAGACGCTCTAGAACCATGGGGTCTTCTCCAACTCTAAACCTAGATTCGCCCTTTTAAATACATTTACTGCAAAGTAAAACCATATTCATTTACCAAAACTCTTTTTTCTCTCACTGGGCAATTTAAACGGGGGAACAACGGTTGTCTGAAGCGGTTAGAATCGTGGAAAAGAAGCCGATACCTTCAGGGGCGATTATGCTTCAGGGGCTTCCAGACGTGGGTCTTGTCGGTCTGATAGCAACCTCATACATAATCTCCGAGCTCGATCTGGATGAGATAGCTTATGTGGACTCGGACCTTCTTCCACCCATAGTCGTTCTACATCAGGGACTCCCGCACGCACCTCTGCGGATCTATGGAAACGAGGATTTGATCGCCGCCATCTCTGAAGTTGCTGTCCCTGTGAAGGCGCTCCATCCAGTCATGAGGAAACTCGTGGACTGGGCGGAATCCAAAAAAGTGAAGATGATCATGTCTATTGGAGGTCTGCCAGTGCAGAACAGACAAGATATTAAGGAACCAAAGGTTTTTGGCGCAGGTTCAAGCGAAGATTCGCTTAAATTGTTGCGTGAGAAGGGACTGGAAATACTCAATGAAGGCTTCATAGTCGGTCCTCAGGCACTAATCATGCGATACTGCACCGAAAGAAAGCTTACAGCCATAGCGCTTCTAACCCAATCGTTCTATAACTACCCAGACCCTGAGGCTTCAGCCGTGGCGATCAAGAAGTTTGGCGAGATAACCGACCATAAGATAGACGTCTCAGACCTCCTTGAGAAGGGCGAGGAGATAAGGTTGAGAGCAAGAGACATCATGAGAAGGACCCAAAGCGAGCTAACTAAGATGAAGAAGTCGCAGGAGTACGACCTCCCATTGTATGTCTAGGTGTGAGATACTAAATGTACAGAGAAAAAAGGAAGCGTTCAATCTTTGAGATAATGAGCGAATACATGGAAAACCTGGAGGCGCTAGCAGATGAAATGCTCGAGTCTGCTGCCCCAGAACAACCAAGCTGGGACACCCAATCCTGCTGTCTCGAACCTCTGTGTAATATCCTTGTTACAGCTGATGAAGTTGTAGTAACCGCTGACCTACCCTATGCACAACCTGAAAAGGTGGAGGTGGAGGCAGTAGGTGAGAACGTCATCGAGATTTCGGCAAAGATGAGGCACAATGTGAGGTTTGACGACTTTGGCATATCTCACAGAAAAGGCGAATTCTCCTCGCTCCGCTCTCGGGTTCCTATTCCCGTTCCTGTGGAGACCGAGCGGATGAAAATAAGTTTCAAACGTGGAATTCTGGAGATTCATTTGCCCAGAAAGAAGGGCTACATAATCAAAATCGAGTAGCGAGCGCAATGGAATGGAAAAATCTTTTTGCCATTCTTTCGTTTTTGCCAGAATCTGTCTTCTGAAGCCTCAGCGCTCATTGGTGTCTTCATAAATCCGACGGCTCTTCTCGCATCATCGGCTTCAACAGAAGTAGCTTGCTACTCCTTAATGAACGTTCTTAACCTATCTTAATGGTAAAACCGATTTTTCACAGTAGCCAGTGCTAGCTCTTTGTTCTCATTATTTTGGTTTTGCCTAGAATGCGCCAGTATTCAACCTCAACACCGGAGGCAAGTTTTGACCTCAGCGCGCTATCCTCGGGCTTCGGAGCTTCAAAAACATCGTATGTCTCGAGGTCCATCAGCTGGACCGATGCAGGCAATAATGCTATGACTTGTGCGCCTCTCTTCTGGATGATCGGTACCTCGACCTGAGCACTGACTGGCCTCACGAAACTCCTCTTCGCACCATCGAAGACCCCTATGGCGACGACCCTCGCCTTGGCGGAGCCATGTTTGCCAGGCTTCGACTTGGTGTAGTCTGTTATGCGGCACGGTTCGTCGTCCACCATCACGTAGCTTCCGATTCTTAGGTCTCCCAGGTCTACGGGCTTGCTCATCAGCTTCACCTTTTACAGCAGTTCTCAAATTGACGAATTATATACATTAAGGTATCGCTAGACTATTGCCCTATATCAGCTTAAATAGTGAATACAGTTATCAAACTGAGGGAATGAGACTGTTCAACACCGTCGGCATAGTTGCACGAGTTGATCAGAAGAAGGCGCTGGATTTCGCAACAGAGCTCACAAACCACCTAGAAACAAAGGGACTAGTCGTCTCCCTTGAGCCGAGGCTGGCAAAACACGCCGAGAAGAAAGATGCTGAACTCCACCTTGAAGAGATGAAGACCGACCTCATCATAACTGTTGGTGGCGACGGAACCATCCTGAGAACATGTCTTTTGATCCCAAAGCCTGAGCCACCCATCCTCGCGATCAACATGGGTGTGCGTGGATTCCTCACTGAGGTGCCACCTGAAAAGGGATTTGAGGCTGTAGACAAGTGCGTAGATGGAGAGTTTCATCTTGAGCGCTGCATGAAGCTGGCTTCCTCGATAGGAGACAAAAGACTGCCCGACGCGTTAAATGAGGTCCTGATAACATCACACGCACCGCCCAAGCTACTATACGCCAGGATATGGAAGGATGAGACAGCCGTGGCTGAGTGTCGCGCGGACGGCATGATCGTCGCATCCCAAGTCGGATCTACGGGGTACTCTCTCTCTGCTGGTGGGCCTGTACTGGATCCTGATCTCGACGCCTTTGTCTTTACACCTATCTGTCCCTTAACCGTCTTCCATCCCATAGTTGTCCCAGCACGAAATACGGTCACGATAGAACTTCTCAAACCTAAGAAAGCACTGATCGTTTTGGATGGTCATCATAGAACCGGGATGGAACCGAAGAATCCTCGAATAAGAATTTCGAAGTCGGAGCATGAATCTTCTTTCGTCCGATTCGAGGATAGTTTCTATCGCCGCCTAAAGAGTAGACTCCTCTTCTCTAGGAGCTAGAGATATTGACGACAACTGAAGGAAAGGCCCTCATTCTCGACGCTTCGGCCTTCATCGCTGGTTTTGATCCCCTATCAGTCGCTGAGGAGCAGTATTCAGTCCCCGGGGTCAGACGCGAGCTCGTCTCGAATTCGCTTCCTTGGGTGAGGTTCAAAACTGCAGTAGAGGGTGGAAGACTGAAGGTTGAGGCGCCAACCAGTCGGTCTCTCGGAATAGTCAGAGAAGCCTCTAGAACGGTTGGAGATGCCCGTCTCCTCTCAGATGCCGATTTGCAGGTTTTGGCTCTCGCCCTTGAGCTGAAGGATGAAGGCTATGATCCACATATTGTGACTGATGACTATTCTATTCAGAATGTGGCTGACCAGTTAGGGATAGATTTTGCTCCTCTCATGACGTTTGGGATAAGGTTTCGCCTAGAGTGGATATTGTATTGCCCTGCCTGTCATCGCAAGTACCCTGCGGATTACCGATTCGAGTCGTGTGAGGTCTGCGGCACCGAGTTGAGGAGGAAGCCTTTGAAGAAAAAGGCTGTAAGAAAAAGTGAATGATTGTTTGCGCGCGCTCTGTGGAACTGTGAAGGAGTCTATCTCTCAACTTCGAATGCTATCTTCACGGTTGCTTTGAATTCTGTGATTTCCTCTCCTTTTATCTTTGCGCCCAGCTTGGTGACTTCTACCCACTTCATGTCCCTTACTGTCTTTGCCGCCTCCTTGACGGCGTTCTCAACTGCCTTATAGAAGGCATCCGGTGAAGTGCCGATTATCTCTATCTTTTTCAATACCATGCATAAACACCTCCTTTGACCATGTTTGCTGAGAACGTATTTATGATTTTAGGGTTCCATTTTGTGTAGCTGGAAAGAGCAGAAAGTCAGTAGCCTACTTGTTTTCTTATCTTCTTGAAAGTTTCGTTATATTGATCCGCTCTTTCTGCGGGGTTTTCGGAGTAGATTATGGCCCTTCCTACGTTGATGAGGATGTTTTTTCCTGCTGTTTTGATGATTTTTTCTGCGTCGCCCTCTTGGGCTCCGATGCCGGGGATTAGGAACAACTTATCTTCTCCGGCTTTGGCTCTGGCAGTTGTTATGTCCGCTTCCGTCACGTGGCCTGTTGCTCCTACGACGCATCCGTCTGCTCCATATTTTTTTACGCCCTCGGCGATGGCGAGGTACATGGGCTTGGCCGCGATTGTTGCCTCTTTTTGGTATCTGATGGCTTCTGGGTTTGATGTTAGGGTTAGGGCGATTATGCCGATTTGTGGCTTGTATTTGTGGGCTACGTTGACGATGGTTTGGAGGTTTCCTAGGAGTGGGTTGAAGGTTAGGGCGTCGTAGCCGCATTCGTGGATGTGGAAGAGGGCGGATTCTGTTGTGGCTCCTATGTCGTTCAGCTTGTAGTCTAGGATAGACATGGCGTCCGCTTTGTGGATGGCGGTTGTGAGCTTTCTGTGGTGTTCTTTCGTGAAGCCCCAGAGGTATTGTTGGTTTGGCTTGTAGGCACAGCAGAGGTCTTTTGTTTGGTTTATTATATCTAGGCAGAATTCGAGTCTCGCCCTGTTCTCGTCTGCTTCTTTCACATATTTTCTGGGTATCGTGTTTCGGCTCCTTTGTCTAGGTAGAGCTGGATCCAAGCCTACACATAAGATACTGTCTTTCTTCTCTGAAAAACGCAAGCATCGTTCAGTGAACCTTGTCATTTTCGTATTCCTTAGGATCTAGAGTTCTCTATCTAGGCAAATAATGTTTTGTTATGGTGCGCCCAATACTCGTAGTCATAAGGCTTGAATTCGGAGAGAGGCGACTTTCCTATCCTCAACATTGAAGCCAACGTTTCGATGCAGTTTTACGGAGGCTTCATTGTCGGGGTTTATTGTGGTGTATATCCGGTCTATGTTGACGCTTTTTGCGTAGTCTATGAGTCTGTTCAGTAGAGCTGTGCCTACGCCTCTTCTCCTGTGTCCTGATTGTACAACGATGTATTCGATCCAGAGCAGCTTGTCTACTCCGTGCATGAAGGAGATTGCTTGGCTTGCCACATAGCCGATGAGCTTGCCGTCTTCTTCGGCAACGAAGCTGCTTCCGGTTTCTAGGTAGTGGTTGAAGCGTGCAGGGGACACTTCTCTTCTTATCTTTCTTTCCTTTCCGTACCGTTGAGGATTCTTGACCTTTAGAAATTCTAGATACTCGGCATAGGCTTCTTCAAAGAGCCCTCTAAAGGGTTCGTAATCTCTCTCGTCCATCAGTCTTATGATCGTAGCAACACACCACAGAGTAAGGTTCGTTCTCTCGTTATGAAACTTCAACGGGTGTGAAAGTTAACTCAGTAAGGAAGGATTCATTCTCTCGTGCCAATTATTCTTTCTTCGAGCTTACAGAGAATTCTCCTGATTGTCTTTTCGATCTCGGAGACGCCCTTTTCCACAACAGAGAAGCCAACGCCGACGTAGTTAAGGAAGACGCGTTTCTTCTTCATCTCAGGCAGTTCGTTTAGGCTCCAGAGGAAGATAAGTGGGGGATGCTTGTTTTGTTTATAGGCTTTCAAGGTTTCTTCGGTTGTGCAAAAGGCTGCAAGCATCTTCGATCCAGTGATACTCTCAGTGATTAGACGTAGCTTGTTCAGAAGGCTTGGGTCAACATCTTCTGCCTTACGCGGGAGGGAGACAGCTAGTGATGGTTCTTTGAACTCTTTGAACCCGAAGGGAAAGGCGAGAATTTCAACGATTCCTTTTGGGGTTTCAATGTTAAACCATAGGTATCCTTCATCACTAATCTCAATATTAGGGTACTTTGAAGGAGCTAACCGCGCCCTCAATTCATCGAGAGCGATAAGAAACCTGCAAAGAATGTGTTCGCTATCTTCCGTTTGTGTGTGGAAGCGCCACTTATCCAGTTCCTTCCTCAACCCTCATTCCCTCTTCAAGGAATCTTTCTTTGTTGTGTGTCAGTCTCTGCATGTATTCGTCTTTAGGTTCATCTTGAGAACCATGGAGCCTTGTATGATGAAGATAAATCTATCGACGAGTTCTTTCTTCAGAGGGAGGATGTTGACGCGCCGTTTGTCCCTGAGAAACTTCTTCCTAAGGATCGATCGATTTCAAATGGCGCCGGGGATGGGATTTGAACCCATGGGGGCCCAAAGACCCACTGGCTCCCACGTCTAAGCCCCTATTAACCTCAGGGATCTCGAGGCCAGCGCATTACCGCTCTGCCACCCCGGCACACCGAAATGCCCACAACACCTAGAAGAACCTTCCTCCACCAACAGAGACCATTCATATATGGAGCCTATCCGCCCCATGCTGAGGCCCAAGGGCATGAAAGTGTGGCTCTCTGCCCCTCTCACTCCTCCCTACGCATAACCAGATCAGCCACATCAACGCCACAATCAAAAATCCTACCAACCAACCCAGCAACAGCCATAGCACAGGCACCAAGACCACCAGCCTCACCAGCAACTTCCTCAACACCGCTAAGCATCTCCTCAATCCGCCCTCGCTCACGCCTAACAGACTCAGCAACTTCAATATCCCTGCTGAAAACAGCCTCCAAAGCTCTCTCATGACTGCCAAAGACAGCGTCATGTAACCTCAGCAGAGGCTCAGACAATTCCTTGCTCAAGCTTTCACCGCCCAGCTCAACAGCCTTCTCAGCGACCTCCACACCCAAATCGCCAACAGACTCGACAAGGCTGGCCATCAACCGGTAATCCAGACAGGCAATAGCCCTGACACCCAACCTCTCACTCAAACCAGGTCTTTGAATGATAGTTCTCAGAATACGAACCAACAGAAAATACAGCCTGTCAACTTCAACATCCCTAGCAACCACGTTGCCCGCCAGATGCAGATCACCGCCAACAAAAGCCCTCACAGCATCTCTATGCATACTCGAAGCAATGGAATACTCACGCCTCAGAATCTTCTCAGGAGGAAAGGTAGAAGGATCCAAAAGACACTGCAACACAATCTTGGAGTAGTCCTCCTCCACGATCTCCAAGCCAACGAAATCGCTCGAAGCCTGCTTAACACATTCACGATCATCAGGGCTAATCCTGTCCTCAGCCACAACCCGAATGATATCATAGCCCAACAGATACTTACCCGTAATCTCACGATCAAGATAAGGAGACGGCTTAATCACCGCCACCCGAGGCTCAGGCTCCACATCATACTTGGCATCAATACCCAGACGCCCATCGGCCAGCTCAGAGATAGCTACGACAGACCCACGATCAAGCCCCACGCGCTCAGCCCAACCCTTAGGAAGACAGACAAAGAAGGATCCACTACTCGTCCTCTGAACCTTACGAAGCTCCACCACAGACCCTCAGTAAAGATATTCACATATTCAAATAAGAATATACTATCAAAATCTGCTGCCCAATATAAAAACTACAACAAAATATCACGATAAGTATAGACCTGATGGCACCAACTGCACACTTTCACGTCTGAGGAAAAAGAGAAAAGACAGCCCATAAGATAGGTATGCATCATTCTGAGAAAGACTGACTGGAGGAGACCGAGGGCGTGAGCGAGAGGCTTCAAAGAGCCGTGTCACTTACGATAGAAGCAGGATACCAACTCGACAAAGGAGCCTTCGACTTCCTCAACAGCCTCTCCAAAACAGAAGACCCAATCAAGCTGATGGAGGAGACCATCAAAAAACTGGCGACCACCACTGAAAAGACCCTTTTCATAAGCAAAGATCTTCTAGAAGAGGCAGCCAAAGAAACCTTTCCAGCAATCATAGAAGAAAGACCGCCGTTAGCGCCACCTCCTCGCCCTCTTCTTGAAGCAAAGAGGATCTTCCACGCCTTTGCAAAGGACATCGACTCGGACATAAAGATAGTAGAAGACCCCACCGACCAAATACGCGAGACCGGAACCCTTGAAGAGTATCTGGACTATTTCCGAGACCGCTTCAAGAGAATAGAGAAAATCCTAAGGCGGAGAATGGACGCGAAAGACGCATCTACCCTCTCAGACGCCCTTAGGGCCCCAGTCAATTCGAAGGTTAAAATCATCGGTATGATAACCGAGAAAAGAGAAAGCAAACAGAGACTTTTTCTGACAGTTGAAGACCTGAACGCGAGCGCTACGGTCCTTGTATCCCCAGACAAAAATCGAAAGACTACAAGGAAAGCACGAGGACTAATCTTAGACCAGGTTGTCTGCATAGCTGGTGTCAAGGGACGAAACGAATTACTTATTGCGAAGGACATCATCTGGCCCGATACACCCCAAAGAAAACCAAAAGGGGCTTCGCTGCCAGTCCATGCGGCGCTGATATCAGACTTACATATTGGAAGCAAGATGTTCATGAAAGAAGCTTTCACCCGCTTTCTGCTCTGGCTAAACGGGAAGTTCGGAAACCCGGAATTGAAGAAATTAGCAAGCCACGTGAAGTACGTGGTCATCGCCGGAGATATCGTTGATGGGATAGGAGTTTATCCGAACCAGATAGAAGAGTTGGCCATAAAAGATCTTTATGAGCAATACCGAATGGCGTCAAAATTCATCGAAGAAATCCCAGACTACATAGAACTGATAATAATACCTGGAAACCACGACGCCTCTCGAAAGGCGCTACCTCAACCGGCCATACCGCAGAACTACGCGGAACCACTTCATGAGACGCGGAAGGTATACTCTCTGGGAAACCCTTGCACCATCAGCCTCCACAACGTACAACTCCTCCTCTGCCACGGACGCAGCCTAGACGACATCGTCTCAGTCGCCTCCGATGCCAACCTCCACGCACCTGAAAAAGCCATGAAACTCCTCTTGCAGAGCAGACACTTGGCACCTGTCTATGGGGGGAAAACTCCAATAGCGCCGGAAGAGAGAGACTTTATGGTGATAGAGAGACCGCCAGACATCCTACATTGCGGACACGTGCATGTCCTAGGATACGAATCGTACCGAGGAACCCTCCTCGTCAATTCGGGTGCTTGGCAAAAGCAAACCAAGTTTCAGGAGGAGATGGGGCTTACTCCCACCCCGGGAATTATACCACTTGTGAATCTCCAGACGCTAGAAGTTACACCTATCAACTTTTCCACCGCTTGGGCGTAAGTCCTTGTGCGATTAGCCTAGCCACCCGTACTGGTTCAGGAATTCTGCAACACACAGACAGCCTTCGCACTAAATTGCGCGCCAACTTCAGATCCACTCCCACTGTCTCAGCGTATATCGGGGGTTCGTTTGGCACAGAAACGATCTCGTAAACGGGTCCAAGTTTCTCCACAACCGCCCAACGGGTCTCCCAATCTTCAAAGTGCCGAAGTAAGGCATCCTTCACGGCCTTACTATTCGGTTTTGTCCGAGCTACAATAATGACCGGTTTCTCAAACTCCTCAAAGATCACGTTGGCATCTATCAAATTGAAACCCGCATAGGAAACTCCCGCCAAGATAACGCTGTCAAATGACCATCGCTGGAGCATACAACGGAGTTTCTCAGTAGCATCTAAACCATCCACTTCAATGTCAGTCATTTGCAAATCAATGATCGATATCCCGTGGAGCAATACAGAGACGAGGAGAGCCTTCTGAACATCAGCTTCTCTTGAGAACCCTCCGTCTTCAACGCCTACCACTCGAGATTTCTGCCAGGCATTTGGGGGCATAAATCGTCAGACGCCTCAGCCTATCATCAGTAGCAAAGGCTCCTCTAATAAGGCTACGTGCCATAGCCAGACGAATCTTTTTAGTCCGTCCGTAGCGTCCCATGCTGGCCACTCTGGCATTTAACAGCCCTATTACATCCAACTCATTCACCAAGCTGCTGACACGCCTTTGGGTCAATGGTGCAAGTCCACACTCACCGCAAAGTTCAGAGTAGATTTCGTAGATATCACCCGTAATAGCAAAGTTAACTCCTGCTTTACTTAACAGGTAAACGCTGCACAACACAAGTTTTGAGTGAGACGGAAGGTTTCTAACAGCTTCCATGACCCGATCATGCTCAATTCTCTTCTCAGCTCGCCGTACGTGGTCCTCCGCTACAGCCTCTGCCCCCTCACGCTCCGCCACCTCTCCAGCGACACGGAGAAGGTCCAGGGCTCTTCTTGCGTCTCCATGCTCCGCTGCGGCTAAGGCGGCAGACAAACTGACGGCACCGTCCAGCACTTTGGCGTCATAAAAGGCTAATCGAGCGCGATCCCAGAGGATATCACGAAGTTCAGCCGCATCATACGGTCTGAAAACTATCTCCTCCTCGCTGAGGGAGCTCAACACTCTTGGATCAAGAAATTCCTTGAATCGAAGGTCGTTCGAGATTCCGATGATTGACGTTCTGCTTGAGCGCAGGGTTTCGTTTATTCTAGTTAGTTCGTAAAGCAGGACATCACCCCGTGTCTTTACTAAGCAGTCTATCTCATCCAATACGGGCAAGAAGAGAATCTTGGTCAAGTTCAGGCCTTGTCGAAACCTGTCAAAAACCTCTCCCACGGCCAAACCAGTGAAGGGAACGTCCACGCCAATGGCGTTACATAGACTTGACAGGACCCGGTATTCCGTGCCAGCCAACCTACAGTTCACATAGCACGTCTTCACGGGGGCTTCGAGTTCCTCAGCCTTGTCACCCAATTTACCCAATACGTATTTTGTTACAGCGGTTTTCCCGGTGCCTGTCTTTCCATAAATGAAGATGTTTGAGCAACGAGCGCCCCGAAGAACAGGAGCAACTATTTCGCCCAAGTAGCGGATCTGCCCCTCTCGGTGAGGAAGCTTGTCAGGTATGTAGTCATGCCGTAGTACTTCTCTATCCCAGAAGAGGCTCGCACCCCTCAAGAAACGTTTAAAAACCTCATCGAGCACCGTGGCTTCATCCATTCTGCTTTACTCCGCTTCTCCCGTCTTTAACGTAGTAACGTGATGCTACAAGCTGGACTACACCACTGTATATACCTATATGATAAACCCTCTCATCCAAAAAACTAAACGCCAAACACAAAAAGCTAAAACAAAACCGAGATAACACAAATAGCTCACGTGCCAAACTTAACGGGCGCACCCCTACATTTCCTTTGGAATAGACCAAGGGTACGATTGAAATAAAAGGGGTTCCTTTGGATAAAAGGAATAGACTCTAACAGCTAATTCGAACAAAACTATTAAACAATTATTGTAAAATCAGTTAGACTAATTGTAGAATTTTTTTGCTGAAACCTTCTCTTAAACCTGCAACGGCATTTGGGAGTCCAGTGGAAACGAAGGGGTTGGGCTCCTCAACTCTAACTCGTTTATGTATTCACCACGAGTATTCGATCGATCGGATGGATGAGCCGCCTAGAAAGATTCAGTGTGCAGGAAAAGCTATGAAATTGTGATGTTAAATCCGCTTTCTCAGGATCTTTAACATCTCCTTCTTTAGGCGGTAGGTGTAGGGAATCTTCTGAACACCCCGCTCCAAGTACCCCTCCTCATAGAGCTTCTTCATCAAACGTGCTGTGTGTTCCCTTGTGAGTTCTATTTCGTGTCTGACCTCAGGAGCGGTCTTCGGACCCTCTTCACCGAGGAATTCTAGTACACGGAGCTCTGTCTCTGTGAGCGGAGCTAAGGCCTTCTCTCTTTTGATAGGGATGGGGGCCCCCACTTTGGCCTTTTCTGCTCTAGGTGCCGTTGGAATCTTCTCCCCCAATCTCTCAAGTTCTCGAACCCTATCTGCAATCCCTTCTTGTACTGTCATCAAGGTCTCTATTCTTCTGTTTACCTCTTCGATCTTTGCCGGGACTTTTCGCTCAATTGCTGAAAAAACATTGATTCTGCTAACAATCTTCTTCAGTTGCTCACCGTGTTCTTTCACTTCTCTCCTCGTTTTGTCATGGAAAGAGGAAAGCCCTGTAGTTTTACGGGATATAACATTAAGCTTCTCTTCATAGCCCTGCAATTGGCTGTTGAAACTAACGACTATATCGCCCACAACATCACGGGCGTCCTCATACTTCTCGCGAAGCTCTCTTATCCGCTTGTAATACAAGACCGACGCAATTACGATCACGGCGAATAGAAGAAACGAGGCCAACAAAAGCAGGTCAAACACTAAGAGAACCCCCCAATCCTAACCCGCTGAAAACGTGATTCAAGTGTGATACTTGTGATCTGCATATCACATCATAAATGTCACACAAACTGACTTAAGCATTACGGTAGCCATCAGTGATAATGTTGCTTTGTGATATGTGACATCACATTCTCTTACAGCAAAAGCCTGAGAATTCGATACGTATGATTCATCAGATTTCTGATTGCAGTGGAAATCTGGCTATTTCCTGGATCCGATTCCGATTTTATCAGTGAAATGGGGTCCTTCTCTCTCCTTGATTTGACGGGCACATCACTGTGATTTGTGATATCACAATTTGGTCGAAAGAGCCTTTGGCTTGGAGAGTTGTTCTAGACTAACTTCTAATTCTTCGTGGAGTTTGCTCATGATTCTCAAATATTCGTCCTTCGTACCCTTATTTTTTAAGATTTGTCTGT
>Ga0209636_10004622_pt1 | contig 14047 bp, 10 predicted proteins | sample DeeMarSWOR152_54_FD_187464 | JGI IMG/M metagenome (GOLD analysis project Ga0209636, IMG submission 187464) | Marine sediment microbial communities from White Oak River estuary, North Carolina - WOR-1-52-54 (SPAdes) (version 2) | ecosystem: Environmental > Aquatic > Marine > Intertidal zone >...
TTTATCAGCGTGTGACAAATTATACTATTGACTGATATATCGATTTATGATAAATAAAAGATGATAAAGAATTTTGGCAATAGAACTACTCAAGATATTTATGATGGAATCAACAGTCGCTATTCCAGGAAACTTCCCCGGCCGCTACATGCCAAGACCCAAAGGCTTCTCGACCAGATCAACGCAGCTCCATCTCTTGAGTTTCTAAGTATTCCTCCAGGTAATAAACTCGAGAAGCTGGCAGGTGATAAGAAAGGATTCTGGAGCTTACGAATAAATGAGCAATGGAGAATCATTTTTCGTTGGGCAGCTAAAGATTTTTATGACGTAAAAATTGTGGATTATCATAGGAGATAAATAATGCTACCAAAAAATAGACCTCCGACTCATCCAGGTGAAATGCTTCTTAAGGAATTTCTTGAACCTTCGTGTATAACACAATTGGAATTGGCTCGACATCTTGGGTGGACATATGCCAGGCTGAATGAGATCATCAACGGCCGGAGAGGGATTACTGCAGATTCTGCGCTGGCATTAGGGGATGCACTCGGCACCGGACCAGAATTCTGGTTGAATCTCCAGAGAGACTGGAACCTCTGGCATAGCAAACGTATACATAAGCGGATTCCAAAGTTAAAAAAGGCTGCCTCCCAGCATGCAACACCTAGCTAACTTTATGACAAAATCTGCACTCTTCTTCCAATACACCTTTTATTATTTTCATTACTATGAAGCAGGTATCCCAAAATACAAGAAAGATAATTTGAGAGGCATTGCTTTGACTGTATTCCCCATTATTTCTTTTCCCTATATTTTCAAAAGTATCTGGAATTAACCTATCACACCGAAAAGAAAAAAGAATTGGTCCCATCTATTCAATGATTGTTTCGTCTGAAAGCATGAAAAAAAGGGGCCAGGCCCCTTTTTCACGAAACCATCATTCCCCCTCCCCCTACTTCCTCAAATCCTGCGACCGGTCAAAAGGGATCTGATACCTCTTCAATATCAACTCATTCCTGGCATCCATCGTCTTCTTATCCAGCACGATCTCCTTCCCTCTTTCATCAATAAACACATGGTACGCCCCATTATTCCCTTCAACTGCCGCAATTAAATCTTCCAGAGTGGAAATCTTTTTTCCATTCACGCGAGAAATCACAATATCCAGCAAATCATGATAACCGACATTGATCTCATCGGCCAGGACCGAGGCCAGCACAATGATCTCTCTTCTTTCCTCAGTCGGTTCTCCCGAATCATAATATGGAAGTAAATTGAAGATATAATCTGATATATACTCATCATCATCAAATCTCACGCTTATATAATTCTCTGTCAACGGCTGAAACACCATCCCCCCCGCAATATAATACCGGGGCACTTCATCAAACTGCTCGTGAGGAACCAGCCTGCAAAAATTAGTCGGAATCGTGAGTTTTATCTTCTCGTTCAGAACCTTCCCTTCCCTCAATATCTCAAATTCTGCAGTCTCACCGATGAACTTATTCTGGATCACATAGCCAAAAAACGTCCTCTCGTTCTCCCTGAACCGGATAGTTCCGTCATTCGCGACGTCAACTCCATCAACGGAAATAACGATATCTCCAGGTCTCAATATCCCTGTTGCAGGCGATCCCGGATAAATCTTATTCAACAATACGCCAGTATGCTCTTCCCGCATCTTGTAATAAAGCCTCATATCCGGGTTTTCAATCTTTTGCCAGGATGCGCCTAAACTGGGAATTCCGTCATATTTTCCGTCTTTGATATCCTCGAGAAAATGATTGATAACCGGCACAGATACCATGTATCCGATGTTTTCCCCATAGCCAGCCTGAAAAGCTACCCCGATTATCTGATCATCCTTTATAACCGGCCCTCCGCTGCTTCCCGGATTGATCGCGGCATCGATCTGGCAGCATAAAAGGTTCGCTTCACTGTGAGTGTAACTCTGGTGTTCCACCCTGGAAACGACTCCCTCGGTGAAAGCCAGTTCCTCTCCTCCCTCAGGAAAACCAAAAGTGGAGACGGTATCTCCCACTTCCGGAAGCTCTCCAATCTCAATCGGCACAGCTCCATCGAAGAAGGATTTATCTTCCACTCTAAGAATGGCGAGGTCGCACTCGTGAGCCACGATCTCAATCTCTGCGGTATACTTCTTTGCCATCCCCGCGCGTTTAACCTGGATGAACATGGCGTCTGCCACAACATGAGCATTTGTCAGAATGCGATTTCCCTCAATGATGCATCCGGAACCGCTGAGGCTCTCCTGCCCCATCATCTGCCATGGCCGGAAGTAGCTGTGTTTGTTGTAGACGGTGTAGATCTTGACTATGGAGCTGGTGATGTTGGGCTGGGCCAGGGAAATTGATGATATGAAGAGCATAAGGATGAAACCAGTCATTGTGATTGATAAAAATGAATTTTTCTTCATAACTTACCCCCAATAGTTTTTTTTCAGATTTCTCTATCTTTCTAACAAAAATCGCGAATATTGAAAAGCACTCATTAAATAATCAATCTTTCTTTATCTTCGGCGGATCACACAGAGAACAGGGCGTATATCCTCTTTCACAGGCTTCCTTCAAAGTGATGGGAATCTTGCTTCTCTTCAAAGCACTGCATTCTTCCCTGTGATATTTCTTCCCAGTTCTTGTTATATAGACAACAGGATTATCATCCTCATTGGCAGCCACAAGCCTCATCCCTTCATCATCCGCCCAAAGCCCAATCCCCTTCTCCCGCGCCTCTCTCTCATACCTCTTGAACTCATCATAATACTTGAACAGGAAATGCCTGTACGCAAACCCGTAACCCTTCTTGATAATCTCCGCATTCAGGAATGTCCCATCCTCCAGATACACATAGGCCAGAGTTCTCCCGTATTTATCTTTTTTATTCAAGTCATAATCCAATCGCACCTTGAGCCCCTCGACCAACCTCTTCGTGAACTCACAGGCCTCTCTCCCGAAATACTGAACCGGTTTCCTGGGGTCTTTCGTCTCAGGAGTATCGACCCCTATGAGCCTGACTCTCTCATTCCCATCCAGTACGATCGTATCCCCGTCTATGACTGCGATGCAGGTGCGCCAGACCTCCTGGGATTGGGCCAGCGAAAACACCAACAGGCAGACTATTGCAATGATTTGAATTTTAGCTTTCATCAACATAAGTATTAATGAATTGATGGTTTTTTAGAACATTTGCATTTTCCCATCATCTATTACTCCTTCTTATATGTAATGCGAAGAGTAATCTTTTAATTTAGATTTTTATATTACACGGCCGCTAACAAATCACAATAGCCATTTGGGATGAATCGAGGGGTGATTTTAGGGAGGGTAACAAGGCTAAAAACTTAACTTCTTATGTGGGATATTAATGAGGGCAGATCAGGCAAATCCTAAGAGACCCATCATCCCCCCTGCGCAAAACAGGTTGGTATAACTCGTCCTGAAATATACGAAAATAACCAAAGCATTTACGCATTGACAGAGTAATATTTTTGTAATATAGATTAGGCATACTCAGCAAAAGGGAGGTGAAGATTAATGAAAAAAAAATTTTTATTACCACTATTTTTAGTCTTTTCAATTCTTTTTTTTGTTTTGGTTGTTTCATTTTTTGGACAAAATGGACCACAAGAAGCATGGGTAGTACAGTACAACGGACCTGGCGATGGCTTTGATGCAGCCAATAGAATTGCTACAGATACGAATTCCAATGTATATGTAACTGGTGCATCCTCAGGGATAGATACAGGAAATGATATTACGACATTAAAATACAATAAAAATGGCAGTTTATTATGGGTAGCCCGCTACAATGGACCAGGAAATGGTGATGACGGTGGAACAGGAATTGTCTTAGATGGAGAAAACAATGTCTATGTAACTGGCTATTCTTTTGGCTCGGATACTGACCGAGATTATGTAACAATTAAATATGATTCAAATGGTAATGTAATCTGGATACGTCGCTATAATGGAAGGGGTAACCAAAAAGATACACCAGCAGCAATAGCAATAGACTCAGGCGATAATGTTATTATAACCGGTGCATCTTATGGAGGATTTTATAGGCATTATGATTGTGTTACTGTTAAATATGATTCGAATGGAAATGTTGTCTTCATATCTGAATATGATAATGGAATAGGACACTATGATGAGGGGCGTTCTGTTGCACTTGACGACTTGGGTAATATCTATATAACAGGATCAACGCATACAGGAGCGGCTAGTTGGTTTGATTGGTTGACAATTAAGTACGATTCAGATGGAAATAAAATTTGGTCGAGAACATTTGATTCAGGGCAATGGCCGTCCATGGATTATGCTCATGATATTGTTCTAGACAAAAATGGTAATTGCTATGTAACAGGAGAAGTCGATCTGCGAGCAAGCGGTCCTTCGGGGCTTGACATTGGAACTATTAAATATGATTCTAATGGTAATGAAATTTGGGTGAGATATTATACAAGATATTCAAATTTTCATGATATCCCTGTAGCGATTGTTGTAGATGAGAATAGCAATATTTATGTAACTGGCTTTTCATCTTGTTATGAAACAAAATGTGATTTTGTCACTATTAAATATGATTCTAATGGTAATGAACTCTGGGTTCAAATCTACACTGGTCCGGGAAAAAGCAATGACTACCCAGCAAACATAGTATTAGATAAATATGGAAATATCTACGTGACAGGAGATTCTCCAGGATTAACATCTAGAGACTCTGCAACAGTTAAGTATGATCCATACGGCAATGAAATCTGGGTATCCAGACATAATGAACTTTATCCAAATGATATAACGTTGGATATTTTTGCAAATGTATACATAACTGGGAGATTATTTAATCCTAGTTCAGATTATGACTATGTTACTGTAAAGTATAGTGATTTTATTGAAGTCGATATTGATATAAAGCCTGGCAGTGATCCAAACAGCATTAATCTTGGCTCTCAGGGCAATGTCCCCGTTGCAATCTTCAGTACTCTGGGTTTTGATGCGACTGCTATTGATCCTATTACTGTAACCTTGGCAGGTACTTCAGTAAAGCTCAAGGGAAAAGGTACGCCTATGTCATCATTTGAAGATATTAATGGGGATGGCCTGTTGGACATAATTGTGCACTTTGATACTACTACACTTGAATTAAGCGAAGGTGATACAGAAGCGATATTAGAGGGTGAGACCTACAAAGGTACACGTATAAGAGGAATAGATACAGTCAAAATTGTAAATGAATAATTAAAGCGAATGAGTCAGATTTCTCTGATCCCAACTCATCTCATCAAGTGAATTTACACAAAATGTTTGACTGTATAATTTAAATTTTCTTTAGCCACCGGAGCTAATTCTTGTTTTTAGTTGAATATTTTATTTATTAAAATTAGCATTTATAAACGAAAAGCTAGAAAGGGGATCAAAACCTATGTTTAACTCAAATTATTTCTTTAAACGATTTTTCATTTTTATTGTTCTAATCAGTATCTCAGCACTTTCCATTTCTAGCAGTTCTTCGAATGAGCTACAATTCACCTTCCATCAATTTTTTTATAACGATATAGGAATGGCTGCAGGAGATGTAGATGGTGATTCTGATTTTGACCTTTTAATAACATTTACTCGCTATATGCCTCCTCTAAATTACTGTAGAGTATATTTGAATGACGGAAATGGAAATTTAATGGATTCCGGGCAGCTACTGGGTACTCTCAACCAGGTCGGTCGCCCTTATTTAGGAGATTTTGATAGTGATGGGGATCAAGATGCAATCATAATTCCCAAAGTATATTTTAATGATGGCAATGGAATATTTACAGATTCAGGGCAAACCATTATTTCTCGAACCTATCTTAGTAAAATTGCAATTGGTGATCTGGATAATGACGGAGATCTAGACTTCATTAATTCTAACGAATCAAGAGAACGTCTTGAGGTTCTTTTAAATGATGGAAATGGAATATTTACTAGTGGACAATATTTCGGCCTAATTTACACTCATGAGGTTGATCTCGCAGATGTTGATAACGATGGAGATTTAGATTTAGGAACCTCAATGAATATTGGCCCGACCCTAATTTACTTAAATAACGGAGATGCAACATTTACGAAATACATAGATTTAGGAGGGACTTTTTTTACACAAGGAGGAATTAAATTTGCTGATTTCAATGGAGATGGCCTTATTGACTTGGCCGAAGGAAATATACAAGGATATAACAGAATATTCTTCAATTCAGGAAATAACCAATTTATAGACTCAGGTCAGAAAATTAATCCTACTGAAGTAACTGAAAACATGGCAGTTTGTGATATTGATAATGATGGCGATATTGATTTAATTTGCTCCGACGGAGCATGTGCTAGTTGTATTGGAGGGATAAGAGTATTTATTAACGATGGCAATGGGTATTTTAATGATGTGATTTATGTAATATCATCTTGGAGTCAAGAAATCGGTGTTGCAGATTTTGATAATGACTCAGATTTGGATTTAACATGTCCACATTTGTTACTTAATAATATATCAGATTTTTTTCCAAATACTCCCCCTAATGAACCGACCAATCTCTCCTCAAGTATAGATGAAAATCAAGCAACTTTGATGTGGGAAGATGGCAATGATCTTCAGACTCCTTTGGAACTTCTGACTTATAACCTAAGAATAGGATCAAATCCTGGAGGAAATGATATTTTCTATTCTGAAATTGGTCCAGAAAATACCACTCCTTCATTTGGAAATTGCTGGCATACTTTTCAAAAAATCTTAAATTTGCAAGATGGAAAGTATTACTGGAGCGTACAAACTGTAGATACTGGTTTTATGCGGTCAAACTGGTATCCTGAACAAGTGTTTTATGTAGGCATGATTGAAGCAGATGTTGATATAGATCCTGATACCTTGAATTTGAAAAGTAAAGGTAAATGGATAACATGCTATATAGAGTTGCCAGATGGTTATGACGTAAATAATATCGACATAAATTCCGTTACATTGCACTACAATGATAATTCTATTGAAGCTGATTGGGGAGAAGTACAAGGTAATGTTTGTATGGTAAAGTTTAATAGAAATTCAGTTGTATTAATCTTTAATGGCTTATCCGGATATGTTGAATTAAAAATAACAGGAGAAGTTGCTGGGACTGTATTTGAAGGTTTAGACACAATTAGGATAATCGATTAGTCTCTATTTCCTCTAAGATACAACGTTAAAATTGGGCCGCTATTAAAGTTACGATACCCATATCCCCCTAGGAGTCAATTTAATTATGATAATTTCCTCTCTAATTCTCAACATAAAAAAGCATTTACAGCCATCATATTGACATAGCGATTTTTCTGTAATATAGATTAGGCAGATTCAGCAAAGGAGGATCAAATGTCAAATAGAAAAATAATTTTGTTCTTATTAATAATATTTTTAATTAGCTATTCTTGGGGTGATGAGCTTCACAATGTCTCAAATTCACCAAATCTTAATTCCTGGAGAGCTCATCTCGCAATAGACAATAATGGAATATTACATGCCGCATGGATAGAATTTGACTGTTCCAGCCAATATTATTGTTACAGTAAATCTGAAGATAATGGTGAAATTTGGCTAAATCCCATGGTTATTACTTATACACAATGGGGAAATGTACAAGCTATTACAATCGATACTGATTCTTTAGGAAATCCACATATCCTTTTTGTAAATTATGGCAAAATATTTTATACAAAGTCAGACGATATGGGATTAACATGGAGTACTCCGGCTGATATTTTCGATATCCCACACTCTGGAGGTCATGGATGTCCCAGACTAATTATTAGTGATGAAGATATATTAAATTTAGTATTTATAAACTCAGAACTACTCTATATGACTTATAGTGTGTGTTATTCATATTCAGAGGATATGGGGTTAACTTGGCAAGAGCCTCTTAAACTCTCAGAGCTATCAAGGAGAGGCGAATCACCAGCCATTGCTCTTGATTTAGAAAACAATCCTCATGTTGTCTGGGAAGAATCTACCGCGGAGATGCAGCCATATGAAATAGTGTATCGATATTTTGACGGCAATCAATGGAGCCAAAAAATTGCGGTTTATTCAAATGATCAATTAAAAAGTTTGCCTGATATTTTTCTAGATAAAGAAGAAAACGTGCATATAGTTTGGAGAGAAGTGTGGATCCCAAGGGGAATATTTTATAGTGTGTTCGATGGCAATGAATGGAGTGATCCTATAAGTATATCTGAAGAAGTTGGATATATGGAACAGCCTGTTTTATGTTGCGACTCAAGTAATAACATAATTGTAGTCTGGCAAGAAAATCGGGGCGGATGGGATGGAGAAAAATTTACAGAACCATTTAGAGTTTATTTTAATTTTAGCGATGGAAACGCATGGTATGGTCCGACTATAATCGAAGAAGGTCCCTATTCTTATTTATGGGGAGTTAAGACCAGTATTTCTTCGGATCTGGAAGATTTTCCACACATTATTTGGTCGAAAGGAGATCTTACGGAATATTCAAGAGAAATATATCATATGAAATTTAATCCTTATCCTTATATTGAAGTTCCAATAGACATAAAGCCAGGAAGCTATCCAAATAGCATTAATCTTGGCTCTCAAGGGAATGTACCTGTAGCAATCTTTAGTACAGACGACTTCGATGCAACCCAAGTGAATCCCTCATCAGTCACTCTGGCAGGTGCCTCAGTGAAGCTCAAAGGAAAAGGTACGCCTATGTCATCGTTTGAAGATATAAATGGAGACGGACTCTTGGATATAGTAGTCCATGTTGATACTACAGCTCTTGAGTTATCTGAAGGAGATAAAGAAGCAGTTTTAGAGGGAGAGACCCTCGATGGGGAAAAAATAAGAGGAGTTGATACAGTCAGGATTATTTATTAGATTTGCACTGAATTATTAGAAATAAGATTCTATTTCTAAAAATTAATAAAATTAAGGGAGGGAATCAAAATGATGAAAAAATTTATCAAATTAACTATGTGTATTTTTCTAATTTTAGGATTTAGCTCGTTTTCTTATTCTAAAATTATTATTGTGCCGATTGATTACCCAACGCTAGGAATCCCAGAAAATTTAAATCCTGGTGATATAGTCTTTGTCCTTCCAGGAACTTATTATCATCCCATGCTTTCGTTCAACTGGAGTTATCCCCATCCACCTTTAAAATTAATTGGCACTCATGCTGAAAATACTATAATTGATGGAAATGGATATCCTCATGGATTCGGACTTCCCAATAATATGATAATTTCAGGATTTACAATTACCAATACCGGATGGTTGGAATTAAGTCAGGACTTTGCATTTAATATTACTATTTCCGGGAATATATTTGCAGATACTTCTGATCGTGGGATTTTTCTAGTTGGTGCTTCTAAAATACAGATTTTGAATAACATCTTCAAAAATCAAATTTTTGGTAGTGGTTTTGGGATTGATGTTATTATGTCCTCTGATGTCGAAATAAAAAATAATTTGGCATACAACAACTTACATGCAATGGAAATCGGAGATTCGAGCAATTGCTCAGTAGTATATAATACTTTTTGTTTTAGCCAACAAACTTGTGTTGGAATCCCTGCATCAAATAATTTAAATATAGCTCATAATATTGTTACTCATGCAGGTCCAGGTGCATGTGGTTTTATTGTTTTTGATAGCGATGTAATTTTTTTAAATAATGATGTTTGGAATCCTCAAGATTATAACTCAACTCCTTTCTGTGGGGATATAGTGGAACCTCCCACAAATAATTTTTCTTTAGATCCAGAGTTCATTGATCCTGAAAACGAGGATTTTCGCCTAAAAGAGTCCTCTCCTTGCAAAACTGCGGGGCCAGATGGAGGAGAGATAGGTGCTTATGGAAATGGGGGGACGCCAGGTGTTGGGATTAAATTACCTTTACTCCAACAGATGGAGATAATCTTTAAAGTTATGAATTATCTTCCTGAGGAAAATTTTAAAAAACCACAATACAAAAGAGTGATGATTAATCATTTCGAAATCATTGAAAGAAATTTACAGAGAGCTGAAAGTCCTAAAGGCAGTAGAGGTTCATATCAGAGCTCTTTGAATATTGTAAAAAACACAATCCTTCACAAAACTGACGGATGCAAAACTTCAGGAAATCCGGATGAAAATGATTGGATAACTGACTGCAAAGCGCAAGAGTGGATTTATTCTCTGCTTTTAAATCTGATTGAAACCTTAGAGAAAAAGCTTCAGTAATCACTTAAGGCGAGTGATTCAGATTACGCTGTCCTTCGACTTCTGAAATGACATGTTACCTGCCTCCCCTTCTCTCTAGGTAGATTTCTCTCTCGTTCGCTCTACCATTCCAAGCCTTCTAACTAAAAATATCTATGTAGAAAGGTACATTTTTATATGACCACAATCGGTACATTTTTATGTTACCATCAACAGTTTTTTCCTACCTCCATTCAAGAACAAAAAGCTAGAGCTTTAGGGAATTTGGACTCTGCTCATCTCAGATATAACTAAATAGAAACTATTCTAATTCTTTTCCACAGTACCTACAGACTTTTGCTTTTGCCTTAATTATCTCGGCACAATATGGACATTCCTTTGTATCTTCTCTAGGTTCTTTTTTACTTGTAATAGCTTCAGCCAGCTTTTGAGCTTGGTCTGTAATCTGTGTTTGTCTGAATTCATCTTGACATTTAGTAACAGTATTCTTCAAAAGTTTTGGTGAAGTAACAAATCTATAGGTAGTAGCACCCATTTCTGCAGCGGTTTGAATTTGAACACTTCCATAATTAAATATTCTTCCTATTAATGGCTGTTGGTACGATACATTGTTTATTTTATCAAGAGGGCTTTCCTTTGCATTATGTGAAAATACTCCATATTCATCAATAACTCTCAAATTTGTAACTGCCCAGATATTTACTTTTCTGTCAAATATTCTATAGACAAAATAAAGAGCTATGATAAATGTGATAGCAAGAAATACCAATCCAGCTTCTGAAGAGAGATTGAAGAATATAATGGTAGCAACAAGAAAAAGTACTAATGCCAAAAATGGACTCGCTAATACTAACCAGTGTTTCTTAATTTCCAATACTTTTTCTTCCCCACTTTTTAATTCAGTTCTCATATTTTACCTCCTTTAATTATTTATAGATTAAGAGATAGAAATGTGCCTTGATGATGAAGGCAGAAGTTCTTCCCTCTTGCATTGCTTATTATGTCGCCGAGTTATGACTCTCTGACTTATAGCACTGGAGATTTTTAATGTCAAATAAGGAGAGAATGGGGAGAGAATAAACTTATCCCCGTGTTTCAGATTTGCCACTGAATGGCTAAAATAACCTAAAATAATATACTATGGCTAAAACTGTACTATGAGGAAACCTATTGAAAAATAAGGATTAAGTCTGGAGTGGACGATGGGATTTGAACCTACGACCTTCTGCTTGGCGTAAAGCATAGGCGATCTAAACCCCTCCCCATTGTCTGGACAGGAAATGCCTGTACGCAAATCCGTATCCCTTCTTGATAATCTCCGCATTCAGGAATGTCCCATCCTCCAGATACACATAGGCCAGAGTTCTCCCGTATTTATCTTTTTTATTCAAGTCATAATCCAATCGCACCTTGAGCCCCTCCACCAACCTCTTAGTGAACTCACAGGCCTCTCTGCCGAAATACTGAACCGGTTTCCTGGGGTCTTTCGTCTCAGGGGTATCGACCCCTATGAGCCTGACTCTCTCATTCCCATCCAGTACAATCGTATCTCCGTCTATGACTGCAACGCAGGTCCGCCAGACATCCTGGGAGTGAGCCAGCGAAAACAACAGCAGGCAGGCTATTCCGATGAATTGAACTTTAGCTTTCATCAACATAAGTATTTATGAATCAATGGGATTTTAGAACATTTCTATTTTCCCATCATCTATGACTCCTTCTTCTATGTAAGGCGAAGAGTGTTTATTCGATTTAATTATTTAATATTACATCGCCACAGACAAACCGCAATCCCCATTTGGGATGAATAGAGGGGTGATTTTTGGCATGGATGAGCTATTAACGAGGATAAATTTTCCTCCATTCTTCTGTATTTAAATCGATCCTCCAGACTTTTGTCTTTCGACCTTCTACTGTTAAAAATATAAAATTATTAAATCCTGTGGCAATATCGAAACCAAAATACTCTGGCCTGAAAGGAATCTTCACGCTCTTTTCCTCAGAAAAATCTTCTCCAAACACCTGCAAAAAGGGAGTGTTGTCAACGTAGTTGATAGCAGCCAATTTCCGGCCATTGAAAGCGAAATCATACCTGCTCCTGAAATAATAATGATGTCCAATTTCGGTCACTTTTCCAGATTTATTTTCCGCAAGATCGTATACCCACAGCTCTTTTCCCCCCGTAACAAAGCCCAACCGGTCGCCTCCGTCGTTCCACCGGATATCCTCGATTTTGTTCGCCTCAAAGACTTCTCTCATTTCAAGAGTTCGGAGGTCAATAATATAAAGGGATCTCCTCACCTTCATTTCATAATCATAATTAGTTTCATAATCATAGGAAATAATAGCGATTGAATCCCCTTGAGGGGAAATTTCTATATCACTCCACCACCAATAAATATTGTAATCACCCACTTCTTGAAAGGTTAAACTATCGAGGCTGAATTTAATAATTTTTTCCAAATCATCATATCCCCACAAGTTAATGAACAAGCTATCCTCAAATTCAGGCCAGGCCAATAAATATGCATTCTCAAAAGAACCAAAATCCAAATTTTTATTCTTGAGCTCAGTTCCATCTGAATTCATCCATGATACAGCAAATTCTTTCACCTTCGCTTCCGCTCTAGAGGTCTCCTCAATGAAAGCAATTCTATTCCCGCCCGGTGAAAGAATAATGGATCCGATCGGATGATAATCATCAAAATAATAATAATTATAATAATCATCCCTTCTTTCCTCCCTTGTTTTCTCCTGAAGCAGCCTCTCTTGAGAACCGTCAGCTTCCATGACCCAGAGCTCACTGGTTAGGCATTTGCGATTCTTATATTTAACAAAAGCAATTTTACCGCCCCGGATGGATGGTGACAGTTCGAGCAATATCGTTTTCTTAACCGCCTCCAGCCGATCTTTCTCTGGAAGATACCTGAAAATCCCTTTTTCTGTTTCAAAATAAATGCCGCCTTCATATTTTTGAAAGCCACCCGCATAGGAGTAATATCTATTCAAAGTCCAGACTGTATTTACACCCAAGGACATCACAATTAACGCAATCAGGACACCTGAAAAAACCAGCACTTTCTTCTTGACCTGTGTGAAATCGGTTCTGATAAAAGTCAAAAAGGAAGCTGCGACAAACGCCGCCGGGATAAAGAAAATAAATCTCACCATGCCGGATTCAAAAGGATAGAGCGTGCTCAGATAATCAGAAAATACATAGAAAATGGAAAACAAACCCACAGCCAGGAAGATCGATGTGAGCAGAATGATGTATGTTTTCTCAAAGAGAAACGAGAGACAAAAAGAAATCGTAAACGCACTGAAGGATAAAAAGATCCAATGAACAAAAGATAAGCTGTCCTCTAGTATGTCAATATCAAGATCAAATATCCCTGACGATACGCTGAATTGAGGAATCATGAGAAAAATCAAGAAGAATAGCAACAGCACTGTGACCAGGATCGACAGCAGAGCCAGATATTTTATAAGCCAGATCTGCCATCTCTGGACCGGCCGGGAAAAGAGATAGGCCCAGGCACCATTCTTGTACTCCGATTGAAAGCCGCTCGCCCCGATCAGCAAAGCTGTCAGCGGGAGATACACATAAAACAACCCCCCATACACATACTCACCCCAGTCTGACTTTTCCTCAGCGAAGGCCAGAAAAACAAGGGCAATAATGGCCATGCCGATAAAAGGAAAGAAAAAAAGGCTCAGCTTATCTTTCCATTCCTTTAAAAACAATTTCCCAAACATCGATATCTCCATTACTCAATCATTTTTTTTATGTCCGGATACAAAG
>Ga0209636_10004624_pt1 | contig 14043 bp, 8 predicted proteins | sample DeeMarSWOR152_54_FD_187464 | JGI IMG/M metagenome (GOLD analysis project Ga0209636, IMG submission 187464) | Marine sediment microbial communities from White Oak River estuary, North Carolina - WOR-1-52-54 (SPAdes) (version 2) | ecosystem: Environmental > Aquatic > Marine > Intertidal zone >...
GTTAGGGTAGTGAATGGATTCAGGCTGAATGTTGAACTTTCTGCACAGCCCTTCTACCAGTGCCTCTGTCCTTTTTATCTGGAGGTCGGTCGGGCGAGCCCCGTTAGAAATCTTCCCTTTTTGTATTATATTGCCCACTGTAGAATTTCTAACGGGGCGAGCGGCTTTTCCGTCAGCTATAACGCAGATGTAGATAGTCTGTTCGCTTCGGTTGGTTGGCGTTTTGCTAAAAAATCGCAAGGCCGGCTCGTCGTTGTAATTTTGTGCCGGTGTGATTGACTGTTGTCTTTGCCATTTTTGGGTTGGTTGTATTTGACCATCGAAGCCGATGCGACCGTCGCAGATAACAAAATGACAATTCATATACTCGGGGCCGCCCGGTTCGCTCAACGAGGCCGGCTGTTCAATGCGTTTGTCAGGGTCATCCGCTTTTGGCGGATTACCGGTTTTGGTGCCGCTATAGTAAATCTCGACTCGGCTCCAGCGTCCCGGCGGTTGGACTACATGAGAGAGAATGAATTTTTCGACAGGATCGAGACCGTAATAGCGTGAAAGACAAAATGCACCGGCCGAGGGAGGATTATTACCCAGAGCCGTCAAGATTGTTGCGCCCGCTGCGATTGAAACCAGCAGGGCTGCAAGAACTTTAGTCTCTCTCGACCGAAATGACATAATTCACCCTCTTATTCCTCTGTTTACTGCAGTACCTGGGCCGCATTTTACAACTCTTCGCAGGATAGGAATCCTTTCGCGCCCACGCTCCGACCCGCCGAAGGCGGGCATTATCAAGGCCGGCGCTGCCGGCTATCTTCGCTATCGGCCTTACAGAAGAGCTACTTTACGTCGGTTGTCTTTTCCCATACCAAACCTAAAATACATTTCCCGCTGTGGAGATTTTATGGGAGCCGGGGGAGTTACACGTCCTATATAGGTGCACAAGAGCGTAAGAGCATAAGAGCACAAGTGGGAAACGGCAAAAGTGCTTGTGCACTTGTGGTCAGGTCCCCACAGACAATAAAGGGCATTTTTGTGCGTTTTTTGGGCAAGGGCAGAGCCTAAAAAAAATTCAAAAAATTTTTATTTTTTTGTTGACATTCGATTACATGTGTAATATTTTAATAGATATTACATTTGTAATCTTAGGAGATGTGCTTATGAAAAGGTTACCGAAAATATCCGAATCGGAATGGCTGATAATGCAGGTATTGTGGTCGAGAGGCGAGTTAACGGCAGATGAGGTGGTGGAAGAGCTGGCCGGCAAGGCGAAATGGAAGCCGAAGACCGTCAAGACGCTGATTAACAGATTGCTGAAAAAGGGGGCCGTTAAATTCCGGAAAGAAGGCAGAAAGTACAGGTATTACCCTGCCGTTAGCGAGGCTGAATGCGTCGGTACGGAGAGTCGCTCGTTTATTCAGAGGGTTTACGGGGGGGCGGCAAGACCGATGCTGGCGGCATTTCTTGAGGATGCGGAGCTTTCGGCAGAGGATATCGCAGAGCTAAAGAAAATTCTTGAGCAAAAAGGAGGATAATAAAGATGGAATCTTTAAATATACAGTTGCAGCCATTCTTTGAATGGCTCCTGCGAACAACAGTTCAAGCCAGCCTGCTGATTTGTCTGATTCTGCTGCTTCAGGTTGTACTGCGAGGGAAGTTAGGACCTCGCTGGTGCCACGCTCTCTGGCTACTGTTATTGATACGGATGGCGATGCCGTGGGCGCCACAGAGCCGGGCCAGTATCTTTAATCTGATACCGCCATCGATCCCGCAAAGACAAACAGAATATGCGCAGGACGAGCTTGCGGATGAAAGCTTAGATTCGCAGGTAGCAAACAAGGGCACCGGTGATACAAAGTCGGTCTCAACAACCCCCATCCAGCAAGAGACACCCAAGGCAACAACTGAAAAGGCTGATATACGTAAGAAATTGCCAAGCCAATTGAAATCCACCTTTTTTAAGGTTTCTAATGTGCTGCCGTTGGTTTGGCTGGCTGGGGTACTGGCTTTGGGGGTCTATATCTGCGCAGCTAATTTTGCTCTCTTGAGAATAGTCCGGCGTGAGCGTCCTTTGACCGACCAGAAGATTCTCGATTTGCTGGAAGACTGCAAAGCCGAAATGGGTATCCGCACCATCCTGGGTCTGGTCATAACGGACAAGGTCAAAAGCCCTGCACTTTTCGGCTTTGTCCGGCCGCGCCTGCTGCTGCCGAATGGGATGCTCGAAGCTCTCAGTCGCGAAGAGTTGCGATATGTCTTGCTTCACGAGTTAGCTCATCTAAAAAGGCGCGATATTTATCTGGGCTGGCTGACCAGCATCCTGCAGGCCTTACACTGGTTCAATCCGCTTGTCTGGCTGGCCTTTTATCGCTTGCGGGCTGACAGGGAATTAGCCTGTGATGCTCTCGTCTTGGCCCGCACGCAAAGCAGCGAGTCGAAAAATTACGGACGAACTATCGTTAGCCTTTTAGAACGTTTTTCCCGCCCCCGGCACTTGCCGGCGATGGCGGGAATCCTGGAAACCAAATCTCAATTAAAAAGGAGGATTACCATGATTGCACGATTCAAAAAGAACTCATATCGGTGGTCGCATTTAGGTATCATCCTGATAATTATGCTGGGCTGTGTATCTTTGCCCGACGCCGAACGCACAAGGGCCTCAGACACCACAAACTCAAAGCCCGTGCCTCAAATTGTGCTTAGAAGGGTCAATCACGAGCCTGGAGACCGCGCCAGCATTTCACCAGACGGCAAATATCTGTGCGATGTCGACTGGGACACTGGCAATCTTGTCGTCCGCGACCTTGCCACCGGGAAAGTACGGCCACTAACAAGCAAAAGCTCCTGGGAAGATTCCCGTGACACGGCTGGTGAGTCAGCAATATCCCCTGACAGCAAAACAGTTGCCTTTCAGTGGCTTGTAGAGAAGGGTTACGAGCTCCACATTGTGGGCCTTGACGGTTCTGAGCATCGTGTTCTCAGTCCTGGTGACCTCTTTCCTGTAGACTGGTCCCCGGACGGCAAGCAGATTCTCGCAACCATCAGGAGAAAGGATGCGCAAGACATTGTCTGGGTCTCCGCTGTGGATGGTTCTGTAAAAGGTATCACAACAGTAAGGAACTATTTACAAGGAAAGACCGACCTCTCACCAGATGGGCATTATATTGCCTATGACATTCCGCAGGAGAAAGGCTCGTCAAAGCGCGACATTTTCGTTTTTGCCGTTGACGAGAGACGTGAGATCCCATTGGTTCAGCACCCGGCTGACGATAAGCTGCTCGGCTGGACACCCGATGGGAAATATATCTTCTTTGCCAGCGACCGCATGGGGACCTCGAATGCTTGGCTGCTACAAGTTGCTGATGGCAAACCACACGGGCTCCCCGAGTTGGTCAAGCCACTAATAGGTGATATCAAGCCAATTGGGTTCACACAGAGCGGGTCTTACTACTTTACTGCTTCGTACAAGGCCGAGGATGTTTATGTCGCCTCGCTCGACCTCGAGACTGGTAAGGTTCTGTATTCACCCAGACCAATTCGCCAGTCGGGAAGCGAGAGCTGCCCCGATTGGTCGCCTGATGGTCGCTGTTTAGCCTACTGCTCGCAGCGGCGCCCCAATGAATCGCAAGTCCTCATCCACATACGCTCTCTGGCCACAGGTCAGGAGCATCTGCTCGATCCTAATCTGCCCTACTTTCTTCGGCTTCGCTGGTCGCCGGACGGCCGGTCGTTGGTGGTGTCGTCGTTCTTCAATAGAAAGCCACCCTTCGTCAGGGGGACACGACAGGTCATCTACAAAGTCGATGTAGAGACGGGTGAGCATACTGCTTTGGTGCAGAGCGAGACAAAAAGAATTGGAAGGGCGGAACCATCTCCTGATGGAAAGGCTCTGTTCTATAGGAGTGATGGAAGTATCATTGTTAGAGACCTGGAAACCGGGTCTGAAAAGGAACTTTTCCGACCATCATTCGGTTCCTTGCCATATTGGTGGGCCCTATCGCCAGATGGAAAGCTTTTAGCCCTTTCTATCCGTATCATGGAGAGAATAGAAAAAGAAGGAAGGATGGTAGGGATGCGGCCTAAAGGGTGGACGCTGCAAGTCATGTCTTCCTTAGGCGGGGAACGGCGGGAACTGCTTAGAGAAGACAAGCATATCGTCGGCTCTATTGTATGGACTTCAGATAGCCAGAACGTGCTCTTCATGAAGGGCGGCACCGAGTTGTGGCGAATCCCCGCAGAAGGTGGAGAACCACGAAAGCTCTGGGAATTGGAAAAACGGATTGGCCTGCAGCATTTGCGCATCCATCCAGACGGTCGGCGTATTGCTTTTGTCGGTACCCATACTGCATTCGAATTGTGGGAGATGAGCAACTTCCTGCCGGCAGCGGGTGAATAAGAATCGTGCCTCGTCGCTCGTGACCCGGGTCACGAGTCACGGGATACGAGCCTACATCCGTTTGTAGCGAGGTCCGCCGCCGCCTTCGGGAACCGTCCATCTGATATTGTCAAACGGGCACTTCCTCTGGCAGGTCTTGCAGTGCAGACAATTAGATGGATTGGCCGGCTTTACTTCATCGTGGATAGTCTCATATACCCCCGCCGGACAGAACGTAATGCAGGGACTGCTAAACACTGGAGTACATTTATTCTCACAAATGGTTTTGTCCAGAATCGTCAGATGTGACGGCTCTTCTTCGCGGTGCTCGGTCGCCGCCATTGCGGTAAATGTGTCTTTGTCGAAATTATGGTTGGGCTTATGCCGGTATCGAGCAACGGTCATCGCCTCGTAATCTTTTTCGATGTTGTATTTTGGCAAAAGTCCCCCGAAAACCGACAGCGGCATGCCCTGCAAAGGCCCGAACTTGGCGACCGTCTGCCGGAAGTTGCGGGCAGATTTCATTTCCTTAGCAATATTTGACTGCTCAACCAGCTCGGTATATCTTGATGCTGCCTGCCGGCCATTATTGAAAGTATCAGCGATAGCCTTCGCCGCTTGTATGCCGGAGTCAATAGCGTTGTGCAGGCCTTTGATTTTGAGCATATTCACAAAGCCGGCGCTGTCACCCAGAATCATTACATTGCCTTTGCCTATGCTGCCGGTTTCGGGGTCTCTGGGGATAGCATAATAGCCGCCTTCGGGAATCATCTTCGCGCCGGCTTCGACGACCTCGCCGCCATCGATGAATTTCTTTACAAATCGATGGTTCTTGAAATTCGACAGCGCATCCTGCGGGTTGAAATTGCAGTATTTCCAGTCGGCACCGACAATCATACCCACGGAAAGATGCTCCTGGACACCGGCGTACACAATGCCGCCTCCGAACATTCCCGGGCCGATTACCGGCGTCCAGATAGGATAGCCCATAGCATGAACAACGCGGGTGTTACTAAATTTTTTGTATTGTTCTTCGCTCACCTTGATAAGCTCTTTTACGCCTACCGAATAGAGCTGAGGGCTTTGTCTTTGCAGGTTTGCTTTCTCTACGAATTTTTCAGTTAAAAGCCCGTCGCAGCCTTCCGCAAGCACCACGAAATCAGCGTTTATAATTTCACCTTCAACGTAGTTGGGCTGCCTGTTGCCTTCTTTATCGAGACCCTGGTCAACGAGTTTGACACCTGTTGCCCTGCCGGACGATTCGTCGAGAACGATATCTTCAGCAGCAAAGCCGGTCAGGACCTCGGCGCCGAGGTCTTTTGCTATCTGGCCCATCCATTTGGTCAGCTTACTTATCGATACGGAGTAATCCCCCTTATGTATCATTTGGCCGAAGCCGAGGCGAAAGATTTTGCTCAGCTTGATTGCAAAGAAGATGTTGAAAGCCAGCTTTGTGCCGAGCAAAAACATAATATTGTCTTTGTCGATCTTGCTCGCGAGCACTTCGCGGGCGGCATCGGTATCCTGCCATCCCGGGACGGCTGAATCCAGTAGGGTATGAAGCGGCTCAGCTTCTAAAACTGCACCGGAGAGATTGTGATTGCCTAAATCGGCTGACTTTTCTACGATGCAAACGTCAATTTCGCGTTTTATAACTTTGAGTTGTATAGCTGCTGCCAGCCCGGCCGGCCCCGCACCAACCACTAAAACCGATACTCTGTTGTAGTTCTTGTTGTTTGGCACCTTTTATTCCACCTCTAATTCGTACTTTTCACAGTCTTGTATTTCGCATCGCGACTCGTTCAGCTTTCCTCCAATGCCTCGACCAACTGAGGCACCGTGTCTTCTACGGTTCCAACGATATAGTAATCGCACTGTTTGAATATCGGTGCGTTTGGGTCGCTGTTGATAGCGATAATAGTCTCGGTGTTGGCGACGCCAATCATATGTTGAATGGCACCGGATATTCCCAAAGCGACGTAAAGTTTTGGCCCGATAGAAGTACCGGTTTGGCCGACCTGATGAGCCCGTTCAGTAAAGCCCTGCTCGACTGCTGCGCGTGAGGCGCCTCTCTCGATCCGCGTATCTAATTTTTTGCTCAAAGCCGCACATAGTAAGTCTACAAGCAGTTCATAGTTGTCCCTGCTTTGCATACCCTTACCGCCGCTGACAATTACCTCGGCATTGAAGTTCACATCCCCGGTTCCCAGCTCGGTCTTTATGATTTCCAGGCTGACATCATCCTCGGAGAGCTCAACCTTGTGTTTGATGACTTTGCCTTTTCTTGATGGGTCGGGAGGTATTCTCTTCATAACGCCCGGCCTTGCCGTAGCCATCTGCGACTTTGAGTTTTTCGTACGGATGGTAGCCATAACGTTTCCGCCCAGGGCAGGGCGGGTCTGCAGCAGGATGCCTATAAGGCCTGTTCGCGAGCCATCCCGGATATCCAGTCCGGTGCAGTCGGCGGTCAGTCCGCAGCCGACTCTGTATGAAACCATCGGTGCAAGCATTCGGCCTTGCGGCGTGGCGGCATAAAGAACGATTTGCGGCCAGTATGTTCTTATCGCGTCGGCGACTGCTTTGCGATGTGCGGTCGGGTCGAATACGTCCAGCAGTTTGTCATCGATTACGTAGATGTTGTCTGCGCCGGCAGCGATTAATTCTTTTGTCATTGGCTCGACCTGATAGCCGGCCAAACATACACCTACTTTCGTTTCGAGGGAATCCGCAAGGTTGCGAGCCTTGCCGACAAGCTCAAACGTCGCCGGGTGTACAACTCCATCGCTGTGTTCGGCAACGACCCAGACCTCACCCTTGAAGGTTGGTTCGGTCAGCTTGAATCCATTTATCATATCCTCCAGCGCCTTTTTATGGAAACGCTCACGTGACGCGGTTAGAATTTTTTCCTTGATCGCATCATTAATCCGGCTGCTCTCTGTGATACTGAGTTCCTTGAGTTTGTCGGCTAAAAATTCGTAATCCTCTTGCTCCTTTTTGGTTCCCTCGAAGCTTCTGTCGAGCAGACTTGCTCGTCGGCCCGGCAAGACATAGCGAGACCTCTGGTCATCAGCGCCTTGGCCGGATTCGCCATTGCCGCTCTTGAAGCTTTCGACAAGCGCTTTTGCTAATGATTTTACATCGCTGAGCTGCCGGCATTTTCTTGTGCTCTTGCCCGGTGGGAAAACTCGTATTACGCTGGTCTTTGAACCGCTAACGCCGATGTGGGTGGCTTTGATGTCGGCGCTGGCCCAGCGAATAACTTCCGTTTCGTTTGCCCATCGAGTTTTCGCAAATGTCGCAAACAGAGGGTACTCGTACTTGGCGACTGTTATTATGGCCGGCGGATTCCTGGCGGCAACTACCTGGCTGCCGCCGCTGATAATTCGTGTGAATTCAAAACGATTGTTCTTGAACTCAGCATCGGTGACGTAAGTTATACAGGGCAGGCCCAGCTCCTCTGCCATTTGCGGCGGCACCTGAGCAGTATCACCGTCCACCGATTGCATTCCTGTGACCACGTAATAATCATTGTCGTTGTTCAGGATTTCTTTGACTATTTTTCTGACGGCGAACGCTAAGGGATTTGCCGTTGCCACGGTATCTGCTCCGCCCAGGGCTCTATCGGTCAGCAGCACCACTTTATCGGCACATCTGCTCAGGCTGTATCGCAGGATCTCCTCAGCCATCGGCGGTCCCATAGTTAAGGCGATGATTTTGCCGTCCCCGTCACCGCTGATTTTTTTCATATAGTTTGCAAAAGCCAGTGCCTGTGTGTCCAGCTCGTTGATTACGCTTGCCAGCCGCGTGCGGACAAGCGTGCCGGTTTCGGGGTCGAATGCATTATCGGTGATTTGTGATACGTCAGGAACCTGTTTTACCAATATAATGTAGTCACTCATAAGACATCTACCAAAGAATGTCTGGCTCTTGAGCAATAGAGCCTTTTGTCCCTATAAGCTAAGTTTCTTTTCGAATCTCTTACTGGTTTAATACGTTACAAAAACTACAATGGCACAACCTTTTTATGATATTCTGGTGTATAGACTATAAGAGCATCAACTAATGAAATAACAGAAATTCGTATGGTATGATATTGTGCTAAATGCGTCAAATGAAATTAGGCAAATTTCTCTTTTTGTGGCGTTATTTGTGCCGGACAAAAAGTTTTTGTGGCCAAAAAGTTTAATTTAGTGCTTGTTTTGAGTTGTGAAATGATGTTTAATTGTGCCTCTATTTGTGTAGAAAAGTGAAATGTAAGTAAGGTTGGCTTGTTTTTATTGAGGTGAGCTGGGATGGCAGATTTGAAAGCTTTAGCTGACGCAGTTATAAAAGGTGACCAAAGTGCTGCGGTAGAAATTACCAGGGCGGCCCTTGAAGAGGGCATAGCCGCTAAAAGCATTCTCGATGAGGGACTAATCGCGGGTATGGACATTGTTGGTGCTCGTTTCAAGAACAATGAGATTTACATACCCGAGGTCCTTATTGCTGCCCGGGCAATGAAAATGGCGATGGAAGTTCTTGAGCCCGAGCTGGTTAGGGCCGGCGTCGAGCCGGTCGGAAAGCTCCTCATAGGGACAGTGCAGGGGGATTTGCACGATATAGGCAAAAACTTGGTCGCAATGATGCTAAAAGGAGCAGGTTTTCAAGTTATTGACCTCGGTGTGGATGTCAGACCTGAAAAGTTTATTGAGCGGGCGAAGGCTGCGGGCGTCCAGTTAGTCGGCATGAGTGCACTTTTGACCACAACGATGCCCGGTATGGAGAAAACAATAAAGGCTCTGAAGGATGCCGGCATTTCTGCCAAGATTATGATAGGTGGCGCACCGGTAACTCAGGGTTATGCCGACAAGATTGGTGCCGATGGTTACGCGGCTGATGCCGCCTCGGCCGTCGATATAGCCAAAAACCTCGTTGCATAAAATTAACCACGGATTAACACTGGATTTTTTGACGGGATAACAGGACAATCTTGTTAATCCTGTCTAATAAAAAGTAACCACGGATTTCGTAGATTTCCCGGAAAAATAATCACCCATCATGTATCACTCATCAATTAAAATGGCCACGGACGCCGTCCTGAGCAGAGCCTGCCCTGAGCCTTGTCGAAGGCTTGCTTGGGGTGCTCTTGGGTCTTCTGTTGTCCCTCTTCTGTACTCTGTCTCCTGTCTTCTGTATTCTGTCTTCCGCCTTCTGCCTCTGTCTCCTTTTCTCCTCCTTCGATATTCCTTGTTCGATATTCGATATTTTTCTTCCCCCTTTTTTCCTTTGACTTTTATGGCCTTTTACGCTATTTTATTTGGTTAAATATTGAAACACCAAGGGGCGGAATCAACACGAGATATAACATTGGTTATTGTGACACGTGCTCCGAGAGACGAGAAACGAGCGAAGAATTTGTGACCTTGTGCCTTATGCTCTTTTGCTCTTTGTTTTTGAGATATGCTTCAGGAGATGCAAATTGCGACTTCTGGCATTTCTTTTCTTGGAGATGAGCCTATAACATCTTGGCATAATAGCTTGCTTCCAGTTTCATAGAGCACCTCTATGTATCGATTAACTGAAGTTGCACTATTCTATGAACTTTATATGTCTCATCTGATGTCAAGGACATGAGCTTTTTGTAGAGTGATTTTACCACCTTCTCCTCCGCTTTTTCGAAAAAGCGAAAAGCAGAAGTCGCAAGGTAACCTTGATCTATCTCAAAAGCTATCCATCTACGCCCCAACGACTCCGCCGCCGCACCCGTCGTGTTAGATCCTGCGAAGAAATCCAATACAGTATCACCTCTGTTTGTTAACATCTTGATGAAAAACTCGGGGAATTTTTGCGGAAACCGTGCCGGATGAGGTTTTATCCCAATTAGTTTGCAACACTGCAAATAACGTGAATTGCTTTCTGTATTAGGTATTTGAAGTAAATTTGGGGGAATGGCTCCGTTATTATTATCCCCAAAACGCCAACTAATATCATGGCCCGAAGGTCTCCTCTTTGGTTTGTAGAACTTTTCTTTATCACGGAGCAAGGTCTTCATCCTCTCGGAGTATGGAGCTAAGACTCTAGTAATGTCCGATTTAGGGAAGTCTGTTTTCGAGAACCACCACACCGTGTTGACAGCGTCCTTTACACGGATCTTACGCTTGTTCACCCATTCTATAGGCGAAGGCAATTTGGATGGGTTAAACCAGAAGAACTCTTCGGCTAGATTCCACCCCTGCTCATCACATAGTCGTATCAAAATCCTGTAGTTGTAAAGTGATCGTATTGGTCTTCCCTTTTGGTACGCCCCTCCAAGGTCAAGAACGAAGCTCCCTATCTTCTTTAGAACTCGTTTCACTTCAGGAGCAAACATCAAAAGCCAATCCACATATTCATTTTGATCCAAATTGCCATATTCTTTCTGGCGCTGCAGAGCAAAAGGCGGAGATGTTATGGCAAGGTCTATGGATTCGCTCGGCATTCGTTTAAGTAGGTCAAGACCATCCCCCACATAAGCCTTGCCCATCGGCGTTTCGTACAAGGGCTTAATTCCAAGTCGCATCAATATTCCTCCAAGTCCCATATCCAACTTTTCATTGCATTCCATAGCACAGTCACAGCAAAGTAAACTTCTGGGTCCCTCTTTCTCAGTTCTTCTATCTCGTTAATATATTTTTCTTGTTCTTGTGTGCCTATCACGTAGGCTACCCAACGGCGAGTGTTATCATCTACCAAAGCCGTTAACATATCTGAAACAGAGGACCGGCCTCCCTTGCTCAATGCCCATGAGATACCCGGTAGTTCCCCGGGATCAGCTTTTCGGAATTCATCGATTAACGCTGGGGTAAATTTAGCAGCCAACTTCGCCAAAGCCCTTGCTGCTTCAATGCGAATAGCCTCATCTACTTCTCCGAAGCTTTCAATAAGTGCCTCAAGTCCTGCTTTGTTTCGCAACTCCCCGATAGACCAGGCAGCGCCAGCCCTGATCTCCGGATGCTGACTTTTGTTAAGAAGCGTATTAATCAGAATCTTGCTTGAAGATGCTCTATCTATTTCACCCAGCACAATCACTGTCTCAAGCCGATTTTGCAGATACTCATCACCCAGACAATTCTCCATAAAGCCGAACCCACGGTTATCCCCCATGCGTGCAAGGCCAACAGCCGCTTCCAATCTGACATAGACATGCTCACCCGCATCTTCCAAACGCCTCCCAAGAGATTCTCTAACCTGAGGTGAATCAAAAAAGCCAAGAGCTTTTGTCGCTGTGTATCGTTTACTGATCGACGCACTTGAGAGCAAACTAACATAATGCTCAAGGTCCGCTTTTTTGTCACATGAAAATCCCATACCTACAGGCACAACGGAGGCAAATACTTGATTTTCAACGACCTTGTTACCTATCTTAAACAAGGGTGTCATTCTTTTCCCTTTTTTTGTCAGTCTAACACTGATGGTCCTGTTATCGCTTCTTCTTTTGTACTGAATCCGATTGTCGTCAATCGCAGAGATTATACCCGCAGCTTTAGCGGTAGCAGAAGGCCAAATCATTCTAATTTCAAAACCTTCCTCGGCCCCTTTGGGCTTGGATAAAACCGCGAGACCCCCTCTTTGTGATTCTCGCAAATCCCTGGTCAAGACATATTGAACTGGCCCAACAGGCCACCAATCTATAGGTTCATCGCTTTTTTTCCCACAGACGACAAATGCTACATGATCATTGTCATCCAAGTCATAATCCCATCCCCGCTCAGGATCTGCCTGCGAATGGGACATGGAAATTTCTTGTTTTCTTTTAGTCCGGCACTCTACGCATTTGCCACAATCAATGCAAAGAATATCTGGTACTCTGATGCGCTTAATCTTAATATTCTTCCAAATTTTGAAGCTTGTTGACCCACGTTCTAGCTCGATTGGCAAGTGTCCTTGCTTTTTCAAGTCGTTGAGCACAGTAACGGTACCGATGGCACCCATCGAGATCTTTTCAAGAAAACTTACATCGCTTTTAAACGCTCTCCTATCTGCCATCTGACCACCTTACTCAATTCAGCGTATGTCTAAGTACGCATAATATCTGCAGCCATAACTACATAAACATTGGATTCTAACGTACCTAAGGATCACCCTTTCACTATAAAGCTTGCTCTCGTACTTGCCCATGTTCTTAGCTTTCGAACCTTATCCTCTTTAACAACTTATACACTACTCAAAACCGCAATCATTTTTCCCGGCCCATTTTACCCACAAAATCCGACAAAGAAAACCTCACTTCATCCCGTCATAATATCTCCTTAAACCAACCCCATCTTTTAGCCACACAATACCCCAAACCGCACTTCCCGTCAAAATAAATCTATCTGTGTTCACCCTGTGAGATAGGCGTAGCCGGTATCTCACCGGGTAAATCCGTGCAATCTTTATCTCAAAACATAGTGCACTCCATAAGTATACATGCATATACTTATATACTCTGCGTCCTTTGCGTTCTCTGCGGTTAATATATCTTATCCATCCTGTTATTCTGTCTGAAAATTCGTGTTTATTCGTGGTTAAAATTAGAATTCCATCGCGCAGCGACACCACAACTTTACACTTTACACTTTGAACTTTTAACTCTTCCCCTTAGATTTTCATTGAAAAAATACGCAAATTTTGGTATAATAACAACATGTACTCCTGTAGTACATGGTAGGCCCGCTAGGAGCGGCAAATACGCGGAGAACCGCACGTTTTCGTATCAGCAGATACACGCCAAAAAACCTCGTTTTGTACATTCGAACATTTGTATTTTGTATTCGTTTAGGATTTAGGATTTATGATTTCGGATTTCAAATTACCAGATATGAGCGACAAGCTACTAAATACGAGCCACGGGTCACGAGCCACGAGTCACGGGCGACGTCCGCGCCGCTCTACATCTGTCGAGAATCCTCTACAAATCCGCCCCTTTTTATGCAAAACAAACCCAATGTTAAAATAGGTAATATGAACATAACCTCAGTAACAACAGTGAATTATATCAATGAACTACGAACCACGAACTATGAACTAATTATCAAAACAAAGCCAAACAAAGCCAATCCTGAGCGAAGTCCTGAGTATGTCGAAGGGCGCAGTCGAATGGGCCAATTTCAAACGCCGAACCTATGCTGTTCTGCGTAGTGCCTATAAAAAACGATGGTTTTGTTGCCCAATTTTGGTAAAATGGACACTTGGTAACTTGGGAAAATGAAAAGGTTTAGCTATGCGACGGATAAAGAGTCAAAATTTAGCACAGTTGCTGATGCAGCTTCGGTTTACGCCCGAAAAGAAGCGCCGAAAGCAGCTTGATGCAGCAGAGAAACTCTTTGCGATTATCGATAAGGACAAGGAATATCCTTTCGAATTTGTGTGTTTTCGTATCACGGGTTTTCATCCAAAGAGCGCAGCGGAGGGAGAGCTTATAAAAGGCGATGAGCTGTTGGAAGACCTGCGGATTTTCATCTCCAAACTAAGCGGCCGGCTCGCCCGTCCCGTGGCCGAGCAGAGCCAGAAAGTTTACACCATCGAAGAGCTCGCAGCCGAGTTCAACATTTCAACAAAAACAATTTATCGCTGGCGAAAGCGAGGCTTGATTGCCCGAAAATACATTTTTCATAACAACACAAGACGTATCGGCTTTCTGCAGTCTGCAGTGGATGAATTCCTCAAGGCAAATC
>Ga0209636_10004625_pt1 | contig 14039 bp, 13 predicted proteins | sample DeeMarSWOR152_54_FD_187464 | JGI IMG/M metagenome (GOLD analysis project Ga0209636, IMG submission 187464) | Marine sediment microbial communities from White Oak River estuary, North Carolina - WOR-1-52-54 (SPAdes) (version 2) | ecosystem: Environmental > Aquatic > Marine > Intertidal zone >...
TCTACACTGGTGAAATCAGCCGCTGGGACAAGATCGGCGGAAAAGGAACGATTGTCGTTGTTTCTCGAGATGCGGCCTCTGGTACATTCGAGGCCTTCAACGAACTAGCCTTGAATAATGCGAAATTGACTGATGCGGCGCTCATGCTGGCATCAAACCTTGAGATTGCCAGAACCGTTGCCCAGACTCCGGGTGCAATTGGGTACATTGGTCTTGGCTACCTTACCGAAGATGTCAAGGCATTGAAGGTCGAAGGTATATTACCGAGCGAAAAGACCGTAAACGATAACAGCTATCCGCTTGCCCGGCCTTTGTTCATGTATACCAATGGTGAACCCAAAGGTTTAGCCAAGAGCTTCATTGACTTTATCATGTCTTCAACAGGACAAGAAATAGTCAAAGAAGCAGGTTTTGTACCAGTTAAATAAACAGGAAATGGTTACGGTGATGCGTCCTGTATCGTCTGATTTACTACGGTTACGTTTTTATGAACCGCTCTACGTTACCATAGAGCGAAACGGACATCGTAACCGCCAATCGATTTACGAATGTTGTGGGAATATCCCTTCTGTCTTTCGCCACTTAAGAAGGCCGCGCGGTCTTGGCATGTCGTTATTGGGTGCACACCAAATGGCAGAGGGGGTATTCCTTACTAAGACCCAAAAGGCTACGGCAACGGACACGAAGCCCGTATTCATCAAAAGGCAACATCAGGCGATAAAGGTTATGAAGCCCGTTTCGTCCAGAGGTTGCGGAGTTCGATACGGAAAACGTTGCCGTAAGACGCCAAACGATACGGGTATCGTAACCCTAACCGAATGCCGAGTTGTGAGTCATGAATAGAAAGACACGCGAGTTCATCATAAGAACGCTTCTGCTTTTCGCCGCCATGAGTTCGCTCGTTTTCCTCGGTGGTATTGTTGCTGTCCTCTTTACGCAAGGTTTACCAATTATCAACGTTGTCGGAATCAAGGAATTTCTCTTTGGTACAAACTGGTACCCGACCCACGAATTCCCGGAATTCGGCATACTCCCGATGATCTATGGATCACTGCTGGTGACTGCTGGTGCACTCTTCTTTGCAGCGCCACTCGGCATCCTCAGCGCGTTGTTCATAGCCGAAATCGCGCCTTTCTGGCTGAAGGAAACAATGAAGCCGATTGTTGAACTTTTGGCCGGCATACCTTCAGTAGTCTACGGGTTATTCGGTGCGCTTGTTGTTGCGCCATTTGCACAGAAGTTTTTCAATTTGCCAACTGGCTTGACTGCATTTTCCGCTGCTCTAATACTAGGTATTATGGTCTTACCCACGGTGACGAGCATTGTTGAAGATGCACTCACCTCAATTCCCAATGAGTACCGTGAGGCCGCTCTGGCCGTCGGCGCCACCAAATGGGAAACAATGACGAAAATAACCCTACCGGCCGCCGCCTCAGGTATATCGACGGCCTTGATCCTGGGTATCGGCCGCGCAATCGGTGAAACAATGGCTGTTCTCATGGTCGCCGGAGGGTCACCACGCATTGTATTATCATTTCTCAAACCAGTCCGTGCCATGACTTCAACCATTGCTGCGGAAATGGCAGAAACCGTCATGGGCAGTGAACACTACTTTGCACTCTTTGGTATCGCAATCGTCCTCTTTATAATGACGCTGGGCTTCAATCTGATTGCGGATAATATCTCGCATCGGTTTCACAGAAGGTTTACCGCGACAAAGTAGTTATGGATGCAGGAGCAATGGAATTGACTCAGTCAATACAACTAATTTCAAAATCCCATTCCAATCGCAGGAAACTGATACAACGAATTGGCTTTTCACTTATCTTTTTATCACTTCTTATAAGTATTTTCTTTCTTTTTATTATCGTAATCTTCATCGCCATTCGCGGCGCCGGAGTGATCAATTGGGAGTTTCTAACTGCGATGCCACGCAAGTCTATGACCGCAGGCGGAATATTGCCTGCGATTCTCGGAACCTTTTATTTATCAGTAGGTGCGGTTATTTTTGCACTTCCGCTCGGCATCTTGGCCGCAATATATCTCAATGAGTATGCCGGTGAGAACCTGCTGGTCCGGATTATCAAGATGGGCATAAATAACCTAGCCGGTGTACCTTCAATCGTATTTGGGCTTTTTGGCCTAGCCATCTTTGTTAAATTCTTTGGTTTTGGTGTATCCACACTCTCGGGCGCGCTAACTCTGGCCATTATGATTCTACCAGTCATCATCAGTACCACGGCTGAAGCATTGAAGTCCATACCCGATTCATTCCGCGAAGCAGGGTACGGAGTCGGTGCGACCAAGTGGCAGATTATTAGGGGGATCATTCTGCCTGCGGCACTCCCTGGTATTCTAACCGGGACCATTCTGGGTATTGGCCGGGCAGCCGGCGAGACGGCGCCAATACTATTTACTGCGGCAACATTTTTCTCAAGGAAACTTCCTGGTTCCGTTATGGATGAAGTGCTGGCACTGCCGTATCACATATACGCACTGATGACCGAGGGCACGCACCCTGAATCCCAGGTGCCCATCGCCTATGGAACTGCACTCGTACTTCTCATCTTGGTATTAGGACTTGATCTCGTTGCAATAGTCATCAGAACTAGGTCAAGGAAGAAGAAACTATGGTAAATACAAGCGGAAATAACAAGTTATCGGTACATGAAGCAGCACATTTTGAAAACAATGGCCGTATCATGATCGAAGATCTAAATGTACACTTCGGCAGCAACCACGTCCTGATCGATGTCACATTTCCTATCAAAGCAAACAGTATAACGGCGATCATTGGCCCATCGGGTTGTGGGAAGTCTACCTTCATTCGCTGCCTGGATAGAATGAATGACATCATTCCTTCGGCCCGCGTAACCGGAAAGATAATCTTGGATGGTGTTGATATCTATGATCCCAGCTACGAGCCTTATGAATTACGTAAAAAAGTGGGCATGGTATTCCAAAAGCCAAACCCATTTCCGAAATCAATTTATGAGAATCTCGCCTTCGGGCTCCGAATACACGGCATAAGAAATAAAGACATGATAGAGAAGCGCGTTGTCGAAGCCCTCAATGCCGCTGCCCTGTGGGATGAGGTTAAGGACCGTTTGCACGAGTCGGCTTTTTCACTGTCTGGCGGGCAGCAACAACGCCTCTGCATTGCGCGCACGCTTGCTATTGAGCCCGAAGTGATTCTTTTCGACGAACCCTGCTCAGCTCTTGACCCGATTTCCACCGGCAAGATCGAAGACCTAATGGTAAGGTTGAAAGAAAAATACACTATCGCGATCGTGACGCATAATATGCAACAGGCGGCCAGGATCTCTGACTTTACAGGATTTCTCTATTTGGGCAAGCTGATCGAGTATGGAGAAACCAAGAAACTCTTCACCGCACCTAAAGATAAGCTTACTGAAAACTATATTACGGGACGTTTTGGCTAAGGATCGATAATGCTATTGAGTAAATTCAAAAAACTATACAGTCACCGCCCTTCAGGGCCGAACAAGAATCGTATCGGGTTAATCAAAGGGCATGGAGGCGGTTCGAGAATGAGCGAAAGAAATAGCATAATAATCCTGAAATCATCATCAATTCGACGCGCTCAGATAAGAATATACCCCAGCGAGAATCTCGGAGGCATCGTTGTCAACTAATGCCAAAAAAACGGTTCTTTTCATATGCACACACAATTCCGCACGTTCACAGATGGCAGAAGCATTGATCAATAAATTCTGGGCGCCAAAATATGAAGCGTATAGTGCAGGCACCGAGCCGACGGTTGTCAACCCATATGCAATAAGAGCAATGGCGGAAATCGGCATTGATATATCCAACAACCAAGCCAAGCATGTTAACGTATACAAGGGTAAAACGTTTGACTATGTCGTCACCGTATGTGACCACGCCAAAGAAACGTGCCCCTTTTTCCCTGGAGCAAGAAATTATCTTCACCAGGGTTTTAAGGACCCCTCCAAATTCACCGGGACAGATGAAGAAAGGTTGCCAGGATTCAGACGGGTACGTGATAATATCAAATCTTGGATCGAGTCGACATTTGTTAAGGAAGGTTAATGTGATAGAAGAAAAGATCAATGAACTAAAGAAGAAACTGATAACACACGCCGAGCTTGTTCAGGGAATGATCGAGAAAAGTATAAAAGGTCTGCTGGAGAAAGACGAGACTTTTCTCATACAGGCCATTGAAAAGGACGAACCTCGTGCCAATGAGTACGAAATCGAAATCGATGAGATGTGTACAACTCTCATTGTAACGCTTCAACCCAAGGCAATTGATCTAAGGACAATACTCATGATCCTGAAAATGAACAATGATCTGGAAAGGATCGGCGACCATGCGGTCAACATCTCACAAAGTGCGCTTGTCCTAATCGAGCAACCCCTAGTCAAACCATTGATTGACATACCTAGAATGTCCGAAGAAGCAAAGCATATGCTAAACGATGCCATCACTTCCTTCATCAACGCAGATCCTCAACTGGCTAGGAAGGTTTGCGAGAGAGATAGCGTGGTTGATTCCCTGAGGGATCAGATCATAAGGGAACTCGTCACCTATATGGTTTCTGATGCCGCGACCATACCGCGTGCCTTACATTTATTGAATATATCAAAAAACCTTGAGCGGATTGCAGATCTATCAACCAACATCTGTGAAGATGTAATATTTTTGGTTGAAGCCAGGGTCATAAAACATCACCATCAAGAATAAAGACAGCAGCAATCCGTAGTCCTAAGAGGTCCGAGGAAACTTTGAGATAAAACCCGCTCCTCAAATTAGAAATCCGAATTCCGAAATACGAAACAAATCCTAAATACAAATGACCGAAAGACAAAAAATCGATAGGCTGGAACGAATCAGATACGACGACAGGGTGACATTGAGACAGGAATAAGTCGAAGGCAAAGAATTGCAGTTGCCCGTCTGCTCTGGAGAGTGAAGCTCTTCGGAGATTTATCGGGCTGAGAAGCAACGATGATGCTTCTCGACTCATCCGCCGAACAATGCGGCGGATTCGCTCGAAGAATAACACCAGCTCCTGTCTCTCTGATGCTTTCGTAGGACAGGATTTTCTTGACCAGTTATGTATGGCTTATGTATGTCCCCTTGACTTGGTGTCAGTTTTAACTATCATAATAGAAAGATGATTACAGAGATGAACCCCCGGATTACAGAAATACTAAGATAACCATCACTGTAATCTGTCTTTCATCACCGTAATCGATCCAAAGGAAGGAGGAGTATGGCAAAAGAAGACAAAGAAAAAGTACTCTCACTGGCAATAAACCAAATCGAGAAGCAGTTCGGCAAAGGCTCGGTCATGCGGCTGGGCGATAAATCAACCAGGGCCGATGTTGAAATAATACCAACCGGCTCCCTGGGGTTGGACTTTGCGTTGGGTATCGGCGGATTACCAAGGGGCAGGGTGGTCGAAATCTACGGCCCTGAGGCAAGTGGCAAAACAACCTTAGCCCTCGAAGCGATCGCGCAAACACAGAAACTGGGGGGTAATGCAATATTCATTGACGCCGAACATGCTTTTGACCCAACCTATGCCGAGGCATTAGGCATAAACCTCAATGACTTGCTCATTTCTCAACCCGACACCGGCGAGCAGGCTCTTGAGATTGCCGAGATCCTCACGCGCTCGGGTGGTGTTGATATCGTGGTTATCGACTCGGTAGCCGCCTTAGTACCTAAGGCCGAAATCGCCGGGGAAATGGGCGAAATGCAGATCGGACTCATCGCCCGCCTGATGTCCCAGGCTTTGAGAAAGCTAACCGCAGTAATCAGTAAATCAAAGACTTGCGCTGTTTTTATCAACCAAATACGGCACAAGATCGGCGTTATGTTTGGCTCTCCAGAAACTACGCCGGGCGGTCTTGCCTTGAAATTCCATTCATCGGTGCGCATCGACATCAGAAGACTCGCTTCAATCAAAAAAGGAGATACCGTTATCGGAAACCGCACAAAGGTCAAAGTGGTCAAGAACAAATTGGCTCCACCCTTCAGAATCGCCGAATTCGACATCATTTATGGGGAAGGAATTTCCAAATATGGCGAGCTTGTGGACATCGGTGTTGAACACAATATCTTGCAGAAAGCCGGTACGTGGTATTCGTTTGGCGAGGAACGTATTGGACAGGGGCGTGACGCAGCAATGGAATTCTTGAAAACCAACCAAGACATAGCAAAGAATGTTGAACAGAAAATTCGCGAAGGCATGTTCGGTAAATCAAAGGCAAGTGAAGATAAGCAAGATAGAACCGCAAAAGAGAAATAAAAAGCGTTCGACAATATATATAAATGGCAGTTTTGCATTTGGGTTATCGAACGAAGTCATTTTAAGATTCGACATCCATGAAGGTGACCAGGTTGACAAAGAAGTTATACAGAATGTCCTGCTGGAGCAAGAAAAACAGAAAATCCGAGAAAGGGCTCTTCGAATCTTGCACTACCGGAAACGTTCCGTGTCGGAATTGCAAACTCGACTCATGAAAGTCGGGTTCGACAATAACTTGGTACAAGAAGTAATCGAAGAATTTCTCGGAGATAACACCTTGAACGACGAGAACTTTGCCGAAGCCTTTGTGGCTGATTATACTAATCTTAAGCCAAGGGGAAATATTTTTATCGGCCGCGAGTTAGCGAAAAGAGGAATTTCTCAGAAGGTAATACAAAGGATAATAAGTATCAGAGATGAAAAACAAATGGTGAGTGATTTCCTGCAGAAGAAGCTGGCGCATTTTGACGTAAAGAACCCAAAAGACCGTCAGAAAATCCTGCGTCGTCTGCTGTCCCGTGGGTTTACACCCGGTGTTGTATACGATGTATTAAACAGCCATGAAAAGTAACCACCTGCGCAAAAACTTTCTGGAATTCTTCAAGCAGAAAGACCATACTATTGTTCCATCGATATCTTTGATTCCGAGGGATGATCCAAGTCTTCTATTCACGAGCGCCGGCATGGTTCAATTCAAACCGTTATGGACCGGCACAATCCCGCTTCCCTACCGTCGTGCAGTGAGTGTACAGAAATGCCTGCGAACCTCAGACCTGGACAACGTCGGCCGAACCCGTCGGCATCTTACATTCTTTGAGATGCTGGGCAATTTTTCCTTTGGTGATTACTTCAAAGAAGAGGCGATCATTTGGGCCTGGGAATATCTCACCGAAGTTCTCGCGGTCGACAAAACAAAATTGTATGTATCCGTCTTCAAGGATGATGACGAGGCATACGCAATCTGGCACAAGAAGATTGGATTGAAGAAAGAAATCATCTTCAGACTCGGTGAAGAACACAATTTCTGGGGTCCAGCAGGCAATTCAGGACCTTGTGGTCCTTGTTCTGAGATCTTTTATGACCTGGGGGAGAGGTTTTCGTGCGGAGCAAAGACATGTGCGCCAGGATGCGACTGCGACCGCTTCCCCGAGATCTGGAATCTAGTCTTCCCCCAATTCAACCAGACCATCTCTGGCGAGAGACTACCACTGAAAAATCGAGGCGTCGACACAGGAATGGGGTTTGAAAGACTTGCCGCGATTCTTCAGAAAAAAGACTCGAATTTCCATACCGACCTGTTCCTGCCAATCATTGAGGAAATCAAGAAGTGTCACAAAATAAAACATGGCGCTGATGTAGAAACAGACATCGCGATAAATGTGCTCGCAGATCATACCCGCGCCTTAGTCTTTGCAATCGGGGATGGAATTATACCATCAAACGAAGAACGCGGCTATGTGCTACGCAGACTACTACGCAGAGCCGTGCGTCTCTGCAGAAACCTGGGAATCGAGGATGCTTTTTTATACAAACTAGTACCTAAGATCATTAATGTCTATGAAAGCGCATACCCGGATCTGACCGGGCGTAGGGAGGAGATTACTCTGGTAATTAAATCGGAAGAGGAACGATTCCTTACTACACTGGAAAAGGGTTTAGCACAACTTGAAGAGCTATTCAAATCCGAAAAATCCATATCCGGCACAGATGCCTTTAAACTGTACGACACATATGGTTTCCCGATTGAGTTAACAATGGAAATCGCCGAGGAGAGAAACGTGGGGGTCGATGAACAAGGTTTTATGGAGATGCTTCAGGAAGCCAGAGAGATGTCTAAGGCAAAAGCAAAATTCATACCCAAGGGTGAATGGAAGGTAATAAAAGAAGGTGTTGGGTCATTTGTCGGCTATGATAAATTTGAAATAGATACAAATATCTTAAGGTATAATCAGCATGACCACACAGTGGAATTGGTCTTAGAGAATGCGCCTTTCTACGCAGAAGCGGGTGGTCAAGTGGGCGAGAAGGGAAAAATTCTTGGCCAAGGTTTCAAGTTGGAAGTTCTCGATACTTATTGGTACCAAGGTATGATTGTCTGCCATTGTAAGCTTGTCTCTGGTAAGATAGTGCCGGGTGCTGTGCGTGCTACCGTTGACTTAAAGCACCGCATAGAAAGTGCCCGCGCACATACTGCGACCCATCTCTTACACGCTGCCCTACGCAATACCTTAGGCGAACATGCTCGTCAGGAAGGTTCCTTTGTTGAACCCGGGCGATTCCGCTTCGACTTCACTCATTTCAAGCCGCTTAGCCATGATGAGATTGAAGCAATCGAAGATTTGGTCAACGAGAAAATCCTCGCGGCCATCCCGGTTGAGAAATTTCATACGACTCTTGATGAAGCAAAGAAACTTGGAGCAATGGCTATCTTCGGCGAGAAATACGGAGACCGAGTGAGGGTGGTGAAAATCGACGACTTCTCTATAGAGCTTTGCGGAGGAATCCACCTCGACAATACCGGTGAAATTGGCCTCTTCAAAATCATCTCGCAGGAATCTGCAGCCGCTGGTATAAGGCGGGTCGAAGCCGCAGTGGGAATGAGTCTATTCGAGGATTTCCGTAGGTACTACTCACTCGTCCAAGAATTAACTCGGACCTTTGGCACGGAAGAAGATTTGATGAAGAAAGTGTACGAGTTCCAGCAGAGACAAAAAGACCTGGAAAGAGTTAATCAGGAGAATTCTCTGCGCCTGGCACAAGCTGAGGCGAAAGAACTTATTGCCGCAGTGAAGAAAGACAAACGCCAAGTAATCAGCCACAAGTTTGAGAATTACCCGAATGAAACCCTGCGCGCCATCGCTGATCTAATCCGGGAGCAGACGCAAGATTCCATAGGCATACTTTATCAGGAAATTGAGGGGAAAATTAACTACCTGCTCTTTGTCGGCCCCAATTTGGTCAAGAAACATCCGGCTAACAAATTGATAAAGGATGTATGCAAGATTCTCGGTGGTGGTGGTGGTGGACGACCCCACCTTGCCGAAGGCGGCGGTGGCGATCCCAAGAAAATTGCCGATGCCATTGCGCATCTGAAAAAAATCCTCACGAGCTGAAGCAAAATCCCTTTGCCGGTGTAGTAATATTACTGATGCCCTTTTTGATGGTGTTATCGGCATATAACCTCCCACGCTATTTTTATCTCTTGACTTATTAAGAATTTCCGTCTATTATTCACATAAAGTGCCTTTTAATATCTGCACGCTCTATTGTCGAACAAAGGAGGTAGTATGAAGAAAGTGGCACTCGTGATAGCCATACTTGTAATGGTATCGATCGTGGATGCAAAAGTATCAAGTCGGCGTAGATCGACTTTGGATATTGAGCCGAGATTCAGCTTCTATACGGACTTTGATGAAACGCAATTCGGCTTGGGGGGCGATGTAATATTCAATCCTTTCAAGCGCATTGGAGTTCGGCTGGAGTTTGCCGAGCTGTTATTCAACGAAGGAACCGTATTCTTCCTGAACCATGGCGTTTTAAAAACCATGCCCAAAATCGATGTGCTAGTCTATATGGCAGGATCTCAATTGCAGCCATATATTCATGTCGGCTTCGGACTTGTCACAGGCGAGGGAGCAACTTTTCTAATAATGGGAGGTGGGCTTGGTATCGACTACTTTGTGAGCAAGAAAATGGCTTTTTCCTTCGAGCCTGGTTTATATTTTAGGCACGCCTCCAACGGAACGAGTGACTCAGATCTACTGCTACGCCTTACAGCTGGCACGAAGTTTGCTGTCTTGCCTTAAGGCAGTAAGCGGTGAAACGAGGAGAAATTTATATATAGGCGGATGTGTATTACCGTTTAGGTAGAGGTTTATAAGACTTGCAACAGTGGATATTGTATGTAGAATAATCCACAAAAGGAGGTAATCGATGAAAAAGGTCTTTATCATATTACTACTGCTTAGCGTATTTATTATCGGTGAAGCACAGACTCGCAAGACTGCAAAGAGGCCGCTAATCGAGCTCGGACCCAAAGCGAGTTTGTATATTGGAAGCTTGCGTTTTGGGCTCGGCGCTGAATTGTTGGTCAATCCTCTTAGAAATGTAGGTTTGCGTTTTGACCTAACTGAATTGAGTTTTGGTGAAGATGATACACGCTTCTCATTCAATCTCCGCGACATCTCCCTCGATGGTATTCTATATTTGCAGATGCAAGATATTACGCCTTATGCATTCCTTGGCCTCGGCCTTGCGGCGAACGAAAACACAACCAGAGTAGAATTTCGGGGCGGTCTTGGGTTCAATTACTCGATCACCCGCGGCACTGATATATTCCTCGAGCCGGGTGTGATAATTACCCATGATAGCTATGCAGAACGTACTGATGTTTGGTTTCGCCTTTCTGCGGGAGGACGGTTTGGTTTGATAAAATGATTGAAGAAACTATCATCTCAAAAGCGATAATTGAATCATACCTACGCGATCTCCTCGATTCCATTGAAAGCGATGTAATAATTGGCGGCGCCGGCCCATCCGGGCTTTGTGCCAGCTATTACCTAGCAAAACAAGGACGTAAGGTCTTAATATTCGAGCGCGCTCTCAAGCTTGGTGGTGGAATGCCTGGCGGTGGGATGATGTTCAACCGCATTGTCGTACAGAACGAAGCGCGAGAGATTCTAGACGAGTTTGATATTTCTCACAAGGAATACCAGCATGGCTACTACGTGGCAAACTCGTTGGAGGCCACTGCAGCGCTTACTGACAAAGCTATAAAGTCCGGTGTAAAGATCTTCAATCTTATTACGATCGAGGATGTTATTGTACGCGAGGACTATGTTAATGGTGTCGTGATCAACTGGTCGAGTGTCGATATGGCAAATCTGCATATTGATCCGATTTCCTTTAAATCCAAGGTCGTGATTGATGCTACCGGACATCCAAGTGAGATTACCTCTATTGTGGAAAAGAAGAGTGGGGGTAAATTATTAACACCTTCAGGCAAAGTTGAAGGCGAGAAATCAATGTGGGCAGATGTTGCGGAACGTTTTACCATAGAAAATACGAAAGAGGTCTACCCGAATCTTTACGTTTGCGGCATGGCTGCCAATGCTGTATTCGGTGGACCGCGCATGGGGCCGATATTTGGTGGCATGCTCTTATCCGGCAAAAAGGTTGCCGAATTAGTTATGAAGAAAATCTAACCCGCCAAGTAACTCAACACGATATTGATTAACCCGGCACTAATTCCACAAAAATCTAGACGCGCGTTTAGTAACTATTTAAGCAATCTGCGTTTATTCTCAAGGAATGCGCGCCTTTTCCTCGTGGGCACGTTCTTCTGGGGCATGGGGTTTTCCGGCTTCATACTTCTGTTCAACCTCTATCTGAAAGAACTAGGATTTGCTGAAAGTAATATCGGCAATATCATTTCCGCAACAACCTTTGGCATGGTACTCATGGCCATACCTGCCTCCATGCTGTTACGCAGGATTGCCATAAAGCCGATTCTTCTTATAGCGACGCCGGTTATTGTATTTTCCTATTTCATCCAGGCCACCGCAATACAGTATCACGCAATCCTCGCTAGCGGATTCGCCGCAGGAGTGGCTTCGGTAATCTCGCGGGTCGCGGCTGCTCCATTCTTCATGCGCAACAGTACGCCAAGAGAACGACCGTATCTTTTCAGCATGCAATTTGCACTCATGCTGTTTGCCGGTATAATCGGAAATGTACTAGCTGGTTTCCTGCCTGGTATCATAGAGGATGTAGGTTTGCCGCCTTATGTGACTTATCGCTACACGTTGTTGATATTCAGCGGCCTGGTGATGGTAGCAATCGTGCCTATTTCATTAATCAAACAGAAACCCCCACGCCGGACTGAAAGAATGCGAATTCGCTCGAGTCGGATGATAGCTAAATTATTCCTCCCAAATCTCGTCGTAGGCATCGGAGCTGGATTGAGTGTACCATTCTTCAACTTGTATTTCAGTGATGTTTTCAATACACCGCCGCAGTTGATCGGGATCTTTTATAGCCTGCAGCAATTTTTGATGATTACCGGACTATTGATTGCACCCTTAGTTGCTGAACGTATCGGGAAAATAAGAACCGTTGTAGTTTCTCAACTCATATCGATCCCCTTTCTGATCATTCTCGGTACTACCCACATCCTCGCCTTCGCCGTCCTGGGATTCCTGGTCAGGGCCGCGTTTATGAACATGGCACAACCGCTCTACATCAATTTTGCCATGGAAAAAGTACATCACGACGAGCAACCATTAACCAACGCGCTTCTCACAATAGCTTTCACCGCCGGGTGGGGGGTCAGCGCAAATTTTGGAGGATACTTGATCGAAAGATTCAGCTATGCCGCACCATTTATTACAACCAGTATATTCTATCTAACCTCAACCGCGATGACTTTCTCTCTGTTCAAAAACGAGACATAGGGGACAGGCTACTTTTTGACTACATGATTTCCTCGGATGGCAGGCAACTCGTAAGAAAGTCATAGACCATCCAAAAAGTGGCCTGTCCCCTTCTTGACGCAGCCCAAAACCAAAGTATAATATTGCCATGAAGGATGTTGATATCAGACTTTTTGAGAGGCGGATAAAGCTGCGTAAGCTAAAGCCAGAAGATTATGAAGCCTTGGTCGAATTGCAGAAGAAATGCTTTCCTGGCATGAAGACCTGGACGCGCGATCAATATGACAGCCTCACTAGCCTATTCCCAGAAGGTCAACTTTGCATTGTGCTAAATAGAAAAGTCATTGCCTCTTGCTGCAGCTTGATTGTTGATTTCGACGAATATCATGAAACGCACACATGGCGCGATATTACAGGACAGGGCTACGCCACAACTCACGATCCACATGGTGATACGCTCTACGGCATAGAAATCATGGTTGACCCGGAATACCGTGGTTATAAGCTGAGTCGTAGGATGTATAATGAACGGAAGAAACTCGCGCGCAAGTTGAATCTAAGAAGAATAATTCTCGGGGGCCGCATTCCTGGATACCGCAAATATGCCGACAAAATGACGGCACGGAAGTATATCGAGAAGGTACTTGAAAAAGTAGTATACGACCCTGTTCTAACGGCTCAACTAGCAAATGGTTTCGTCCTCAAACGGCTTATCCCAAATTACCTGCCTGGCGACGACGAATCCAAGGGTTATGCTACGCTTCTCGAATGGACAAACATTGACTATGTGCCGACTCCGGAAATCACGATGGCACCACTATATGTCCGGGTTTGTGCAGTGCAGTATATGATGCGCGTGGTCAAAAGCTTTAACGATTTTGCCGAGCATTGTGCATATTTTGTTGACGTTGCCTCTGACTACAAGTGCGATTTTATTATGTTCCCGGAAATGTTCACAACACAACTTCTTTCATTTCTGAAAGTCAAGCGGCCTGGTAAGGCAATGCGCGCACTCTCCGAGTTCACACCCCGTTATCTCGATCTTTTCACAAAGCTGGCAATTAAGCATAATATTAATATCGTGGGTGGATCTCATTTCGCAATTGAAGATGATGGTTTGTACAACATTTCGTTTTTTTTCCGGCGCGACGGCACCATAGGGAAGCAATACAAAATTCACATCACCCCCGGGGAACGGCGCTGGTGGGGTGTTAAGCCGGGGCGCAAAGTGGAAATCTTTGATACTGACAAGGGGAAGATTGCGATTCTCGTCTGCTACGACATTGAGTTTCCGGAACTTGCCCGC
>Ga0209636_10004626_pt1 | contig 14037 bp, 17 predicted proteins | sample DeeMarSWOR152_54_FD_187464 | JGI IMG/M metagenome (GOLD analysis project Ga0209636, IMG submission 187464) | Marine sediment microbial communities from White Oak River estuary, North Carolina - WOR-1-52-54 (SPAdes) (version 2) | ecosystem: Environmental > Aquatic > Marine > Intertidal zone >...
TGGCTTTGCGAGCTTCGACTAGTTTTAATTCTGCATTATTTAGTCCTTTGACATAACCCGCATGATGTTTGTCATGATGCAGCCGCACGGTCTGTTCATCCATGACGGGCTCCAATGCATTGTAATCGTACGGCAATGGCGGCAACTGATGTGTGCCAGCTTCGATTGGCTTGTCTTCTCTGCCAGTCCCTGCCACAGCAGCAGCCATACCATTGCTAAACAATAAAACGCCTCCCCCAATTCCAGCCTGTTTTAAAAACTCTCTTCGATTTGAGGACATATTTAAACTCCTATATTTAATCTTGTTTTTCCTATTTTTTTATCAGTATAACTTTTTTCATAAAACCCCAAAGCGCAAAACCTCAAATCTCAAAAATCAAATCCCAAATAATTTTCAATTTTAAATACCCAAATTGTTTGGAATTTCAGAAATTGGGAATTGTAATTTATTTGGAATTTGGCGATTGGAATTTGGAATTTACATTTTGGCCGTTGTTGTCTTATCATCCGTTGGGGAAATTCTTTTCGTTTAAAATCCACTCACCAATCCCAGTGTAAACCGATTACGATCATGCTGTAAATCTCTCGTATATTCAGCAATGAGACGCAGATTTCGGGCAACCAGATATGTTCCACTGATGGTTGCTGTTTCATAATTAAAACCATCAAATTCCGAATCGATCCAATTGTAAAGACCTGTCAAATAAAATCGAGAACGATCCAATTGTGGAGCAAAAATGACCTCACCGATAATACCCTGGGAAAAGTTTGTGCCTCTACTAAATGGACCTTTCAGTTGATCGTCTTTATCATGTCTGATCAAATACTGACCTGTTATTTCAACAGGACCAATTGCAAGATTAAAATCGGGACCGCCATACCTGATTCTTTTCATAAATGTTCCTGAAAAATCATCATGTTTCTCCTTTCCTTGATAGAAAAATGCTCCTATGCTTAAATAATCACCAATCCCCTGGTTTACTCGCAATCCAAAATTTTTATATTTATCATCATCAAACTTTTTATCCTCTCCTGCTTCATCTTTACCATTTCCATTTACGACCATTGCAACCAGATCTGTACCAGTCGTTTCAATACCGTAAACAAGCATTATCCCTCGATCGTAAGCGAGATTAACAGTCGCTCCTCCAAATCTCGTTTTATAAAAAACATAATCCTCAAACGTCAACCGCAGCTCTCGTTTCATCAGCGGATCGGATGTTTGAAACTGTCCGACCATAATATCCAGCGGTGTTCCAAAGACATTATTGAAATGAACATAAGCGTCTTCAATTCCAGCGACTTCACCTCGCTCGGAAAGATAGAAGTAGAAATAGTATCCAATGTTCTTGTACAATGTTCCACCAGACATAAATTTTAATCCCCATGGCGTTTCCAGGTCTTTATCCACTTCGGTCTTATCTTCAAACAGCGCATACGCATCGAACCGAACGGCGACAGGGAAATCTTTGTTTAACCAGAGCAAATCGTCACCAGCCGTGATATAGTCCCGCTCTTTTTCATTTTCGACCATGATAAAACCGTTGCCTGCGAACTCATCACCGTAAGGTTTCAGATGGGGGAATGGAGCGTGACAGGTGGTACAGGAAACTTTGTAGCGACGGGCAAAGGCGGGGATGGCGCTGGAATCAGTAACAATAAACAAACTAAATGCGAAAAACAAACAGATAAAACTGATTAAAATTTTCTGAAATCTCATTTTATCACTCCTCATCAAAATTGATTGAAATATGCCCACAGAAATGAAATGCCACAGAAATGGTTTTTTTAAATTCTTTATTTAATTCTGTGAGATTTCATTTCTGTGAGCTAATAATTGAACGAGTTTATTCATAAATCTCCACCCAGGTTGTCGCTGTGTTGATGATATTTATTTCACTTTCATCCTCAGGAACACCGAGGAATTCTGCGACTGGTTTGACTAATTTTTGATAATTCAATTGGGCTTTGAATGTCACTTTGCCGATGGCAATATCATCAGGCAACTCCCAGGTAAAAGTTTCAATCTTTGTCTCTCTTGGCCCAATTCGATAATCGACACCCAGTTTGGCGGTATTCCATTGCATGATGGTCATTCTGCCCTGGGGATCAAGATAGGGCATGCGAAAAATTCGATCGCCGATGGGAACGCCATCCCGCTGCAAGCCTTTAAAATCGGGAATCCCTTTTGGAATTCCCAAATCCTGGTAGGCTAAAACATCCGCAGCAATGGTGTATTCCTCACCATCAAATCCTTTTTTATCTACTGGTAAATGATATTCTTTTCCTTCGGCATCCCTAGCCGTGACATGCAGCCAGACAATGCGATCTTCCACTGAGCCAGTGGGAATTTTGTGACCGGCTTTGGCATTGAATAATTGAACTTTAATCACCACTGTACCGTCATACTCAACCTCTCGTTCTTCGGGATGCATCCGAATTTCAACTGCACCAGCTAATTTTCCAGGATCATGCGCCCCATGAAATAGATGTTGGGCAACCATATCCTCCTTTGACATGTTCGCATTCTTACCCCAGGCTTTGGGCATATGGCATTGATGACAGGGAACGCCTTCTTTCGAGTATGGGCCCTCTTTCCATTCCAGTTGTGTGGATTTCACCCAGACGCCATAAGGATCTTTTTCATTATGGCAGTTTCCACAGAACTCTGCTTGTTTCATGAAGTCACTTTCTTTGGTATCATGATGGGGAGAAGTCAAGCCAGGTTTTGGCCCATATTTTAACCTGCCAGGTTGGGAAACGTAGCTGAAATTAAACGGCGTATCACCTTTGAGACCGTTGATGGTGTGGCAAACATCGCAACTAACGCTCTCATTGGCTCGGGAGTTCTCCGATGGTCTTGGCGGAGGAACATCGCCTGCCATAAAAGCCAATGGAGTGTGGCAGCCATTACATCCATCCGAGACTGGTTTGAATTTTTCATCAACTTTTCCGTGTGCCACAGCAAGGTCGAAGTACTCGATCTCATCCCAGTGATGAGTATATGCCTGGGACATCATTGCCTGCGTCCATTGCTGATAGATGTCGATATGACAACTTTTGCAGGCTTCGGGTTTTTCATATTGATCATATTTCTTGGTACCCAGGGCGGCTTCACCAGCGGGTAAATCCTGGGATAGTAGATTTGAGGTGATGATTAATAGTAGAACGAGGGTGAATTTCAAGGTTCTCATAATTCCTCCAGAAAAAAAATTCAAGTTCCAAATAACAAAATCCAAATAAATTCCAATAACCAATTTTTAAGTTCCAAACATTGTGAGATTCACATCCAGAGAACTCCTTCACTAAAAATCAAATGATCTAAGTTATTAAAACCTCCTCGAAGTCATTTGAGTAATTGGTCATTGGAATTTGAAATTTATTTGAAATTTGGATTTTGTTATTTGGAATTTAAACAACTAATTTCTTCAACGCCCCCAGTACATCCTCATAGTCTGGCTCATTAACAAATTCAGGTACAATCTGGATGTATTGAATAATCCCCTTGCTATCAATAATCCACACCGAACGGTACAATAGCATCATCTCTTTAATCACCAGACCGTATTTAATTCCAAAATCCATTTCACGATGATCGCTGAGTGTTTTAATTTGCTCGGAACCTGTTGCGGCACACCAACGAGTCAGGGCAAATGGCAGATCGACACTGATATTTAAAATGACGACATCTTTTGAAACCTCAGTCGCCATTTCATTAAATCGTTTCGCCTGCAAATCGCAGACCGATGTATCCACCGATGGCGTAACACTAATCAAAATCGTCTTGCCTTTAAAATCACTGAATTTAACTGGATTCATGCTTTTATCGATCACCTGAAAATCAGGTGCTTTATCGCCAACTTTCAATTCTTTCCCAAGCAAAGTGATCGGATTTCCTTTAAAAGTGACCAAGCCTTTTTTTTGGGGCAATTGATCGAAATTTATTTTATGCATCTTTGTCTCCTAATTTTTCACAACGACTATTTTAAATTCCAAACTACAATAGACAAATTCCAAATAATATTCAATTTCGAATAATCAATTTTCAAACATTTTGGTCATTGAAATTTGCCGATTATTTGACAATTGGAATTTGTTTATTGAAATTTTATGAATCTGTCTCGTTGGAATTTAAAACTATGCCCGCCAGAGTCCATGCAAATTACAATATTCACGAGCAGTCAATTTTGCCGCCGTGATCTCAAATGTCGCTTCGGGTTTTTCACCTGGTTTCAAGAATTTTCGGTACATTTTTCCATCAGCCATTACTTCGATAAACTCGATGTAATGTTTTTCTTCCATCGGATGGGCAATACTACCGACTTTCACAGTCACTTTATTGCCAGATTTCTCGATTACTGGCACATGTTTCTCTTTCGCTGCATCAACTGTATTCTCAACCAACAATTTCATTGGCTCACCGCAGCAAACCAGTTCACCGACTCCGGTATGAACAACTTCGACGATGTTCCCGCAAACATCGCATTTATAAACTTGATTTAATTGTGTCATGGTATAACTCCTTTTTCAGTTTTTAATTTTGATAAAATGATTTAGGACAAAATGATTTTTTTGATATAAGGTTATAGAGGATATAGAGGAAATAAGGGAATAAACATTATTTTTAACACCTTATACCTTTATACCCTTATTACCCAATTACCAAATTACCTTATTAACCTAAAAAGCTATTCCCCAGCAGGTGGACTAAACTTCCGTCCCCCTAATTGGGCATCCAGCATAAAAATGCCATGTCCTTTTTCCCCTATCATCTGGATTTGCCTTAAAATCTTCAGCATACTGGCTTCTTCTTCGACCTGCTCATCAATATACCATTTTAGCAGGCTCTGGGTGGCGTAGTCTTTTTCTTCAACAGCTAAATGCATGATGTCATTCAGTAATTTGGTCACATGCTGTTCATGTTTCCATGCCATATCGAACACTTCTTCCAATGATTTAAAATCCTGTTTCGGCTGATCCAGACCATAAATTTTCACGTCCTTATTTTGCTCGACGACGTAGTGATAAAATTTCATTGCATGAAGACGCTCTTCCTGTTCCTGAACAATAAAGAAATTGGCAAATCCATCCATATCAACTGACGAGCAGTAGGCTGCCATGGATAGATACAGATGTCCTGAATACAATTCATTTTTAATATGCTCATTGATCTTTGCTGCCATTTTTTCGGATATCATATTAACCTCTCTTTCTAATTGTTATTAGTTTTATTCGATTATTAATTTGTAATGATTTTAAATTGAAACTAAATATAATTTAAATAGACCACAAAATCAAGGAATTTTTTCATTATCTTAAAATTTTGAAGAAGATTCTAATTCAAGTTCATGTAACAATTTATCGGGAGACGGATAATTTGCGTAAATTAATTTATCCGATATAAACTATTAATTAACTATCGTTAGTCGGTTAACTTTCTCAAGACTTTCAATTCAAAGTACAATGTAGTTTTTATTCGGCTGATGTGAAAGATATTCGACGATAAAAAATTAATCCGAACCAGAAGGCTCACCTTCAACAGCGAAATCTTTCTACTTCACTATTTGAAATGTTCTTGAAAATTGTAGAGTGGGCTGTAGCACCGAATAAAATGCGAGTTCAATTTGTAAAATATAAATCGTGTGGTCCAAAAGATTCATATTCAATTGATTTCTCCTTTGCTTTTAGATTCAATAAATTACATCAATTTTTTTGTTCAGAAAATCAAGGGCGAAATTTTACAATGCATTTAGAATAAATAAAAATTTTCAAAAATATTATGATCTTTCGGATTATGTGATCTAATTCTTTTTACATAAACAACTTTTTCTTAATATCAAAATACAATTATTTATTAATCCTATGATTTATTTGAAGCTACAGATATGTCATTAATTCACTTTTGTATTTTAAAATGCAAACGCTCAAATACATAGCCTTTAGGATATCTGTGGGAGTATTCAATTAGTGAAATCACAATATCATCCCACTTAGATTGTAAGATCCACTCCTTCGTTCCACTTAGAGCAAAAAAATCACCTAATTTAATCACATTTGTAACATTCTTACCTTCTGTAAATCTACCGTCATTGTAATCAAACTTATCCTGAGGATCAAGATTTTTAACATTTGGCTTTTTTATAAATGCTTCAATAGCGATCTTTGTTGTCTTACACGAATCATTAATTGAAAGGATCATCTCAACATTGTTTAGTAATAAAGTATCGCCTTTACCAGCTTTAATTGGGTCATTTAGATAGGAATACCATGCAAATCCATTTACTGAATAATTTATCTTAAATTCAATAATTTTTATTTTGCATAACTCATCTCTGTCAGAAAAATCTTCCTTTATTTGTTCAGATTTAAGTTGAGAATTTAAATCATTTTTATAATCTACTGATTTGGTAATTATATTGAAAACACCTGTTGCAATCGCAGTTAATAACAAAAATATTCCTCCAACTAAAGCTGCTTGGTTATTAGTTTTTTTATACCATTTTTGTTGCATTTTTTAACTCCCTATATGTTTGAAAAAAATTTACTTCAAATATAGTAAAAGTCAAAGATTTGCATAATTGTTTTCCCTCATACTTGATCCTTTAAAAAATTATAATGCTTTTATTCCCAGCAAGTTCACCATTTCCTCAGGCTCAAGCCGAAACGTACTCCCCTTACCCTCAAAAAATCCATGCTCACGAATCATGTGAACATTCAATTGTGAAAATTTAATTTCTTTATTCAATTTCTTATTAAAAAGTGTAGCGATAATTTTATGATGTCGCCTCGGCTCACCAAATGGACAGGGCAGTAATCCCCGATCCCAGGCGATTTGAACTGTGAAGTTGCCCAGATCAACTTTCGTCTCCAATCCTTTTTTTCCTTCTTCAATAAAATGCTGGAGTCGATCGGCTATTTCTTCTATTTCAACTCCTAATTTGGACAGGGTCAGCAGGTCTTCTTTAATGATGTCGTGTACATGTCGTTTATCATCGCCAAGGAAGCCGTCTTTTGAGATTTTTCCAGGTTTGAAATTATCGAGAACTTTTTTTTCGAGAGGGGTTTGTTTCATTTTTTACTCCGAGAATCAACTAAAAATAGATGGTAAACTTTTTTTCCGCGCTAACTACTGTTGTTTCATATCTTTTTTACATTACCAGAGATTACTTAATCTTCAATTGTTTTTTGACCTTCCAAATATGCTTTGATTTTATCAACAAACTCTGTAGCGCTATCGATGTAATCTGTTATCATTTCAGGTTCTGGAGAAACTAAATCCACATAATCAAACTTTTGACGATACTCAAAAGCTTTGTTATAAATTCTCCCAAACTCTTTCAGGAAAATATCTTTTTGAATAAATTCTCTATTAAAATATCCTTTCACCTGAGCATGCTTTGAAAATGAAACATCGTGTAAGAGAAGTAAAGCTTGAACTGCCTAAAACATAGAGTAATATAATCTATTCATTGCAGAAGTCAACATATTATTTTCCCATAAAAGCATGGCGGCTTCGAGGGATTCGCTTGATCTTTCCAATCGATATTTGATTAAGGTTTGTTGGTATTCATTTTTCATATAGCGATTCCTTCTTTAAGAATATTTCGATAAACTGGTAAATATGAATTTACACCTTCATGAATTGAAGTATCAAAAACGAAAATGTCAATTGTATATCCATATTTTAATTCGAGATCATACGCCATATCAAACAAATCTTCTTCAATTTTGCGATTGACTTTAGCTAAACAAACAAATACATCGATGTCAGATTCATTGGTTCGATCGCCTCTGGCAGAGGAACCGAATAAGCGCAATTCTTTTAATTGATATTTTTTTGATATAATTGCTTTTAGTTCATTTACGATTTTCTTAACCTGTGAATCCATATCAATCTCCATCTATTTCTTTTGATCAAAATCCATCTCTTAAAATTTTTCCAGGTTTAAAATTATCGAAAAAATTTTTTTCGAGAGGGATTTCTTTCATGATAGGGCTCCAACTAAGATATTATTCAGGTTCCACTATTGTATGCAATAAAGTACATACTAGTTTTAGAATATTTTCCAAATTTGTATTCAGTATTTTTCATTTTGGCTTTTGACACGTAAATATTTCACCATACATTGATTCATATTTTATTTTAAATGCAAGTCCATTATTTATATCCATTGGATCAATTTGTAAAGAATCAAATCCTGTTAAATCAAAGTTAAGTAAATCACGTCTCTCTCCAGCTTTTATTGTTGCCCCTGGCCAAATATCACTAACTGATATTGCTATATTATTTAATTTTAGACTATCTAAAAGAATCTTAGACCAATGAGAAGTACCACTGGATGTCACTTCTTTACCACTGATAAAGATTTTATTATCAATTATATTTGCAGGGCCCAAACCATTATTAAGCAGTGAATATCCGAAATCCTGTTTATTAATATAAAAATGGATTTCGAGTTTAGGTCTAACCGATAATCGGTTATGTTTTCTTATCTCCGTTCCCTGCCAGGTGGAAATAAAAATTGAGGCTAAAGCAATAGCAATAGCGGAGAAAGAAACGATCGTATTCGTATCGGCGGATAATTTTAATTTACTTTTTTTCATTAAACCAGGATGCTTTCTTACTAAAATGAGTGTTTCAATAAAATGAAAATATTTTTTTTAACAGATGGAGTCCACTTGAGAAGTGGACTCCATCTCTCTGATCATTTTTAGCTTAACCAAACGGATCAAAAAAGATCCGATCCGAGGTAATTCCTAAATTTTTCATAATCGTCGTACAGGCATTGATCATCCCAGGGCTGCCGCACAAATAGCCCTGGGCTTTGCTGGTATCTATCTTTTTTAAATGATTTTCTAACGGAACTGTGATCAATCCCTTTTCACCGTCCCATTCATCGTCAGGTGCAGGCGATGAAAGAGCTGGCACGAATTTAAAATTGGGAATCTGCTTTTCAAACGCTGCAATTTCATCGAGGTAAAACATATCTTTTTTCGTCAGTGCACCGAAAAAGTACGTGGCTTTACGATTATTTTTATTCTTTGCCATATCAGCCAATAACGAAACCATCGGAGCCATGCCTGAGCCGCCTGCCACCATTACGATTTCACCTTCACCATCTCTCAAATGAAAATCTCCCATGGGACCGATTATTCGAACCGTATCGCCTTCTTTCAAATGCTTAAAAACCCAGGTGGTACAAAGTCCTTCGGGTACGAGGCGAATCATCAACTCGACATAATTTTTCTCATAAGCAGGAGAAGACATCGAATAAGCCCGCTGCACCACTTCTTTAACACCATCGTACGGCTGGGTCTCCAACTGGACGTATTGTCCCGCTTTAAATTTAATTTCATTGGGTTCAATCAAATCAAAACGAATCAATTTAATATCATGAGTCAAATCTTTTATGAATGCAACACTGGTTTTAAATTCCTTGATATTGAACAGCTCGTCGGCAATCTCAATTTTGATATCCTTTTTGACTTTGACCTGGCAGGATAACCGAATATTATTCTTCCTTTCATCTGCGGATAACAGCGGCTCTTCAGTGGGCAAAATGGGACCTACGCCTTCCAGTACTTTACATTTGCAATATGCACAACTCCCACGTCCCCCACAGGCAGAGGGTAGAAATATTTTTTGGCTGCTCAAACTCGACAGCAGCGACGAGCCACCTTTGACAATCAAAACTTTTTCATTATTGATCGTTACTTTGCAATCCCCATAGTTTGCCAGGTATCGTTCAGCAATCACCAAAAGAATAGATAATAGAGCGCTAATTCCTGCCATCGAAGCTGTGGCTATGAGTATTTTAAAAATCATATATCCTCATTTTATTGGATATTTTTTTCTGATGAGTACATTTTAAATAAATTCCAAATTACAAGCTCCAAATTCCAAATAAAAAATTTTCAAATTCCAATATTCAATTACCCAAACACCTATTACTTTTTAAATTTGGGGATTTGAAATTTAAATATTGAAATTTATTTGGAATTTGTTTTTTGGTAGTTGGAATTTTTTCTCTTTTTATGGAATAATTACTCCTGCTTCCTGTAACGCTTGATAAATCCGAGAATCACCACGCTTATCAGGCTGATCTTCAATCCATGATTTTTCAATTATCAGAACATTTGAGTCATAATCTTTAAGTACGTAATTTGTGATATCAACTGTTGGAAAAGCAGGAGCAATCGAAGAAAACGCATACCAGAAAGCGCCCAAATAGATGCGCTCCTTTTTTGCCATCACGATAAATGGGATGCCGAAAACAGTTTGCCGTGATTTTGCGATATCCCTGATTTTCTCGTTAGCTTTTGATTTCAGAGAAAAAGCGTGCTCACTCCATTTATAATATTCTAAGTCTTCATCAGTAATAATCGGTTCATCAGCGAGAATTAAAGAATCGATTAATTTTTGTGCGGCATCGGTTGCAGTGATGGTGCTGTCTGAAAGAGTATAGATGGCAAAACCATCGTACAAGCCAGGTTTTAAAGGATTTTTGTCTTTTGTGCAATAGCCTATCAAGAGAATTATTGCAAATATAAAAATAGTATACTTCTTCATCACAATTCGATTCTTTTGGAATTTGAGATTTTGATCATTGAAAATTACCTGCCCCGTTAGATAATTATATATCAAGAGTATTTATTATTTTTCTTATTAATCATCTCACTACCTTTCAACCTTTTGAAAAAGAATTATCTAACGGGGTAAAGAATTTATCATTTGAGATTTGGAATTTTTCATTGAATTTGTATCATATTTCCCAATTACCCCTGTTACCTGATTGCCCAATTACCCAATTCACTGAATCTGCACAATCCCCGAAAACCCAATAAACGCCATTGCCATCAATCCTGAAATGATTAGCACGATTCCAGGTCCTTGAAGCGCTGGTGGAATTTTCTTCTCGTTCAATCGCTGCCGAATTCCTGCCATAGCTAAAATTGCCAGCAGCCAGCCCAATCCACTGCCTGCACCAAACATTACACTTTGAATAAATGTGTATTTCCGAATGACCATAAAAAGCGACACTCCCAAAATAGCACAATTCACGGTAATCAAGGGGAGAAATATCCCAAGATTGATGTACAGTGCTTCTGAAAATCTCTCAATGACCATTTCTATTAATTGGACTGCGGCGGCGATCACGATGATGAACGCAATGTAACGCAGGTATTCGATCCCCAATGGCTCAAGCACATAAAAATAGACCACGTAATTGAGTGCTGAGGTTATAGTCAGTACAAAAGTTACAGCTAAGCCAAGCCCCAAAGCCGTATTCACCTGCTTTGAAACCGATAAAAACGAACACATCCCGAGAAAATAGACCAGCAAAATATTTCCAGTAAAGATTGATGCGAAAAATATGACCCAGGGCGACAAGCCTTCCATATATCAAATCTCCTATTATCCTTTGTGAGAAATTTTCATGGTTGAAATGTTATTGGCAATCCAGATGAACAATGCCAGCATGAAAAATCCGCCTGGCGCCATGATCATAAACGCCCACTGAATCCAGCCTTCGGAATAGCCAACGGTGTACATCAGCGGATCCATCACCTGGTAGCCCAAAATCGTCCCAAAACCTAATAGTTCCCTGAAAAATGCAATCACTAAAATCACATAACTATATCCCAATCCTGACATGATGCCATCGCTGAAAGCCAGAGAAGGCTTATTGGATGAAGCAAACGCTTCCAGCCTGCCCATGATGATGCAGTTGGTTATAATAAGTCCCACATAAGGTCCCAGTGCTTTGCTGATATTTGGTACGTAAGCTTTGAGAACAATGTCAACAATCACCACAAAACTAGCAATAACCAACGTTTGCACCATCATCCTAACCCGTGAAGGAATAATATTTCGGATCAGCGAAATGACCAGCGATGAAAATGCAGTGACAAAAGTTAATCCCAGAGCCAGAATCAATGTATTTAAAAATATATTCGTCACCGCTAGCGTGGAACAAATCCCAAGAATTTGAACAGTTACAGGATTATTTTTCCAAAGATCGTCTTTGATGATATCGATTGTTTTTGGTATTGGCATTTCTTTCTCCATCAAAACATGCCGAAGTCTTAAAATCTTAAGAAGTTATAAATTTTTAGTATTATTTATGAATTAAATAAAACTCGATAATAAGTGCCGATCTTAACGATTGGAATCGGAAAAACATTCTTGAGAATTAAAAGATCTTTATCATTGGAAACCACGTATTCTGCGTCTCCATCAATTGCGCACTCTAAAAATTTGTTATCTTTCGGATCACGACATAGATTTATAATCGATGTTATATTTACTGAGATCGTATTTTCACAAATTATCTTCCACCATAAAAAGCTTCCGCATCTGTAAAATCGAAGTATTTCCTAAGAGTATCAATAATCTCAATTACGATTTCTCTTGAGGTCAAATAGTATGGTCCGACATTGGTTGTATTTTCATCAGAGTTCTTCTTGTCATTTAGCTGGATCTTGATTCAACCAGCCTGGAGAATTTTACGGCTTTTGCTGTGATCAAAATTAATTCCAGCAACCCAAACATTTGTATCCAAGACAACGAAAATTATTTGTTTCATTGCGAGTTTTCTAATTCCAATTAGTCACTATCACGAATTATATTTATTGTATCAAGCAAATCATCTTCTGAAAGCTGACCAGGCTTCAATCCACGTTTATGATACCACGCATTAGCTCTTTTCCGAGCAATAACAAACGCTTCTTTGATAATTTCACTTCTGGACATTGTTTGGAACTTTTTATCTATATTTCGAATTTCTTGAATCACTTTTTTTAAGCTCTCACCTTTTATGCCACTACCGATTAAATAATTGACATAATCAGTAGCTTCTGCTGAAAATTTCTCGTCGGAAATAATATCCTTTACTACTTCAAACTTTTTTAATGTTATTTCTAATTTATCACCCTCTTTGAGACGCAGATTCTGTTTTATATTCTCGTCCAGCGACAAATGTCCGTCATTCATTGAGCACCCTGCCGATATATTTTAGATTATTTGTTTTCATCTTAAATTTCCTGTGAAATAACAAGTGATATATTTATATCTTAAAATTCAAATCCCAATCAAAATATACTTAATTTTCTCCAAATGTGCAAGTGTATTTTTATCACCATTGGGAAATGCAAGTACTAAAAAGATGCATGGTTAAATTTTTTAGTGATTTATAACTCTTATGTTGATTTGTCTTCCAAGAGATAAGCGTTCATCAGGAACACTTTAGAGAAGAAATTTCTAGTTTCAGTTTTTTCTATAAAAATACTTGACAAATTAACAATGTTTGATTATCTTTACCATAAAATAAATTAAAACTTTTTGTTATTAGCATTTCAATTATTTGGAGCTACACATGGAAACTACGAAATGTATCGGTAAGGTCATGCGGGATGGACATCTTTCTATCCCATTAAACATCTTCGTTGATCTTGGTTTGACGGCTGGTGATGAGATCGAGGTGATTCTCAAAAAATATGATGGGCAAAAGGTGGCTAAGAGGAAACAAACTAATGAGACACTATCGTATACGTTTCCAGAGGCAAAGCAAAGGCGATTAAGTGAGCTCCTCTCTAAAAATCGTGAAGGAGAGCTTACCAAATTGGAACTGCTGGAATTAGAGAGATTGGTTTTTGAAGCCCAATTAAAGACTCTTGAAAGAGCAAAGGCATTGTATGAGCAAAAGAAGGAAATATCGGGTGCAGCGACTTTATAACCAGAGGAAACTGCATTGAAGCGACCTTACATTTCTAAATCTCTTAAAACCAAAGTTACAAGGCAAGCTAATTATCGCTGTGGCTATTGTCAAGCGCCGCAACATTTAATGGTAGTTAAATTGGAAATAGAGTATATTATTCCTTTATCTCAGGGCGGCACTTCAGATGAAGACAACTTGTGGCTTTGTTGTTCTACCTGTAACATGTACAAAGGCTCAAAAGTAGCTTTTAATGATCCTGAATCTGATCGACTGGTGCCACTATTTAATCCTCGTCTTCAAAACTGGGCTGAACATTTCA
>Ga0209636_10004627_pt1 | contig 14036 bp, 12 predicted proteins | sample DeeMarSWOR152_54_FD_187464 | JGI IMG/M metagenome (GOLD analysis project Ga0209636, IMG submission 187464) | Marine sediment microbial communities from White Oak River estuary, North Carolina - WOR-1-52-54 (SPAdes) (version 2) | ecosystem: Environmental > Aquatic > Marine > Intertidal zone >...
ATTCGAGAAACATGGTAAGTCGTGGGTATGTTTAAACAATGAAGATGAAGTAATCGCAGAAATGCCGGAATACTCTTACTATTTCGACCAATCAATCTGGCCGCTCTTTGGTAGTCACAAAGATAATTTCGATGACCTCCCGTATCATATGAACAGGGTAATGTGGTCATATATGACTGATCCTCTATGGAAAAACTCTTCTAAACCTGGATTTTATCAACTGCTCCGGGAAAAAGCAAAGAGACTCTATGAAGAAACTGATTTTGCGATCATGTTCGGGTTTGGAGGCAATCTTTTTGAATGGGGGCAGTTTATCTATAGAACCGATGAGTTTCTCGCAAACCTTATCAGTCACAGGCGTGAAATGGAGAAAATGCTCGACCGGCTTACTGAAATCCACCTGCAGAACTTGGAGCCTATTCTCGAAGTTGTCTCACCATACGTACATATCATCCAGATGGGAGATGATCTTGGTATGCAGACCGGTCCAATGATTTCTCCTCGTCTCTACAGGGAGGTATTTTTCCCCAGGCATAAAAAGATCTACCAGATGGTGAAGCAGAAGACGGATATGTACGTTTTCCTCCATACATGCGGTGAAATGTCGGAGTTTATTCCTGATTTAATCGAAGCAGGGGTTGATATCATCAATCCAGTACAGACCACAACTCCAGGTATGGAACCGGAAAAGCTCAAGGGGGAGTTCGGAAAGGACGTCGTATTCTGGGGAGGTGGTGTGGATACCCAGCACACCCTTCCCGATGGAAGCCCGGAGAGAGTAAGGATTGAAGTGCGTAAAAACACGGAGATTTTCATGAAAGACGGTGGTTTTGTATTCGCTCAGATCCACAATATTCTTGCCGGTGTTCCTCCTGAAAATATCATTGCCATGTATGAGGAGGTAAACAGCATTCGATATTAAGGTCTTTCATAATTATGATTGAAAATTATTACCCATTCCTTTCAATCTATTCATTTATATTACATCATCGTACTTCAGAACCTTGACTTTCAATACACCCACCCTTATTGTCTTTTATATCAATCACTTATTGTTACCTCTCTTTTAAACCGAAGAAAGGTGAAAACCACCGAGGTAGTCATGAGAAAGATAGTAACCTTTGAAAATAATCCTCTCTCCCTTGTGGGAAGAAATATAAAGGTCAATCAAAAAGCCCCGCGATTTACCGCAACTACAAATGATTTAAAGGATATAGATCTCTCTTTTTTTAATAATAAAATAAAATTGTTGAGCTTTTTTGTATCCCTTGATACACCTGTGTGCGATATTCAGGTCCGAGAGCTCAATAAACTGGGAATGGACCTCTCAGAAGACACAGTAATTGTGGGAATAAGCAAAGATCTGCCATTCGCTCATAAACGTTTCAAAGAAACCTTTAATATTAAAAACGTGCTGTTGATCTCTGATTTTAAATATACATCTTTTGGTATCAATTACGGCGTTTTGATTAAAGAGTGGAACCTCCTTGCACGAGGAGTAATGATACTGGATAGGGAAAATACAGTCAGGTACATTGAGATTACGCGTGAACTCACTAATCAGCCAGATTATGAGGAAATGCTCAATCAACTGGACTATGTAATCAAAAAACCTGAAATGCAGTCCTCTGAAGAGGACTTCCACGCATGCATAACCTGTAAAGGGGACATGCAGCCACTTTCAATAAAAGATATACGTAAGATGACCGCTCAACATCCCGAGTGGGAAATGGTGGATGACAAAAAACTTGTAAGACAATTCAAATTTAACACCTTTGTTGATGCGAAATATTTTTGTAACCTTATCTCCTTGATCGCCGAAGAACAGAGTCATCATCCATCATTATTACTGAATTACAACAGATTAAAGGTCACACTTACAACCCATACTGCTGGAGGTTTAACAGAAAACGATTTTATTATGGCAGAAATCATCGATGAACTGATGGAATAGGCAAAAGTTATCACTTACCCGAGCGCTGAAGAAAAGCAAAATTGTTCTCAGCTGGTTATTCATCCCATTAGAAATATTCTCTTCTTAGTATTAATTATCATTAACAGCAAAAATCATAAATAAGAGCTGCAAATATCTTTGTGAGATCTATTAAATCCTGCAGGATAACATACTCATCCGGAGCATGGACATTATCTCCTCCAGGACCGAAAACGATAACAGGAGTATTTCCGTAATTACTAAAGGAAAAAAAATCTGTTCCAAAAGTTGCAGCACCTATTTTTAATTCCCTATTGGTAAGACTTTTCCCATTTTCAATGATGTTATCTATGAAAGCTCTATTTTCTTTCGATTTAATATCTGTGTTTCCCCCCTCAATTAATCTATGGTGTTCTTCACTGAAAACGATTGTCCCATCTTCAAGGTTTTCCTTTATTTCCGGATATTTCTTCAGAAAGGTAAATAATTCTTCATTGAATGTCTCATTATCTTTCTCAGGATAATTCAACAAATAAACAATAGCCCGACATTCTGCAGGAAAACAGTTTATCTTGTCAATTCCGATTTCTCCTGCCTTGATGCTTGAAAGCATAAAATTTATGGGCTTTTCAATATCGCGATATATTTCATAGTTCCCCTTCAAAGTGTTCAAATGATCTTCGTAATCCTGTAAAACACAGATTAATTTAGACATAAGAAGAATTGCATTCATCTTTCCGGGCTCCTTAAACAGATAGTTCGCCTTCGTACTGCCGGAAACAGTTATGTCATATACCTTGCTACTTAAATTACTTACGCCGATCGTCATAAATGAAGGCTCGGAAATAATGGCAAAATCACCGACATACCCTTTCATAACGCACGCCAAAGCACCGTTTGCACCCCCAAACTCTTCATCCAGGACGCTTTCCAGGATCACCTTTCCTTTTATTTGAATGCCCAAATCGAGAATCGTCTTTAATGCGTATGCTGCAGCAATGATACCACCTTTCATGTCCAATGAACCCAAACCGTATATCTTCCCATCAACCAGCTTGGGTTTAAACGGTTCTGTTACCTTCCAATCAAAGTGATGAGATGGGACAACATCGATATGCCCATTGAAAATGACGCTCTTTTTATCGCCTTCTCCTATAAAACCCACTAGATTATCTCTATTTGTATAATCTCGTCCTCTCAGATATGCGTCGCTTTCTTTGAAGCCAGGAACTTCATCTGGACTGAATCTGTCTATCTCTAATCCCATCTCGCGGAAAATTTCTTCCATAATGATTTGGCCGTTATTTTCGTTTCCATATGGTGGACGATTAATCGTATCTGCAGCTATAATATCAAACAATCTATCAATGAGCCATTTCTGATTTCTGTCAGCGTATTCAGCAATCTTGTCTTTCATAGTCTCTTACCTTCTTATATATAGATTATGGGAAACCCATCTACCTATAGAGAATATTCGGTTATTCTTTTATGGCTCCCTCGAGAAGCCTACCGGTAAGTTTTCTCTGAAATATCATATAAAGAATTGCAATCGGTGTGAGCGCTATAACTATTGCAGCAAACAGTTTTCCGTAATCTGCTGTGTAATGTTGTTTCATTAAAATATCGGCCAATCCAAGCGGAAGGGTTTTTAAACTTTTTTTACTTATTAATACATATCCGAGTACAAATTCGTTCCAGATACCAAATATATTAAAAATCGTAGCCACGATCAATCCCGGTCTTGCTAACGGTATCATGACCTTCCAGAATACTTGATGGTATGACGCCCCATCAAGAAATGCCGCTTCCTCCAGATCCTGGGGAATGACATTAAAGAACGGCACCAGTACAAACACAGTGAATGGAAAGGAATAAGCAATATAAACTGGAATTAGTCCCAGATAAGACCCTAAAATGTGAAGATCATTAAGCATCAAGAATAGTGGAAGCAGTAGAAGCGCAGCCGGTACAAACAAACCGCTAATAAAAAGAAACAAGGATGTTATCCGCCCAGGGAACTTCAACCGGCTCAGAGCAAATGAGGCCATTGCAGAAAGGAGGATAATTATCGTTACACAAACTGTTGTAATAAATACGCTGTTCCGAAAATATACCCCTACATTCCCCTGCTTCCATGCATAAAAAAAGTTTTGATATTTCCATACTGAAGGAAGACCAAAAGGATTTGTGAAAAACTCAACGCTTGCACGAAACGACGACGTATAAGACCACACTACCGGTATGAGCACGAATAGGCCATATGCAAGACACACTATCTGAATTATCACGAAGAGTGTAGAGTTTCTTAATCGCTCAAGAAACATTTTAAAATCCCTTTTCTCCGCGTACCACGCGCCCCATGAGCATTCTGAGCACAAATGCCGCGAGAATAAAAATTAAGATAAATGCAGCCACACTAATGGCTGAGCCATATCCAAACTCATGATATTGAAATCCCACCTGATAAATATAGGTCGGCAATACCTCGGTCGATCGATGAGGCCCACCTTCTGTTAATAACTTTACGTACGTAAATATTACGCTGAAGCTGTTCCACATTAAAAATACGACTGCGACGGCAATGGTTGGTTGTATGAGGGGTAATACCACATGGTAGAACTCCTGCCAACGGTTTGCACCATCGATTCTTGCTGCATCAAGAAATGATTGCGGTATTTCCTGCATTGCTGCAAGAAAAAGAATGATATAGAGGCCACTAAACTTCCAGATCATGGGCATTGTTACTGCTATCAAGGCAGTACTTGCCTGTCCGAGCCATGGGATTGCGCCGATATCTATCCCGATCAGCTTCAGAAAGTAGTTCAACATACCTATTGTTGGATGGTAAATAAAGAGCCAGATTGTAGCTACGATTACATCACCAAGCATGTTTGGAAATAGCCATGTCGCGCGGTAAAATCTGCTTCCCCGTATTTTGCGGGCTAGAATGTAAGAAAAAAACAATGCGACACTTACAGAAACGATAATCACAAATACAAACAGTATAAGGTTATTGGCAAGAGAGCGCCAAAATATTTCATCATTAATAAGTTTAATGAAATTTCCAAAACCGATGAACTCTTCGGTCCCACGTGTAATCCCATGCCAGCGAAACAGGCAAAGTCGAAAAACCTTTAATAGAGGATACATAACGAAGGCGAGATATATGATTAACGCAGGGGCTAAAAAGAAGACCACTACCCTGATGGGGGAGTTTGGCTTTTTAAATACCTTGTTTTTAGATACTTTTCTCTCTTTACTCGGACGAAGTATTTGCGATACATTCATAATTTTCTCTTAGTATATGCTTCTCAAAGATCCCTCTTTCTAGCCCCTCTACACTTTTCTTACCAATACGCTTGGTATTTACTTGAGACTGAATACATGCTTTAAGACGTTTGGATCTTTCCGCAATTCATCAGCCACTGCCTGAACAGCTTCGCACACTTCCCTGGGCGTTGTCTTGCCCTGTTCCATAAGTGCGAGATTGTCCTTAAGTGCTGTTTCGAGCTTGGGATACCATAGCTCGATTGTTTCACGCTTAGCAATAGTATATTCAGCATTTTCATAGTATGAAGTACAACTCACTACGGCTTGGCCGAATTTGTTGTCAGGAAGCCATTTGCTGGACCCCCTATAAGTTGTTGGATTGCCTGTGTTTTCGACCGTGTACTTTGCCATTTTCTCCGAAGTCAAGAGCTTAAGAAACTCAACAGCGAGCTCCTCGTGCTTGGTGTCGGACGGTATGACCCACAGTAACGCCGAGTCGTGATCCTTGTTGTAAACGTTCTGTGGAAAGGGGCTGTCGGGGAAAGCTGGAAGTGGCATCGCCCTGATTACATTACCTTCGGGCCAGACCTGTTCTTGCTCCTTGGGGAACCAGCTCCCACAGGCAACAAGTCCAGCTTTTCCGACCATGACCTCTGCCTGTGATTGCAGGTGGTCCATACCCAAATGGCCTTCCTGGAAATAGTTATCGATTAATCGTTTGAGGAACGCAAAAGATTCTACAACTTTTGGATCAGTCCAGGAATTGGGTTCCAGGTTAATGCACGCTTCCATCTTTTTCTGACCCCCTAAACGAGCGATGAATTCCGTCAAGTAGGGGTATGTAAGATACATGGGGTATATGCCCTGATTGGCGATTGGTCCAATGCCGGCTTTTTTCATTTCATCGAACAATTTAAAAGCTTCATCCCAGGTTTTGGGAGGTGTCCATCCGTGCTCGTCCCAAACGGTCTTGTTGTACCACCACCCATAAAAGCTCGGAAACAACGGTATGTACCAGATATGCCCTTCATTCGTTGCAGCAGCAAAAGTACCTTCCGGGAAAGTATCGATCCACGGCACATCCTTATCAATCGCATTCGTATTCAGGTAATCCTCAAGCGGTTTAAACTGACCCTCATTGATGGCTCCCCAATGGTCGAATAGCCATCCGGGAGCAACAACATCCGGAGGGTTGCCGGCCACAAACATCGGCTGAACTTTCTCCCATATCCTCGGATCTGTGGTAACTTCCACGGTGAGCCCGGGATGTTTTTCTTCGAGAAGGCGTGCAGTCTCATGGACCCATTCCACACCGTATCCACCCTCAAAAGCCGCTACACTGAGAATGACCTCTTTCTCTTTAGCACCGGTAGCCGCAATTTCCTGCACACCTAAAAAACACCCTGCTGCCACAATTAATGTTACAATAGCAAGAACATTAATTTTCCGCATCTTTTTATGCCTCCTTTCTTTTATTATTTCTTATTCTATCATTCCCTGCTATTTATTATCCACATACACATCTATCTGTCAAGGATATTCAAAATTATTTAATTGATATTTTTACATTGTTCTTTATACTTGAATGGAGGATTATTTATGTCCTGCTCAGGATAATCAGTTGATTAAGTAAAAAAGGAGACTAAATGTGGCTGAACCGAAGAAGATTAAAATCATAGAATTGAAACAGGAATTATTTAAACCCTATGGCCGGATTCTTGAGCCCCAGGAAAATGAGGTCCCTGAAGTTTCTGAAAAAGATAACTTTGATTTTTATGTTCCTTTTAAGGAGTCTTCACAGGGGTGGCAAATCGGATATCTTATAAGTGTGAATAAAAATATTACTCAGTTAGAGCGTCATCCAAATATCGCTGAGGTTTTTTCACCAATTTCGGGGAGCGCTCTATTAGCAGTTTCAGAGAATCCTGCAGATTCCGATACAATACTGGGGTTCAGGCTGGAAAAACCCATCGTATTTAACCGCGGTGTATGGCACGGTGTAATTTCTCTATCAGAAAAATCCGAAATATTGATCGTTGAAAGTCCTGACGTTATTGATGAGTTTTTTCAGTTACAACATCCAATCATAGCTCCATAGACAAGGCAATTCTCTATATGTGTGAAATCAGATTTGTAAGTTCCAATGATTATTAGTATTATGAGGAGGGCATATGAAAGCGGCGGTGTGGAATGGCCCATACGACCTGTCCATTAAAGATGTTCCGGTTCCATCTCCGTCACAAGGAGAGGTATTAATCAAAACAAAAGTAGTTGGTATTTGCGGGAGCGATCTTGAAATATACGATGGACGTTTTAAACAGAGTATACCTCCACTGATATTGGGACACGAAGGCGGAGGAATCGTTCACGCGGCAGGAGAAGGAGTCTCTACCGTGAAGGAAGGCGACAGAGTCATAGTCGAATGCGTGCTGTACTGTGGGAAATGTGAATACTGCAAAAAGGGTTATTTTGGGTTATGTGAGAGCGGTGGAGTTCTTGGTATGATGGGTGCACAGGGAGAATATGCTGAGTATTTTGTAGCTCCTGAAAAGAATTGTCATATCTTACCTGACGAAATAACGTGGCCTGAAGCCGGCTTGATAGATACTCTTGCTGGCCCTGTGTATTCAATAGGAAAAATGGACATCCCTTTAGATAGCACAGTGGCGGTATTCGGGCCGGGGCCTGCAGGACTTTTCTTCTGTACTTTGGCAAAAATGCGAGGCGCAACAAAAATATTTCTTGTGGGAACGCGTGAATACCGGCTTAAATATGGTCCACAATACGGTGCTGATACATTGATAAATGTTCGAAAAGAAAATGCGGTTGATATTATTCGTGAAGCCACAGATGGAAAGGGGGTAGATATTGTAATAGAGGCTGCTGGCTCTGAAAAGGCATTGAACGAGGGATTGCATGTGTTAAAAAAAGCGGGAGTGTTCATGATCTATGGTGTATTTGGCGCCGGGCCAATTCCTGTCGATGTACAGCCAATCCAGCTCTATGAGTTTACCGTTTTAGGGAGTTCAAATATAAATTATCCTCCTGCAATCAAACTTTTAAAAAATGGGCTAGTAAATGTAAAAGATCTGGTATCCCATACATTCACCCTGGAAGAGCTTCCTGAGGCATTCTCAAGCGGATTAATTGAAAAGAGGATCGGCAATTATATGAAGGGTGTTGTGCTGTTTTAAAAACAGAGAATGGTGAGAAGCAATCATGGGGTAAAGTATAGGATAAATATAGAGTAAAAGAGAGGAGTAACAATGAAAGATTACGAATCACGTTTCAGAGAATTAGACCTTTCTCTGCCTGAACTACCTCCGGCTGCGGGTGCTTATGTTCCAGCTGTACGGTCCGGGAATTTGATATTTTGTTCAGGGCAGGGACCGTATAAAGACGGAAAGTTCCCGTATATCGGCAGAATAGGGGAAACTTTATCCCTGGAAGATGGATATCAGGCTGCGCGTATTGCTGCCTTGAATTGCCTTGCCGAAATTTGCTCTCTTATTGGATCTATCAATAATATCGTACGTATAGTACAGGTTCGTGGATTCGTAAACAGCGCAGCTACCTTTACCGATCAGCCGAAGGTTGTGAATGGAGCCTCGGAACTCCTCATCGATATATTTGGTGATGCTGGAAAACATGCACGCTGTGCCCTTGGCACCTCTGTTTTGCCAATGAATATACCTGTAGAGATTGAAATGGTAGCTGAAGTCAAATAGGGCTGGACCTAAATGTTGCTGCAATATATTTTTAATCCCATTGAAGTGGTGGATGAAAATAGAATAGTTATGACATGGTATCTACAAGAAAATTGAGAAAGGCCTAAATAGAAAGATAGAAAAACAGAATACGAACGGGGAGGTAACAAACTATGACCGCAATTGAGAAATTACGGAAAAAGATCAATTCATTTCCAAGAGTAAAACTTGCCAATTTACCCACTTCACTACATGAGGTGCATCGATTTTCTCAGGCCCTCGGTGGCCCACGTATTTTTATAAAGCGTGATGATCTTACTGGCCTCGCTTTTGGTGGAAATAAAACACGGATGTTTGAGTTCCTTCTGGCAAAAGCAAAAGAGGAAGGCGCTGATACAGTTATCGGAGGAGCAGGGGTTCAATCGAACTATTGTCGACAGATCACCGCTGCATGCAATTCCCTTGGTTTTGAGACCCATCTTATCCTGAGGAGAATTCGGGGTGAGAAAGATAACACTATTCAGGGGAATCTTCTCCTCGATCTGCTTGCAGGAGCGCATGTCCACATAATCAATGCAACCGAAGAAGAACAGCGAAAAGCAATGTACGATCTTGCCGAAGAGTTGAAAAGAAAAGGAAAAAAGCCTTTTGTCGCAAGAATGGCCAGCGAAAGAGATCTCACACCCGACGTAATCGCATACGTGAATTGCTTCTGTGAAATTCAGGAGCAATGCGATGAACTGGGAATTAAGCCCGGTCGTCTCTATGTTTCCTCATACGATAGTACTCAAGCAGGGCTTGAAGTGGGAAGAGTTATGCTGAATAATCCAATGAGGATAATAGGAATTGCGCCTGCGGTATGGGGAACTGGGGCTACTGAGCTTATTACCCGCTATGCCAATCAGGCATCCCGGGCTCTTGATGTTCCTGTTGAGATTAATGTCAAGAACATTTATAATACAACAGAATATGTTGGTAAAGGTTACGGAATCCCAACTCATGAATCCATTGAAATGATTAAATTAATGGCACGAACAGAGGGTATTTTTCTCGATCCTGTGTATACCAGCAAGGCGATGTCAGCACTGTTTGATCATATTAAAAAAGGTGAAGTGAAGAGCGAAGATATTGTTTTATTTCTGCATACAGGAGGAACTCCAGCTCTTTTTGCATATGTAGATGAACTCGATCAAGAGGAGTTGCAAGGCCATTTAGTTTTTGATTAAGCGATGACTATGGATTTCGGTTTATTGCAATATAGAGGAGTGTCATATGGAACCAGAGATTGTAGTTGATTACCCATTGGTAATCGGTGAAAACCCGCTCTGGCATCTTGATGAAAAAAAGGTATATTGGATCGATATTCATACAGGGAGGATTTTCCGATATGATCCAAAAAGCGGAGAACATGAGCAGTTCTACGAGGGCGGGATAGTAGGTGGTTTTACAACTCAGGAAGATGGCTCATTACTCCTTTTCATGGAAAACGGGAGCATCAAAATTTTAAAAAATGGCAAGCCAAGTACTGTAATTGAAGAAATCCCTGAAGAGCGTGAGAGTCGTTTTAATGACGTAATAGCAGACCCTGAAGGAAGAGTGTTCTGTGGAACGATGCCGGGAAAGGACCACCAGGCGAGCCTTTATCGATTGGATAGAGATGGCTCAATAACAAAGATTCTGAGCGGAATCGGTCTCTCTAATGGAATGGGTTTTACCCCTGATAGGAAACATATGTACCATACAGATTCTCCCAACCGTAAGATTTACCTATTTGATTATGACAGTAAAAGCGGTACTCTAAAAAATCGGAGAGTATTTGTATCTGTTCCAGAAAATGAGGGTGTGCCTGATGGGATGACCGTAGATAAACAGGGATTCGTATGGTCGGCCCGGTGGGATGGAGGATGTCTTGTTCGTTATACCCCTGATGGGAAAGAGGACCTTCGAATCAATTTTCCGGCAAAAAAGGTTTCAAGTGTAACATTTGGAGGTGAAGATTATATGGATATTTACGTCACCACAGCCGGAGGAGATAAAAGATCTATAGAAGGACATGGTGCTGGTGCACTATTCCGGATTAGACCCGAGATACAGGGGATACAGGAGTTCAGGTCAAAAATCACTCTTTAATTGGGAGAACATATCCATGCCAGAAAGAAAGAAGAAAGTAGGACTTATAACGCTGAGCCTCGAGAGGGAGAGGACTGATCTCGCCCAAAAATTTGGAAAGGAGGCTGCACAACAGCTGAAGATTGCCGGTTTTGAGGTGTTTGAGAATGGTGAGCTTATATTCGATGCCGAAAAATGCATACACACTGCCCATGATTATAAGGCAAGTGGGGCTGACTGTATAATAATTCTACTGGGTACGTGGGTATCGACACCTGTGGTTGTCGACACATTAAAAACAATTGATCTTCATTTTGGGATATGGGCGGAGGATAATCCGGCATCATTTTCGCTTACCGCAGGAGGAATAGTGCATGGTTCGCTTGACGAATTAGGCATCAAACATAGATTTTTTTATGGCTCGCCTCGTTCAGAGGAATTGATCCGTGATATTGCCTCATTTATACACGCTTCTGCAGCGATAAATGATCTGAAGGGCATGAGATTATGTGTTGTTGGTGGTAGAGTGTTGGGTATGTATACGACAATGGCTGATATTATACAACTAAAGAATATTTTTGGAATAGAAGTAGAGCACATGGACGCTGTCCGTTTGTATCTTGATGCGGAAAATGCTCCAGACGAAGAGATATCCAAAATGAAGAACTGGATCAGGGAAACCTTTGGGACTATTAATGTAAATGAAAGGATACTTGAAAGATCAATACGCCTCTACCTTGCACTCAAGGGGGCTTTTAATCAGGATGCATACAATGTCATTGCTGTCAAGTGTCAGGATGAGATGATAAATAACTATGCATCCTCATGCTTAGCAGTATCGCTCCTAAACGATGAAGGCTTTACTGTTTCTTGTGAATCCGATATAAGTGCTGCAATTACAATGCGAATACTGCGTTCGTTGTCAGGTGAAATCGCTCTCTTCGGTGATGTGAATCATATCGACCTTGAAAATAAAGTACTGCGAGTGGTAAATTGCGGCTCAATGCCTACCCTCATGGCCGCCAGCAGGAAAGAGGTGGACCTCAATCTTCAGTATGAATATATGGGTAAGGCTCAGGGGGTAACAACGGTATTTAGTGTGAGAGAATCACCAGTCACCGTTGCGAGGCTTTCAAGGATTAAAGGCAATTTTGTAATGCTCGCGGCAGAAGGAAATACATTGGTGGTTAAGAGAAGTAGATTCAAAGAAGCACGCGAGAACTGGCCACACGCGTTCTTTAAACTTGACTGCGATATGAACGTTTTTACCCAAAATATTCGGTCAAATCACATACATGCATGTTTCGGAAATCATCTAAGGGCTTTAGAAGAGTTCTGCAGATTAAAAGACATAGAATTTATAAATCCGTAATGGAGAAAACTGAAATATGGAGGTGAAAATGAATAGAAACAGTAGTGATCAAAATACTCCTACTTTAAAAGTAGTGAATGTGAGCAAAAGCTTTGGAAAGGTGCAGGCTCTGAGAAATGTAAACCTAGAAATACATCCGGGAGAGGTTCTTGGTTTACTGGGGGATAACGGTGCTGGTAAATCAACCCTCATCAAGATCATAGCTGGAAATTTCTATGCTGATGAAGGTGAGGTATTTCTTGAGGGGAAAAAGATCAGGTTTGATAGCCCAGCTGAAGCCCGAAAGGCGGGGATAGAAACCGTTTATCAGAACAGTGAGATCTGTGAGAACGCCTCTGTGGTTGCCAATTTTTTTATAGGTCGTGAACTGTGTGGGAAGGTCCCAGGTTTCCGTGTGCTCAGAGAGCGCACCATGAACAAAGAAACGGAAAAAGTGCTTTCTGATATAGGCGTCGATGTTCACTCTGTAAAGTCGAAGATGGGATTTCTTTCCGGAGGAGAGCGTCAGGCCATAGTACTTGGGAGATTCTTTCACTGGGGAGGAAAAATTGCCCTTCTAGATGAGCCCTTTGCTGCTCTAGGAGTAGCGGAGTCCAGGAAGGGGCTGAGGCTCATTCGTGAGGTGAGTGAACGCGGACTCCCGATAATTCTCATCACCCACAACATTGAGCATGCCTTCGAAGTGTCTTCAAGGTTTGTGGTGCTGCGGCACGGTGAGGTTGTTGGCCAAGGAAATATCAAGGATGTGACTGCTGACGATGTTGTTTACATGATTACGGGAGCCATTCACGTGGCAAATTAAACTTTCTCTCTATTAAGTCCATGACGATGAATCATGGTTTAATATCTCCTGCCTTTATTCTCTTTACCTTTATTGAAATACAAGCTCTTCTATAAAAGTATATGTACAGGGGATACCTGGGGTGGAATCTATGTGTGTATTCATTTATTCATGGTTTGGAATTAATCCTTGACATTTTGCGGCATGTAAGATAGGATACGTTCCACAATATCCTAATAGAAAGGGGAAATTAAAATGAGAAAAGGTTTAAAATTTTTCTGTCTCTTGAGTATTTTCCTGATGGTTGGTTTTGCTGTATTTGCAACGGGTGAGAAAGAAAAGCCGGCCGAGAAAGGCCTGATTTTTTACCTGGCACCCAATCAGTTTGATGAGTTTCAAACTACCGCCTCTAAGCTTATTCGAAAATATGTTGAAGAAGCTGGTTATGAGCTCAGAGAGATGGTAGCACAATCAGGCCAGTCTGAGGATGTAGCCCTCCAATTGAGCCAGCTGGATGATGCAATCACACAAAATCCTGAGGCGATTATTATCGCTGCCTGTGATTCCTCTGCAGTGGTTGACGGCATTGAGAGAGCCCGAGCAGAAGGAATTCCCGTTATTGTCTTTGACAGGACAATAACTGAAACTGAAGTTGATTTTAGTTCTATTGCCGGCTGTAAAAAGATCGGTATTCTTGCTGCAGGTGAGATCGCCCGTCTCCTCAAGGAGAAGTATGGCACTGTAAAGGGAACTATCCTCGATATTATGGGTGATCCGGGGGATATGTATACTGTGCTTATAGAGGAAGGCTTTCAGGAAACCATGGCCCAATATCCTGATGTAAAAATTACAACAAAGATTGCA
>Ga0209636_10004628_pt1 | contig 14032 bp, 5 predicted proteins | sample DeeMarSWOR152_54_FD_187464 | JGI IMG/M metagenome (GOLD analysis project Ga0209636, IMG submission 187464) | Marine sediment microbial communities from White Oak River estuary, North Carolina - WOR-1-52-54 (SPAdes) (version 2) | ecosystem: Environmental > Aquatic > Marine > Intertidal zone >...
AGATTGCCAGGCAATTTGTGGGAGAATCGATCATTATGGCGCTGTTTTCTTTGATACTCTCTCTTTTCCTGGCCTATTTATCTCTTCCCTTTTTTAATGCCCTTGGAGATCGGCAATTGGCCTTGAATGGACAAAGCTTCGTCAAGATATTGCCTGGGATTCTAGTCCTTGTCTTGTTCGTGGGATTTTTCGCAGGCAGCTACCCGGCATTATTTTTGTCCTCCCTAAAGCCCATAGCTGTATTGAGAAGTGGAAAAGGCAGAGGTTCTCAGAGGACTCGATTGCGCAATATTCTGGTTGTTGTCCAGTTTTCGGTATCCCTCATTCTCATCATAGCCACCCTCCTCGTTAAAAGCCAGCTTGATTTCATAAGAAACAAGGAAATGGGATTCGATAGAGATCAAATTGTCGTGGTCCCGCTGCATGAACCTAAAATCCGTCACAATGCCGGACCTGTCCTTGAAGAACTAAGAAGGAATCCACAGGTCCTTTATGCAGCTTCTTCCATGCATCTACCCAATGATGTGGGCGCCTCAACGACAATGAAATGGCTCGGAAAACCGGATGATTCGAAGGTATGGGTCAAAGTCAGTGAGGTTAGCTATGATTTTACGGAGCTCTATGGGATAGATATCATCGAAGGAAGAAGCTTCTCCCGAGAGTTCCCTTCTGATGAAAACGGTGCCTTTCTGGTCAATGAGAGTGCTAAGAAAACCATAGGCGACGATTTTCGTTTGGGCATGGGATTGAGCCATTGGGGAAGCCCGGAACCCTCAGGACAGATTGTCGGTGTCATGAAGGATTTTCATCTCAATTCCCTTCATGAAGAGATCAAACCTTTGTATTTTTACCTCAATCCTGATCGAGGCCAGCACTTATCCGTAAAAATTCAGGGTGGAAGCATCCCAGAAACCATCAGTTATATTCGGGAGATCATGGAAAAATTCTCTCCTTATTATCCGTTCGAGTACCGCTTCTTCGATGATATATTCAACAAGGCCTATATCGAAGAGCAAAAAATGGAAAGTATGTTTGGTGGATTTGCAGCCATAGCCATCCTTATTGCTTGTATGGGGGTATTTGGGCTATCAGCGTTTTTAGCGGACCAGAAAAGAAAGGAAATCGGCATCCGGAAAGTATTGGGAGCTTCGGTGTCGAAAATTGTTTATTTGCTCTCTCGAGATTTGGTATATCTGGTCCTCATAGCCAACATCGTCGGCTGGCCTATCGCATATTATGCAATGAGCCGATGGCTTCAGAATTTTGCTTATCGCACTCATATCAATCCTATGACTTTTCTCATATCAGCTGCGCTGATAATGACAGTAACCTTAGGCACAGTGAGTTATCAGGCCATTAAAGCAGCGCTGACCAACCCTGCAGATTCATTGCGCTATGAATAAATAAGCCAGTACCACATCTACAGACAATAGAGAATGGGTATTTCTCCTTACGATTTCCAGAAGCTTTCTAAGCGCCAATGATCCATCTGCACAGAAAACGAGTAGGGAAGGATGTCTTTACATCAGTATGGTGAATATTTTCTCCCGTTCGAATAAGAACAAAAATTGTTCGAAAATGGACATCGAGAGTTGAATGGATGTCAGAAAGCCTCATAAGATAAAATTGGCATATATTTTGCTCTTCTGAATGTTAAATATGAGTACCAGAACATATTTCTATTACAAAGAAAGTGATAAACAAAATTTCTTGGAGTTTTTCCATGTTCCACAATTATTTAAAAATTGCCCTGAGAAACATCAAAAGAAATAAAGGACTTGCTTTCATAAATATTGCAGGTCTTGCTATAGGGATGGCATGCTGCCTTCTGATTGTCCTTTACATCCAGTTTGAGCTCAGCTTCGACAAATACCATGATAAAGCGGACAGGATTTATCTGCTGAAAAGACACGGCACTTATGGAGGAAAGGAGCTGACATCACAGTCCAATAATGCGCTTTCGGCCGGTTTAATGAAAAAAGATTTTCCAGAAGTCGAAGATACAGTCAGGATCGGATTTATGCCCGATCCATCCGTCCAATATAAAGAAAAAAAGTTCTATGTGGACCGGGCTCTCTTTGCGGATGACTCGTTTTTCAAAATATTTACCTATCCTCTGATAAAAGGCGATGCAAGATCCGCTCTCAAAGCTCCCTTTTCTGTTGTCCTTACCGAGGAGATAGCTGATAAATATTTCGGCGATGAAAACCCGATCGGAAAATCCCTCCGTTTCAACAACAAGGATATTTTCACCGTTACAGGTGTGATGGAAAATGTTCTCAGAAATTCGCATCTTTTATTCGATGTGCTGTGTTCCTTCCAAACACTGTACTCCCAAAATCCTAAAGGGCATCCTTTTTTGAATGATTTTATCTCGAACGTTTATTGGACCTATATCCTTCTTCAAAAAGACGCAGATCCAGAGATGCTAGAAAATAAATTTCCTGAGTTTATAGAAAAATACGGTGGAAAAAGGCAGAAATTTTTTGGGATTTCGATGGAATATTTTCTTATGCCCTTAACCGACATCCATCTTCATACTCCATTGAGCGGGGGGAAAACAGGAATCGGCGCAATCCTATACATTTACATCTTTGCCTTTATCGCTGTGATTATTTTAATCATTGCTTGTATCAACTTTATGAATCTTGCTACGGCTCGATCCGCCAAAAGAGCGCAGGAAGTCGGAATGAGAAAGGTGCTGGGCGCTGAAAAGGGTGAACTGGTCCAGCAATTTCTCTGCGAATCGTTTTTATACAGTTTTTTCTCCCTTCTCCTTGCGTTTGGTTTGGCTGAACTTGCCCTCCCGGCAATGAGCTCGATCGCAGGATATGAGTTATCGATCAGTCTTTTGGATATGCAGTGGCTCCTCCCTGTTATATTGGGAATAGCCATATTTGTCGGACTCTTGGCCGGAAGCTATCCATCGTTTTTTCTAGCCGCTTTCCAACCGGCGCGGGTTTTGAAGGGCGGTGCGAAAACCGGTGTGGGAAATTCTCTCCTCAGGAGTACTCTCGTAGTGCTCCAGTTTTCAATCTCGGTTGCTCTCATCATCGGCACATTCATCATTGTCCGTCAGATCAATTATATGAAAACGAAAAATCCGGGATTTGATAAAGAGCAGGTCGTTGTCCTGCCGTTCAGAGATGAAGAACTAAGAAAGTCGTTAAGCACTATGAAAACAGAGCTTAAAGGATATTCGGAAATCGTCAATGTTGCCATTGCATCAGATATTCCTGGTCAGTACCCTCAGTATAATTCGAAACATCCTGAAGGCTTTTCGGTGGATCAATCTCAGCTCATGTATGATTTGAACGTGGATGAAGATTTTATTCCGACAATGGGAATGGAAATCATCGCAGGAAGGAATTTTTCAAAAGAATTCGGTGCGGACCATAAAGCATCGGTGCTCATCAATGAAACCGCGGCAAAAGAGTTCGGATGGGAAAACCCAGTTGGGAAAAAAATTGGCGGTTACAGAGGAATAAAAACAGTGATCGGGGTTGTCCGGGATTATCATCAACTGCCGGTTACCAAGGAAATCAAACCTCTCTACATCAGGATCGACCCCCATGATGTGTACAATCCTTACCGGATGCTCAGTATAAGAGTTGCTCCAGGGAATATCGGCCGTACGATCAAATTCATTGAAACGAAATGGAACGAAATCTATCCCAACCATCCGTTTGACTACTTTTTCCTTGACGAATCCTTCGATGAACAGTTCAGAGAAATCGAGCGCATAAGAAAACTTATATCCTATTTCGCAGGATTGGCGATATTCATAGCCTGTCTCGGTTTATACGGATTGACTTCTTTTATCGCCGAACAGCGCACCAAAGAGATCGGCATAAGAAAAGTCCTCGGTGCGACTACCTCGGGAATTGTCTACATGATTTCAAGAGATCTCACGAAAATGGTTATTTTAGCCAACGCCATCGCATGGCCTATCGCTTACTTTGCTATGAGAAGCTGGCTGGCAGCATTTCCCTACCGTGAGAATATGACTGTCCTGACATTTGTATTCTCGGGTCTAATCGTCTTATCGATCGGATTGGCAACCGTTTCCTACCAAGCGATCAAGGCAGGATTGACCAATCCGGTCGATTCTTTAAAATACGAATGAGTCTCGAATAATAGAGAGTTCACCTACTCGAATCTCAGGGCTTCGGCGGGATGGATGTTGGCAGCCTTGAGAGCCTGAAAGCTGATAGTCAATTGAGCAACTAACACGGCGGCCATCCCGGCTAATAGAAATATCCAAAACTGAATATCTGTCCTGTAGGCAAAGTTCTGCAGCCATTGAGTCATCACATAGTAGGAGAGGGGAACAGCGATGATAAACGCAAAAAGCACTAGCTTGGCAAAATCCTTGGAAAGAAGGACCACGATCCTTGATCCTGTTGAGCCGAGCACCTTGCGGATGCCGATTTCTTTGGTCCTCTGTGCAGCAATGAATGCAGATAATCCAAAAAGTCCTACACAGGCAATCACTATGGCCAGAACGGAGAAGATATTGAAGAGCTGCCCGGAAGTTCTTTCATTGCTGTACAAATTGTTCAACCTGTCTTCCAGAAAGAAATAAGAGAAAGGCTGTTGAGGGCTGAACTGTGCCCATTTCTCTCTGATGGCGCCCACGGTTTCAGGGATGTTTTCCGGGCCTACCCGGATGTTTATGTTAGTGAATATTCGCTGTTCTTTGGGATAGCTCATAAGGACAAAGGAATCAATGTCTTTATGAAGTGAGTCGTAATGGAAATCTTTGACCACCCCGACTATCGTATACTCTCCTGTCTGATCCTCCTCATCGCCAAGTAATGTGACCTTCATCCCAATCGGATCATTCCATCCAAATTCTTTTATGGTGGACTCATTGATGATGATGTTTCTTTCGTCGTTGAATTCTTTTGAAAAACCTCGTCCATCTACGATCTTCAGACCCATGGTCCTGACGAAATCCTGGTCGATGACCATGGCACGGGTGGTTTTCACTTCAGGATTTCTTGCTGATCGAAAAAAAACGCCAAAATAATATCCTCCCTGTACCAAAGTGTTAGAGCCAGCCGCATCCACTACTTCGGGAATACTCCGAAGTTCCTGCTTGAAGGCCTCACCTCTGTTCTCCAGAGTGAAGGCCCTTTCGACGACAAGCACATTCTGTTTGTCAAAACCGAGATCTCTATTTCTTATGAATCTCATCTGCATAAAAACTAAGAGAGTCATAGAGATGAGGATAATCGAAAGAGCGAATTGAAAGACAACCAGAGCATTCCTCAATCTGATTCCTATGCGGGATGTGGTGAATCGTCCCTTTAAGACCGTCACGGGCCGAAAAGCCGATAGAACAAAAGAAGGATAGCTCCCGGCGAAGAGGCCTGCGGCAATCCCGATGAATAGAAAAAGAAAAATATTGAATGGGTCTAATAAATTCTTCAGTTCCAGCTCTTTCTGTGTCAGTTGATTGAAAGTCGGCAGCATAAGTTGAATCAGAACCATGGCCAGAACAAGGCTGATCAGACTTACTATTACTGACTCGAACAAAAATTGTCGGATGAGCGATCCTCTCGTAGAACCCACGATCTTCCGGATTCCAACCTCCTTTGCTCGGGATGTTGACTGTGCGGTGGCGAGGTTCATGAAATTGATACAGGCGATCGCGATCAAGAAAAAAGCGATAGCGATCTGGACGTAAACATAGGTTATGCTTCCATTAGGTTTGATTTCGCTGTTTAGGTTGGAATGGAGATGAATGTCTTTTATGGGTTGCAGGAAGTAATTGTAGCCATTGCCTGCAGCCGTATACTCGGCAAACGATTGTCCAGTCTGGGCCTGAATCTGTCCGGCCGCATATCTTTCGACCAGAGCGGGCATTTTTTCTTCGATAACACCTGGCGAAATTCCTTCCTTGACCACAATGTAGGTATGCACGGAAAAGGATACGTAATTGGGCTGATTTTGAATACCTGTCAGGGCCATGGATACCAGAAAATCAAATTCCAGGTGAGAATTCTTCGGCACATTTTCCACAATCCCTGAGACCATGAGTTCACCTTGGGGTATGGTCAGGATTTTTCCTATTGGGTCTTCATCCGCGAAGTACTTAAGTGCCTTAGCTTGTGTCATAACTATGGAGTTTTGGGTGGAAAAGACCTTTTCCGGGTCTCCCTTGATGAGAGGAATGGAGAAAACATCGAAAAAATTTGGTTCGGCCAACAGGATTTTATCCTCCTCGTATGTTTGATCTTCGTACTGGAAGACCACACCTTGCCGGGGACTTAAGAGCCGGGTCATGTCCTCGACTTCAGGGAAATCCGTCTGCATGGCCTCTCCTATGGAATAGGGGATGACCGAGTAAAACACCACGTTATCGGGATAAATCCTCTCTAAAGCGACCCGGTAAATCCTATCTTTATTTTCGTGGAAATTGTCGTAGGAAAATTCATCCCTTACATTCACGATGATTAAAAAGAAGCAGGCAATCCCGATCGTCAGCCCAATGATATTTATCAGAGAAAAGAATTTTCTGTTCCAAATATTTCTAATGGCGATTTTGAATAGGTTTTTGATCATGGGGATTTTCTCCTTGATTTAGACTCAGTAAAAACAGCACAATTCATGCCAAGTAATCCTACAAAAGGCCTCTCCATAAAAAAGGATATCTGGGTGTTGTTGAGCAGTATGTATATGTCCGTAAGTGGACAATCATTGTCTGCCGGCGGACACTTAATAGATGTGAAACGATCTAATCAGAAATGAGATAGTCTTTCTTACCCTACAGCAGTCCTGGTGATTTTTGCCACTAAGTTTGCAGTCGGGTCAGGGCATCGCACGTATTCTGTTGTGACTCCATCGGGATCGATCACTTTTTCATACGGGGTTCCTTCATATTTTAGCTCAGTGTGAAACTTATTTATCTTTTTTTGCCTTTCGATACCGTTTGTGCATCAGTTTGACATTTTCCGCCGATACGTGGTCGTGATGTCTGAAACCTCCACCGAAATTTTTTGGGATGTGCATCATCTCGTGGATGATCGTTTTCTCTTGTTCTTCATCATCAAGTTTATCGAATCGCTCGGAAATGAACTCCAACACATAAAAGGCTTTTATCTGCATCGCAATTTGCAGGACTTTGCTCATCCCGTGACATCTGGCAATGATTCTTCTTGCCGAAGATCCGTAACTCCTGACACAGACAACCTTGTCCAGATCAATATAAGTAAGGCCAAATACTCGGACCATATCCGCAAAGCGTGTTTGAATATCGGGTGCGATTTCATATCGAATTTTTTTCTTTTTTCTTCTCGGCATTCAAACTCCGTCTCTTTTGCACCCTATTCTGGACGGTTTGTTCCATACTTGTCAAATCTTGCCTTCGATCCGGATAGAACCATAATTACTGCATAGGACATTTTATGATGAGTCAAGTTTTTTGGTCTGTAAAAGGTTCCATGTGAATTTCTTCTCAGAAAGAAGGAGAGGGAACCTTTCTCATTCGAATCTCAAACTGTCTACAGGATTGGCGCATGCCGCTTTAAAGGTTTGAAAAATCGACGTGAATATAGCTATCAAAATCGTAATAAGTCCAGAAAATAAGAAGATCATCCATCCGATGTTTGCTCTATAAGCAAAATTCTGGAGCCATTTGTTCATCAAAAACCATGCCAAAGGCCATGCAACGATGTTGGCCAATAGTATCCATTTGATAAATTCTTTAGACATCAACAGCATAACATTGCCCGTTGAAGCTCCCAGCACTTTCCGGATGCCGATTTCTTTTGTTTTCAACTCTGCTGTAAAGGAGACTAGACCAAGAAGACCCAAACAGGCAACTAGAATGGAGAGCGCTGCAAAAATGATAAAAAGATCTTGCATTTTCTTTTCGCTCTCATAAAGATGCTCGACTCGGCTATCTAAGAAACCGAATTCGAACTGCTCCCCAGGAAAAGCGGTTTCCCATTTCTGCTGAATAAAACTAATGATTCTTCTAATATTTCCGGGAATTATCCTGATTGAAATTTTACGAATATAGCTTGGAAGAAGAAATAGGGCCATCGGTTCCACTTCCCTTCGGAGGGATTTATAGTTGAAATTTTTAACGACTCCCACAACTTCTGCCTCAGCTTCTGAATATCCACCTACCAGCTTTTTCCCTACTGCTTCATCTGGCGTCCAACCGATTCTTCGAACCGCAGATTCATTCAGGATGATGGTTCCCTCAGTATCCGTGCTAAAATCTCTGGAAAATGCCCGCCCTGCAAGGATTTCCATCCGGTAAGTTTCCACATAGTCATGGTCGCTTGAAAAAAGAATCATGCTTATGGGATCGTCTGACTCTGGAGGATTGACATAGCTGTTGCTGTAATGGGAATCGGCAGGGACTTCGGAGGAAGCAGAAACAGACACAATCTGAGAATTCTGCATCAGCTCATTCCGGAATGCCCCATAATTTTTAGCGATCCGCTGGCTTCTGACAGGAAGAATCACCACATTTTCCTTGTCAAAACCCAAAGATCGGTTCTGGATGTATCTCATTTGTTTGTACACAGTGAACACACCGACAATCAATACGATGGAGATGCAGAATTGGACGATAACCACATTTCTGCGAAAAGTAGATTTCTTTCTTCCAGATAGCGGGCCTCCTTTCAGAACTTCCACAGGTTCGAATCTGGTCAGATAGAAGGCTGGATATAAACCAGCAAAGACTCCAACAGCAAAGGTTGCTCCAACGAGAATGATCAGATTTATTGGCTGCAAGAGTACGGATAGCAACAGATTTTCGGCAAAAATTGTATTATAAGCCTGAATAAACAGTGAACTCATAACTAAAGCGAGAACAAGCGAAGTATAGGCTAACAATACAGACTCGTGGATAAACTGGATTCTGAGCTGGCGTATTTCTGCACCTATTGTTTTACGAAGACTCACTTCTTTGGCTCTTTTACTGGCACGGGCAGTGGACAAGTTCACGAAATTCAAACAGGCGATGATCAGGATAAGGATGGCAATACAAGAAAAAAGATAGACCGATGTGATATTTCCTCCTGTTTCCACTTCCCAATCGGCTGAGGGATGCAAATGGATGTCTTTAATGGGGAAGAGATGCATTTTAAGAACCTCATGGATACTTCGGTCTTGAAGAAGCAAGTCGCCGTAATGGGATTCCAGTCGCTGAGTGATAAAAGTTTTCAACTTCTCCTCAAGGTCAGATTTCGAAGTGTTCTCCGAGACTAGAACATAGGTATAGAGATAATTGCTTCTCCAGTCGGCAAACCGCTCTTCCGGGTAAGAGGCGATTGAGATCAGCATATCAAAATGAATATGAGAATTTTCAGGTACTTCTTCTAAGATTCCCGTCACTTCAAAATCGGTTTGTTCTCCCTGCCACTCAAAGGTGAGTGATTTTCCGACAGCATCTCCTGTGCCAAAATACTTAGTCGCATTTTCATGGGTTAGAACCACGGTCATGGGATCTGAGAGAGCGGTCTGTTCATCGCCTTCTTCGAGATGAAAGTCAAACATTTCAAAAATGGAATTATCCACAGCGAACATTTCCTGCCTGTGAACAGCATTTTTACGGTCTTTGATGACAAATTCTCTTCTCCAGAAGCGTGCGGCATTTTCGATCTCGGGATAATCATCGATCAAAGCCTGTTTATATAATCCCCCTGTAATGGGCCATCTACTGTACAAGTTATCGCGGAATAATTCCCGTTCTACCCTGTATATCCGATGGGCTTTTTCATGAAAATGGTCATAACTCAGTTCCCGCAGCACCCAAAGACTGATAATCATGCAGATGGAGAGTCCGATCGCCAGCCCGCTCAAATTGATAAAAGAATACAGTTTGTGCCTTACAAAATTCCTGTAAGCTATTATCAGATGATTTTTAAGCATGGTGAGCCTCCAGTTTACTCATATCGAAGCGAATCGACCGGATTTGCCAAAGCCGCTTTTATTGATTGATAGCTGACTGTCATCAACGTAAAGATAAACGCCAGCGAACCTGACAGGATAAAAACCTCAAAGCCAAAGCTCGTTCTATAGACAAAGTTCTTGAGCCACCTGCTCATAACAAGATAGCCAATAGGCCACGCAATCAGTATTGCCGCGGCGATACATTTCAGATACTCATTTGCGAGAAGAAAAATGATATTTTTGAAATCAGCCCCAAGAATTTTTCGTACGCTGATCTCTTTTCTCTTCTGTTCAGAGACAAATGAGGCCAATCCGATCAAACCCATGCAGGCAATCAAAAGAGAGATCGCTGTAAAAATGTTGAAACTCTTTCCTAACCTCTGTTCGGCCTTATAAACTCTGTCAATTCTCTCATCCAAAAAAGTGTATTGAAAAGGAAATTCAGGCGAAAATCTTTCCCATTTTTGCCTTATGAAGCCAATTGTGTTCGGTATATCGATAGGACTGACCTTGACTGAGAAATAGTCAGGCCTCCGCGTCATACTCAGTGCAGTGAATATCATGGGCTCGATTTCTGAATGTAATGATTTAAAATGAAAATCCTTCACCACTCCTATGACTGTCCACTCAATCCTGTTACTTTGGAGTTGTTTTCCGATCGGATTATCCCACCCAAGATTTCTCGAAGCTGTCTCATTGATCACAACACCTCGCAGTTTGTCCGTTGGAAATTCCTCAGAAAAGACCCTCCCCTCCAGGATTTCCATATCGTAGACATTGAAATAATCAGGATCAACGAAGGTAAAATAAAATTCTGATTTTCGTTTTTCTCCTTCATCAATCCATTCGAGAGAACTGGTTCTGTGTATCGTTGAAGGCAGGTCTAAGGAGGAGGTCACTCCCAATATATTGGGATATTCCAATAATTCCTCTTTAAATGGTCCTGGATTCCTTTTCAAATTCCCATCCAACGTGTAGATGGTGATAATCTGGTCCCTATCAAATCCGAGATTCCTGTTTCTTATGTAATTGAGTTGGCTTTGAATCATGAAGGTGCAGATAATCAGGATGATCGATACAGCAAACTGAACCACGACCAAAGAATTCCTGAACAATGCAGAACTTCTAGATCCAATTCTTAGCGTCCCCTTGATAATCTGGATAGGTTGAAAAGAAGAGATTAAAAAAGCCGGATAACTTCCAGAAAAAAAGCCGATGATGACGGCAGCGCCGAGAAAGATCAAGACCATATCCAGGTTTTGGAATGGATTTGACATCAATTCTCTTCCGATTAGAGAACCGAAAGCAGGCCACATAAGATCGACCAATATAAATGAAATCAATAGAGCTAGGATAGAAAAAGCCACGGATTCACCTAGAAACTGCCTGACAAGCTGTTTTTTATTGGCCCCCACCACTTTTCTCACTCCGACCTCAACAGCCCGTTTTGTTGACCGGGCGACAGATAAGTTTATGTAGTTTAAACAGGCTATGAACAGAATAAAAAAGGCGATAGCTGAGAACATATAGATAATTCTCATGTTACTGTTGGTTTCAAGTTCAAATCTGAGGTTGCCGCCCAAATGAATATCTGTCAAAGACTGGAGGTGTATTCTCTCAGACGCCGCTTCTTCGCCTTTGTACTTTCTCAAGAATTCAGGAAATTTTCCTTCTAGGTTTTTTGGATTTACCGAGGATGCTAACTTGATATAAGTCTTAGGCTCAAAATAGCTCCAGCTTTCGACCGAAGCTCTTCCTCCTCTCTTCAGGAAATACAATGAATTGTAAGAAACGAGAAAATCAAACATAAAATGAGAATTTTCTGGAATATTTTTCAGGATTCCTTTTATTTGGTAGTTTTGTTTTTTTTCTGAATACCATTCATTGATCTGGATGACTTTCCCTAAGGGCTCCTCCCCACCGAAATATTTATCCGCCATTTCTTGAGTAATCAGGACAGAAAAGGGCTCCACCAGGGCAGTTGATGTATTTCCTGACAAAAGCGGAAATGAGAAGATCTCTAAAAAATCCTGATCGACGAAGTATATTTCATCCTCATAAAAACGTTTCGAATTGTTTTCAACCACTCCTACTTCATCATTTTTTTTAACTCTAGTTGCTTTTAGAACTTCAGGAAAATCTTGTTTCAATGAAGCAGCTAGGGGATGTTCTGACGAATTGTACCAGGTCAAATCACCCTGCTGTTCTCTAACGACTCGATAAACATCTTGGGCATACTCATGATATCTATCGTAGCTGAGTTCATTCTTGATAAAAAGCAAGATCAACATACCGCAGGTCATACCGACCGTGAGACTGGCAGTACTGATAAAAGAAAACAGTTTCTGCCTTATAAAATTACGGCAGACAATTTTCAGATGGTTCATAAACATAGTGAACCTCCAGGAAACAATGAGTCTTAAATAACCTGCGACCGATTTTAATGTGCTACCCCAATACCAGCGTTTCACTCTGAAGGTGCGCTCTGACTTCTGTCATGTCTGATCGGCTCATTCGAACATATTTCAGCAAAAAACATGCCAGACGTTTTATCTGAGATTTCCGTGTCTCCATGAACGAAAATTTGTCCATTTCTGAACAATCCTCATCCGAATCCGGACAGCCCCAGGACACATACACAGAGGATAGAAACCCTCAAAAGCGTCCATTTATGATTCATGGTATAAACTCTGTTTTCAATCGAACGACTTATTATAAAAAAGTCAATAAAAAAACAAAACCAATATAAATGATCCTTGCTACTGGAGGTCCAATGATACAGAAAGGAATTCAATGCTGTTCGGATTCGTATATAAACTGTTCATTTGAGGACACAAAGTGATTTGTTATGTCTTGGGAATCCCAGAAAATCATTCTGGCATATTTCCTGCAGACAGAGATTTGAAATGCGATTATTGAAAACGTCAAGTTAACAGGAGACTTAAATGATAATCAATCACATCAAAATTGCCTGGAGACATCTTACAAAGCATAAAATCTATTCGGCCATAACCATGTCCGGATTGGTGCTGGGGTTGGGAGTTTTTATCCTATTCGCTGTTTTGTTGCATTCGCAATCCAACTTTGACTCATTTCATAAAAATGCAGATAGGATCTACAGCATCGTACAGATTGTTTCTAGAGGTATGGAGAGAGACCATCATTCAGCCATAACTCCAGCACCGCTCAAAGACGCTTTATTAGCTGAATTTCCGGAGATCGAAAAGGCAGCAAGATTTTTCCCGCCAGGGAGAATGGTTGTCAAATACAAGAATAACATATTCTATGAAAACAGTATCCGGTTTGTCGATCCTGATTTTCTATCCATTTTCTCATTTAATCTTGTCAGGGGTGAAGCCGAGACTGTTTTATCAAAGCCCTATTCCATAGTTCTTACCGAGGCCTCGGCGCTAAAATATTTCGGTAATGAAGATCCCATCGGCAAAAGCCTTACGATAAACAATAATTTTGATGTCGTGATCACCGGAATTACAGAAGACATTCCAGAAAATTCAAGCATTAGATTTGACTTCCTTGTGTCCATGCAAGTAGCCACAGCAATGAATATCCGGATGGATGACTGGAGCGACAATAATCAAGCAACATTTCTCCTTCTTTCTTTTGGTGCCAGTCCCGGAAATCTGGACGCAAAATTATCTGCTCTTATCAAAAGATATTATCCCGATTCTCCTGAATCTCCTCAGAGTCTCTATCTTCACTCCTTGCAAGATTTTCGATTGAATTCATCTGAAATAGAATGTTATTGGAGTGCCGCTCAAGTAAGCCATATCGCGATATGGATCGTTGCTGTACTGATATTAATCATCGCCTGTATCAATTTCATGAATCTTTCCACAGCTCGTTATGCCATACGTGCCAATGAAGTGGGAATGCGCAAGGTTATTGGCGCCAAACGGATGCAATTGGTTCAACAGTTCTTGGGGGAATCGATTCTCATGAGCCTTATTTCATTACCTGTGGCGATTCTCTTTTCAGAGCTCGCACGTCCGGGACTGATTGCGATGATGGGAGGAGGAGTATTTATTGCCCCGATTTGGAATTTTCCTCGCGTATTGATCCTGACTTTAGGAGTGGCTATCCTCACAGGATTCTT